>Ga0255338_1006265_pt1 | contig 10224 bp, 5 predicted proteins | sample MeOH1_35cm_T4_19_FD_203715 | JGI IMG/M metagenome (GOLD analysis project Ga0255338, IMG submission 203715) | Sandy soil microbial communities from University of British Columbia, Vancouver, Canada - MeOH1_35cm_T4_195 | ecosystem: Engineered > Artificial ecosystem > Sand microcosm > Unclassified ...
CCCCGGCTTTGGCGCCTGCGGTGCCTCGCGTGCCATAATGGGCTACGAAGCGGTGATCGCACCCCCTTCGAACCACGCGGAGACTCGCTCGATGTCCTCTCGTCCCCGTCTGTTTTTCGCCCTCGCAGCATTGACCCTCGCAGCATTCGGCTGCACGGCCGGCAGCCGGGCCGCCTCCCCCACCGAGGGAATGGTCCTGGTGCCGGCCGGCCCGTTCGTGATGGGGAATGCCCAGGGTGTTGCGGACGAAAAGCCGGAGCAGAAACTGGAACTGCCGGCCTTCTATATCGACCGGACCGAGGTGACCGTCGCCGAGTATGCCCGCTTCCTGGAGGCGACCGGTCACGCGGCTCCGCCGGACTGGCCGGGAGGTAAACCGGACCCGAAGCGCCTCACCCTCCCGGTGGTCAACGTCTCCTGGTACGAAGCGAACGCTTACGCCCGGTGGGCGGGGAAGCGCCTGCCCACCGAGGCGGAGTGGGAGAAGGCGGCGCGCGGCGGGGATGCCCGGCGCCTCCCCTGGGGAAACGAGTGGGACGATAAGCGCGCCAACGTGGAAGGCAAGTCCGGCGAGCAGAAGCTCAAACCCGTAGGCAGCTACCCGGAAGGGGCCAGCCCCTGCGGCGCGCTTGACATGACGGGCAACGCGTGGGAGTGGACTGCGGACTGGTACCGGCCCTATACCGGTAACCCGGTGCCCTCTGTGCACTATGGCGAGAAGTATAAGTCGGTGCGCGGCGAGGGGTCGGTGAACTTCTATAACAGCCCCCCACTGAACACCCACACCGCCACCACCCGCGCCCGCATCCAGCCGTTCGGCCGGTATGACACCCTGGGATTTCGGTGCGTGCTGGATGCCGAAGGACCGCGTACTCCAGCGGCAGACGTGAAGCCGCCGGCGGAGCGCGAAAAGCCGACCCCACCGAAAGTCGAGTCTCCCGCGGAGGTGGCGGCGCGTTACCGTGAGGGAGTCCCGGTGAAGATCTCGGACAGCCGCGGGATCGGCCGGAACGGCATCGCCACGTTCGGGATGCCGTTTCCGGAAGGCGTGCTAAGGGACGTCTCCAAGATCCGCACCGGCGGGCCGGTACAGGCGCGACCACTCGCCAGGTGGCGCGATGGCAGCATCCGCTGGGCGCTGCTGGACGTCCCCGCCACCGTGACCGCGAATGGCGCGGACGAGGTGCGGGTCCGCTGGGACGGAGCAGGGACCGTCCCGGCGCCGAAGCAGCAGGTCACGGTGAAAGAGGACAACGACAGCGTCACCCTGCATACCGGAGTGGCGAAAGTACACATCCGCCGGGGTGATACGCGGTGGTTCTCCATTGAGGCGAATGGACGCTGGATGGAAGGACCCGATGAGCGGGTATGGATCTCTCCCGGCAAGATCGGCGAGGACGGCCGCGTCCTGGCGCAGACCTCGCCGCGTCTGCTGTTCATGCGGGCTCCCACCACCGTGAAGGTGGAGGACCGGGGCCCGCTCCGGGCGCGGGTGCGTGTGGAAGGCTCCATCGTCGACCCGATCGAGCGGACGACCATGCGCTACCGCTGCCGCGTGGACGTGCGGGCGGGATCGCCGCACGTAGGCCTGGTGCACACGTTCACCTACCTGGGCACCGACCCGATCCTGGCGGTCAGGGACTATTCCATGGAGTTCCTCACCGCGCTGGGAAGCACCGCAATCCACTCGGACGCAGGGCAGGGGTTCTGGTCCACGGCGGAGTTCGGCGGCGATCGTGGTCTTCATCGCGGCATCGTGCGGCTGGAGCAGCGGGCGGCCGGCGAGTATGTGGTTCAGGGTCGGTCCGGCAGCGCCGGACAGGGTACCCGCGCGCCCGGTTGGGTCTCGCTGGGCACAGATCACCCGTACCTGGTTGCACTCAAGCAGTTCTGGCAGCAATATCCCAAGTCGCTCTCGCTCACCACCAGCGGGATTGCGGCGCAGCTCTGGACCGGCGAAATACCCTTCGACGCCGACCTGGGGCTCTCCAAGACCCACGAGTTCATCCTCTCCGTCAGCGCCACCGGCAAAGCGCGAGACGAAGCCCTCGCGCAGCTGAACGAGCCGCTCTTCGGGGTCGCGCCGGCCGACTGGTACTGCGCCACCCGCGGCCTCGGGACCCTGGCCCCCTATAGCCTGTCGAAGTACCCGCAGTATGAGGTCGAGGTGGAAGCCGCCTCGGACCTGATGGCGCGCGAGCGGCCGTATGGGATGCGGCACTGGGGAGACAACTACTTCGGGGGACCGTACAAGGGCATCCACGCCTATCAGAACCTGGAGTACGACGTCTCCTATAACCACCTGATGCAGTTCGCCCGCACCGGCGCGCGGAAGTACCTGGACTCCGCCCTGATCCAGGCCCGCCACCAGGGCGACATCGACATGAAGCACGACGACGGGCCGCAGTGGAAGCACAGCCCCCGCCACACCACCACGGAAGCGGAGCTGGGCCACGTCTTTCTGCGCGGGCTTGTTGCTTCCACCTGGCTCACCGGTGACCCGGAGGGCCTGGAGAACGCCAAGATCCTGGGGAACTGGCTCATCAAGGTGGTCACCGACCCCCGCTCGCAGGGCAACGAGCGCCAGATCGGCTGGAGCCTCTACGCCCTTACCGGCAACTACGAGGCCACCTGGGACCCGCGCTACCTCGAAGCGATGAAGGCGAACGTCGACCATCTCCTGGCCGGGCAGGACAACCTGGGACGCTTCGATATCCGCTGGGACAACCGCATCAGCTTCTTCTACGGCATCACCCTCTCCGGCTTCGTGAAGTATTACGAGGTCACCGGCGACGAGCGAATCGTCGAGAGCGCCCGCCGGATCATCAACCGCCTCCACGGCTTCTATCCGGAATACGGCGGGCGGACGCTGGAAGGCCTCGCGTGGCTCTACACCCGTACCGGTGACCCGGAGATCCGGATGACCAGCCAGAGGACCTGGGAATCGACGCTGGCCTGGCGCGCCGTGGACATTGCGGGGATGAACATCTTCACCACTCGCTTCCTGCCCAACGTGGAGATGCTGGGCCTGGCCGCTCCTAAGGAGTGGCAGATCCCGGAGACCGGCCCAGTCGAGGACGGCGTGCGCCGCCAGCATTTCCGGGCGGCGAGCGGGACGATCGCGCTTCAAGCCGAGGACCCGAAGGCCGCCGTTGAGCTGGTGCTCCTCCGGCAAATGGGCCTCTCCCCCGCCACGGTACGGGTCTCGGATCTCTCTGGCAAAGTGATCGCCCACCAGGCGCTGCCCCCCACCGGAGAGCCGCTCCAGTACGCCAAACTGCGCCTTCCGCCCGGCGGCCCGTTCCGGGTGGAGCTGAAGAGCGAGGACACCCGCGCGTGGGACCTCATCACGGCCCAGCGCACGCGGCGGGTCTTCCACACTCCCGATTGGAAGAACCTGGAGGCGCTCACGCCACGCCTCTACTTCCGGCTGCAGCCCGGCGCGAAGCACGTGGCGCTCACCCTGGAGGCGGAAGGCGAAGGATTCAAAGGCGCCGTGCTGTACGATCCGCAAGGCAACGTGGCCGGGACCTCGGAGAACTTCGTCGACTACGGCGATACCCAGCACCACCAGTATTCGCTGAAGGTGCCGGTTCCCGCTAAGCAGGCTGCAGGACTGTGGTCGCTGGACCTGCAGCAGGTCTCCGTGAGCAAGGCGGAGGGGATCCAGCCGTACTTCAGCACCAACCCGGCGGCGTACTTTGTTCCGGGCGGGAGGTAAGGCCTCTCTCCGGGCTTCGCCCTCGCCCAAGGGGCACCCGCTCCGTTTTCAATGGAGCGAGGCGAATGGCGAGGAATGGGTGCGGTTTGGCGGGTCTCGCCATCGGTAGAACCCGTAGGCAGGCGCCTCGTGCGCCGTTCGATCTTTGCTGCCTCTTCCGTTAACGGGGCGCACGCCTCCCGAAAGAGGGAGCAAAGATCGAACGAGGGATGAACCCTCTGCCTCCCGGTTCTGGCCCAGTTTACCTACCAAAGACCCGGGAGGCGACGGCCACTTACTTAGCGCGGTAGCCCTTCCAGACCCATTCGAGGGCTTGCGGGAGGGTCTGGCGTACGACACGCCCGTCCACGTGGCCGGACTCACGAGCGAAGACGTACTGGTAGTGATAGCCTTTGTCCTTCAGGACGGCGGCCATCCGCTGGTTCGCCATCACCCAGTTGTGCAGCGTGGCTTCCTCATCTCGATACCGGTTGTCCGTCTCCCCCACGTGCATCCAGATGCGCAGCGGCTTCTTCTTACTCTTGGGAATCAGGTTCTCATGGTACTCCCAGGCACCGTGGGGTGACTCCGGGTTGAGCGGGGACTGCTGGTTAACGAAGGTGCCCGAGTAAGAAAGCACGCGGTGGTATCGCTCCGGGTGGAACCACGCCATCGTGAAGGCGCAGGCGCCACCCGAGCTGCCGCCCATCGTCATCCGGCCATCCGGGTCCTTGGTGAGCGTCACCTGGTAGTCTGCGGAGACCTTCGGCAGCACCTCGGTCTCGATGAAGTCAGCGTACTTGCCGGAGACCGTGTCGTACTCCAGGCCGCGCTGGCTGCCCTGGGCGTCGCCGCCGCCGGAGTTGATCATGATCGCCACCATCGGCGGCAGACGCTTCGCCGCGATCATGTTGTCGAGGATCGTCGGTAGGATCCCGGCGCCCATGCTGTCCTGGGAAACGAAGAACGGGGCAGGTTTGCCGGCTTCATACTGGCTGGGAACGTAGACCGTCACCTGGCGCTGATAAGGCACTACCTGACCGGGGGCCGTCTTGCTGATGCCCGGGTACAGCTTGCTGTCCGTCGAGTTCATCGTGAACCGGTAGACCTTGCCTTTTGGCACGTTGTCCTGCGGCGTGAGCTCGGGAGCGTTCGCATAGGGCGGCGTGAGCAAGTAGTCGCCCTCGTCGGCTTGCGCCGTGTAAGGCTTGAACTGGGTGAAATCGATCGGCGGCGCTTCGGCGGCGGCAACGCCCGCCACCATGAGCGCCAGGCAAGACGCAAAGCGCAGTATGGAACTTGATTGCATAGGACCCTCCAGGCATTCGTTCATTGCTTCCCGGTGGACGACCTCTACTTCCGCTCGCCTCCGGTGCGCACGTAAGCAGCGCAGGATCCGGTGAAAGGGCTCCCCTGCCGCGGTGAGAATCCGCGCATCGATTGCGGTTCTCCCGCGTTCAGTGTACTGAAGAGTAATCGTTACTCGATAAGGAGAAGCTAACTGAATGCGATTAACACCACTGGGGAAGCTGCTGATCTTGATCCTGGTTGCCGGCGGCGCGATCGGCGCGTGGCGAATGTTCCAGGATCAGCGGGGCGGTAACACCGGAGGGACCGCGGGCGGCGGGTGGGGAGCGTCCACTCAATCCAGCCCGGCACGGGCAGGGCAGGGCGGAGGGGTCGAGATCCCGTTCATCATTACCGCGGCAAAGAAGGACTGGGTGCAGGAGCAGGTGGACCGGTTCAACCGGGAGCAGGGCGGCAGGTGGAAGGTAGTGCCCATCCCCACCCCATCTCGCGAAGCGATGCACGCGATCCTGCACGACGAAGCGAGGCCGGTGCTCTGGAGCCCCGGCAGCCCGATCTGGCCGAACCGCCTGGCTGAGGCCTGGGGTAAGGGACATGCCGGCCAGGTGCTGGACCCCACAGACCCGAACGGCTACCGGGTCTTCCTGCGGTCGCCGCTGGTCTTCCTCACCACCCGGGAGAAGGCCGGGTTCCTGCGTCCCATCCTGGGCAGCCCCAAGCCGTGGGCGGCCCTCCATCGCCTGAGCCTGGGCAAGCAGCGCGCTCCCTGGGGCCGCGTCCGCTTTTCCCACGCCGATCCACTCACCTCCAGCAGCGGAATGCTCACGCTGGGCCTAATCCTCACGGAATACGGCCAGGAAACGGGGAAGTCCGGCTCGTTTGAGAAGCTCGCCAGTGATCCCGGCTTCGTCCGCCATTTGAAGGAGCTGGAGCGGGGACTGATCTACGACGAAGCCGCCGAGAAGGGCACCACCGCGCTCACCAAGGCGTTCGTGAAGAACCCCTCCGCCTACGACTTCATCACGGCCTACGAGAGCGCGGCCCTGGAAGCGGCCGCGGAAAACCCCAAGCTCGCCGTGATCTACCCCAACCCCACCACGGTCTCCGAGCACGCCGTCAGCCTGCTCACGGCCCACTGGGTCACCCCCCAGCAGCGCGAGGGCGCGCTCCAGTTCCTCAACTTCCTCGGCAGCAAGGACGCGCTGACCGCCGGCATGAAGTACCACTTCCGCCCGGCCCAGTCCGCCGGATCGCTCTCCCTCTCCAGCGAACTGTCCCGCTATCAGGACCAGGGCTTCCAACCCACCTTCTCCGCGGTGGACCTTCCGCCGTATGAAGCCCTGAACACCGCCGCCTTCCAATTCCGGATCCACGTGGTCAACAAGCCGCCCTCGTCCGGGAAGGGGTAGGACGATCGAGGTGTTCAGGCTCCCGCTGGTCGCGGGGATGGGGGTCAGGAGTCGGGAGACAGGAGACGGAGGTGGTGCGCCTCCGGCGCGATTTCCGACCTCAGATATTGCCTGCCCCGCAGGGTCTTACTCCTACTCATACTCGCCGGGCATTCAGGCACTAAATCGCCCGTTAGTGCCACTTCCCTGGACCCGCCGCCCGAGGGGCACCCGGTCTAACCCCTGACCCCACGACCCACGGTAGCCCGGCATTCAGGCATTGGCACGTCGACAGCCTTACCGTACCACGTCATCCTGGAGCGAAGCGAAGGATCTCGACCCCGCGCGCGAGGCTTCCGATGCTGCCGCTCACGCAGGCGAGATCCTTCATTCCGCTCCGCTCCATTCAGGATGACGGGATACGGGTGCGGCCTTCAGCGCAACGGCGGAATCGGGTCCGTCTCTCCGTCTCTCCGTCTCTCCGTCTCTCCGTCTCTCCGTCTCTCCGTCTCTCCGTCTCTCCGTCTCTCCGTCTCTCCGTCTTGGCCAGATAGGGAGCGCGTCGGGTAAACTTCCGGCAACCATGCGTAAGGAAAACCGGATCCGCGAGGCGTTCAAAGAGGGCTACAACCTGGTGGGCCTCACCACGGCGGTGGCGGCGTCGGTCGCGCTCCTGAACCCCTTGCCATTGCTGGCAGGACTGGTGGTGGAAGCCGCCTACCTGTTGTTCGTGCCGGACTCTCGCTGGTATGAGACGCGGATCGCCCGCAAGTTCGACGCCGAAGTGGAAGCGCGCCGCCAGCGCCTCAAAGCGGAGGTGCTGCCGACCCTGCGCGTGGAGTTGCGAGAGCGCTTTGAGCGGCTGGAGACCACCCGCACCCAGATCGCCTCCCAACCGGCGAGCAGCGAGGCATGGTTCGCGCAGGTGCTGCGGAAGCTGGATTACCTGCTGGAGAAGTACCTCCTGTTCGGCAGCCGCGAGCTGCAGTTTCGCACCTACCTCCATTCCGTGCTGGACGAGGTGCGCCATGCCGACCCACCCTCTGCAGCAGAGAAGTCCGGCTTCATCATCGAGGTAACGGAGCACCGGGGAAAGCGCCGCGTACGGGGCCGCGCCGGCACCTCAAAAGCCGAGGGAGAGCGCCCGGCCGAGGCCGAGCTGCCCCACGATCCCGCCGACCGCTGGGTAAGCCTGACGGTCGACGAGATCCAGGATCACTACGAAGAAGAAGCCGAAGAGGTGCGCCAGCTGCTAGCCGACGAGCAGGACCCGCACACGCAGGCCGTGCTCCAGAAGCGTAGCGAGGTGCTCCAGCGCCGCCGAGAGGGCATCGGTAAGATCGGACGGATCCTGATGAACCTGAATCATCAGCTCCACCTGCTGGAAGACACGTTCGGACTGATCAATGACGAGATCCGCGCCCGCTCTCCCGAGCAGGTCCTGGCGGAGATCGAAGAGGTGGTGGGACAGACGGAGTCGATGACGCGCCTGCTGGAAGAGATCGCACCCTACGAGCAGATGATCGCCCGGCTCCGCACCTAGCGGTCTTCACGAAGGCATACTGCCGACGGTATAGAGACCACTGCCCGTGACCTCGACGGCTCGCGCCCAACCGAGTCATTGCGAAGGAGCGGAGCGACTGTGGCAATCCCGAACGATCACAGGTAACCCAGGAGTCTCCGCCCCATGACTACCTGAAATCGGATGGGATCACCACGTCGCTTCGCTCCGCGTGATGGCTCTTCGCTCGGCGCCGTTCGGTTGTGAACATCGCGGGACGATCCCGCGCGCGCTGACCTCACGAAGACTAATCCGTATCATCCCGGGGCACGTATTCTCGGAAGGAGAACAGCGTCAGCGCCAGCGCCAACGCTACCAGCACCACCCCCACCATCACCCGGCCGGCAAAGGTCGGCGAGATGTCATGGGTGTTCATGGCGGAGAGGAGGTTACTGAGGTCCATCGACTCCCCCTCCGGCTGCGGATGGGGCGCGAGGACGCGCAGGTAGGCCATGATCGAGAGCTTCTGGAAATGCCCGGGCATGGTGCTGGCCCACGACTCCCACCCGAAGGCATACGCCAGTCCCCACAGCAGCGGCCGGTTGAGCAGCGTGGCCACCAGCAGGAAGACGGAGCCGTACGCCAGCGCCCCCACGGGCAGCACCAGCGCGTCCTTACCCAGCCGCTCCATCGAGAACCCGGCGCCGCCGAAGGAGACCAGGGCCAGCAGCAGCATCGACACCCAGAGGGTGAGCGTGATGCCGGTGGAAGCGGCGAGGAATTTGGCCAAGGCGATACGCCAGCGCGGCAGCGGCCGGGTGAGCAGGTAGGTGATGGTCTTCTGCTCGATCTCCTGGGAGATCACCCCGGTACCGAAGATCACCGCCAGGATCACCAGGATAAACCCGAAGATCAGGTTGCCGGCCAGCGCGTTGTAGACCACCTCGGCATTAAAGCCACCGGCCTTGGCCGTGGCCCGCCAGATCCCGGCCACCAACGCCGGGAGGGTTCCCAGCACCAACGCCGCCACCAGCCGCTTGGGGCGCAGCAGGTCCCGGACCGCGTTGCGGAAGAGGTAGAAGTCGCTCACAGGCTATTCCCCCACCAGGTAGCGGAACACCGCTTCCAGATTATTGTCCGGCGACTCGAAACTGTGAACCACGAACCCGCCTTCCAGCACCACTTCGGGGAATTGGGCGTAGAACTGATCCGGCGCCCGGGTCTCTATCTCCAGCAGGGTGCCTTCGGGATTCTGCAGCCGCACACTGAGAATGTAGGGCAGGTCCAGCAGCCACTTGGCCAGCGCGCGGCCGGTTTCGGTGCGGATCGAGATCCGGTGTGGGTGCGCGTCGATCAGGGAGCGGATCTGGTAGATGTCGCCCTGGGCGAGGAGGCGGCCGCGATGGATCAGCAGGATGTTCCGGGTGAGTTGCTCCACCTCGTGCAGGATATGGCTGGAGATCACCACACACTTGCCCTGCTCCGCCAGCTCTCGCAGCATCCCGGTGATCTGGCGCCGGCCGACCGGGTCCAGCCCGTTCAGCGGCTCGTCCAGGATCAGCACGTCCGGGTCGTGGACGATCCCCTGGGCCAGCTTCACGCGCTGCCGCATCCCTTTGGAATAGCCGCCGATCTGCCGGTCTGCGTTGGCCGTCATTCCCACGAACTCGATGACCTCGGAGACCCGGCTCGCCAGCTTCGGCGGACGGATGTCCCCCATCGCCGCGAGCATCGTGACGAACTCGCGGCCGGTCATCTCGTCGTAGCTGTTCTCGTTCTCCGGGCAATAACCGAGGCGCCGGAACACCTTGGGGTTGGCAAACGGCTTCTCACCGAAGACCGTCACTTTGCCGCGCGTGGGCCGTAGTTGGCCGGTGACCAGCCGCAGCATGGTCGACTTGCCCGCGCCGTTCGGCCCCAGTAGGGCGTTCAGGCCGGCGGGAATCTTGCAGGTAACGTCGTTCAGCCCCAGGATCTGGCCGTACCAGCGGGAGGCTCGCTCCAGTTCGATCATCCGCGGATCACCTCAACAGCCTGGATGCGCATCCGCGCCGCGACCACGCCGAGCACGACTAGCGTCAGCCCGATGGCCAGCATCACCCCCAGCATCGGGGGGTCCATCGATACGATCTCAATGCCACGCCGCCGGTGCCCCGTAGGGACCAGCAGCGTCACCCCGTAGATGTTCTGCGCCAGTCCCTTGATGACACCGCCCACGGAGAGGTGCCGGACCACGATGCCGTTTGTCATGTCGCCGCGGAAGCGGATCAGCCAGATCGCCGTGGTGATGAGCTGCCCGACCAGAAAGAGCGCCGCATAGGACGCGC
>Ga0255338_1006266_pt1 | contig 10221 bp, 8 predicted proteins | sample MeOH1_35cm_T4_19_FD_203715 | JGI IMG/M metagenome (GOLD analysis project Ga0255338, IMG submission 203715) | Sandy soil microbial communities from University of British Columbia, Vancouver, Canada - MeOH1_35cm_T4_195 | ecosystem: Engineered > Artificial ecosystem > Sand microcosm > Unclassified ...
TTCATGAGCCGGACTGCCTCTTGTTTGAACTCAGGTGTGAAGGACCGCCTTTGCCTCGCCATAGAACACCTCCACCCGACCAATATCGGGCTTGTTGAGGTGTCCACGAAACCGGGGGAACTTCAGTTTGGGACGGGCAGGTGCATCACTCTTTCGAGCTGGAGGAATTGCCGACCATGCCGGATATGGCCAACCCGGTGATTGCGGGAAACTAGCGTGCAGGTCACGGATGCTGCGGCTCTGAACGAGCTTTTCGGACGGCCTGCTTTCGCGCGAGCGCTTGACGCGTTCGAAGCGAAGATCGTGCAGTACGGTGGGCCATCCGGCGAGATCATCATCGATAACGACGAGGAGGCCGAGGCTCTGGGAGGGCTACTCGGTCGCTACCTGCGAGCCGGGCAACGAATCAAGCTCTCCGCAATTGAGGCACACCTCCTCGAAGAAACGCGGTTCCGCTGTACATTGCGGCAGGTCGTCGAAACCGTCCGCGGTCGCTCACTGATCACGCGCGCCGAGGCTCGCGCTGCTGAAGAGGCACGCTGGCAGACTGCCCGCACGGAGATCCTTGATACTATCGCGCGTGCCCATATCACGCCGGCTCAGAGATCTCGGCTGCTGGATTGGGCCGAGGCCGGAGGAGACCTTCGCAGGCGGTGGGCCCGCGATGATCGCTTGGTCGGCCAGGTCGCTGATGCATGCCGATGCTTTGGCTATTTGCCGGGTGCGGGCCAGAGCCGCTCTCTCGCCGAGCTATCCAATAGCGCATTCGGTGATCCACACATGCTCGACCGGGACACGTCGCTCGCGCCGGTGTTCGACCGAATTCTCGCAGTCGCTCTCGACAGGGAACACATTGCCGCAGGAGCAGAGGCGCGCGATGAACTTCTCGCGGCTGCTGGCGTGGTTCAGGACAGGACCTCTGCGAAAGTTGACACGTTCGGTTTACAAGGGCGCAGACCCGATCTTGTGCTGCTCCGTACATACCCTCTTCGCTCATTCACACTTCGCGAACTCGAGGGGATGGACCCGGACGAGATCTTCGCTCCTCATGGCCGCGTGTTCGTTGTGGAGAACGCGAGTGTTTTCGACTGGCTGATCGCGCGAATGGACGACATACCGGCCGACCGACGTCCATCGCTCATTTGCACGAATGGTTGGCTCAACATGGCCGATCGCGCACTACTCCGAATGCTTGTCGGCAGCGGAGCCGTTATCCTGTATAGCGGCGACTTTGATGACCGCGGGTTAGCTATTGCGCGTGAGGTCCTGAGTGCGGTTCCCGGCTCGGCGTTGTGGCGGATGGACCCAGCCGATTACCAGGCCGGCGCTGCCTCGCACTCCGCTGCATTAGATGTCGCGGCAACTGAGCGGCTGCGTCAGGTATTCCCCACTTTGGTGCCCGTTATGTGCGACATCGGGCGTGCAGTGTATCAGGAGTCCCTGCAGGAGATTCTGCTCCGCGACCTGATTGAGGGGCGCTCGCTTGCTGGCGGTACGCCCCGCGAACAGAGGTCCGCGGCCTCGCGCTAATTTCTTGCGGCCAATCGGTCCAATGGCAAACCAGCGAACAATCGAATACCTGAAAATCGTCGCCCCCCTCCTCGCGACCGCGAAGGAACTGGCGCAGAACTACAAGAGCGCGACTGGCCGGCCACTCGGGATAACCGGCGAGGTTGCCGAGTACGAGGCCGTGCGTCTGCTCGATCTGGACATCTGCGAAGTACGTCAGGCCGGTTATGACGCTACGTGCGAAAGCGGGCCGCATCATCGCATCCAGATTAAAGGCAGGTCGCTTACGCAGAACAAGGGTGGGCGGCTCGGGAGCATTGACCTGTCGAAGGATTGGGATTCTGTGATTCTGGTCACACTTGATGAACTTTACGAGCCGGTAGCGATCCACGAGGCACCACGAAAGACCGTGGAAGCCGCTCTTACCAGACCTGGCTCCAAGGCCCGCAACAAGCGCGGCCAGCTCGGAATTTCACAATTCATCCGCATCGCCGAGTGCCGTTGGTCGGCGGCCGAGCGCAGCGATAAATGATCAATCCGTACGAAGTGCTTGGGGTCGAGCGAACGGCGACGCCGGACGATGTGAAGCGCGCCTACAGGCGGCTGGCTCTTGAGTGGCATCCGGACCGGAACCGCGCTCACGGCGCTGTTCAGAGGTTTCAAGCTATCGCTGAAGCCTATGCAATCCTGTCCGACCCAAACCGACGTGCGACGTGGCACACCGCTGAGACAGACGCGTGGTTCGACTACATTTACGAAGGGGTCCCACTTCCTTGGGACACCGACGATGTGTTCCCTTGGGATGACGAGTCAGATCTGCCATTTTAGCTGGCGGGCTTCGTAATCTTGTGCCATAAGACCGACCTCGCGGGCGCTTGGTGGCACGCAATGGGCAGTATTCGGACGCCCAGCCGGGATCAAAGCTCCCGCCGCAGGCTCTGGCAGATTCTCGGCGCCGACATTTGGCGCCCAATCTCGCGAGCTTCGCGCCGATGTTTTAGCCAAATCGCTAAACATTCTGGACTGTTTAGCCCTTTCTGGTCTACCGACTAAAGTCGGGTGATTTGCCGCGACACCGTTCATCTTTTATGGAAAGATTCAGGGGGGAGCTGAGCCGCTTGCCTGCTGCTTTTCCGTTTCGGTATACTTACGGTGCCGTAGCAGTCTCCGCCCTGGGGGCGACCTGATATGCACGGAAGGGGGCCCTCACCAGGCAAGGAGCGATCATGGTGAGATCAAACCTTTCGGCGCCCGAGATTCGTCGCTGAGCCGCCGTTGGGCTCAAGGAGCCCGCGTCCGCAACGCAACGACATCGGAGGCTCGTCGTGGATCAGGGATCCACGGACGGCCCCGCCTCAAAGCACTGTGGCCACAGTGCAGCGATAGACCCAGCTAGGGGTCGAATAAACCTCTGAAAGGGGCCGGCTTCCTTCGGGACCGGATACACGAACCAGGCACTCACAGCCTGGGGCCCCAGGCTTTGCCGATTCAAACAATGAAAACGAGCAAAGCTGTGGTAACAGAGATCAAGATCACGGTGTGCGTCGAGAAAGTGCTGTTTGGCTTGATCGTGCTCATCAAGATCCTCTGGCTCTAGCCCCGAAGGGGCAGGCTCTTACGAGAGCCTGCCCCTTCGATCGTCATATGCTTTCGCTATTGGCTTGGTGCGTCCTCGATTCGGTCAACAAGTTGTTCGCCGATTTATACGGCACCCACATCAAGTGCTGAGGCGTCATGCTCATCTTCCAGTACGGCTCGAACACTTCCCAAGTCCGCCTCAACAGTCCCGACCGTCTAAACGGGGCGGCTACGCTCTTGGGTCTCGTCGTCACCAAGGACTGCTTTGATCTCGACTTTACTGTCTTCAGCACCAAGAACCGGTGTGCTGCAGCCGACATCAAGCCTGGTGGCGGCCGTCCTATCTGGGGTGCGCTCTATGATATCCCGGGTGACCGCGTGATTCGGGAGTTGGCGGGGAAGCACCGTTGCGTGGATGCGATCGAGGGTCGGCGTTACGAGCGTGTGCCGATCAGCATCTGCTGGCCCGACGGCCGGGACGTCGAGGGTGAGGTGTGGACTTATACGGTTCTCGAGGCGGAGCGGCGGACGGATCTCCAGACCACAGGGGCGTATGGCGCCCATATCTTGGACGGCCTGCGAGATCTGAACGCCCCCACCGACTACATCGACTATGTCCAGGGGCAGATTGCGGCGCGGCTGGCTGCGCCGGCTTGCGGAGCGTAGCGCCTGAACTCGGGCTCGGCCGACTACAGGCTTCGCTCAGACTTTCGCGCACACGTGCCGCTAGCGATTGCCTGCGTCTGAAACCATAACTATCTTCGGGTCCGATTCGGGGTCCACCTGCCACCCCGCTAAAGGGCATGGCCCCTCCTGTCCCGCTACAAGAACACCGGAATCGAGGATCGCATGTGGTCCGACCGGGAGTCTGATCTTGATCTACTGAATGTTCAGCACCTCGTCGCAGCCGTCGAGGCCATCGTTACCGCAGATCATTTGTTACCGGTTACGGTGGGCGTATTCGGCGACTGGGGGTCGGGGAAATCCACGGTCATTCGCCTTGCGCGGGAACGCCTCGAGAAGGACGAGGGCGTGCTCTGCGTCCATTTTAATGGTTGGCTCTTCGAGGGCTACGAGGACGCAAAAGCCGCGATTCTCGGAACCATTCTCGACAAACTCGCAGACGAACGGGGAGCCGTCGCCAAGGCGGGAGATCTCTTCGCCAAGCTAGTGGAGAAGGTCAATTGGCTGAGGCTGGCCGGCTGGGGCGGGAAGGCATTGATGCTCGCACATGGCCTTCCACCGATCGATCTCGCGATGCTGTCCGGCTTCGTGCAGAAGGCTCCGGAAATCGCTGAGGACGTAGTTTCGAAAGCACCGGGCGGAGAGGACAACGTTCGGCGGACGATCCGCGATTTCGAGAAGGAGTTCAAGGAACTCCTGGAGAAGACCGAGGTCAGGTCCGTGGTGGTATTCATCGACGACCTCGACCGTTGCCTGCCAACGACGATCATCGAAACGCTCGAGGCGATCCGCTTGTTCGTATTCGTACCGGGCATGGCATTCGTGATTGCGGCGGACGAGCGGCTCGTCCGGCGGGCGGTGCAGCAGCATTTTCCCGACGTTGAAGTGGCTACGGAGGTGGCGCCGAACTACCCTTCTCGTGATGTCGGCCGCGAGTACCTCGAAAAGCTGATTCAGGTACCGATCCATGTCCCACCGCTATCACGCGCCGAGATTGCGACGTACGTCAACATGCTGTTTACTCAGCCGCACGTAGGCATTGATGCTTTTTCCGCCTTGTGTGACCGGGTACGTGGAAGGCTAGCCAATGCGATAGGCAATGAAGTGGTACTGTCGCTGGAGACAGCCGAGGAGCTCCTAGGGCAACCGCCTGATGGTCAGCTCGCAGCGGACCTCGCGTTAGCGGCACAGCTCGGCGATGTGCTCGCCGCCAGCGTTCACGGAAACCCTCGCCAAACCAAACGATTCCTGAACGCACTTATCCTGCGACTCCGCATGGCCGAGGCACGGGGCGTCTCGGTCGAGCGCCGGGTCATGGCAAAGCTGATGCTGCTTGAGTACTTCCAGCCGGGGTTGTTTCAAGCTCTCGCGCGTTGGCAGGCCGCCCAAGGCGGACAGCCGCAGGAACTCGCCTTTCTGGAGCGTTGGCTGAAGCGGGAGCAGGAGGCGGACACCTCGAGCATTACCGCCCTGCCCGCAACGAAAGAAGCTAAGCCCGTTCGATCATCCAAGGCGGAAACCACACGCACGGCAGCAACGGAGGAGGCTCGAGGCGGGCGTGACTTATCAGTCGAATCTGCTGCCGTGGGCACGGTCGATATTCCGCCCGAGCTTCATCCGTGGATCGTGGACGAATGGGTGCGCTCATGGCTTGCGCTCGATCCACCGCTCGCGGGCGTGAACCTGGCACCATACTTCTTCTTCGCTCGGGAGCGAACCGGCCCCATCGGGCAGCTCGTCCGCGGGTTGAGCGAAGAGGCCAGGAAAGTCCTCGATCAGTTGCTGGCGTCTGCCGAGGCCAGCCAGATGGCAGGAGCCCGTTCCGCTCAGAAGCTATCGCGGCCCGAGGCGGCAGACGTCTTATCGGCTCTACTCCGTCACGCAACCACACGAGAGGGCATGGAGCAGGCGAATTCCCCGGTCGCAGGCCTAGTGCGCCTCGTCGCGGCGCGACCAGAGTTCCAAAGTCAACTGCTGGCCTTCGCCGCCTCGCTGCCCTTACGCAGCGTGGGCAACTGGCTGCCGCTCGACATCCTGAACGCGATCCGGGACGCTGAACACCGGACTGCCGTCGAGGTTCTGTACGCCAAGTGGAAGGCTGGCGGCGGGGCGCTTGCGCGCGCCGTAGCAATGGCCGAGGGACGTCTCCCCCAAAACGCTTGACACGCCAATGGGCACATCGATCTCGAACTCAGGTCCCACCGGAGCCAGCCCGCTGCTCCCGCCATGGGCTCCACCACTGGAGCCTGCCCCCGCTGGTTCTGACAGCACCGATGGCGGCGCAGACGGCGGCCCCGGCGACGGCGCCGGTGGTCATCCGGACAGTTCAGGAGCCGGAGAGCAACCTTCCGCACCGTACCGCCCACCGCCGGAGTGGCGTGGCGTCAAATCCCAGACGGCGAGGCTGGCGCGAAGTGGCGCAAGCGGCGGGGCAGCGCGATCGCGCGCTCGCAGTATCGCCCGAAACTACGTCCGCACACGTGGTGGGGCTGCCAAAGCGGCTCAGGGATCCGTCGCCGGGCGCGGGGCCGCCCGCCGGATCGGAGGCTTTCTATCGGATGTCGCCCGCCGCGGAATTGCCGAGGCACTCCGCAGTGCACGGCTGGATCAATTCATCGGCGCGTCCATCGATGATCTCCTCGCCGGCTTCGCGGACGCCTTCCTCCCGCGACCGAACACGCTTGACGACGCCGCTGCGCGCGAAGCGGGGCTCAAGGCGTTCGAGGACCTGCTGGAACAGTATGGTGCGATGGACGGTGGCATCGATGCACTCGACCGTCTGGATGCGGACGGAATCCGCCACGCTATTGAGCACTTCATCGGCCGCTACATCTGCAACTCCGCGCTGGTCCTTTTGTCGAAACGCGTGGAGGATGGCAGTATGAGCGTGGCCCGGTGCGAAGAGGTCGAGCAGACGCTGCGCGAGGTCATAATGGCTGCAGTCCGGCTCGATTTCCGTGGCGCCGATGTCGTGAATATGGACTGGAACGGCGCTGCAGCCGGACAGCTGATAGACCGTCTCTTGCTGGATGCGCACGCGTTCGTGGAGGCTGAGTGAGCGAGCATCACGTTGTCTTGCGGGTGGGCGCCGGAGATACCTATTCCGCCGATCATGACCCGCTCATCCTTCATCTGGACGAGGTAGGAGTCGATCCTGCGGCCGCGATCCGGCAGCACCATCTGTGGGAGGGGCTTGGCACCCTCGGGCTCGTTCCTCCGCAGGTCGCAGTAGACCTGTACCGGATTTGCGCTGCGGCCTATTGCGCGGACCTCAGGATACGGCGCAGTACAGCGTTCGACGGTTGGACGCGGCAGATCGTGCTGCACGCCCCCGTCGCCGAGCCGGAGCGGTGGCTCCCCCACCTGCCCACTCTGGGTGCATTGCTACACTTCCTGAGCGGCGACTGCTGGGAGATACACGTGCGGGACGGCGCTCCGCCGCCGCCACAGGTCCGGCTCACGAGAAGTCAGCAGGCCTTGGCGGATGCAGCCGCGCGCGATGAACGGCCGATCCGTGCAGCGTGCCTGTTCTCTGGAGGGCTGGACTCCTTTATCGGTGCTGCCGACGCACTCGCGAACGAGAGAACTCTGCTTCTGGTCAGCCATGTTCCGGAAGGCACGAGCCGCTTTATCAGCCGGGCGCAGGATGACCTGTTCTGCGGGCTAAAAGGCCACTACGAGGTGCGGCGCCTCGAACGGTTGAAGGTCACACTAAATCCGCCCAGAGACACAGGCACCGGAAAGGAACCTACGCAGCGCGCACGCTCGATCCTTTTCCTCGGGCTCGGAACGCTTGCTGCCGCTGCCTTGGGACCCGACACGCCGCTCATCATTCCGGAGAATGGCTTCATCAGCCTGAACGTACCTCTGACCAGTGGGAGGCTGGGCAGCCTCAGCACCCGTACTACCCATCCCTATGCAATAAGTCTGTTTCGCAGCCTGCTGGAGGGAATCGGTATCGGCGTCCCCTTGGAGTTGCCCTACATGTTCGTCACGAAGGGTGAGATGATGGACCGGGCGACGGATCCCGATGTGGTACGTCGCCTGGCCGCGTTCAGCAATTCCTGCGCAAGTCCCAACCCGTATGGTAAGAGCGACCGGAACCACTGCGGCCATTGCGTGCCCTGCATCATTCGCCGATCGGCAATGCATCACGCAGGCTTGGACGACGTTGATCGCTATCGCATCAACATTCTTTCCCCTCATCGGCCACTTACTGTGGCCGAAAGCTCGCATGTGAAGGGGTTCCGCCTGGCCATTCACCGTCGGACAGGCGGCATCTCTGCGACCGATCTACTTGCCGCTGGAGACCTGCCTCGCACTATGGGAAGCGTGGCCGATTACCGCTCTGTACATGACCGCGGGCTTGCAGAGGTTGCCACGTTCCTGGACCAGGCCACGTGACCACAACACTCGTCGACACGCATTGCCACTTCGACCTCTTTCCAGATCCGCGTGCGGTTCTCGCTGCCACGGAACGACAGGGGATCTACAGCATCGCCGTGACGAACACGCCGTCGGTGTTTCCTGCAATGAAGATGCTGACCGAGGGCATGAAATACGTTCGTCCGGCGCTTGGACTGCACCCCGAACTGGCCATTCAGAGGGCCGCCGAACTCCCCCTGTTTGCGCGCTACCTGGCGGAGACCCGTTACGTAGGCGAAATCGGGCTCGACTACAAGGCGGCGGTGAAGCAGGAGGACCGTAAAGAACAACGCTCGATCTTCGCGATGATTTTGCGATCTTGTGCGGATGCCGGTGGCCGGGTGCTGACCGTTCATAGCAGACGGGCGGAAGCGGATGTCGTCGCCGCGATCGCTGACCACGCACCAGGGCCATTCATTCTTCACTGGTACTCAGGGCCACTCCACATCGCCCGTGCAGCGTTGGAGGCTGGCGCGTACTTCTCGTTCAATCCTGCGATGGCCACGAGCCCGCGTGGGCACCGCCTTCTCTCTGAAATTCCTCGGGATCGGGTGCTCACGGAATCTGATGGTCCATTTGTGCGATACGAGGACACCGTCGCTTCACCGGCCGCGGTAAGTTTCGTGTGTCGTCAGATTGCAAATTCGTGGCGCGTGGCCGCATCGGATGCGACGGCGCTAATCAGGAGCAACTTTCGCCGACTGCTCGAGTCCCTGCCCCGCGCCGCAGCGCCTTGGCCCGAGTGATCCGCTCGGGCAACGCGTAGCGGCATTCCCGAAGATCAGGGTCCGATTGTGGCCCCACGGGATTGTCCCACAGCCTGTGGGACATTTCTGCCAGCTGTGGCAGGAAGTCCAAGGGCACCGGCGGATGTTTTAGCGAAATCGCTAAAGATCGCTGATCGTTTAGGGTTTTCGGGTTGACCGACTAAAACGTCGTGTCGGAAGACTGGGCGTCGAAGGGCATCGATAACGGGTCGATGCCCAGACCCACATCATGAGTGAACGCTTCCGGTCAACAAAAGACGGCCGCATATGCGCGCTCTGTGGCTCCCGCAGACTCGCCGGCCGGCAGGAGCGGGAAATACATCCTTCACTACGACCCCAACAGCGGCGCGTTACCCGGCTTGGCGCCCGAGCTGTTCTGTCGCTAGCGATTAGCCTTCAAGGTCGCTCCTTCGCTCATCCCACGACGCAAAGGATCAAAAGTCTACTCAGGTGCCGGTGGGAGAACCAGTTTCCCACAGTTCCACAGATCTCGCCCTAGACCTGCCTCGATCGGTGTGCGTGATCCGGTGTTCCGGCACGAGCGGGTCTGTCCGTAGAGTGCGCGGACGACATCGAGGTTCTGGTTCTCTGCAAGGCCTCCTCACGCTCCGAGGACATTCGCCTCTACACAGGCCGAGTCTAGCGATTGACGGTATTCGTCTACCGACGGGCGTAGTCGCTACGCGCCACATTCAAATTGAGATGCTATTTTAGGCGAAACTGGCGCCGGCGGCGGGCCCGGGCGGGCCCGTCAAGCTGTAGGACCTCGGCAAGGCCGTGAGAGCGAACAGCACGAGAGGCGAGCAATGCGCGTTACGAAAGCACACGTCCACGTCTACAAGTCCATCGACGACAGCGGACCGGTCCCGATCGACCCCAAGGTTACCGTCATTGTCGGACAGAACGAATCCGGCAAGACGGCGTTCCTGGAGGCCCTCCACAAGACTCGTTCGATCGATGAGGACGTCGAGTTTGACATCACGGAGGATTATCCCCGGAAGGCAGTGAACTCCTACCGGAAGGAGCACGAGGAGAAACCGGCCACCGTGACCACCCTCACCTTCGCGCTCTCGGCGAAGGAGGCGAACGCTGTGAACGCCGAGCTTGGGATCCCGGTGGTGGAGGAGGGGTTCACGTATACACGCGCATTCAAGTACGGCGGCAGTAGTACGATTGGGCTCAACCTGAAGTTCCCCCGGTTTCGTGGACACCTCAACAAGCCCGATATTGGTCGGGTGGAGGTGTTCTATGGCGAGGC
>Ga0255338_1006267_pt1 | contig 10219 bp, 10 predicted proteins | sample MeOH1_35cm_T4_19_FD_203715 | JGI IMG/M metagenome (GOLD analysis project Ga0255338, IMG submission 203715) | Sandy soil microbial communities from University of British Columbia, Vancouver, Canada - MeOH1_35cm_T4_195 | ecosystem: Engineered > Artificial ecosystem > Sand microcosm > Unclassified ...
TCCACCTGCTGATCTCGAGCCGCGCGGAAGATTTCACGAAGCTCGATGCGGACCCGCGGTTTGTCGGCCTTGCACGGCCAAGCCGCAACTATGCGTTCATTCCGTGGAATGCGAAGCGGCCGCCGCTCAACGATCCGCGCGTGCGCCGCGCGCTCACGATGGCGATGGATCGCAACGAAATCATCCAGGTGCTGCGCGCGGGGCGCGGAGAAATAGCCGCCGGTCCGATCGGCAACGAAAGCTGGGCGTTCGATCGTTCAGTCGCGCCGCTGCCGTTCAGTCCTGATTCGGCGCGAGCCCTGCTCGACGCGGCGGGCATCCGTGACACCAACGGCGACGGCATCCGCGAGTTCCCGGCTGGAAAGGCGTGGGACCTCGAACTGCAGCTTCCGTCAGGCAGCCCGTTCAACCGCGATATGGCCGAAATGATCCGCGCGGATCTGGCGGAGGTTGGTGTGCGCCTGGTGCCGCGCGCCATCGACTTCAGCGCGATGATCGGCAACATCACATCTCCGGAACGCAAATTTGACGGCGCGTTGATGGGCTGGGAGAACGACATCAGGATCAACCTGAAGGACCTCTTCCACAGCACTGCGATCGGATCACCGTACCAGTTCGCTTCGTACGAGAATCCGGCTGTTGACAGCGTCATCGACGCGGCCGCTCGCACGATCGATCGCGAAGCGGCGCGGCCGCTTTACAGTGACATTCAGCGGCTGATCCGTGACGATCAGCCGTGGACCTTCCTCTACTACTACTCCGACCTCAACACCGCGAGTGAAAAGCTGCAGGATGTGCGGATGGACGTTCGCGGCACGTTCGTGAACGCCGGCAAGTGGTGGCTGCGCCAGCAGCCGCGTTAATCGATCCGGGCGAAGTGATTGAGCGGACCGTGCCCGGCACCCAGACCGGGCGCGGTTTCGATCGCACGACTTACGAACCGCAATCCGCGGTCGATCGCTGACACGAGCGGTTCACCCTGCGCGAGATTCGCGGCGATTGCAGCCGACAGCGTACAGCCGGTGCCGTGTGTATTCCTGGTGTGCAGCTTCTTCCGCCGCCATTCGCGGAACTCCCTGCCGTCGAATAACACATCGACGACTTCGTCGCCCGGCAGGTGGCCGCCCTTGATGAGCGCCGCCGCGGCCCCGCTGCGCACGAGGTCACGGGCCGCTTCGCGCATGTCGTCGGTATCCGTAATTGCCTGGCCGAGCAGGATGCCCGCTTCATCCAGGTTGGGAGTAACGAGCCGGCAGAGCGGAAGCAGCCGATCGGTGACAGCCGATTCGGCATCCGCAGCGAGCAGCCGGTGCCCGCTGGTCGCGACCATCACCGGATCGAGTACGTAATCGCCGAGGTTGTGATCGCGAATGGCTCCGGCCACGACTTCCACCAGTTCACGCGTTGCCAGCATGCCGGTCTTGCAGGCACGCGGGCGCAGGTCTTCCACGACTGCGTCGATCTGCGCGCGCACCGTTTCCACCGGGATTGCGTGTACGCCGGACACACCCAGCGTGTTCTGAACCGTGATTGCCGTGATCGCGGATGTCCCGAACACGCCAAACGTGTGAAACGTCTTCAGGTCTGCCTGAATGCCGGCGCCGCCACCGCTGTCGCTGCCGGCGATCGTTAGGGCTACGGGAATCATAGGGAAGGCAATCTACACGGTTGCGCAGCGAACGGTAATCTCGTACAGAACCGCGGAGACACAGAGGGGTCGACGGCTGCCTTGCGTCGATCCCCCTGTGCCTCCGAGTTCTGTATGAGTTTACTGGCTGGCCCGCGGCAGCTGCTTCAGCCGCGACTTGAGCGAATTGTACGAGCTCGATGTCGTACGCAGGCTGCGCAACCGCGAGGAACTGAGCCGTGAGATGTCGGCCTGCACCGCCGCGATGCGATCCTGCGTCGTCGGGTGCGTCGAAAACCACTGCGAAACCGCGCTCGGGTTCCGGTTCTGCTCCGCGATCAGCTTCTGAAACATGGTCACGAGGCCGCGCGGATGGATGCCCGATCCGAGCAGTAGCGGAACTGCCACATCATCGGCTTCGTTCTCGGCGTCACGACTGTAGCGCGCAAAGACGGCCGACCCCCCGAGGTTGATGGCAGCGCTCTCCAGGCCGCCGGGAGAGCGGCCAAGCAGCACGTACGCCACGTTCAGGCCGAGGTTAGCGCGCTGCATCCGCTCCATCTGCTCGACGCCGTGACGCTCCTCGACGTGTCCGATCTCATGGGCCAGCACGCCGGCCAGTTCGGTGTAGTCGGTGGTGCGCTCGATCAGCCCGCGATTCACGTAGACATACCCGCCCGGTACGGCAAACGCGTTCACCTGATTCGAATTGACGACGAAGAACCTGTAGTTGATCCCGCGCTGGCCATGGCGCGCAATCTCGTTGCCCAGCACATTGATCGCACGGCTTACCGTCGCATCATTGATGATGGGCAGCTGACGGTTGATCTCGCTCGAGTACTGTGCGCCGAGCTCCTGTTCCTGCTGCGTTGAAATCGCGCAGGCGGCCACGCCCGCGGTGCCCGCGAGGGTGGCGATGATCACATATTTTCTGATGCGACCGCGCCTGGCGGTCGCATGAATTGACTTGATATTCATTGTCGGTTTCTCCAACGATGACCCGCAATTTTCCATTGTCCGAAGGAGCAAGAGGTGGACCAGCCAGGAGGCCGAATCTGACCAAGGCGGAATCACGCCTCGTCATGTCGCTGCACCGCCGGAAGGCGCGCGAGACCGAGCGCCTGTTTCTGGCCGAAGGTGTCCGCGTTGCGGAAGAGCTCGCCGCTTCGACGATCGACCTCGTTTTTTCTGTCGTTTCGACCGCCCTCGAGGACACTCCGCGCGGCCGCACCGTGGCCGACGCACTCGGCCGCCGGGCACCTGTTCACCGCGTGACGGACGCCGCCCTGAAGCAGCTCGCAGCAACTGATACCCCGCAAGGTGTGCTTGCGGTCGCGCGCATTCCCGAATCATCTCTCGAGGAAGTCGTCGCTCGTCCCGGCCACGTGCTGGTTGGCGACGCTGTGCAGGACCCCGGCAACCTGGGCACCCTCGTACGCATCGCCGATGCATTTGCGGCGTCGGGCGTGGTGCTTCTGCCCGGAACAGTCGACGCGTGGAACCCAAAGGTGGTTCGCGCTTCTGCCGGGTCCTCGTTTCACCTGCCCATCGTCGAGAGCAGTCTCGACGCGCTCCTCGAGTCGTGCAGGCAGGCAGGCATCCGCATGGTCGGCGCGGACGCGAGCGGCGTCGCGATCAATACCGTCGAGATCGGTCGGACCGCACTTGTCGTCGGAAATGAAGGCGCGGGGCTTACGCCCGCCACTCGCGATGCGCTCGCCCAGACCGTCAGCATCGTGATGCCCGGAAACGCCGAATCGCTGAACGTCGGTGTGGCCGCGGGCATCCTGTTCTACCTCATCACGGTACGCGAATGATCGACTGGCTGCTGCTGGCTTACCCGTTCGTACTCGGGGCGTGCATCGGTTCCTTTCTCAACGTTTGTATCTACCGCTGGCCTGCCGAACTGTCGGTGCTCCGTCCGCGTTCCCGCTGCGGGTCGTGCGGCCAGCCAGTCCGGTGGTACCACAACATCCCCGTCGCGAGCTGGGTCGCGCTGCGCGGCCGCTGCCGCGACTGCGGCGCACGCATTTCCATTCAGTACCCGCTCATCGAACTGGTCACCGGCGTGATCTGGCTCGCCGCCGTATGGCGCTTCGGCTACGATGTCGAAGCGCTTCGATCCGCCGTCTTCCTGACCCTGTTGCTCGGCATCGCGATGACGGATGCGCGCGAGATGGTCATACCCGACCAGTTCTCGCTCGGCGGCACTGCGATCGGCCTGGCGCTCGCAGCGCTACCCGGCGGAATGCCGTTCACGCGCGCGCTCATCGGCGCAGCGGTCGGCTACGTCCTCTTCTGGGCCGTGAAGATCGTCGCCGAAAAGACGCTGAAGAAACCGGCTCTCGGCGTCGGCGACATTCACATGATGGCTATGGTGGGCGCGTTCCTCGGCACTGCCGGGGCGATGATGACGATCATGCTCGGCTCACTCGCGGGGCTCGTGATCGGCGTGCCGCTCACGAAGCTGCGGGGCCAGGGCGCCGTCCTCGGCACCTACCTCCCGCTCGGCGTCTTCCTGGCAGTCGGCGCATTCATCACGCGGATTTGGGGCGAAGCGATTTTGGTTTGGTATGTTGGGCTGGTTAGCTAAACGGACCGTGATGTCATTGTTGCGTTTTGGCCGTTCCGTCCATGCCATAGCTCAGCGGGACAGCCAATCCGCTGCTGGAGGCCGATGAAAAGGGTGTTGCGTTCTCCTTGGGAGGTGAATTTACGCCAGCTCAGCACGCATCAAATGGCAGATCACGACAGGAACACGAGCGCCTGAGCCAAACGCACGAATTCAATCACGGTCCGTTCTGTTCACCATCATCGCCGCGACGTTCGCAAAGAAATCCCTCAGCAGCTCCTCCGCCTCGGCCGGAAACTTCGCTTCCTCCAGCGCACGGCCCATGAGCTCGATCCAGCGATCACGCGCTGCCAATCCGATCGGGAAGGGCGCATGCCGCATGCGTAAGCGCGGATGCCCGCGCTGCTCCATGTAGCGGTTCGGGCCGCCGAAGCGGCCCACCAGGAAGTCGCGCAGCCGCTGCTCGGCGCCGACGAGGTCTTGCTCCGGGTACATCGGTCCCAGGATGTCGTCGGTCGGAATCTGCCGGTAGAACGCGGCGACGAGCCGCTCGAATCCGGCTTCGCCCACCGCAGCGTATATCTCGAGTTCAGTCATCGCGCTTTTTGATCACGAACGTTCCGGCTGGCAACACGACGCCGTTCGCCAGCACATCCACCTGGTGTTTGCCCGGGCAATGTACTCGGGTCGTCATTTGCCGCAGCGAAATCTTCTTCCTGAACCGTACCGAAGCGGACGGGTCGAGTTCCACGGTGTCGAGCTTGAAGACCTTCGGCGTGGTACTGCCATCCGCTTTGACGTAATGCACGCGAAAGTCGATCAGTAGCGACTGCTTGTGCCGAGCGGTGCTCCGCACCTCGAACGAAACTTCTACGCTGTCGCCAATGGCGACGCGCTTCGGTGTGATCTTCACGCCTTCGATGCGGATCGCGGGCTTCTTCCCGTAGCCGAGCACCTGGAGTGCGGCCGCTTCACCACGCTTGACGGCCGACCTCGTCGCATGGCGGACCAGCCACTGGCGCTCCATTGACGCACCTTCGAGCCAGCGCCGACACGTGTCGGCCAGCAGTTCGGGGTGATCCTTGCCGATGTCGTTGAGGTTGTTTGCCACCGATCGCCGTACGTACAACTCGGGATCATCCTTCAGCAGCTCGAGAAGTTCGAGCACGGGCCGCGGGTCTTTCTGAAACGCACGCAGCCGCGGTGCCCATGGCAGGCGCGGGCGTGTGCCTTCCGAAACGAGTCTGCGCACATGCACGTCCGGATCGTGCGCCCAGGCGCGCAGCCGCGTGAGCGTCTGTTCGGGATAACGTTCGAGGAAGGGCCGGATGCTGAACTCGGCGGTGAAGCGCTTCGTTAGTTCATACTGCAGGTCGAGCGACGTCCCGAGGTGGTCGATCCCGTAGCGGGCGACGAAGAAGACGTGCGGCAGATACAGAAACGAACCCATGCCACCTTCGCCGGGCGGCAGCCGGGGCCCAAGCGATGCCTCGAGGATCGCCGCCGCATCGCCGAAATCCGGCGGAAGGTGTCGGTGCAGCGCGTCCGCGATGACCCACCCGCGTGGCAGCAGTTCGAGCTCATTGAGTCGCGAGTTCGCATCCTCGGTGAAACGGACCGCGTCGAAAGGCGGATGCACCACGCGGATCATCTCCGCGATGCGCGCCGTGATGTTGGGACCGAAGTAGTTCTTGAGAGGTTCAGCCATCTGGAAGCAGACAATGCCTAGGGATCCGAGCAGTCGCGCTGGTAACCGCAGGAGGGACATACGATGCGGCAGTGCCACTCGAACATCTTCGTGCCGCACAGGTCACACACCGGGTGGGCGATGTCGGGAACCGGTTGTTCCTGCGTTTCGTCAGGAGCCGTGTCAGGCTTTGACTCCAAAGGCTCAGGCATCAGCGGTTCGGACACGGAATCGGTCCACGTGGAAAGGTGTGAGCTCAATCATGGGTGCAGTGCCGATGACCAGCGCAGTGATCGCGTCCGCGGTAACCGGCGCAAGCAGGATGCCGTTGCGGTAGTGACCGGTTGCGTAGATCACACCCGCAAGTTCGGGGTCGGGCCCCAGGATCGGCAGGCCATCGATCGTGCCCGGGCGCAGTCCTGACCACACCTCCGCCAACGCCGCATCCTCGAGGGCCGGTACCGCTTCGATCGCGCCGTTCAGCATCGCGCGGATGCCCGCCGCCGTGCACTCATTGCGGAACCCCACGTGTTCGATGGTCGCACCCACGAGTACGCGACCGCTGGCGCGCGGGATGACGTACACGTCCCGCGTCTGAACCATCCGCGTCAGCGGCGGCGGCACCAACTCCAGCGCACACATCTGTCCGCGCACCGGCACCACCGGCAGCGCTCGTGGCAGCCCACTGATGCCGTTGCTCCACGCGCCAGCCGCAACAATGACGTGCTGCGTGCCGATCGTTTCGCCGGTGGCGAGTGTTACGCCTGATACCCGGTCTCGGTCGCTGGTAATCGCGACACCTGACACCCCGGTTGCGAAGGCGACACCCGCGCGCGCGGCCGCGAGCCAGACGGCGCGGCCGAGCAGCCGGTTTTCAACGTGGTAGTCGCGCCCAACCAGCGCGCCGCCTGCAGCATTGCCCGTGAGGGCAGGCTCGAGGCCGCGAACTTCGTCAGCCGACAGGATGCGCGCATTGTCTCCGATGTCGGAGAACACGGCGCGCATGTGGTCGAGTTCCTCGTCCGTAAGCGCGACGTGCAGTTTGCCGCTGCGCGTATACTGCGGGTCGATGCCGGTCGCGTCCTGCAGCGCTTCGATGAAGTCCGGGTACAGATCGAAACTGGCGTTCGCCGCCTCACCGAGCGGGTCCGCTCCGGTCGATTCACGCACGGGCGACAGCATGCCCGCGGCCGCCCACGACGCTGCCTTTGCCGGCGTGTCGCGTTCGATCACGATCACGCGCAGCCCGCGCAATGCGATCTGCCATGCGATCGCGCAGCCGATCAGACCGCCGCCGATAACTACGACGTCATACGATTTACTGCGTGACTGCACCGATGCCCTGCCCGATGTAGCTCCTGGAGAGTTCGACATAATGGGCTGCGCTGCCGCGGACCCAGTCCGCCGATTCGCCCGACAACTCCTTGCGCACAACGGCGGGAGAACCCGCAACCAGTGTGCGGGGTGGCACGATCATGCCCGTCGGAACGACACTGAGCGCCGCGACCAGCGCACCTTCACCGATCACGCACTCGTGCAGCAGCACCGAGTTCATGCCGATCAATGCTCCTGCCCTGATTTCACAGCTCTCAAACACGGCACCATGCCCGACAGTCACATCATCTCCAACGATGGTCGCGCCGCGCGCACTCACGTGCAGCACACAGTTGTCCTGAATGCTGGTACGCGCACCTACACGAATGACGTTGTCCCGGTTGTCGCCGCGCAGCACCGCGCCGAACCAGATGCTCGACTCGGGTCCGACTTCGACGTTGCCGATGAGCACCGCATTCGGTGCGACGAACGCACTCGAATGGATCCGTGGCGTATGGCCGCCGTAGGGAAGAATGATCGCCATGATCAGCTCGAGATGATATTCGCAAACACAGTTGCGTCGATGTTGCCGCCGGTCACGACCAGCACCGTGGGTCCTTCGATTTGAAATTCTTTCTGCATGACCGCCGCGATGGTGACCGCCGCCGCGCCCTCCGCGATGATGCCATCGGAGTGGTAGAGCGATCGGATCGCCGCAGACAGCGCGTTTTCATCCACCAGTACCATGCGGTCGACCACGCGCAGCGCGCGCCGGTAACTCGTCTCGTCCACACAACCGGCGAGTCCGTCGGCGAGGGTCGGCCCAATGTCCGTCGGCGTGACACGCCCCGCTTCGAAGGCATCATACATGGCGCGTGTCTGCGTGCTTTGTACGCCGATCACCTTGATGCCGGGTGATGCACTCTTCAGCGCCGTCCCCACGCCGGCGATGAGACCGCCACCACCGACAGGAACGAGCACCGCGTGCAGCGACGGCAGGTCCTCGATCACTTCGAGGCCCAGCGTGCCCTGGCCGGCTACGACGGCAGGGTCCGAAAACGCGTGCACGTAGGTCGCACCGGTTGCCTTTGCATACGCTTCTGCCGCGACCGCCGCGTCATCATACGTCGGGTACTCCTCGTTCAGTACCGCGCCGAAGGCGCGGATGCGCGCCTTCTTCGTGACAGACCCGGTAGTTGGCACGAAGATGGTCGCGCGCGCGCCGAGCTCCCTCGCGGCCAGGGCGACGGCCTGCCCGTGATTACCCGCCGACGCCGTCACCAGGCCGGCTGCGCGAGCTTCCGGTGACAGCCGTGCCACCGCGTTGAACGCGCCACGCAGCTTGAATGACCGTGTGCGCTGCCAGCAATCGAGCTTCAGAAAGACGTCGTGGCCGGTCAGTTCCGACAGCCACAGCGACCGCTCTATCGGTGTGCGGCGCACGACGCCGGCGATGCGGCTGCGCGCATCGTAGATGTCCTTCAGTGTTGGTTCCAGCATTGGATCCGTGGAGAGGGATGATTCAACCTGCATCGCGCATGGGTGCGCGTCCCGCGCGGGAGCCGTCGCCGTCTTCTGTCGTTTCCATCACAGGCGAGCCCGCGCGCAGCAGCCGCACACGCAGCACCTGCGTTTCCGTGGCCTCGAGCACTTCCATCACGATGCCGTCACGGTCCAGTCGTTCACCGGATGACGGAATGCGCCCGAACTCTTCGAGAAGGTAGCCGTTCAGCGACCGATGTTCGAGTTGCGGCAGCGCGGTGTTGAAGATGTGATTGATTTCCCGCAGGTCTGCTTCGCCCTGGGCAAGCACCTCGTTGCGCGATACGCGCACGACCGGCGGCTCTTCCGGCCCTTCCAGTTCGTCCGCTATTTCGCCGACGAGCTCCTCGAGCACGTCTTCCAGCGTGACCAGGCCGTCCGTGCCGCCGTATTCGTCCATCACGATCGCCATGTGAATACGCCGCGTCTGGAACTCCTTCAGCAACCGCGTCAGGGATACTGAGCCTGGTACGATGAGCGGCTCGCGTGCGAGCTGCTTCAGCGGAACGTCACGCAACCCGCTGATCAGGGCCTGGTGCGCATCGCGCAGGTACAACACGCCCGTGATGTTGTCGATCGTTTCGTCATAGACGGGGATGCGGGAGAAAAGCACGGCCGGCAGCTGCGGCGTGATCTCGGCGAGAGTCGCGGAATCAGGCCACGCGAAAATGTCGACGCGTGGTGTCATGACCTCCCACGCCCTCATGTCATCCAGCCGGAACGCGCGCTCGATCAGCTGCCGCTCGTGTTCTTCGATCACGCCTTCGGTGTGGCCGATCGCCGTCAGTTCCCGGATTTCGGTCTCCATCACCGCGGCCGCCATAAGGCCGCGTTCCGGTACAACACCGGCCAGCCGCTCCAGCGTGATCAGCGGCAACTTCATTACGCGCGAAACCCACAGCAGAACAGGGGCGAGGCTCAGTGCGATGGGCACGGTGTACTTCATCCCGACCGCCATCGGGATCAGCTCGCCGAAAAACAGGATCGTGAGCGCGATCAGAATAATCGCGATGGCCAGCCCGATGAGGTTCCATTCGAGGTACGCCACGTAGGCTGCCGTCGCGCCAGCCGTTACATCCGCAAGCGCATCGCCCAGCCGAAGCAGGATCAGCAGGCGCTCCGGCCGCGCGCGCAGTCGTACGAGTGACTGACTGCCGCGACGCTCGTCGTCTACCAGCCCGCGGACACGGCCTTCACCCAAAGAGAAGAGCGCCACCTCTGCCGCCGTGAACACGGCTGACAGAAGCAGCGCAACCATCAGGATCAGAATCAGAGAGAGCATGGCTCCCTCCGGCGGCGGCGCTGTCGGCCGCCGCCTCTACTTCGGCTTACGTCCATTTCCGACTCAATTGGAGGAGCTCGGCGACAATGTCGCCTGCGGTCCGCGATTCCGCCTCGGCCTGGAAGTTCGCCACGACACGATGCCGCAGCACCGCCGGCGCAACCGCCCGCACATCGTCGAAGTTCGGCATCCCGC
>Ga0255338_1006268_pt1 | contig 10218 bp, 11 predicted proteins | sample MeOH1_35cm_T4_19_FD_203715 | JGI IMG/M metagenome (GOLD analysis project Ga0255338, IMG submission 203715) | Sandy soil microbial communities from University of British Columbia, Vancouver, Canada - MeOH1_35cm_T4_195 | ecosystem: Engineered > Artificial ecosystem > Sand microcosm > Unclassified ...
TGACGGCGACGCCCTGCTCGCCAAGCGCCTTGGCCGCGCCAACCGCAATCTCGACTTCCGAGCCGGTGGCGACGATCACGACCTTAGGCGCGTCGGCCGCAACCAGCGTGTAGCCGCCCTTCGCGCTGAAATTCTCGGAGATGTCGGTCCGCAACTGGGAGACATTCTGGCGCGTCAGGGCGAGCAGGCTCGGACCGTCCGTATTTTCGAGCGCAAGCTGCCAGCATTCCGCCGTTTCGATGGCGTCGCATGGGCGGAACACCTCCAGATTGGGCACCATGCGCAGCGACATGACATGCTCGATCGGCTGGTGCGTCGGGCCATCCTCGCCCTGGCCGATGCTGTCATGGCTCATCACATAGACGACGCGCTGCTGCTGGATGGCCGACATGCGGATCGCGTTGCGGGCATAGTCCGAGAAGACCAGGAACGTGCCGCCATAGGGAATGACGCCGCCGTGCAGCGCCAGGCCGTTCATTGCGGCGGCCATGCCAAACTCGCGAATGCCGTAATAGACATAGCGGCCGGCGTAATCGTCTTTGGTGAAGGCCTTCAGGTCCTTCGACAGCGTGAGATTGGAACCGGTCAGATCCGCCGATCCGCCGATCGTGTCGGGTAGCTGCGGATTGATCGCATCGAGGACCATCTCGCTGGCCTTGCGGGTCGCGACCGCTTTGGGAGCCGCGAGCAGGCCTTCCAGATAGGATTTGAGCGAGAAGTCGGCAGGCAAATCGCCGTTCATGCGACGCTCGAATTCCGCCTTGTTCGAATTGCTTGAAAGGCGCTTCTGCCACTCAGCGTGAACAGCCTGAGAGCGTTTGCCGATGTCCAGCCAGGCAGTGCGGACGTCGTCGGGAAGCTGAAACGGCGGAAGGTCCCAACCGAGCGCCACGCGTGTCGCGGCCACTTCCTCGGCACCCAGCGGCGAGCCATGCACCTTGTTGCTGCCGACCTTGTTCGGCGAGCCCTGGCCGATACGCGTGGCGCAGGCAATCAGGCTCGGACGCGGATCGGCGGCGGCTTCGGCCAGCGCACGGCGGATGTCGGCGAAATCGTGCCCGTCGCAGCTGGTGACGTGCCAGCCCGTCGCGGCGTAGCGTGCCTTGACATCCTCGCTCGACGACATCGAGACCGCACCGTCGATGGTGATCTTGTTATCGTCCCACAAGACATTGAGATGGCCCAGGCCGAGATGGCCGGCTAGGCCGATGGCCTCGTGATTGATGCCTTCCATGAGGCAGCCGTCGCCCGCAATCACCCAGGTCTTGTGATCGACCAGCGCGTCGCCGAATACCGCATTCAAATGCCGCTCGGCCATCGCCATGCCAACGGCCATCGCCAGCCCCTGCCCCAACGGACCAGTGGTGGCCTCCACGCCCGGCAGCTCGAAATTCTCGGGATGGCCGGCGCAGGGGCTGCCAAGCTGGCGAAATTTGGAAATGTCCTCAAGGGTCGGCTCATGATAGCCGGTCAGGTTCAACAGCGCATAGACCAGCATCGAGCCATGGCCGGCGGAGAGCACGAACCGGTCGCGATCGGCCCACTTCGGCGCTGCGGGATCATATTTCAGGAAATCGCTGAACAGCACGGTCGCGACATCCGCCATGCCCATCGGCATGCCGGGGTGCCCGCTGTTGGCCGCCTGGACCGCATCCATCGCCAGCACGCGAATGGTGTCAGCGAGACGCTTTTCTGTGACGGACATTATGGACTTTTCCCTCTTTTTCACGCGCCGAACGGCGGACTTGATGTCTTTGCGACCGGCGCAAAGCCGTAGCGAGTCGCTGCGGGGCATCCAATGTCGGTTTGATGCCGGAGCGTCAACCTGCGCAGGGCACGCGCACGCACGCACAACGCGCTTCCGTTTTCGCTTTTCTCCATGTTAAGGACCGGACATGGCAAGCGATGCAATGATGCAAGCAATCGGGCGGATCGAGCGTGCGCTATCGCGCGCTGAGGGGATTGCCCGGCAATTGGCCGAAGCACGGGCGCGGGCGCTGGATGAACGGCTTGCCGCGATGGAAGCGAATGCCGAACCGCCGATCGACATCGATCCCTTCTCCCGTGAGAAAGCGGTCGCGGCGCTCAAATCGCTGGATGCGCTGATCGGCGACCTCCAGAAAGCGCGGAGCGACGCCTGATGGCTGAGGTCAAGATCATGGTCGGCGGGCGGCAATATGGCGTTCACTGCCGCGACGGCGAGGAATCGCAACTCCACAAGCTTGCCGCCATGATGTCGGAGCGCGTGGACCAGGTCTCGCAAGGCAGCCCGCATCTCACGGAAGTTCGCCAACTTCTTTTCGCCGGCTTGCTGCTGGCCGATTCGCTGGCCGATCAGCAGCCCGCAGCAACCGAAGCAAAGACGACTGCGGCGGAAGCGCCCGTTCCCGTACAGGATGACCCCGCAGTCCTCGCAGCCCTGGAGCGTCTTGCCGAACGGCTCGAAACGCTCGGCGACAGCCTTGCAGCCGACCTGCTGAACGCCTAGATAGTCGTTGACGGGTACTGCCCGGTGCGAGCTTTAGCGAACATCCCTGAGGCGATAATTCATCCTAGGGGGCTGTCCCTGGCCGGATCTTGGTCTGGTCTAAATGGTCCCCACCTGACGTGTTGGCGTCAGAGGATTTTCCAGCAAACGGCCACGGCGGTCCCGTCACTTTCTTCTCTTTCTTTCGGCAGAGCATGACAGACATCACCGCAGACCGCGCCGCACTGCGGACCGAAATTCGCGCGCGCCGAAAGGCATTCTTCGCCAGCTTGCCGGAGTCGGTGCGCAATCTCTCCTTCCGCGTGCTGCCCTCCCCTGTCATGGCGCTGATCCCCCCAGGATCACGCATTGCCATCTACCGCGCGATGGGCTCCGAAGCGCCGACCGAAAATCTGATCGATTTCCTGCATGAGCGCGGCTTTCCGCTGTGCCTTCCGCGTCTGGGCGCCGACACGAGCGTCGAGATGGAATTCGCAGCATGGGACCCCGAAGACATTCTCGTCCCCGGCCAGCTCAGGATTCCACAGCCCATGGCGAGTGCCGAAACGGTCATTCCCGATGTGGTGCTGACCCCAATGGTCGGCTTCGATCCCCAGCTCAATCGGATCGGCAATGGCGCGGGCTATTACGACCGCTATTTCGCCCGGCACGACATCAAGCTGCGTATCGGCCTCGCGTGGAGCGCGCAGATGGTCGACGCATTGCCGATCCAGCCCTGGGACGTGCCGCTGCACATGGTGGTCAGCGAACAGGCGATCATCGAGCGACACGCCTGATGGAACATAAGCCGACATGGCGCAAACCGGCGGGCATGTTCCTCATCCTCGCGGTGATCGCGGTCTGGGCAATCCTGATCGCGAGCTTCTCCGAAACCATCGGCGGATGGCCCGGCATCGTGCAGGCGATCGTCTATATCGTGGCCGGAATCGTCTGGATCTTCCCGATGCGGCCCCTGCTGGTCTGGATGGAGACCGGACGCTGGCGCTCCCCGCCTATTCCATGAACGGGCGGAAGGCCGTGATCACGCGGCCGCAGGTGATGACGCCCATCCAGCTGAACAGCGAGATGATGGCGATGATGCGCGCACCGAGCGGGACTCGGTCATCGGGGCCCAACACGTAGACGCGCCGGGCTGTGGTCAGGTAGAAAACGATCATATTCAGGCCGGCAATCGCCATCAGCGCCATCTTCGCCTGCCAGGCCGGATTGTAGAAATATTCGAGCGGCGAAGAGATCACGAAGCAGAAGCCAGTGGCAGCGCTCAGCGCATAGCCGAAGATGCCATAGGGCACGAGGCGATGCAGCGCGGCGAGCGGTATCCCGCGCACCAGGCCCATCATACGCAGGTCGAACAGGCCAACGGTCCCCATCAGCAGGCACAGGCCGAGAAAATGCACCGCTTCTGCAATAGGCCAGCCCCAGCGCGTGTTCATCATCATGCCATAGATGCCGGTATCGATACCCCATCGACCGAGTGCCACCATCCAGTGAGGGACCTCGTGCGGGATCATGACGCGAGTAGCATCTTGTTTGTGTAGAGAAGCAGCTTGCCGCACACGACGCCGGCACCAAGCAGCAGGAAGGCCGCAGCGCCCATCCACCGCGCGCGCGTCGGCAAAACACGGCCGGCCGCCGCCATCGAAAAATAGACGTACCGAATCCGCCAGACCAGGACGATGCCACTACCCAGGCAGGCGAACTTGAGCGCGAACACCCAGTTGGTCAGCGCCTTGGCGGGATAGCCTGCGAGCAGCGCAACACCCGACAAGACGGCCATCACGGCACCGATCCACATGAAGGGGAAGAATCCAGCGAACTTCTCAAGCGGCGCATCGGAAGCCACGCCCATCGTGCGCAACGAGACCGCCATGCCCCCGCCGATCAGGAAGGCCATGCCCCAGGCGTGGAAGATCAGCGCGACGAAATAGGCGTAGAAATCCTCGCGCATGAAGATTGAGACCGGCGTCTGCTCGATCCAGCGAAAGACGTCCATCATCGCAACTGCCCTGCCCCTCTGCCGAGGACAGGTTTGCACGCACCGATGTGCTGCGCAAGCGATGCGTGCGACGCGCATTTTCCAGCAGAGCACCCCGGCACCGGCACCGTTCGAGGTGCGGACCACTGGCGTCTAAACTGTGGAAAATGGCGCGAGTGACGGGGCTCGAACCCGCGACCTCCGGCGTGACAGGCCGGCACTCTAACCAACTGAGCTACACCCGCGCTTGGTCGAGGAGCGCGCAGATATGAGAAGGCGCCCCCCCTGTCAACTCTCCTGTGGGGGCGGCGCAACATAATCGACATGCCCCTCGCGGACCGGGCTCGTGAGCGTCCCGTGTTCGAACAGGAAGCCCGCAATATCGGGCTTGCCGGCAGCCGAAACGACCGTCTTGATGATAATGAGCAACGGCACGGCGAGCAGGGCCCCGGCCGTACCCCATACCCAAGTCCAGAAACTGAGCGAAACGAGGATCAGCAGCGGGTTCATCTTCAGACGTCCGCCGAGGATCAGCGGGGTCACGACATTGGTCTCGATGAGATGACAGCCGATCATGATCGCGGCAGGGGTCAGCGCGAGGCTCAACGACGTGAAACTCATCAGGCCACCCAAAGCGAGCAGCAGCGACGCGACGATGGGGCCAAAATAGGGGACGAAGTTAAGGAGTGCCACGAACCCACCCCACATGATCGGCGACGGCATGCCAATCATCGTGAGCAATGTCGCGACAACCGTGCCGAGCATGATGTTGATACAGGTGATGGTAAAGACGTAGCGCGACGTCGCGTCGACGACGTTCTGGATCACGCGTGCGATGGCGATCGCATCCGAAAAGCTGCCGCGGCCCTGAATCGTGCGAACCCGCAGCCGCGTCCAGCCCGAAAGGGCGAAGAAGATTGTCAGCAGACCAAAGACGACATTGATCACCACGCTCGGCGCTGAGCCGGCGAGCATCTGGAGCAGCGAACCGGGCTCGACGATATTGCCCGCGGCGTGCTTGAGCTGCCGCGTCCGGGTCGCCATGCGCACCAACCCGTCGATGAACTCCTGCGCCTGCGTATAGAAGTCTATGACCGGCTTCAGGGTCGAGCGAATCTGATGGATGCGATCCGGCAGTTCGACAACCCAATCCCAGGCAGGCACGACGATCAGCACCAGGGCTGTGTTGGCAAGGAGCAGAAAGGCGCCAAGAGCGATCAGCGCCGCAAGCGGTGACGGTACGCCCCTTCGCTCGAACCATTCGAGCAACGGCACCAGGCAAATGGCGATCACCAGCGACGCGGTCATCGGCATGAAGAAGTCCGCCCCCGCGCGCAACGCGAATGGCAGCGCGAGAAAGAAACCGAAGCCGGCGAAGAACGCAATGGCCGCCACCAGGCGGTTGCGTCCATGCATCAACGCCGGACCTTCAACGAGCGCGTCGATGAGGGCGCCTGTCGGCTCCGGATGCGATATCGGCTGATCCACGGGTGCGGCCATTCAAACTGCGACCGGCGCGGAGATATGCGCTTGCGGTGCGTAATCCTCGACCGCGAAATCCTCGAAGCGATGCTCGAAGATGGACGCGGGCTTGCGCAGGATCCGCAGCTTCGGCGCGCCGGCCGGCTTGCGCGCAAGCTGCGTCTCCACGAGATCGACGTGGTTCAGATAAAGGTGCACGTCCCCGCCCTGCCAGACGATCTCGCCTGGTGCGAGCTCTGCGTGGAGCGCGAGCATGCGCGTGATCAGGGCAAGGCCGAAGATATTGAACGGGAAGCCAAGCCCGAGATCGCACGACCGCTGGAAAAGCAGCCCGTTCAAGCGTCCATCCGCGACATGGAACTGATATGTCATGTGGCAGGGCGGCAGCGCCATCTGATCCAGTTCGTCGACATTCCAGGCGGTGAAGATGTGGCGCCGCGACCCGGGATTGTTGCGCAGGCCTTCGACCAGCGCCGCAATCTGATTGTGGCCTTTTGCGGCTTTGCGATAGAGGCCCGGCCCAGATTCGGGCGCCGGCTCATAATGCGGCCAATCGACCCATTGCTTGCCGTAGACGGGGCCCAGGTCGCCCCAGCGCGCGGCAAAGGCGGCGTCTTCGATGATGCGTGCCTCGAACGCCGCCATCTTGATGTCTTCGCCGGTGGTCTTGCGATATGTGTCGAGTGGCCAGTCGGTCCAGATGGACACACCTTGCGCCACCAGCGGACGGATATTGGTCTCGCCCGACAGGAACCAGAGCATCTCACGCGCAGCGGCTTTCCAGAAGACGCGCTTGGTCGTCAGCAGCGGCACTGCATCGTCGGCAAGATCAAAGCGCAGAGTCGCGCCCAGAATCGAGCGCGTACCCACGCCCGTGCGATCCACCCGCTCGTGCCCATGACGCCAGACATGCGCCATCAGATCGAGCACCTGCTGCTCATAATGCCGCGCGCCAGCGTCCTGCGAAGGCGAGTCGGCGGGAAAGGAAGACAGCGTCGCCATAGGCAAAGCATAGCGCGAAGCGCGCGCATATCCATGCCCTTCGACGATGGGACAGAGATTGCGCATCTGCCGCTTGCCAGCGCCGAAAGCCGTCACTATAGGGCAGCGCCTGTCTTGCCGGTGCAGCAATGTACCGGTCCCGGTCGGGGAATAGCTCAGCCTGGTAGAGCACTGTCTTCGGGAGGCAGGGGCCGGAGGTTCGAATCCTCTTTCCCCGACCATTTTTCGCCAATATCGGCATCGAGTACAACAGGCGGCGCAGGTTCAGGCTGAACCTCGCCCGGCCAAATATCGCTGCCGATCGCGCTCACCCGGATTGCAGATCATGCGCAAGGGCCGCAGGGCACGGCCTTCACTCCTGCGCATAAGCTGGCAGCCTGGAAATCCACCTTGATCGACAGGATCAGGCCCCCTCCCCGATATCGATAACAAAGTCGTTCTGGCGCGCCTCGCAGGCCTCCTCCAGCGCATTGCGAATCTGGTCACACCAACTGCCGGCGTCGATGTGTCTGCATGCGGCCGGGCGGGTTGAAACCGATCAGCCCGGGGTCAAAGCTGAAGTCGATAAGGCGCCGTCGGGCGAGAATATCCATGCGGCAGCAACACTTTGTCACGCATCAGCCAGAGTCACGAAATGATGTGTTGCCAATGTCTTTGCATTGCAACGCAACATGGAGCGATCCAATTTTATGCTGAAGTTTCTCATTCCTTTCGCCATCGCAGCGGTTGCGCCCATCTCAGGCGCACAGGCCGAATCCACAAATGGCAAAACCCAAGCCGTGGGCTGCCATCCGGATTTTAACAAAGGCCGCGCCTGCCGTATCGCAGCGACATCCGGCAACGCGGAAGTGCCTTCCCCCGCCGCCACGGGCACCTGTCACCCGGAATGGAGCAAGGGTCGGGCCTGCGCCGTGCGCGTCGCGAATGCCGTGAGGGAAAGCAAAGTCGCCGCAGCAGGCTCAACGCAGCCGGTTCGCGTCGCAAATTCGGAATAAAGCCCCAGACGTTGAAAGGCGCTCAATCGGGGGCATGGCACGCGCGTTTACGCATGGGTGAGAGGATGCCCGCCACGCCCCCGATCCGCCGGGCCGCTTCACAGGCCCACGGTCTGCACGACATTTCGGAACGCAAACTTGTGTCCGCGTCGATGCTGCCATATCTGGCACAGCCAATCCCCTCGATCAGAAGACCGAATGACAGCCCCAACAATTATTCTGGTGGAAGACGATCCACCACTGCGTAGGCTGACGGCGCGTGCGCTTCAGGAACAGGGCTATGCTGTCCGTACCGCCGCGACCGCGCCCGAGATGTGGATTGCACTTCAGACTCCGGCTGACCTCATCGTTCTGGACATCATGCTGCCCGGCACGAACGGCATCGATTTGTGCCGCCAGATCCGGCGCGAAAACGATATACCGATCATCTTCATCAGCGCGCGGGGCAGCGAAGAGGACCGCGTGCTCGGGCTGGAGCTTGGCGCTGACGACTTCCTTCCCAAGCCCTTCGGCACGCGCGAGCTGATAGCCCGCGTCCGCGCAGTGCTGCGCCGACGGTCCGGAAACGGCTTTGAGACAGAAAAGGGCCGCAATGAGGCCCGCTTCGACGGTTGGTCGCTTTCCTATGCACGGCGGGAACTACGCTCACCGGAAGGTGCGCTCGTGGATCTCACAGGCGCAGAGTTCGATCTGCTCAGCACCTTCATTGGCCAATCCCAGCGCGTCATCGGCCGGGAACGGCTGATCGAGCTTTCGCGCATGCGCCTTGCGGACAGTTCCGATCGCAGCATCGACGTCCTCGTGAGCCGGCTGCGGCGCAAACTGTCCGCAACCGACAAGCCGCCACCCATCGTGACGGTGCGTGGCATCGGCTACATGTTCAAAGCCGACGTTACCCACGCCTGATGCGCGCGCCCTCAATTGGATTGCTGGGGCGTATTCTGGCTGTGCTGCTAATCGTTGCGGCAACGGAATTCGCCGCCAACACCTTCCTGTTTGAGCGTGCCAACCAGTTCGCATTGCGCGACGATGAGGCTTACCGGGTGGCAGAGCATCTGGTGATCGCCCGCCGCGTGCTGGATCGCGCTGCACCTCAGGCGCGCGAGGCGGCGGCGAAAGAATTCACGACTGCCAGCTTCACCATATCATGGCCCGCCGGGCATCGCGCATCCGCCGGCCGCGTCGAACTGCGCAAGCTGCGAGAGCAGGTGATCCAATTTGAGCCGGAGCTGCTGCAAAGCAAGCTCAGCGTGCACCTCCAGCCTTTGAGCGAGGGCGCGGCCATTGCCGGCACGATGGAGCTGTCCGACCGCTCACTGGTGCACTTCCACATGAGGCAGTCGAGCAATGTCTGGGGATTGACCTTCGGATCGCTCCTGGTGCTGATCGCGCCGACCTTCGCCCTTGTCGTGGTCGGTATTGTCATGATCCGCGCCGCATTTCGTCCGCTCAGCATGCTCATGAAGGCGACCAGCCATGTCGGCACCGACGGCCATGAGCATGTCCCCGAGCAGGGGCCGTCAGAGGTTCGCCATCTCATCCACGCTTTCAATGAGATGCACGCCCGCATCCAGCGGCTTATTTCGTCGCGCACGCAATCGCTTGTGGCGGTTTGCCACGACCTGCGCACGCCGCTGAGCCGGTTGCGGCTGCGGCTCGACAATGCCGGCCTGCCGGAGGACGCGAGCCGTGCGATGCAGGAGGACATTGAGGAGCTGAGCGTTCTGCTGCAGTCGCTGCAGGACTATATGAGCGGCCAGTCCGCTGGCGAAGAGCCCCAGCAGCTCGATCTCGCCGCCATGGCGAGCACGATTATCGACAATGCGCGCGACCTGGGCCGCAACGCCTCATTCTATGGTCCGGAGCATCTGGTGATGACGGCGCGGCCATCGGCGCTGCGGCGCGCGCTTAACAATCTCGTCGACAATGCGTTGCACTATGGCGGCAATGTTCGCCTCGTACTGAAGTCGACGGAAAGCGAGGCCGTCATCCGGATCGAGGATGACGGCCTTGGGATTCCAGACGACATGCTGGGCGAGGTGATGCAGCCCTTTGTCCGCATCGACGGCGCGCGCGCACGCAACACGCACGGAATGGGGCTTGGCCTCACCATTGCCAATGATGCCGTCCAACTGGAGGGCGGCAGTCTTTCCCTGTCGAACCAGGCCGGCGGGGGTCTGTGCGCCATCATATGCCTGCCGTTGCGCAAGGAGTGAGAGCGCTCGTGCTGCAATCGCACAAATCGCCCATCAGCAATCTTTCCTTACAGTTGCGTC
>Ga0255338_1006270_pt1 | contig 10213 bp, 8 predicted proteins | sample MeOH1_35cm_T4_19_FD_203715 | JGI IMG/M metagenome (GOLD analysis project Ga0255338, IMG submission 203715) | Sandy soil microbial communities from University of British Columbia, Vancouver, Canada - MeOH1_35cm_T4_195 | ecosystem: Engineered > Artificial ecosystem > Sand microcosm > Unclassified ...
TTCCCCTTGATGGTCACCGTCCCGCCGGGGACAGGGACCATGTCGATTTTGACCACCGAATCGGGTAGATCCTGAGCATACGGCTGGAGTTTTACCTCGCCGGCCCGCACCGGACCCGCCGAGGGTAACATGAGCCCTGAGATGAGCATTCCCCCAACCAGCAGCGCCCCGAATACCGGGCCGCGAGCGATGCATCGATTCCGTTTCATGTTCCCCATCGGGGGCTGCCTCCTGGCCTTGAGCCTCATGGTTACCTCGTCTATTGCGGCGCCCGCGGAGGGTCCAGCCCAGGGCGGCCCGGCGGCGCTAACTCGCTTTTCCTATACTCAATACCACATGGGGGTGGACGCCCGTCTCGTGGTGTACGCGCCGGATCAGCCGACCGCGGAGCGCGCCTGCAGGGCGGCGTTCGCACGCATCGCCGCGCTAGATACTATTATGAGCGACTACCGGCCTCAGAGTGAACTCATGCGCCTCTGCGCCCGGTCCGGCGGTCCGCCCGTGCGCGTGTCGCCGGACCTCTTCATGGTCTTGCGCCGCGCGCAGGAAGTATCCCGGCAGAGCGACGGCGCCTTCGATGTCACGGTAGGACCGCTGATCGCCCTCTGGCGCAAAGCCCGGAAGTCCGCCATCCTGCCCAACCCGGCCGAGCTCGAACAGGCGCGGTCGCTGGTCGGCTGGAAAAAAGTACAACTGGACGAGCGCGCTCGCACGGTCCGGCTCACCGTACCGGGAATGAAGCTGGATCTCGGCGGCATCGGCAAGGGCTACGCCGCCGACGCCGCCCAGCGCCTCCTGAAAGACCACGGTATCACCCACGCCCTCGCCCAGTTAGGTGGCGACGTGGTGGTGACGGGCGCTCCGCCCGGCACCAACGGGTGGACGGTCCGCACTCCCAATGCCGGTACCGACCAGGGGCCGGTCGACCTCCACCTCTCCTACTGCGCCATCTCCACGTCTGGAGATACGGAACAATTCGTGGTGATCGGCGATCGCCGCTATTCGCACCTCGTCAATCCCCGGACCGGCCAGGCGCTCACCAACCGGGTCCAGGTCACGTTGATCGCCCCCGATGGCCTCACTTCCGACCCGCTTTCCAAGGCCATGAGCATCCTCAGTGAAGAGGAGCGCATCAAGCTGCTTCAGCTCTATCCGGACGTCAAAGCCTACGTGCGCGTCCTACCCGGCAGCTAGTGCAGCGTTCACGAGTAAATGGGAAAATGGGGAAACGAGTAAACGGGGAAATGAGGAAACGAGTAAATGCCCCAGCCTGCCATTTACTCATTTCCTGATTTACTCGTTTCCCCCGACCGCTCCGCTAGCCCCTCAATTCAAGCGGAAAGCCGGCCGCCCAGTGAGCAGCCGGCCTTCCCTTCGAGCAATCTCGGCGCTTAGCCCTTGTACTCCCGCTTCCCGATCAGACCGGGCTGCGGAACCGGGTAGCGGCCATCCGGCCCCGGCAGCAATGGAGCGGGGCTCCCCTTCGTGAGCTTATCCACGTTCGGGGCAAACTCGTGGTCGCAGTTGAGCATCTCCTGGAGGGTGATCTCCTGCGCCGTATGCGCCGCCATCCGGCCCATGCTGGTAACCGCGCTCGCCATCACCCCCCGCTCGACTTCGTTGTACGGCTTGTCGTTGCGGATCGCTTCCATCAGGTGGTCCCACTCGTTCTGGTACGGGTCGGTGTCGCCCTTCGACTGCCAGATCATCTTCGAGGGGTCCATGTTCTGGCCCTTGTAGATGACCGAGGGGCCGAAGTGGTCGCCGGCTCGGGCTGCCACCGCCACGCCCTTGCTACCGTGCACGTAGCTGGAGTAGATCCCAACGGCGCCTTCCATGGTGCGCCCATCGAAGAAGCACTTCGAGCCGTCCTGGAACGTGTATTCCACGGAATAGCTGTCGAAGTTCTGGTCCACGTACTCCTTGCCGTCCGGACCCACCTTGTAGTGCTTACCACCGACTGCCTGGGCCTTCACCGGCCAGGCATCCTTCATCCAGCACAGGTGATCGATGTGGTGGATGTTGAAGTCGCTGAAGCAGCCGCCGCTCGCCCAGAGGAACGCGTGGAAGTGGCGGACCTGGAACTCGAGATGGTCCATCGAGGCCGGCTTCGGACCGAGGACCGAGTCCGCTACGGGACCCTGCATCCGGTAGCCGCGCATGAGGATCACGTCCCCGAGCAGACCATTCTTGATCTGGTCGTGCAGCTGCTGGAAATGCTGCGCGTGGCGGCTCATAAGACCGACGCCGACCTTCAGGTTCTTAGCGGAAGCCTCTTCCGCCAGCTTCAGCATCTTCTTGCTGGTGGGGCCGTCTACCGTGACCGGCTTCTCCATGAAGACGTTGAGGCCCTTCTGGATGGCGTAGGTGAAGTGCACCCAGCGGAACGCCGGCGGGGTGGTGAGAATCACGACGTCGCCCGGCTTCAGGGAGTCCATCGCGCTCTTGTAGGCGTCCCAACCGATGAACTTGCGGTCGGCGGGCACGTCCACCTTACCCGGGGTGGTCTTATTGATGTTGTCGAAGCTGGAGTTCAGGCGGTCGGCGTAGGCGTCGGCCATCGCCACCAGCTTGACGGGACCCTTGGTGGAGAGCGCCTGCACGGCCGCGCCGCTACCTCGGCCGCCGCAGCCGACGAGGGCCACCTGGACCGTGTCACTACCAGCGGAGTGCACAGCGGGGAGCTTCACTCCGCTGAGCGCGGAGAGCGCCGCGACGCCACCCGCCGTTTTGAGGAGGGTCCGCCGCGAGGTGAGGGTGTTCTGATCAGGGTTCATGGGTGATCGATCCTTAGAGAGCCGAAGCCGTTCACAAATTCGTGCAGGGTAAGGCGAAAAAGAAGTCGTTACGAATAAGTTCGCTCGCGGGAGCGCGCTAGTCCTTCCTCACCACCGGGCTGGAGGGTGCGCCGCCACAGGAGAATACGGTCAAAAGGCGCCGGCGCGTTCTAGTCGCATGAAAAAATAACATGTGTTCCCCGCTGCAAACAACCCACGAGTCCGGCAGCTGTGCTGCTTGAAAGCGCTCTCAACAAGGGAAAATCAAGAGCTGGGTTGACGAAGAGTGAACGGAAATACAACAGACCGAATTGTAGTAGCGCTGCCTGCGCCGGCTCACACCTCCAGGGTGCGATACGGGACCTCTTCCGCTTTGCCCTTTCGAATGACCCACAGCTTTGCGTCCGGATCCCAGCAGGCGATGATCAGCATAAGGTCACCGCATGCATATTCGAGGTCACTGGGCCCGGGAACCGCGGGTGAAGCGGGATGCGAGTGGAAGGTGCCGACCACTCGATGACCCAGGCGCCGGGCCGCCCGTTCCGCGCGTTTGATCTTTTTCCACGACAGCTGAAAGCTCCCCGGCGCCTTCGACTTGTTCTTCATGGGCACCAACTCAAGGAGCGTCCCGTTGTCGACGAGGAGGCCACAGATTTCTCGCCCCGCTGGCTCGGCGGTCTTGACGGCCTGCTTCACCAGGCGCCGCAGCGGCTGCGCAAGGAAGTTACGGGGCCGAATGAGTCGCTTCCGTTTCCGGGGAGTCATGATCTTTCCGCTAGTAGTTGAAATTGATTCTTGACCCCGGACAGGCCCGGTGTTATCTTGCTCTACTCGGCGGTTTCCCGGGCCGCAGAGTGTAAAAGCTAACGAGTGTAAAAGCTAACGAGTGAGAAGCGGGGCGGGCCGATGCTCTGGGTTACCGCACATATGTTCCCAGACGCGCCGATTTGCCTGCCCCCTACGCTGAACGTAACTCAACGGGTCGAGTCCCACGCCTCCTGAAGTTCCCCCACCTTCGGCGATCCTTGCCTGGCAACGGGCCGTAGCACGAGGGTTACCTAGACTGCACGATCAGGAGTAGCGCCAGAGGGAGATGCAGGTTCGAATCCTGCCGTACAGCATGCATCCGAATTGAAGCGGGCCGGAGCGACTGGATTATCTAGAAGAGCACACCCCAGACGCCCTCACTTGCCTGCTTCAACCACTTTCCGGAGCGCGCCATGTCCTATCTACAGCACGTGCTGTCCGCCAAGCAGACGCCGCAGTCCGAGCCGGTTCCCGGTACCGTGCAGGCACCGAACAGCGCGGGCGGCTTTGCCTGGGCAGTGGATGACTGGACCCGCTTCGACCGCTTTCTCGTCCTCGGTTCCGAGGGCGGCTCCTACTACGCCGGAGAGCGGAGCCTGACCCTGGAGAACGCGCACGTGGTGCGGCGGTGCGTAGAGGCGGACGGGGAGCGGGCGGTCCGCCGCATCACGGAACTGAGCGCCACCGGGCGCGCCCCGAAGAACGACCCCGCCATCTTCGCCCTGGCTCTGGCCGCGTCCAGCAGTGCGGATCGCACGCGCGCGGCGGCCCTGGCCGCCCTCCCGCACGTCTGCCGCACCGGCACGCACCTCTTCCACTTCGCGGCGCACGTGGACGGGATGCGCGGCTGGGGCCGAGGCCTGCGCGCGGCAGTGGCCGAGTGGTACAGCGGCCGCGAGGCGAAAGAGCTGGCGTATCAAGCCGTCAAGTACCAGCAGCGGGACGGCTGGGGGCACCGGGACCTGCTGCGGCTCTCCCATCCCAGGGCGGAGCCAGAGTCCGTACACAACGCCATCTATCGCTGGATCGTGCGGGGCTGGAGCGAAGTCGCCCCGGAGCCGCCGGCCGAACCCGGGGCTCAACTGCTCTGGGCCTTCGAGCAGGTCAAGCAGGCCTGGGAAAAAGAGGAAGTCGCGGGGCTGATCCGCACCTACGGGCTGCCGCGGGAGGCGGTCCCCACCCGCTGGCTCACGGAGCCGCTGGTGTGGGAGGCGCTGCTGAAGTCCATGCCGATCACGGCGCTGCTCCGCAATCTGGCCACGCTCACCCGCATCGGTCTGCTGACGAATAAATCTGACGTATCCCGGCGCGTAGCGGAGCAATTCACGGACCCGGAGCGGCTGCGGCGGGGCCGGGTCCACCCGATCCAGGTGCTGGCCGCGCTCCGCACCTACGCGCAGGGGCACGGCGAGCGCGGCAGCCATACCTGGAGTCCGGTTGCGCGCATCGTGGACGCGCTGGACGCTTCCTTCTACGCCAGCTTCGGCAGCGTACGCGCCACCGGTAAACGATGGCTGCTGGCCATGGACATCTCCGGCTCCATGAGCCAGGGCGAGATTGCCGGCATTCCGAACCTCAGCCCGCGCGTTGCCTCCGCGGCCATGGCCTTGATCACGGCCTCCGTCGAGCCGGAGCATGAGTTCGTGGCGTTTACCTGCGCGAAGGGCGGCGCCGGCGGCAAATGGGGTGGCGGCACTCCCGGGCTTACCCCCCTGGCCATCTCGCCGCGGCAGCGCCTGGATGACGTGACCCGCAGCATGGCCGCCCTGCCGATGGGCGGCACGGACTGCGCCCAGCCGATGCTCTACGCGCTGCAGCACCGGCTGCCGGTCGACTGCTTCGTGATCTACACGGACAGCGAGACGTGGCACGGAGAGATCCATCCGGCGCAGGCACTGCGCCAGTACCGCGACCGCATGGGCATCCCGGCCCGCCTCGTGGTATGCGGGATGCTGTCCAACGGCTTCACCATTGCCGACCCGGACGACGCCGGCATGCTGGACGTCGTCGGCTTCGACACCGCGACCCCCAACCTGATCAGTGACTTCGCCGCCTTCGGAATGGGCGCAGTGAGCGCATCGGAACTACTACCCCATTCACGAGAAACTGAGTAAATGGAGAAATGAAAGCCTCCCGCTGACCTTTCCACATTCCCCCATTTACTCATCACCTCTTTACTCATCACCCCTTCAACCGCCAACCTACTGCGCGGCCTGGGTCGCACAGTTAGGTGTGCACGCACGGTTGACATCCACAGCCATCGCGGGGTTGTAGAGGTTCCAGGTCCAGGGCCGGTTGGCGGTAGGCACCCATCCGTCCACGTAGTGGCTGAACTTGACGTGTCCGTCGGCAAAACCGATGTTCCAGCGGGCCTTCCCCTGGGTGCCGTCGGAGTGGTAGGCCGCCCAATTGTCCTGGATCAGCTGTGTATCCGCGGGCCGCTGCAGGGTCGCCAGGGTGTGGGGAATTCCCGGGTTGCTGAGCGTGCCCGAGGGGTAAGTCGGCTGGCTCCAGCCCTGGCTCACGCCGCTGTGCCACCAGTAGGAGAGGCGCGTATACTGCGGGTCCCACCGGCCACTGGCGAACCGGGCTCCGGTTGGGTCGTCCAGATCCGTGAAAACTCCTTGGTTCTTCACGTACGGCTGAAGCCGGCTCCCCACGTTAGCCGGCGCTACGTTGCCATAAGCGTTGGTAGGCAGGTTAGACCAGGATCCGAGTGGACCGGGGTACCACATGCTGGCCACTCCGGGACCGCCGGGAAACGTCTCGTCGTAGTCCTGCACGTACATGATCGCAGCCAGAGTGAGCTGCTTGATGTTAGACAGGCAGTTGGCCTGCCGCGCCTTCTCCCGGGCCTGCGAGAAGACCGGAAACAGGATTGCCGCTAGTATCGCGATAATAGCGATCACAACCAGCAATTCGATAAGAGTGAAGCCTCGCTTGCGCATGGAACCTTCCTCGTAAGCCGTATCAACTTACTACGAGGTTTATAGCGCCCGAACTGCGAGGACAGCAACGCTTTCCCGAAATCTTCTAACCCGGATTCAATCCAAGACTTGCCGGCCGGACCTGGGGCCTACTTCACTTGGACTGACCGCCGGGTCGCCGGCGGCATTGCCACTTCAAAGAGCCCAGTTGCCAGCCCCGGCAGCCTGACGAAGTGAGAGTCTGATCGCTCGTCCTGGTCAAGAGGCAGGTGTCAGAGTGGGAATGCGAGATTCCGGAACTCCGGGCGGACTGATTACCGGTGGATGCCGTACGCCGTCGGCGGCGGACCGCCGCTGTCGGCGAGCGCCACAAACGCCAACAGCCACGCCATAGCGGCAAGCAGCCCCAGAATAAACGCGCCACCGATCGCGCTCAGCGAGCCCCAGCCGGTCGGCTCCTCTCCTTCGGAGAGCACGACGAACGGCACGCTAAGCCGAGAGCTTTTGTCCTCGGCCGCCTGCTTGAGAATCGCCTCCGGAACGGTCGACTGCTCACCCAGCGTACCGGTGATGTCGCGGCGCACTTCCAACTCCGCGAAATGCTGCTCCAGCCAGCGGGCCACCTGCTTCTGATCGTCCCCATCCAGCTTTTCGATCTGCCCTACGAGCTTGCGCGTGCGCTCATCCGAGAGCTTCACTAGCAAGGGGCTCTTCTTGCCTTCGTTCTCCCGCGTCGCGAACACCGGCACGTAAACGTCCCCAATCTCCGCACCTGAGGGGGCCGCTGGGCTGTTCTCACTCTCCGTGCTATCCGAATCCGCTTCAGCGGGCGCGTACAGGGCGTCTTGAATCACGTAGTCGCACGCCTGGAGTTGATACCAGCCCTCCTTGGGCGGTGCCGCCAGGAATTTGGCGCACGAAACTACCACGGGCCTGGCCCGCTTCTCGATCCGGGTCGCCTCGATGGCGGTGATGACCAGCCCCGCCGTGGCCGCCGACAGCACCACGGCGGCAGGCAGCGCCCAGACTCGGTTTCGAGTGGGCAGCCGCTGGGGCCGACCGAACGGGTCCAGCGGCACGCCACCGGCAGCCAGCGGCAGGGTCAGCGGCATTCCGAGCGGCAGACTGAACTCCTGGATGGCGGGGGCGCCCGGCGTCCCCGGCGCACTCAGTAGCGGCAGGTCTTCCGTTTTCAGCACGAACGTCCGCGCTGCCTGGTCGCCCATGCGCTGCCGCGACTTCGAGTTGAAGACCGCTATCGCAGCCGGCACGCCCCCCATCAGCACCGGGTTGATCTCCACCAGCCGGCACAGCGTTCGGAGCGTGGCCTTCCCCAGCCCCGGCAGACTGCCGCGCTCATCCACCACCCGCAGCCCGCACAGCAGCTTTCCGAACGTGCGCCCAAACAGGCCTTCCGTCAGCGGATAGTAGAGCGCCAGCACGAGGAGCCCGAGACCTCCCCCCAGCGCAGCCTGGCGCCCGCCAAGCGTCACGACGCCCCAGATCAGGAAGCCGAGAAACAGGAGATCCAGCCATGTGGCCAGCCACCTCCGGGCCAGGATCTCCCAGACGCGGTAGGTGGTGCTGATCTGTTCCGGACTCATCGCCAGTCCCTCCGCGCAGTGCCGTCGCACTTTGGTTAATCCCCAAGCCTCACCCACGGACGACCGGCCTGGCCGCGGCGTCTGACCAGTTCATCGTCCAGGAAACGCTCGGCATCCTGTTTCCCTGAAACTTGGGGCCCTCACATCCCAATCACCTGCATCGAACTGTCGGCCATCGCCAAAAGGAGTCATTGCGAAGCCACGTCTTTTGTGGCTGTGGCAATCCCGGCCGTGCCCAGGCAACCCCAAACCCTTCGACGCGGGGAACCCCTGACATCTTGTCGGCCGGAGTCTCGATGCCGCAAGGTCCCCGCCTCCGCCAAACGGAGTCATTGCGAAGCCGCGTCGGGGTACCCGCACGGCGGGTCGGGCTGTGGCAATCCCGACCGTGCTCTGGCAACCCAAACCCCTCGGCGACAGGTTACCTGTACGCAGTGTGGACCTCCGGAGCAGAGCCCTGTCACGAGCAATCCGGCGATTGCGACTATGCGCGAACCGCGGCCGGAGCCGGTTCGGTAAGTGGCATCTCGTCCCAGGTACGTCCCTGGAGGGTGCGACCGAAGCGCTTCTTCTGCACGCCGCCCCATTGCTTGAAGAAAAACGGGACGTTGCTGCGATGGCATTGGTCGCGGAGGTCGAGGACCCATTCTTCCCGGAGCGGTCGGGCGCCGGGTCCGGACTCGCCGCCCACGATAGCCCAGTGGATCCCGTCGAGCCGAAGATCCGGCAGCGGACCGAGGAGCGGCTCCAGCGAGAGGAACTTGACCTGTGCCGCAGTAGCCCGCAAGTCATCGATCCGGTGCGCGTACTGAGCGGTCTCGACGCTAACACCCATCCAGATGTTAGACGCCCAGGGAAGCTGCGGCGCAAGCTCGCGCAGCCGCTCCGAGCGCTTGGTGAGCACCTGAAACCGATGCCAGTGCGCCTCGCCCATCACTGCGAACACCCGCCGAATGAACTCTAAGGGGACGTCTCGATGGAAGAGGTCGCTCATCGAGTTGACGAAGATCGTTTGCGGTTTCTTCCAGCGCAACGGCAGCGTGAGAGCGTGATCTTGAAGGGTGAGTTGGAACCCACGAGCGTAGTTGGGCTGGCCCATCGCCTGAAGCCGCTTCGCCATGCGCTCGGCATAGCAGTGCTTGCAACCGGGGCTGATCTTCGTGCAGCCGGTGACCGGGTTCCACGTGGACTCAGTCCACTCGATCTGAGATCGCGTCGCCATTTCTCAACCTTCAAATCCGAACGCCTTCTGTCCCGTCTCGTCCTTTAGCACCACCTTATCCCAGAAGTTCAACGCCAATGAACTCCGTGAGAACAAGCACAGGTAATACAGACCCGCCCCTTTCGGTAGAGTGACAAGCTGCCATTTCCGCGTACTGAATCCCAGATCACCCATGTTATCCACGAACTGCGAAATCAGAGCCTCTCTTACGGATGTGTTTGGACCGATGCGGTTTCTCCACTGTCTACCCCCGGCAAACGCATCGGCAGCCGTCTCGTCGGCAGTAGAAGCAAGATACTGGTGGGCATTCCAATTCATACCAAGCGCGTGCTGGATCGTGAACATAATGTCGATCCGATTACTGGACTACGCAAGAGTTTTCACTGCGGTCCAAGGCACCTGGGAGATTCTCGTAGGATCGACGAATGCCAGTGTTAAGGTGCCGCGCGGGAGGATGAACGCGGGCGTGGTCACGGCTTGAGTCCAATCGGCCTCAATCACCTTGCAGCGATCCGCTTTCGGATGAACGGCAACACGTTGTCGAAGTGCGTCAACTAAATCGGGGCTCGCTTCAAAGAACCGATACTCGTCAAAGTCTCGCGCCAGAGCAACAAATGGAGAACCCGGGCTGATCTCGCCCGACGGTTTGATTTGACAGCGCCCTGGTCCAGCCATGACGTCAACGAAGAGGCGGTGCCATTTCCCCTCCATAGACCGGGTAAACATGTCGCAATAGCGATCGAGAAAATGGTGCTTTCGCTTGATCCACTCGCCACTCTCTCGTACACGCAGACCGTCGTCAACCATGCAACGCTCCACCTTTGATCTTGGCTCCACAACTGCGGGAACCGTAAGGATTTATGCGCCGCCGTTTGT
>Ga0255338_1006271_pt1 | contig 10212 bp, 8 predicted proteins | sample MeOH1_35cm_T4_19_FD_203715 | JGI IMG/M metagenome (GOLD analysis project Ga0255338, IMG submission 203715) | Sandy soil microbial communities from University of British Columbia, Vancouver, Canada - MeOH1_35cm_T4_195 | ecosystem: Engineered > Artificial ecosystem > Sand microcosm > Unclassified ...
TACGAGTACGACGCGACGGCCGTCGTGTCTTGAGGACAGCCCGTAATCCACGATAAGTTCAGGCGTCGACGATGCTTAGTCTGAAGCGTTGATGCAGCGTGCCGGGCACATTGACCCGGGAAGTGGGGAGGGGGGCGTGTCGGGGCGCTTGAATTTTCGCCAGCTTGAGGCCTTTCGGGCCGTCATGTTGACGGGTACGACGATCGCCGCCGCCAACATGCTGAACACGACGCAGCCGTCAATCAGCCGCTCGCTGGCGCAGATACAGGCGGCGGCGAAGCTCAAGCTGTTCGAACTCGACCGCGGCCGCTTGCGCCCGACGCCCGAGGCCGTGAAGCTGTTCGAGGCGGTGCAGCGAAATTTTCTCGGCTTGGAGAAAATCGAAGAGACGGCCGGGCTGCTTCGGCGCTCGGGCGTGGGCTTTCTGCGCGTGGCGTGTACGCCAGCCTTGGGCATGAGCGTCATGCCCACCATCATCGCGAGCTTTCAGAAACGCTTTCCCGACGTTCACATCACGTTTCGGACGATCAGCTCCTACTATATTCGCGAGGGATTGCTGAACGGGCTGTACGATGTCGGCGTCACGACAAACCAATTGCACCTCGAAGATTCGCAGCTCCAGACGAAGGTCGTCGACCAAGTCGCCGCGGTCTGCGTCATGGGGCGTTCCCATCGGCTGAAGAAAGAGCGGCATATCGGGCCGTCTCATTTTCAATCCGAGACATTGTTGACGCTCGATCGCGAAGACGATCTCAGTGACGAATGGCGCCGCATGCTGACGCGGGCCGATGTGACTCCGTCCTCCATCATCGAGACGACTTATTCCGCGACGATCTGCCGACTGGCTCAAGCGGGCGCGGGGATCGGTGTAGTCAATCCCTACATCGCTTCCGTCTTCTCCGACATGGTGCGGATCGCGCCGTTAAAGCCGTCGATCGGCGTCAAAGTGTTCGTCGTCTATCCCAGTCACGTCTCGATGTCGTCGCTCGCGGTCGCGCTGATGGCGCATGTCAGTGATCATTTCGGCGGCAAGACGCGACCGATGGGTAAGCGCTGAGCGGACTCCGCGACGAGCGGCGTTAGCTCCGATTGGCCGTGGTGGGCCGTTGTCCGCTCTATATCAAAAGTGAATAGAGCGCTGCCGTAATACAATTGGCCGGGATAGATGCGGCCTTTGTAGCATTCGTGTGACTGCGCAAGGTGACGGCGCGGCTCTCGCCGGGGTCAGCGTCACTCGTAACTTGGGGTTCATCTATGCGTTTGACCGCAACAGTTCTTTCTCTCGTCATGGGCCTGTCCGTCGCGGCGGCTCAGCCCAATCAAATGCGGATTGTCGTGCCGTTTCCGGCCGGAGGCACCGCAGACGTCCTCGCCCGCATCGTCGGCCAGCAACTCAGTGGCGTAACCGGCAATCAGGTGATCGTGGAAAATCGCCCGGGCAGTGGCGGCAATATCGGCGCCGAGACGGTGTCGCGCGGTCCTGCCGATGGTTCGGTGCTGCTGCTCGGCACGATCGGCATCCACGCTGCCAGCAAGATATACAAAACCCTGCCCTATAATCCCGAGAAGGACCTTCAACCGGTCACCATTCTCGCCGAAGTCCCGAATGTTCTGATCGTGCATCCATCGGTCCCGGCCAAGGACGTCAAGGAATTCGTCGCATTGGCCAAGCAAAAGCCGGGAGCCATCAACTTCGGCTCCGCCGGCAATGGATCGTCGACGCACATGATCGCCGAGCTCTTCAAGCTCAAGGCGGACGTCAACCTGACCCACGTTCCCTATCGCGGCAGTGGCCCGGCGCTGAATGATCTCGTCGCCGGCCAAATCCAGGCGATGTTCGAAAATCTGCCGACGGCGCTGCCGTTCATCGAGAGCGGCAACGTGCGGGCGCTCGGCGTGACCAGCGCGGCGCGATCCGAGAGCCTGCCGTCGCTTCCGACCATCGCGGAAGCCGGGGTGCCGGGATACGAGGCGACGGCGTGGTTTACCTTTGCGGTCGCCAGCAGCGTGCCCGCCGCTACCGTCGAGAAACTCAATGCCGACATCCGAAAGGTCCTGCAGCGGCCGGACGTCGTCGAGCGTTTTAAAAAGCTCGGTGCCGTCATCGTCGGTAATGGCGTGACCGACGCCAAGGCGTTCCTCGTCAGCGAAACCAGGAAATGGAACGGCGTTATCGAGGCAGCGCATATCAAGCTCGATTGATCGCTGCGACCGAGTTGCTCAGCAGATAGGAAATGAGGCGTATGCCGCTATCACGGTTTACTGTTCTGGATCTCACGCGCGTTCGTTCGGGGCCGCTGGCTGTGCGTCAGCTCGCCGATTGGGGCGCGAACGTCATCAAGATCGAACCACCCGAGGCAGTCGACGGCTCCAAGGGCATGGGCGGCGAGCGCGACGGGTCCGATTTCCAGAACACCCACCGGAACAAGCGCGGCATCACGCTCAATCTCAAACTGCCGCAAGGGCGTGACCTGTTCTACGCCCTTGTCGCCAAGGCCGACGTGGTGGTCGAGAACTACAGGCCCGACGTGAAAGCGCGCCTCGGTATCGACTACGAGAGCCTGCGGGCGATCAACAAACGCATCGTGCTCGCCAGCATCTCGGGCTTTGGACAGTCCGGGCCCTATGCGCGCCGTCCCGGCTTCGACCAGATCGCTCAGGGCATGGGTGGGCTGATGTCGGTGACTGGATTGCCCGGGCAAGGTCCCGTTCGGGCCGGTATTCCGGTCGCCGATCTGTCGGCTGGTCTCTACGCCGCGATCGGCATCATGGTCGCGCTTCTGGACCGGGAACACTCCGGTGAAGGGCAGTGGGTGCACACGTCGCTGCTGGAGGCGCAGATCGCCATGATGGATTTCCAGGCGACGCGGTGGCTGATCGACAAGGATCGCCCGGGCCAAGCCGGCAACAACCATCCGACCAGCATTCCGACGGGATTGTTCCGTGCGCGAGACGGCATGCTCAATCTCGCGGGCGGCGGCGAAACCATGTGGCAGCGGATCTGCTCGGCGCTGGAGCTCGGTGACGTCGTCGACCGTCCCGAGTTCGGATCGGAAACTTTGCGCTCGGAGAACCGCGACGCGCTGAATGCGATCCTCCAGGAGCGCTTCATCACGAACACGGTCGAGCACTGGGTGACGCGGCTGAACGCGGCCGGCGTTCCGTGCGGTCCCGTCTATGCGATCGATGAGATGTTCGCCGATCCACATGTCGAGGCGCTCGACATGCGCCTGCCGGTGAAACACGCCCGCCTTGGGCGGCTCGATCTGCTGCGCAGCCCCGTGAATCTCGGTCGTGGAGAGCGCCGCGCTCAGCCGACGCCGGAGCGGGGAGAGCACACCGACGAAGTTCTCCGCGAGTTCGGTGTGACGGCCGAACAGATCGCGTCGCTACGTTCCCAGAATGTCGTCTAGCGTTATTAGGTATCAGGATGACCACAGAGCTCTTGCAACTTGAAACGCGCGACGGCGTGGCGACGCTGACGCTGAACAATCCCGCAAAGCACAACGCCATGAACTTTGCGATGTGGCAGACGCTGCCGAACCTGCTTCGGTCGATTGCCAATACCGCCGATGCGCGCGTGCTGGTGCTCACCGGTGCCGGTGAGCGCGCCTTCTGTTCCGGGAATGACGTGTCCGAGTTCGACAAAGTGCGCAGCACGCCCGCGCAGGTCGAGCACTACAACGCGCTTCAGCGCACGGTCTGCGACCTGCTCGCGAACCTGACGAAGCCGACCATTGCGATGATCGACGGCTACTGCCTCGGTGCCGGCCTGGAGTTCGCTTTGCTGTGCGACTTCCGGTATTGCACGCCGGCCTCACGTTTCGCCGTGCCGGCGGTCAAACTCGGACTGCCGTACCGCTATGAGGACATCGTCAAGGTGCTCGACGTGGTCGGCCCGGCGCGAACCAAGGAAATGGTGCTCGGCGGACGCCGGATCGAAGGCGGAAGAGCCGCCGAAATCGGCCTCGTGCACCAGCTTGTGCCGTCGCGCGAGGCGCTCGTTCGCGAGGTTGCGGAGCTCGCGCGCGAACTCGCGGACAGCGCACCGCTCAGTCTGTTAGCGGCTAAAGTCACGATCAACGAGGTGCTGCGGCGCGACCGTCCCGCCGACCTTTCTCTCTGCAAGAAGCTGGCGGACGCGGTATATGCGAGCCAAGACTATACCGAAGGCCGCGCCGCTTTCGCCGCCAAGCGCAAGCCGCAGTTCGAGGGGCGCTGACGATGTCAGTGGAAGCCCTCTGGACTGACGTGACGCTGCGCCCGACCGATCTCGATGACGTCGGGCACGTGAATAACGTCGTCTTCGCGGCATTGGTGGCCGCCGGGCGCATGGACTTCATCGGCCGGCGGATGGTGCCGCATGCGGCGCCCGGCAGCGACTTCTGGTTGGTGCGGATCGAGCTCGACTACGTCAAGCAGCTCTTCTATCCGGGCGTCGCCCGTGTCGCGACGTCGGTTGCGCGCGTCGGCCGAACCTCGATCACGCTGATGCATGAAATCTGGCGCGACGAGCTGGCCGCCCGGGCCACCAGCGTTCTCGTTTATGTCGACAAGGCTTCGGCGGCGAGCATGCCGTTGTCCGACCAGCTTGCCGTGGCGCTAAAGTCTCCTTGAATCAATACCCCGAGAAAACTCATGAATTATCGAATTGCGATCGACATTGGTGGCACCTTCACGGACGGTGTCATTGAGAACGTGACGACCGGAGAGGTGCGGCTGGCGAAGCGCCTGACTACTCAGGCCGCGCCCGGTGAGGCGCTGGCGGAAGTGGTGGACGATCTGCTCGCGGCTGTGAATGGCTCGCGTCGTGAGTCCGCGGGCGCCGTATCTGAGGTCGTGCATGGCAGCACGCTGGTGACCAATGCGCTCATCGAGCGAAAAGGAGCGACGACCGCGCTGATCGCAACGGAAGGCACCGCCGATGTCATCGATATCGCGCGCGAGGTGCGCTACGATCTGTACGATCTCGACATCCAGATGCCGGCGCCGCTCGTTACCCGCGAGCATCGGTTCGAACTCGCCGAACGCGTTGCCGCCGACGGCAAGGTTATTGTTGAGCCGGGGCAGTCCGACATCGACGCCGTCGTCGAAAAAGTGCGGCAGTCCGGCGTTCAGTCGGTTGCGGTGTCGTTCCTCCACGCCTGTGTAAACCCCGCGAGCGAAATACGCGTCGGTGACGCCCTGCGGCGGGCGTTGCCCGGCGTGGCGATCTCGCTGTCATCGCGGGTGGCGCGCGAAATTCGCGAGTATGAGCGCACGACGACGGCGACGGCCAATGCGTTCGTGCAGCCGATCGTCGCCACATATCTGAACGAACTCTCGGCGCGCCTGCGTCAGGCAGGCATCGACGCGCCCTTGCGCATCATGGTGTCGAGCGGCGGTTCGACCTCGGCCTCCAATGCGGCCGAGGTTCCAATCACGACGCTCGAGTCGGGACCGGCCGGAGGCGTTCTGAGCGCCGCCAATGCGGGGCGCGCGGCCGGACTCGACGATGTCCTGGCTTTCGACATGGGCGGCACGACCGCGAAGATGTGCACCGTGATCGGCGGCGCTCCGTCCGTCGTGCACACCTTCGAGGCGGCGCGGGTTCGCCGGTTCAAGAAAGGCAGCGGTCTGCCTCTCCTGATCGCCAGTATCGACCTCATCGAAATCGGCGCTGGCGGCGGCAGCATCGCACGCATCAGCGATCTTGGATTGCTCACAGTAGGACCGGACAGCGCGGCGGCCGATCCTGGCCCGGCCTGCTATGGGCGTGGCGGTCAAGGCGCGACCGTCACCGACGCTGATCTGGTGCTCGGCTACCTCAATCCTGACTTCTTCCTGGGCGGCCGGATGGCGCTCGACGCCCCCGCGGCGAAAGCCGCGCTTCAGCGTCTTGGCGATCGTCTGTCGCTGACGGCCGAAGGCGTCGCCAAGGGCATCTTCAACGTCGTCAACGAAGCAATGGCGGGCGCGGCGCGAGTCCATATCGCTGAGAAGGCCCAGGACCCGCGTCGATTCACGATGGTCGCCACGGGGGGCGCCGGTCCGGTCCATGCGGTTGAGATCGCACGGAAGCTACGCGTGCCACGCGTGCTGTTCCCGATCGCGGTTGGAGCCGGTTCGTGCCTCGGCTTTCTCGTCGCGCCGATCCGCGTCGATCGATCGTGGTCGAAGCCGACGCGTCTGGAGGCGGTTGAATGGGGTGCGGTGGACGCCGCGCTTAAGGACCTCAAGCGCGATGCCGAGCAGGAGCTCAAATCCGCGTTGACGGCGCCGGCCGATGTCGCCTGGCAGCTTCTCGTGGAGATGCGCTATGTGGGGCAGGGTGCAAACCTCACCGTGTCCTTTCCCTTGCGCACGGTCGATGCGTCCTTTGTGACCGAACTCGAAGCCGCCTTTCACAAGAGCTACGAGACCAATTACGGCGGCGTTCTGCCGGCGGGATCGCTCGAGGTCGTGACTTGGCGCATCGTCGGCGCCGTCCGCCGCGACACCAAGCGTTTCGTCTGGCCCGCGGCGGGTACGGACGCCAAGGCAAAGCCCAAGGCACGGCGCGCGATCTTCTGTACGCAAGCCGATAGAATGGCCGAGGTGCCGGTGTATGATCGCTACGGTCTCTCCGGCGGGACGCGACTGCGAGGACCTTTGATTCTCGAAGAGTCGGAATCGACCATCGTCGTGCCGATCGACGCCGATGTCGAAGTGCTGAGCGACCTCAGCGTTCTGGTTCGTTTGTGAGGCTGACAATGACGACGATCGACCCCATTTCGCTGGAGATTCTCTGGACGCGTCTCGTCAGCCTCGTCGATGAGGCGGCGGCAACGCTGGTGCGCACCTCGTTCTCGACGATCGTGCGCGAGTCCAACGACTACGCCGTCGTTCTCCTCGACCGCGACGCGCAGCTTCTGGCTCAGTCGAGCCAGAGCATTCCCTCGTTCATCTGCACGCTGCCCGAGACCGTCCGGCATTTCCTCAAAGTCTTTCCGCGCGAGACGCTGAAGCCCGGCGATATCATGATCACCAACGATCCGTGGCTCGGAACGGGACATTTACCGGACATCAACATCGCCATGCCGGTGTTCCGCGATGGAACATTGGTCGGCTTCGCCGGCAGCGTCGCCCATTCTCCCGACATCGGCGGCCGCCTGCGCTCGCCCGGCAATCGCGACCTGTACGAGGAGGGTTTGCGTATCCCACCGATGAAGCTGATTGCGGGCGGAACGATTAACGAAGCCTTGGTCGAGATCATCCGGAACAACGTCCGCGTTCCCGAGCAGGTGATCGGCGATCTCTGGGCACAGGTCGCGGCCAATCGCATGCTGTCGCAACGCCTCCTCGATATGCTCGACGAGACTAATTGCGATCTCGTGGCGGTCGGTCACGAGATGCACGCGCGCTCGGAAGCAGCGATGCGCAGCGCCATCCAGGCGCTGCCTGACGGCGACTACGAATACGAGGCGCGCGTCGACGGCTTCATCGAGCCGGTCACTATCAAATGCCGGATTTCGGTGAAGGGCGACTCGTTGAGCGTCGACTATGCGGGCTCCTCGCCGCAGTTGCCACGTGCCATCAATGTCGTGCCGATCTACACGTTCGCTTACACGGCCTATGCGCTCAAATGCGTGCTCGCACCGACGATCCCGAACAATGACGGTTCGTTCCGGCCGATTACGACGACGGCGCCGCTGGGATCGATCCTCAATCCGGAGTTTCCCGCGGCAGTCAGCGCGCGCGCGATGACCGGCCATTTGCTGCCGACCGCTGTCATGGGCGCGCTCGCCGAAGTGGTCCCCGATCGTGTGCGTGCGGCAGCGGGCTCGCCGCTTTGGTGCGTTCAACTCGCCGGGGCGCATGAGGGCCACCGCTTTGCCTCGACGTTATTCCTTAATGGCGGTCAGGGCGCCGGTGCGGCGGGCGATGGTTTGCCGGCGCTCAGTTTCCCGAGCAATCTCGCCAACACCCCGATCGAAGTCATCGAGTCGCAAGCGCCGATCCGCGTCGTGAGACGCGCGCTCCGGCGTGGAACGGGTGGTGCTGGCCAAACGCGGGGCGGCGATGGCCAAGTCTTCGAGATCGATCTGCTGGCGGATGGCCCCGTGACGATGTCCTTCATGGCTGATCGGCTCCGAACGGCCGCGCCCGGAATGCGCGGTGGCGAATCCGGCGCGACCGGACGCGTGCTGCTCAATGGTGCGCCGATCGATCCGCGCGAGACCCTTGTCGCCACGCGCGGGGCACGGCTGACGCTGGAAACGCCGGGCGGCGGCGGATTTGGCTCGAAGCCGGGATGAGGAGTGGATGCGCCTTCTTGGCGCATGTCCCGATCACGGTGCTATCGTTATTGACCGGGCACGGGTGATCGGCCAGATGTTTCACGGGCGCTGAATTTCGCGATCGCCTTCGCGCCAGCTCAGCCACACAACGAATGCAGTAATAGGGCCGCTATGCCGCCGAGTAATGACAAGTTTGATGCTCTCGCGACTGACTACGCTCCCGGCCAGGAGGTGCGGCAAGCCGAGGGCAATATTCGCGACATCATGCGCGGTGGGCCGATCGCCGGTTCGTTGGTGGACTTCTCGCACGGCGATGTCGATGCGTTCACGCCGACGCCGGGCTCGTTCGAGCTCTTTTCAGAGGCCGTGTCGATCGGCGGACGCCGGGCCTACACCGAATACAGGGGCGCGGCCGATATTCGCGCCGAGCTCGCCGGCAAGCTCGCAGCCTTCACCGGCGCGCCCGTCGATGCCGATGAAGGCACGATCCTGACCCCGGGCACGCAAGGCGCGCTGTTCCTGGCCGTCGCGGCGGTCGTCAACCGCGGCGACAAGGTTGCCATCGTCCAGCCGGACTATTTCGCCAATCGTAAACTGGTCCAGTTCTTCGGCGGCGAGGTGGTGCCGATCGCTCTCGATTATGCGACCGCGCAGGCCGACGCGGGCCTCGATCTCGTTCAGCTTCGTGCTGCGTTCGAGGCGGGTGCCAAGGTTTTCCTGTTTTCGAATCCGAACAATCCGGCTGGCGTGGTCTATTCCGCGAAGGAGATTGGACGGATCGCCGAGCTGGCGAAGGAGTTCGGCGTGACGATCATCGCCGATCAGCTCTATTCGCGTCTGCGCTATGAGGGCGAGTCTTATACGCACATGCGGGCGAGCGGGCTGCCCGACGATCAAGTCATCACCATTATGGGTCCGTCGAAAACGGAATCGCTGAGCGGCTACAGGCTCGGCGTCGCCTTTGGATCACCTCGGATCGTGGCGCGGATGGAGAAGCTGCAGGCCATCGTGTCGCTGCGTGCTGCGGGCTACAATCAGGCGGTCTTCCGCACCTGGTTCAGCGAGCCCGCCGGCTGGATGGACGAGCGGATCCGCCAGCACCAGGCCATTCGCGATGATCTGATGACTATCTTTGGCACAGGCGGCCTTGCATGCCGTAGGCCGCAAGCCGGCAGCTATCTGTTTCCGAAGCTGCCGCCATTGTCCGTCGGTCTCCACGAATTCGTCAGGCTGCTTCGCCACCAGGCCAATATCATCGTAACGCCCGGCACGGAGTTCGGACCGCACGATCAGAACGTTCGTCTGAACTTCTCGCAAGATCGACGCGCGGCGGGTGACGCCGTGACGCGGCTGGTCGAGATGGCCGATCGTTATCGGATCCAATAAGAGGAGCTTCACTCCGGCGATCCATCTTCGTTGAACGAGGCCTCCCAGCGGCCGACCTCCTGTCTCTGCTGCGCCTGCACTCGGACGCTTAATCGTCGCAACCGTTTCAGGAGATCAGTGATGGATGGACGCATCGCTGCGCGTCTTCGTGAGCTCGATATCGTATTGCCGCCGCCGCGCCAGCCGGCCGCAAATTACATATCTGTGAAAGCCAGCGGCTCGCTGCTTTTTGTTGCCGGCCAAGTCCCGTTCGTTGGAGGGACGTATCCTTATGTCGGTAAGCTGGGCGCTACGGTCAAAATTGCGGACGGCCAGAAGGCGGCGCGGCTCTGCGTCATCAATGTGCTGGCTCAGCTTCACCACGCGTTCGGCGGCAATCTCGATCGCATTTGCGGCTGCGTAAGGCTCGCGGGCTTCGTCAATGCGACGCCCGACTTCGTCGAGCATCCCAAGGTCGTCGATGGCGCCTCTAATCTGATTGTAGAGGTTTTTGGCGTGGCGGGGTGCCACGTGCGTACGGCGGTCGGATGTAACTCGCTGCCGCATAATGTCGCCGTGGAAGTCGATG
>Ga0255338_1006272_pt1 | contig 10207 bp, 8 predicted proteins | sample MeOH1_35cm_T4_19_FD_203715 | JGI IMG/M metagenome (GOLD analysis project Ga0255338, IMG submission 203715) | Sandy soil microbial communities from University of British Columbia, Vancouver, Canada - MeOH1_35cm_T4_195 | ecosystem: Engineered > Artificial ecosystem > Sand microcosm > Unclassified ...
CAGTCGCCCTCCTCGTCGGCGACGAACTCGATCTGGCGCATCTGGCCCACCGCGACATCGGTCGTCACCTCGGGCCAGCGCCCGGCCCTGGGTGTCGGTCCACCGTCGGTGCCGGTGACCGTGAACTCGTGGCCGTGCAGATGGATCGGGTGGTTGGTCATCGTCAGATTGCCGACGCGGATGCGCACCTTGTCGCCCTTGCGCACGTTCAGGCTGTCGATGCCCGGGAAGACGCGGCTGTTCCAGCACCAGAGATTGAAGTCCGTCATCGTCATGATCTTGGGCGTCGCGGCGCCGGGATCGATGTCGAAGGCGTTCAGCAGGAAGCAGAAGTCGCGGTCCACCTCGTCGATCAGCGGATGTTTCGCCTTCGGATGGGTGACCCAGAAGCCCATCATGCCCATGGCCATCTGCGTCATCTCGTCGGCATGCGGGTGGTACATGAAGGTGCCGGGCCGACGCGCGACGAACTCGTAGACATAGGTCTGGCCCGGCTGGATCGCCTTCTGCGTCAGGCCCGAGACACCGTCCATGCCATTGGGCAGGCGCTGGCCATGCCAGTGGATGCTGGTGTGCTCGGGCAGCCTGTTGGTGACGAAGATGCGCACCCGGTCGCCCTCGACGACCTCGATCGTCGGCCCCGGCGACTGGCCGTTGTAGCCCCACAGATGGGCCTTCATGCCAGGCGCCAACTCGCGCACCACCGGCTCGGCCACCAGATGGAACTCCTTGACGCCCTGGTTCATGCGCCAGGGCAGGGTCCAGCCGTTGAGCGTGACCACGGGGTTGTATGGGCGGCCGGTGCCCGGCACCAAGGGCGGCATGGTGTCCGGTTTGGTCTGCAGCACCGGCTCCGGCAAGGCGGCCATCGCTACCCGGCTGACGGCACTGGCCGATACGGCGGCGGTCAGCGCGCCGGCGCCGCGAAAGAAGAAATTGCGTCGTGAAAACATGTCACTGAACTCCTGAATCAATGCGCCGCTGCGCCACCGCCACCCGTGCCCGCAACCGAGGCCGAGGGGCCGCTGCCGCCCAGGCTGGGCTTGCCGACGAGCGCCATGTCGAGATCCGAGCGCGCGACCCAGAAGTCGCGCAGCGCCTCGATCGAGGCATTGACCGCGGCGATCTGCGCGCGCGCATCGGCCAGCAGCTCGAACACGCTGATGAACATGCCGTTGTAGAGCAGCAGGTTCTCGTCGGAGATGCGCTTGGCCGTGGGCACGATGTCGTCGCGGTAGTGGCGGGCGATGTCGTAGGCCGAGCGGTAGCCCTGGTAGGCCTCGCGCACCTCGGAGCGCGCATCCACCGCCGTCTTCGCGGCCCGGTGAACGCTCTGCATGTAGAGGCCTTCGGCCTTGGCGATGCGCGCATCGCCCCAGTCGAACAGCGGGATCTCGAAGCCGAGTTCGTAGCCGGTCTGGCGCGGCGCCTCGTTCGAGCTGTTGCGCTGGTAGCCGAGCTCGAAGACGTTGATGAAACGCGTGACCTTGCTCAGGCCGAGGTTCTTCGCCGTCGCCTCCACGGTCGCCTTGGCCGCTTGCACGTCCAGGCGTGAAGCCATGGCGAGCTGCTCGATTTCAGGCTGATCCTGCGGCTCGGCGGGCAACTCCGGCAGACGGGTGGGCAAGGTGAAGGCGGCTTGTGCGCCCCACAGGCCCAGCAGCCGGGTCAGGCGCTCGCGCGCCGAGACCCGGGCCGACTCGGCCCGAGCCAGGTTCAGCACCGCCTCGGAGAAGAAGCCCTGCTGGCGCGCCTGCTGCAGCTTGGTCCAGTTGCCAACCTGAGCCAGTCGCTTGGCCATTTCGGCCCCGGCGTCGGCCGTTGCACGGACATCGCGCATGTAGTTCGCCGTCTGGTCTGCCGCCACGGCCGCATAAAAGGCCTTGCGGGTCTCTGCGGCGAGCGCCAGCATCTCCATCGTCACGCTGCGCTGGACGGCGGCGAAGCGGCGGCTCTCGACCTGGCGGCGCAGCGGCAGCGCCACCAGATGAGCGAGGTCGAAGGCGATGCCGCGCTCGATCTCGCGCTCGTCGCCGCGGCGCAGCCTGGCGATGCTGAAGCCGGGATTGGGCAGGCGGCTGGCCTGCACCATCTCGGCCTCGGCAATGCCCAGCTCCTGCAGGCTGGCCTGCAGGCCGCGGTTGTTCAGCAGCGCGATCTGCACGGCCGCATCGGCGCTCAGCGGCCGGCGCAGCAGTTCGCTGACGCGCTCATCGATGCGGTCCAGGTCCTGGTCCGAGGCGGCGGCCAGCAGCGTCGCGCCGAGCCGGGCTTGCGCGGCCTCCTGCACGGGCTCGATGCCGCCCTTGCCGCCGAGGCTGGCGCAGCCGGCCAGCAGCAGCGGCGCTACCGCCAGCCAGGCCAGGCGCGCCGGGATGTTTCGGAGAATGTTCATGGGCCCCCTCAATGATGGTTGTTGTGGCCGCTGCCCTGGCGGGGCGGCTCGCCCGGCGCGGGCGGCGCCGATGCGGCCGGGCTTGCCGACGGCGGCGCGGCGGCCTCCCTGGCATAGGCCCGCCATCCACCGGCCTGCTGCACGGCCTTGTTGGCGTCCGGCCAGGCGCCCACGGCCGTCTCCGCGCTCGGGCGGTAGCCCTCGAAGGCGGAGCGGTAGAGCACGGCCGGGACCTGGGCCTGCGGGTTCAGGGGATCGGGCCGCCGGGTCTCGGGAAGGGCCGATGGGGTCGATGGGGCCGACGCGGCCGGCGTCGCCCACAAGGTCATGGCCGCCAAACCTAGCGCCACGCCAAATGCGGTGGATTTCATGCGTCTCTCGCGGATGAGCTGAAATGCTGCTGCAGCCATGGCGGCGTGTCGGCGCGACACGCCCGGTGCAGGCTCAAGACCGGGCTGGCGCGACGCGACGCGCGCGCCCCCGGTCCGTCAGAGGCGGGAGATGCGGGGAGGTCGGTCCAGCCCGCCGACCATGACGCGGCCGTCGGCGAACTCGATGGCGGGCACTTCGGGCAGGTCGGGCGGTGCGACGGCCACGCTCACGACGGCCGCCATCATCGCGACGACGCTGCAGCAGGACGAACACACGCTGCACTTGCCGGCATGCTTGGCCTGGCCCGGGGACGGGTGGTCGCCATCCTGGGCCGTCGCATCCGTTTCGGCCATGGCATGGCCAGCATCGTCGTCATGGGCCATGCCGGCATGGTCGTGAGCATGCGCCACCGGCCCGGTGGTGGTGGCGGTAGCGGCGGCGACTTGATGCTGGGCCGGACCGCAGAGCAGCATGGTCTGGGCGGCGTAGCCCTGAATGGGCAATGCCACGGCCAGCAGCCATGCCAATACGATCCGCCACAACTTGCTCATGCTCAAAGTGTAAGGGACGAACCGGCCCGCCCGGTTGAACGCGGGCAGGCCGAGGCCGTGTCGCCGCGCCATCGTCCGCAGGGTTGCACTACGGTCAACGGCAGCAGCATGAACCTGCGCCACGGCCGGGCACGACGGGGCTTGCCGCCGCGGCCACCGCCACGGGCGTGTAGCCGGCCTCCCGGATCGCGTCGCCCAGTTCGCCGGCGTCGGCCACGGCCGCATCGATCCGGACACGGTGGGTGGCTAGATCGATTTGCAGACGCGCGCCCGGGTCGACCGCCTTCAGCGCCCTGGCGATGGTACTGACGCAATGGCCGCAGCTCATGTCCGTCACTTCAAAGGCAATGGTCATCCTGATGAATCTCCGCTGGTTTGCTTGCTCGGGACTCCACTGTCATCCTTGACACCATGGGAAGGTCAAGCCGGGGCTGAAAGAAACCCCGTCGCGCGCGGGGCCGTCGCGTCGCGGCAGCCACGCCGGGCGGACGGGCCCAAGCATTCCTGCGGACCCAAACGGCTGGAGCTGATGAAGCTGCGTTGCCAGGGCGACAAGACCGTGGAGACCTTGGCGCGCCGGGCCGAGACCAGCGTCCAGGCTGGCCGAAACCCACCGGAAGGAACTGCGCCAGACCCGGCTGGCCGACACCAGCCGGGATGCACGATTGCGAAAACCGTCAGGCCGGTTTGCCGGAGATTCCGGTCGCCATGCGCATGAATCCGTCAAAGGCGCGATCCGAGAGAAGCCCACGCATGAAGATCATCGGCTTGGCGCCGAAGCCGACCGCGTACCGCGTCTTCGGTCGGCTGGCCGTGACGGCCTTGCCGATGGTGTCAGCGATGAGTTCGGGCGGCGACTGACGCTTGCGGCTTGTTTCACCGACCATGGATTCAGCCATCGGACGAGCCTGGGAGGCATAGGCCCTGTTGCCCGAGACTTCGAGCAATTTGTCCGCAGCGATGCCGGCCCACTCCGTCTTGATGCCACCGGGCTCGAAAACCACCACGTCGATGCCGAAGGGCTGGACTTCCATGCGCAGGCAGTCGCTGATGGCCTCCAGGGCTGTTGATTTCCGGCAAGAACTGACCCTCTACCGTCACTGATTTCCGTTCAAACCTGACCCACGTATGAACCCTAGCCTGCCGCAAATTGCGGCAGGAGTTATGGAGTGATTGACGTGGCGACACTAAGTGTCATCAGGAGATGGGCGCTGCGAGAGCGGCTGGGCTCGCCCACTACGGCAACGCCGTGGTGGACGATGCCAAATCATCGCGAACGCCTCAGGCAAACGCTGACAGTCTTTGTTTATACGATCACTACAGGTTACTCGCAACAAATTCCTGACACTTTGCCTAGGGCCAAATGGCTATCCCAGCCTCGCACTGGCTAGCAAATTCTTGAAGGTTGGGCCGCGGCTATGCATTGCTGGCCCAAATAATCTGCTCGTAGTGCGTAAGGATGCCTCTAATGCTCGCCCGATCCAGAAGGGAGTTAGAAAAACGGAAGGTTCTCCAGCAGCCATGGTCGGTCATGGCGGTAAAGCCATGCGTAGCCAGACCCGGGCACAGCTCGGATCTGCTTGACCGTTGATCCGCGCATTGCGGCAACGAGCACAACGAAGTGACGCCTGTAGGTATGTCGGGCTGCTTCGAGTCGCGCCTCACGCCAGGCGCGGGCAATCGCGGGCTCGGATGAGACGACGCGGTCAATGGTGACAGCCGATATACCAAGCTCGTTGGCGATTGAAGCCTTGGCTTCACCATTCACCAGGCGTCGACGGATCTCCTCTATCCGATCCATCGTGTGGACCTTCGCGCGGGGCGTGTAAGCCACGCCCAGGATCTTGGCCCACCTCACAGCAGTTGTGGCCGTGATCCCGAGCCTTCTTCCTGCCGCCGATACAGACAGCCCCTCGCCCTTCACCAACTCGACAAGCCGTCGGTGGGCACCGTCAGCGCCGTTGGCGGGCTTTGCATTCAGAGCAGGCAACTGCTCATTCAGGGCGCTGGACTCATAAGCCGCCATGATCTACGAGTACGCAGTTAATCCCCGATTGGTGATTGATTGGGTGCTAAACCGGGAGGTTGGGTTGGCACGTCATTTCGGCCTCGACCAGAGGCGCTTGATCTCTGACGTTGCTGACAACTGGGCGGGCGAGGTCTACAGCGAATTGATGAACCACTTCGGCGTCGACATGATCGGCGAGCCGGAATACGTCGATGCTGAACAGTTCATGCAAGGCCTACTGGAGTTCTTGCTGCAGGGAGCGGCCCGAGGAACGCGTCGCACCGCGCAGACCTGGCTAGATCAAGTCTTAGCAGTTCATCATGAAGAGCCATTTCACGGGATCCTCTCCCGTGAAAGGCATCCTCAGTGTGAAGCCGTGATTACGCCAGAGGTCGCGCGCGACTTGCGAAACCCGCGGTGGTACTTGCCGACCATTGACGTCACCAGTAAGACCGCTCAAGCGCTCGCCGGCCAGCTTTCCCCGCTGCTGCGACTCGCAAGCCAGATCATTCTCATTGACCCCTATTTCAAAGCGGACAGCTCTGAATACCGCGGCGTTCTGACAGCGCTACTGCAAACAGCTCTGAGTACGCGTGCAGCCGGCAGGTCTCTGCCTTCTGTGGTCCTCATCTCTGGCGTTGGAGACCGCGAGCGAGAGGCCTCTGGCCAGACGCGCGCAGAGCAGTTCCTGAGGGAAGCAAAGCACAGGTGTGCAATGGCACTGGAGCGGCTTGGAGCTGCTGTCCCGAGGGAGCTATCCGTCACCTTTCAATGTGCTGCCGCCTTTGCGGATGGCGATGCACTGCACAACCGCTACCTACTGACTGACGTAGGCGGTGCAAGTCTTCCTTACGGTACGCACCCCACAGGGGAGCGGGTGTACGACGACATCACGCCATTGTTCGAAGGTCAGTACAAGGCGCGCTGGAAACAGTACAGCAAGGCGGAGGGGCTCAACATCATTGGCGATCCAGTCGTGGTTAAGGGCCTGCTCGAATAGGAAATAGGCACCAAACCTTTAGGGAGGAAGACGATGGCAGCAAAGACTGCACGCTTTCAAGTGGATTCGAGGTTGGCCCGGCTGCTGAGCCAGGAATACCCGTCGACGGAGAAGGCGCTCAAGGAACTGGTCGACAACGCCTGGGATGCAGACGCTGAGAACGTCTGGATCTCGCTTCCGGCGCCGATGACCGATACGCCGATCGTCATTGCTGATGACGGCTCGGGCATGACGCGGGTCGAGCTCGAATCTCACTACCTGGCCATCGCCAAAGACCGGCGTGAGCACCGAGGCGAGCGGACGGCAGGCAAGCAGCGCCTGGTCAAAGGACGCAAGGGGATCGGCAAGTTCGCAGGCCTCATGGCTGCCGCGGAGATGACGCTCGAGACCCGCACACGCGGAACGCTCAGCCGCTTCACGCTTCGAATGAAAGATCTGGCTGGCGTCGAAGACATCGAGCACCTGCCCATCCAGATCGAGACCGAACGCTGCGATCCTGACTCGCACGGCACGACCATCACGCTTCACTCCCTGCACGGTGAGCTTGCTTTCCCCGACGCAGGCAGGATGCGGCAAGTGCTGATCTTCGAGTACGGACGATCAGCAGACTTCACCGTGCACGTGGCTGGAAACCTATCGCAGAGGACGTAGACGAATTCACGCTGGATCGAGATCCGGATGAGCCTGACCCCATTGACGACGAGTCCGCTGAGCCGATTGAGTCCACGTATCGCACTCGAACACCGGCGCTGATCGTCAATGGCGCGAGCCGAGGCGCCGAATTCATCGTGAACGTTGAGACGCTGGAACGGCTGAACAAACCTCATGAATCGGCCTTGCAGCTGCGGGTCCATGACGTTTCGCTTGTCGACAAGCAGCAAGTACTGAAGTGCCCAGGCTGCGAAGGTGCGGCACCTCAGGCTGAGCAGTTCAGGCGGCCGATGTTGGGCGCTCCCTTCCTGCTGGGCAACATCATTCCCACGCTCTTGGAATTCTGTCCTGACGGAGAACATCCGCTTGACTCGCCCATGCGCGGGCGCCGGATGATTACGTTCACCGACAGCAGACAAGGGACCGCGCGTATTGCGGCTCAACTCCAGCAGGACGCTGAGCGCAATGCATTGCGTGCTGCGGTGTACCGCAGGCTGGTTATCGCCTTGTCATCGTCCGCGCCTGAGCACGCAGAGACCAAGAAGAGGTTGGATGACAACCGCTCAGTGTTGAAGCTTGTTCCGGCGGGCTCACAAGCGGCCCTAACCGTCGAGCAGATGATTCGGGAGGACGAGCAAAAGCTTCACAGACTTGCTGGAGGAAAACCTGTACCCCATGCGGAGCTCGTCCAATGGTTGGCCACTCAAGTGCCCGATATTAGCTTGTGGATTCACAGGTACTACCAAGAGTCAGACTCGCACTTTCGAACGGGACGCGGCAAGGAACTGCTCACAGAAATTCTCCTGTGCCGCGAGTTCGCTCGCCGCCCCAAGCGACAGAACAGTCTCGAGACGATGGGGCTGACTGTCGTTCAATACCCGAAGCTTGCAGCCATCGTTTCTCGACGGCCAGCAGTTGAGCAAGCTGGCCTGACGCTGCCCGAGTGGATCGACTTTCTGAAGATCTGTCTGGACTTCCATGTGCGGCAGAGCTTCTGCTTGAAGCTTCCTACGAGCTGGGAGCGATGGGGTGGGAATCGGGTCTACATGCGCGAAGCCGAGGTCCATCGCCTTCGCGCTGCTATTCCAGTGCAAGCCCAGCATGTTGCCCATCATGACGAACGCCTGCGTGCCGACCAGAACACCACCAACGCGGAAGAAGCCCCGCCCAGCTAGTTTCTGAATTGCTCGGAACTGCTTGGTCGAAATGCTGTCGCAGCCCAAGGCTATGCAGGCCTGAGCTCGCTGACTCAGGGCCGTGAGGCTTTGTTGGAAAACCGCGCCCTGCTCAAACTCGTCAATGAGGCGCTGAACGCGCGCACCTTCGGGCCCCACATAGACAGAACGCCCACTGCCGTCGATGTCTCGGAAGTTGAAGTAGAGATAGGTCTTGCCCTTGATTTTTCGGCGGTGAAAGGAACCGCGCAAGGTGCCGAACCTCGTCCCCTCAACGCTCCGAGTCATGTCGAGCAACTCGGCGTACGAGGTTTGTGCGCCAAGAGAGAGGTCGGCGGAGAACGAGCGCATGGTTACCATACAACTTTCCTTCTGTATGGTAACCACTGTGCAGGCGAACTCGCTAACGCCGTCAGACGATCTGACATCGACTGGCGAGCCAACCTTTCAGGCCGCACTTGAGCAATTCAAGCAACAGAATGGCACGCCGCGCTGACTGCTGCCGCTTTCTACTCCATTTGCTCATGGACAGCAGCACCCAAAGATGCCGCACCAATTCCCAGTCGAGGTCGACAAATCTGTTTCGTCGAGAGCAGGGACACTCATCCGCGAACTTTCAAGAATTCGCTGCGAAATTCAAGAATTTGTTGCGAAGCACCTCTACACCGAGATCCGGCCGCCCCTCACTCCACCGTCACGCTCTTGGCCAGATTCCTGGGCTTGTCCACGTCGGTGCCGCGTGCGCAGGCCGTGTGATAGGCCAGCAGCTGCAGCGGCACCACATGCAGGATGGGGCTCAGCGCGCCGTAATGCTCGGGCATGCGGATCACATGCAGGCCGGGCTCGCTCTCGATCCTGGTGTCGCTGTCGGCAAACACATAGAGCTGCCCGCCGCGCGCGCGCACCTCCTGCATATTGCTCTTGAGCTTTTCGAGCAGCGCGTCGTGCGGCGCCACCGTGACCACGGGCATCTCCGCGGTGACCAGGGCCAGCGGGCCGTGCTTGAGTTCGCCGGCGGGATAGGCTTCGGCGTGGATGTAGCTGATCTCCTTGAGCTTCAGCGCCCCCTCCAGCGCGATCGGATAGTGCAGGCCGCGGCCCAGGAACAGCGCGTTCTCCTTGCGCGCGAACTCCTCGCTCCAGGCGATCACCTGGGGCTCCAGTGCCAGCACGGCCTGCACGGCCACCGGCAGATGGCGCAGCGCCTTCAGGTGCTCGGCCTCCTGCGCATCGCTCAGGTGGCCGCGGGTCTGGGCCAGCGCGAGGGTGAGCAGGAACAGGCCCACCAGCTGCGTCGTGAAGGCCTTGGTGGAGGCCACGCCGATCTCGGCACCGGCGCGCGTGATGTAGGCCAGCTCGCACTCGCGCACCATGGCGCTGGTGGAGACGTTGCAGACGGTCAGCGTGTACGCCATGCCCTGCGCGCGCGCATGCTTGAGCGCCGCCAGGGTGTCGGCCGTCTCGCCGCTCTGGCTGATCGTCACGACCAGGGTACGGGGGTTGGGCACGCTGTCGCGGTAGCGGTATTCGCTGGCGATCTCCACGCTGGTCGGGATCTTGGCGATGGACTCCAGCCAGTACTTGGCCGTTGAGCCGGCGTAGTAGCTGGTGCCGCAGGCCAGGATCAGCACCGAGTCCACCTCCTTGAAGATGCGATAGGCGCCGTCGCCGAACAGCTCCGGGCTGATGCCCGTCACCGCGTCCAGCGTGTTGGCGATGGCCACAGGCTGCTCGAAGATCTCCTTCTGCATGTAGTGCCGGTAGGGGCCCAGCTCGGCTGCGCCGCTGTGCGCATGCACGGTGCGGACCTCGCGCTGCTGCGCCTCGAAACGGCCGGTTTCGGCATTGCGGCGGCTGATCCAGTAGCGCCCCAGCTGCAGGTCCACCACATCGCCTTCTTCCAGATAGACGATGTGGTCGGTGACGCCAGCCAGCGCCATCGCGTCCGAGGCCAGGAAATGCTCGCCCTCCCCGACGCCCAGCACCAGGGGCGAGCCCTCGCGGGCGCCGATCACGCGATGCGGCTCGTCGCGGCAGAACACCGCGATGGCATAG
>Ga0255338_1006273_pt1 | contig 10206 bp, 9 predicted proteins | sample MeOH1_35cm_T4_19_FD_203715 | JGI IMG/M metagenome (GOLD analysis project Ga0255338, IMG submission 203715) | Sandy soil microbial communities from University of British Columbia, Vancouver, Canada - MeOH1_35cm_T4_195 | ecosystem: Engineered > Artificial ecosystem > Sand microcosm > Unclassified ...
GGGTGAGCTCCAGTTTCCGGAGCATCGCGAACTGGTCCTGCTCGCCGGTTTCGCGCGCCTGGTAGCCGGCCGTCGGCGCGCCCGGCACCACCAGGTCCTGCGCGCGGAAGGTCTGGAACTTGACCGCGTCGGCCCCGGTGGCCAGCGCCGCATCGCACAGCCGCAGCGCCATCGCGATGTCGCCGTTGTGGTTGACACCCGCCTCGGCGATGACGAACACGGGTTCAGCCATGGCCCGCCCTCTTCGCGAGGTGGCGGTCGTACAGCCACTGGGCGTATTCGAAGTCTTCCAGTGTGTCGATGTCCACCGATTTCCAGCGCGGCATGACGTAGGGCGCCACCGTCACGCTCCAGAGGCCGTGCAGGGCCGCATGGGCGAGCGCGGCGCGCTGCCAGACGTAGATCGATCCGTTCAGCGCGAACACGGGCGGCGTGTCCTGGCGCCGCGCGGCGCCGTCGCCCTTCGAAAGCCGCACCAGGCCGTCGGCGCCCTGCTCCAACAGGTTGAAGTAAGGGTTGTCGGCGGCCTCGCCGACACTCACGATGAGCTGCGCTTCGGGCCGCGCACGCAGGGCCGCGGCGATGTCGCTGCTCTCGCGCAGCGGCGAAGTCGGCTGCAGGTCCACGATGCGCGCGATTCGCTCGCCCTGCTCTTCCAGATGGGCCACGAGGTGCTCGATGACCGGCAGCTTGCCCGCCTGGTCCGTCGCCAGCTCGGCGGGCCGCAGGTAGGGCACGTTGGCGCCCGCGGCGCGAGCCGCGTCGGCGATCCGCTCGTCGTCGGTGGACACGTAGACGCCATCGACCTGCGCGCAGCCCAGCGCATGCGCGATGGTGTGCGCGATCAGCGGCCGGCCTGCGAAGGCGCGAATGTTCTTGCCCGGCAATCCCTTGCTGCCGCCGCGCGCGCAAATCGTCGCGATCGTGCGCCCCGTGGCGACCGTCGCGTTCATGGCTTGAGGAAGCGTCTGAGCACGTTCAGCCCGGCCTCGGCGCTGCGCTCCGGATGGAACTGGCAACCATAGAGGTTGTCGCGATGGACGGCGGCGCAGAGGGGAACACCGTCGTAATCGACGTGCGCGAGCCGTACTTCCTGCTGCGACGGGACGGCGGCGAAGGAGTGGACGAAGTACACGCGCTCCAGCGGCTGCACATCGGCCAGGATCGTTCCGTCCCACGGCGCGCTGGGCACCAACGGGCGCCAGCCGATGTGCGGGATGCGATGCGGCTTGCCGTCGGCGCCGGTAGCGGGAACCGCGCGGATGCGCCCGGGCAGCAGGCCCAGCCCGGCATGCTCGCCCATCTCCTCGCTGGCGTCGAACATCACCTGCATGCCGACGCAAATGCCAAGGAAAGGCTTGCCCGTCTGGGCGAATCGCCTCACCAGGTCGTCGAAACCGCGCGCCCGCAGTTCGACCATGCCGTCGCCGAACGCGCCGACACCGGGAAGAACCAGGCGGTCCGCCTCCACATCGCCCGCGGAAGCTTTCTGCACCACCTTGACCGACGCGCCGCAATGCTCCAGCGCCCGCAGGACATTCAACTGGTTGCCGATGCCGTAATCCAGTACTGTCACGGGGATGCTCACAGTGGCCTCCCGTCGGTGCGGCGAACGTCCAGGCCCGCCGCGGCGGCATGCACCTTGATTTCGGGCAGCGTCATGCGCTTCCAGTGCAGAGCGTCCGCAATCGCGATGCCGGACACGCCGGTCGCGCCCACCGCGGCCAGGTCCTCGGCACGGCCGAAGCCGCCGCTCGCCGTCACCGGAACGTTCACGGCGTCGCACACCTGCTGCACCAGCGGCAGGTCGAAGCCCTTGCGCGTGCCTTCCTGGTCCACGGAAGTCAGCAGGATTTCGCCCGCGCCCATGTCCACCGCACGCCGCGCCCATTGCACGACATCCTGCCCGGTGCGTTCGCGCCCGTTGTCGGTGTAGGCCTCCCACCGGCCCGGCGCCACGCGCTTGGCCTCGATGCCCAGCACCATGCACTGGGAGCCGTAGCGCCGCGCGACCTCGGTGATGAGTCCGGGGCGCGCGATGGCTGCGGTGTTGATCGCCACCTTGTCCGCGCCGGAATGCATCATCTGGCTCACGTCGTCGAGCGAGCGGATGCCCCCGCCCACCGTGATCGGCACGTAGATCCGGTCGGCCGTGCGCTTGATGATGCCCGACAGGTTGTTGCGCTGGTACAGGCTGGCGACGATGTCGATGAACAGCAGTTCGTCCGCGCCTTCGGCGTAGTAGCGCAGCGCGTGCTCGTGCGGGTCGCCGACCACGCGCAGGCCTTCCAGGTGCACGCCCTTGATGAGGTTGGGACCCTTGATGTCCAGCCTGGCGATGATCCGGACATGGGTCATGGAGCCCCCACGCTTGCCGCCGGAGCGGCTGCGCCGCCCCCCGAGGGGGCGCTCGCTTGCCTGAAGCGGTTCTGCGCAGCGCCCGGCCGGATCTTCACGGTTGCGGCCATACCGTGTGGCGCAGCTTCCACTGGCCGCCGTCGCGCGTCCACAGGTGCGGCGAGCGGAAGGTGTCGGCAAGGCGCATGAAGTAGTCGCGGTCCATCACCGGCGATTCGAACATCGCCGACGCCTTGGGGAATTCCTTGGCCGGGATGCTCAGGTAGCGGAAGATCTCCTCGGCGAAGCGCTCGGGGAACTCGCCGTCGTAGCGGCGCACCAGCGCCACGCCTTCCTCCCGCGTGATGTCGCCCGAGCGGATTTCCTGAGCAGCGTCGTACGTGGCCCGGCCGATGCCGAACTTGGTGAACGTCGTGTAGTAATGGAAGTCGTCGATGCGGTCGTCGATGCTGTTGTACTTGCTGTAGGTGCCGGGTGTGCGTTCGGGCGAGGCCTCGAAGCCGCCATGTTCGACCGCGTAGTAGTAGCAGCTTTGCGGATGCCACTTGAGGTAGTACCCCAGGTAGTGCACCTCGACCTGCTTCTTCTCGATCTGCAGCGGGTCCGCGGGCAGGTAGGGCAGCAGGTCCTGCTCTTCCAGGCCGAAATCGTCGTACAGGCTCCGGATGGACGTGCCGCCCAGGTAGATCTTGGATTTGTCCGACGAGGTGAAGTACGACCAGTCACGCCTGGCGGTGCTGGTGTCGCCGATCGGGTTGCCGTACTCGGCCTCGTTCTCGCCGTAGATCACGAACGGGATGTCGTGCAGGATCGCCATCTTGGGCGCCAGCGACTTCTGGCCGAAGATGAACGCCTGGAACGGGTGGAACAGGTTCTCCACCGCCAGCCGGGTCAGGAGCCGGTGCACCCGGCCGTTGGGCGTCATCAGGTAGTTGTCGAAGCCCGCGTGCAGCCAGGACTCGAAGTTCTTCCAGCCCCATTCGGTGTAGACGTGCGGCGCCCAGGTGCAGGTGAGCGGGTGCATGCCGAAACGGGTCTTGAGGATGTGGGAGGCGTAGAAGCTGTCCTTGCCGCCGGAGCCGGGCACCAGGCAGTCGTAGCCGGACTTGCTGCGGAACTTGTCGCACAGGGCCGCCAGCTGGTCCTCGCGCGACTTCCAGTCGATGGTCCCCCGCTTCTGCTCGGCGAAGCGGCAGGCGTCGCACACGCCCTCCTCGTCGAAGGCGATCGTGGCCTTCTTGCTGGCCTTGGTGTGTTCGTACTCCACCGCCGAATTGGGTCGCTGGTTCGAAATGACACAGTGCTTGCAGAAGTGCACATAGCGCGGCAGGCCGTACTTGATGTCGGCTGTGTCCTCGGGAGCATCGAAGGCGGCCCGGTCGACCGGCTTCGGGTTGGGGATGAGAGGCATGCGAGGTGAAAAGGAGATGGGGCGCCGGCGGAAAGCGGGATGGCCGCCCGTGAAAGGGTCGATTATAGAAATTCGGCCAGGACGCGGACCACCTTCGGCGTGGCGGCGCCGGCGGCCTGGCTGGCGGTTCGCCGGGGTTCGCGCGTCCAGCGATCGAGCGCGGGCTCCAGGCTGTCCATCGGTACGGCGGCATCGGCGACGCCGAAGCGCGCGAGCGGCATCGCCGCCTCGAAGACCGAGCCCAGCACCTGGACCAGCCGGGCGCCGCAGAGGTGGCCCTCCAGCCCCACCGTGGAGGTCAACGTCACCACCGTGTCGACGGTGTGCAACAAGGCCGGCAAGGGCCAATCCTGGCCGGTGACGTGGATCCGGCCGCCTGCGGGAAGCACGGGCGCCGGCTCGCCGGCGCGCGGCCGGACGCACAGGACGGCATCCTCATTGCGGCCAACCCAGCCGCAAAGGCGCTCGAGGACACGCGCCGGCAGTGCCGGGTCGCCGGGCCTGCCATCGAAGGGGTGGATCGCCGGCTCGGCCTGGCTGGGCCAGAGAAGGACCCGTCGGCCGTCCCAGCCGTGTTGCTGCCTCAACTCGCGGCCTTGCCGGGCGTTCGAGGGATCGAGCAGCGCATCGAAGGCGGGATTGCCCGTCACGACAACCTGCTCCGCTCGCCTGCCCGCGGCGAGGAGAAAATCGCGCACGCCCGCGTTGAGCACGCAAACCTTCTGCGCATAGTCCGGCGCGCCGATCCAGCGTACTTCGTCGACCGCGAACAGGTCCACCATGCAGACGGCGGGAATCCCCAACTGGCGCGCCGCGACGACGCCCGCACGTTCGGCGCGGGGCGAGTTGGTGACCACCAGCAGGTCCGGCTTCACTTTGCGCAGGATGCGCTCCATCGTGCGCACGGGCAGGAAGGCCTGGCGAGAGAGCTGCCCGTACCGGCGCTGCGCCTCGGCGGCGCCCACCACGGCCTCGAGTTCGGCATAGCACAGGCCCATGTAGGCTTCGCTTTCGGCGGGATCGTCCAGCGCGCCCATGGCCGCGACGAATTCGCGGCCGCGTGCCAACGCGGCTTCGTCGCCGGGGCCGACGAAGTCTTTGAACTGCAGCAAGGGCAGGCCTGCGGCGCGCACGACCGGCGCTGCCGTCGTGAGGCCCAGCACCTGCACCTGCGCCAGTCCGGACTCCGCCAGTGCTTTCGCCACCGGCACCACCATGCGAACATGGCCGGACCCGTAGCAGACGAACAGGACTCTCTTCATGACGGGGGCCCGGCCTGCGCCTGCGCCGACCACAGGGCCAGCGCCGCCAGCGCCCGCAACTCACGCGTGTGGTTGGCCGTGCCCTCGCGGTGCGCGGACAGCATGGCCTGGATGGCTTCCGGCCGGAACAGCCGGCGCAGCAACTCGCTGCCTTGCAGCGTCTGTTGCAGCCAGGGGTAGCTGTCGGTGCGGAACCACTCGCCGACGGGCACGGTGAACATCTGCTTCTTGCGGCAGGCGAGGTCGGCGCCGATCAGGGGCGTCACCGCCTTCTTGTACCAGTGCTTCTTGTCGTCGCCGTGCAGCTTGGTGGCGCCGCGCGAACGGAACGCGAATTCCATCATCCGCCAATCCAGGAACGGCGTGCGCGCCTCGATCGACACGGCCATGCCCATCCGGTCGGGCTTGACCAGGTTGTTGCCGGACAGCAGGAGCTGCATGTCCAGGTAGAGCGCCTGGTTCAGGCGGTCGAAGTGCGCGGCCTCGTCGAACCAGGGCTTTGCCGCGGCGTCGAAGCTGTCGAGCCCCTGCAGCCGCGCCGCGACATCCGGCTGGTAGAGCGCGTTCTTGGCTTGCGGCGTGAACAGCGAGATCGAGTCGAAATAGCGGCGCTGGAACGCCTCTGTGTCCATGGTTTGCGCGTCCGTCCGCGCGAAGAAATCCGCGTACTTCTCGTAGCCGGCGAACAGTTCGTCGCCGCCATCGCCGGTCAGCACCACCTTCACGTGTCTGGCGGCCAGTTCGCTCACGCGCAGCGTCGGCATGAACGACGCATCGCCATGGGGCTGGTCCAGGTGGTAGAGCACATGCGGCCAGCGGTCCAGCATGTTCAGCTCCGCGATCTCGCTGGTGTGCTGGCAGCCGAATCGGCGCGCGGCCTCTGCGGCGAAGGGCGATTCGTCGAAACGCGGGTCGGCAAAGCCGATGCAGAAGGTCTTGACCGGCCGGTCCACGTGCCGCGCCATCAGGGCCACGATGGTGCTCGAATCCACGCCGCCCGAGAGGAACGCGCCCCACGGCACATCGGCGCGCAGCCGGATGCGGGTGGCATCGTCCAGGATGTCCATGAACTCCCGCGCCCAGTCTCCGAACTCGTAGTCCTGCTCGCGCTGCGCAGCGAGGTTCCACCAGCGCTGCGTCTCCACCCCGGCGCGGGTGAACTTCATCCAGGTGCCCGGCATCACGTGCCGGATGCCGCGCCAGATCGTCCACGGCGCGGGAATGTAGTTGAACGTCAGGTAATGGTGCACCGCCTCGAGGTCGATGCCGTCGAAGCCGGTGTCGGTGCCGGACCAGGGCAGCATGGCCTTGATCTCGGAAGCGAACACAGCGCACGTGCCGTCGTCGGCGAAATACAGCGGCTTGACGCCGATGCGGTCGCGCACCAGGTACATCGCGTCCTGGCGCACGTCGTCGATCGCGATGGCGAACATGCCGTTGAGCTTGTCGAGGAACGAGATGCCTTCGCGCTCGTACAGCCGCAGGATCACTTCGGTGTCGGAGTGCGTGCGCAGCGTGACGCCCTGCTGCCGCAACTCGTCGGCCAGCTCGACGTAGTTGAAGATCTCGCCGTTCTGCACCACCGCCACCTGCCCGTCGTCCGACACGAACGGCTGGTGGCCGCCGCCGATATCGATGATCGACAGGCGACGATTGCCGATGGCGACGCCGCGCTGGGGCTGGTTCCAGATGCCCTCGTCGTCCGGCCCGCGGTGCTGGAGCTTGCGGGCCATCGCGGGCAGCGCTTCAAGGGGCAGCGCGCGCCGCTGGCGATCCCAGTAACCGAAGATGCCGCACATCTAGTTGCTTCCCCTGCCCGTCAGCCGTCCCAGCGTCCAGGCGAAAATCTTCAGGTCCAGCCACAGGCTGTGCTCGCGCGCATAGCGCAGGTCCAGCGCCAGGCGCTGCTCGGGCGTCGCGTCCGACCGCAGCAGGGCCTGGGACAGCCCGGTGATGCCCGGGCGCACGCTGCAACGAAGTGCCCAGTCGGCGTCGCTGTAGAGCGAGCGCTGCGCGGGCACATCGGGCCGCGGACCGACCAGGCTCATGTCGCCAGTCAAGACATTCAGCAGTTGCGGCAGTTCGTCGATGCTGGTGCGCCGGATGAAGCGCCCGACGCGCGTGATGCGCGGATCGCCGCTCGCCGTGTGCCACGGGCCGATGCTCGCCGCGTCCTTCACCATGCTGCGGAACTTGAACATCGGAAACTCACGGCCCCGCAGGCCCAGCCGGGCCTGCCGGAACAGCACCGGGCTTCCGCTCTCCAGCGCAATGGCGGCCGCGGTGGCGGCGAGCAATGGCGACAGCACGGCGAGCGCGGCGAGCGACAGCAACATGTCCAGCAGCCGCTTCATGCGGCCGGGCCTGCCGCGATGCGCCGGATGACGCCCGCGATGCGCGCGGCGTCGGCGTCGACCTGCGCGGGCGACCGATGCGCGAGCTCCTTCTCGGCGCCGCGCAGCCTGGCCACTTCGTCCTCGAACGAATCGGTTTCATCGCCCCGGTGGAAGGTGCGCGAAAGGATGACCGAGCCCGAACCCAGCCGCAGGTGCTCCGCCAGCACGTCCCGCCCGGGCAGCAATCCCTCGTCCAAGCGGGCGATTCCGCCAAAACCGAAGCGCAGGCCCTGGCGCTGGGCGGCCTGCGCCACCCGGTCCACGAGGCCGAGGGCCAACGGCTCGAACATGAAGCGATGACCCAGCGACAGGTGCAGGTCGTTCAGGCCGACGAAGACTTCGCCCAGGCCCGGCGTGCCGATCCAGTCTTCCAGGCACGCCAGGGCCGCACCCGTCTCGAGCAGGGGCACGATCGGCAGGCGCCCGGCGACGATGGCGGAGAACTCGCGCAGCTCGGCGGCGCGGGTGAACATGGGCAGCATGAGCAGGTCGGCGCCACCGGCGACGACGGCCTCCACTTCCGCGGCCGTGCCGGGGTTGAGCGGATTCACGCGAACCATCAGTTGCGATCGCCGCAATACCTGCTTGATGCGTGCGACATCCTCGATGCCGTGGACGCTGATGAACGTGTTGCGCCCGGCCTGCCTCTCGGCCTTGCCCAGGCGTTCGAGGTCCACGAACAGGCGCAAGCCATCCAGCGTGTCGCAGCGGCGCGCGAACGCCGGATCGTTCGTGATCTGTATCAGTTCGAGCATGGGCAAGCCTGCGATTATCTCGCGAGGGCCGAGCGCATGTCGCCGCTGCCCCACCACGTTGCGCCGATGACCAGCACTCCCCCGAAGCCGGCGAGCAGCAGCCCCGCCCAGGGGTCCGCCGGCTGGCCCAGCGCCGACGGCAACGCCAGCGCGGCTATCGCGAGGAGGCACACCAGCGATATCGCCATCGAGCGCCATGGCATCCAGGCGCGCACCTGCGATCCCAGGGCCGCGATGACGGCTGCCGCCACGCCCGCGAGCAGCAGGTTCAGCAGGATCATGAGCCGCGCGCCATCGCTGTTGTCCCAGGCGCCGTAGGCCAGCAGCAGGGCGAGTGCCAGCGCATAGGCCCAGACCGCCGCCCTCATCCGGCCCCGCGCCGCGAGCACCGTGAGCGCGACGGCGATGAGGGCTTGCGGCAACAGCCCCCAGGCGCCGATGCCACCCCAGTGCGCGACCCGGGCCAGCGCCGGCGGCTCCATGCGGCCCCAGCCGAAAAGCAGTTGCGCGATCGCCGGCGCCCCGACCAGCAACGCTGCCGCCGCGGCGCACGCCAGCGCCCAGGCCAGGGCCATGGCAGTGCGAACCGCCCGCATCGTCGCGGCCGGGTCCTCGGCCGCCAAAGCCTTGGCGATGCCGGGGAAGGCCAGGGTGGCGACCAGTTGAATCGCGAGGATCAGCGGCAGCTCCACGAGCTTCCACGCGTAGTTGAACGTGGCCAGCGCGCCTTCGCCGGCCTGCGAGGCGACGGAGCGGGCCGCGAATGGCAGGGCCAGGGGCAACCCGGCCGACAGCACAGCCCACAACCACACTGAAGGCAGGGGCAGGGGCAGGGTCGGGGCGCCCCCCGGCTCCACAATCGCGCCGGCGCCGTTGCCCCGTGGCGTGCGCCAGTGCAGCCAGCCCAGGCGCAGGACCATCGCGCCCAGCAGGCCTGCACCCAGCCACGGCACTGCATCGCCCGGCCGCGTGGCAGCCCACAGGATCGCCCCGATGACCACGGCATTGACGACGAGGTTGGCCGAGTACATGCCGGTGAAGTCGCGTTCGTGCTGCAGGCGCGTGGTCCACAGGCCGGCCAGCAGCGCGGCGGGCAGCGCGACGGCGCTCCATACCAGCGCGCCCGCCGCCGCCGGTCGCATCCCCGCCGGAAGGCCGCCGGCGAGCCAATCCAGCGCCGGCCTGCGCAGCAGGACGAGCAGCAGCGCCAGCAGGATGCCGCCGCCAATCAGTCCCACAGCCACCTTGCGCTGCGTCGCGGCGACCTGTGCGGGCAACTGCGCGGCCCAGGCCGGCAGCAGGACGTACGCCAGCGCGCCCGCCGCCAGCACGCCCGCCAGCCAGTCCGGCAAGGTGAGCATCAGCACGACCACGTCGGCGAGGCCCGACGTGCCGAAGGCCGCCGCCTGCGCCGACTCACGCACGAGCCCGAGCAGCCGACTGGCCAGCAGCAGGGCCAGGGACAGGGCGCCGGCTTTCAAAAACATGGCGTGGATTATCGAGGGCGCCGCCGCCAGGCCCCCAGGAAAACTAAAATGGGCGGTTTGGCCCGTCCCCCCCTTTCCCCTCCCCTTCATGTCCGACCACAATCCCCCCGCCCCGCCCGCCCCGGCCGTCGATGAGAACCAGCTGATCGCCGAGCGCCGCGAGAAACTCAAGGCCCTGCGCGAAGCGCAGAAAAATGGCCTGGGCGTGGCCTTTCCGAACGATTTCAAGCCGGGCCACCATGGCGCGGACCTGCAGGCCCACCATGGCGCCAAAAGCACCGAGCTGCTCGCCGAAGAGGGCATCCAGGCCAGCCTGGCCGGGCGGATGATGCTCAAGCGGGTGATGGGCAAGGCCAGCTTCGTGACGCTGCAGGACGCGACGGGCCGCTTCCAGATCTACGTGACGCGCGACGACGTCGGCGAGGAAACCTACGCCGCCTTCAAGCACTGGGACCTGGGCGACATCATCGGCGCCGAGGGCAAGCTGTTCAAGACCCGCACCGGCGAGCTCTCGCTGCACGCAACGCGCATCCGCCT
>Ga0255338_1006274_pt1 | contig 10202 bp, 7 predicted proteins | sample MeOH1_35cm_T4_19_FD_203715 | JGI IMG/M metagenome (GOLD analysis project Ga0255338, IMG submission 203715) | Sandy soil microbial communities from University of British Columbia, Vancouver, Canada - MeOH1_35cm_T4_195 | ecosystem: Engineered > Artificial ecosystem > Sand microcosm > Unclassified ...
TGGACACCTGAAGTTCTCCGGCTTGGTGATCCGCTGCCAGTCGGCAGGTGCGTCAACCACACCGGTGCCATCCATGTAGATCTTCTGCATCGGGTCGCCGAAGAACCCTAGGCAGAACTCGACCGGAGTGGTCTCGGCAATGCGGCGAAAGGCTGCCACGATATCCGACCGGGTGTCCTGGCTCTCGTCGACGAAGAGGACCGGATACCGACTCGCGATGACGTCACGGAGCAGTTGGCTCTGATCGATCAGCTCGACAGCCGCTGCAATGACGTCAGTGTGCCCAAGGACTCCTCGCCCGAAGTCGCTGCCAGCACCATACGCGAAATGGTTTCGGTGCTCTACAGCCTCAAGTTGGCGCCGGTAGCGAGCGATGTCTCCGACCAGACGTTCGCGCGTCGCTGGGCGCGTCCTGGGCTTGTCGTGGTGCTCCTGTGCTTCGGCGATCTTTTCGTGGATACGCGCGACCACCCATGCCTTCAAGTTGACCTGGAACGGCCGTATCACCGCCCACAAAAAGCTGTGAATTGTCGACACATGAAAGAGTAGGTCGTTCCCCACATCGCCCCAAATTTCCTTGACCGCTACCTCGGTGTACGTGACGCAGGCGATACGCTGCCCACGGGTTTTGAGTTCAATTCTCCTCGTCAGTCCGAGATGCGCGAGCGCCTTAACTAGCGATGTCGTCTTCCCGGAACCAGCGCCTGCAACCATCACAAAGCTGCGTTGGGGGCGCTCGTCCAAACAGGCGCGCAGATCAAGATCTGCTTGCGTATCAGGCTGCCCGATGCGCCTGGTCATGCTGCAGCATCCGCGTTGACAGCTTGAGGTACGGCCGCCGCAGTCGGTGGCGCGACCTGATCTTCAAGCCATTTAAGGCCCTCTGCGATGTAGTCTGGGACTGTCCATGCTGCAGGATCCTGAGCCAGCAAAGCGAGCGCGAAGTCGGTCTTGTGGAAGCTTGCGTTCTTGACCTTGCGATACAGACTCTGCGCAATGCCGTCGACCTCCAGCTTATTGCAACCTTTGATGCGCAAACCGAGGCCCTTACGGTCGGCATCCTGGCACCAGGTCAAGTTCTGCAATGCGAATGCCTCCTCCAAGGTTCTGCCCGTCCTGATCTCAGTCGTCCCGCGCCAAGTCACTTCGACCGGTGTCTGATAGGAGACACGCACCAGCGCATCTCCAGCTGCAGTCCGTGGCTGGATTCGCTGGTCGACGGTCGCAGCGAGCAGATCGGCGATGGCGCTAACTCCTGGAAGCCATTTGACCAACGTCTGATTCGCCGTGAGTGCACCGGCTTCATGGACCATGCACGCCTGGCGTCCACGACGAACCGCTTCAGCCTCCTCGGCCTGTTCGTTGGCGTCGGGATCCGCATCTGCATCATCTTCGTCAGGCCGCTCCTCATCGTTTATCTGTGGGATGTGAGCCTCCTCGGGCGGAAAGACGCTGTCGATGTCGGTCACGATTAGGGAAGTCAAGCCCAGAAACTCGATCAGACCTTTAAATCGGTGTCCGAACGCTCCACCGACCTCGAGAACGCTCAGGTAGCTTGATTGCAACCGCGTCGCAACCTTAGCAATCATCTGCGGCATCAGCAATCGCTCAACATTGCCTTCTACCAAGATGGCCGCGTCGGCGAAAAACAAGTCGCAATGCGTCAGTCGCAGATAGCGCTCAAGAAAGTCCCTGGTGCGATCGGCTGGATCGTTTGGATCATTGGCCGTCTCGTAGAAGGCCGCCATGCTGAGGATATCGGACCTCTGCACGCCGGCATCGGAAGTGCGGCGGAAATACCGGATGGGTCGAAAGCCCCGCTCGAAGAGTATGTGCGGCGAGTGCGTCGAAACGACGAGCTGACTGGTGCAATAAGGTACGTCATCCTCGGAGATCGCAAGAATGTCAAGCACCTTGCGGATGAAGACCTGCTGCAGCTGCGCATGCAAATGCGCCTCCGGCTCTTCGATGAAGATCAGGTGTAGGGGCGGACGATTCTCCTCTATGTCCAGCCATCTGGTGTGAACATCGAGGAGCTCTACGACCATATAAATTAGATTCTTGAATCCAAGGCCGTTGTATCGATCGGGCAAGGTGGCTGAATCCTCCACACCACCCAAGGCCCCCACCGCATAATGGACACGAGCACCCTCATGGCTGCTGAGAATCGTGACCGGATTCAAGGCTGTCTTAATCAGCAACCGCGGGTTATTGATGCCTGGATAACCAAGCTCAGCCAGCCGCTCAAGCGTGGGGCCAAAGACGCGCTCCAGATGATCATTCAGCAAAGTCTCCGACTGCGACAACGCGCGCTGGGCGTCATAGTCCTCCCCGCGCTTTTCCAGATTTCTTTCGTAGAAGCGGCTTAAGCAACGTGACAAGTCTTCAGATCGTGCACCGCCGTTGGAATCCGACAGATGACGCTGAGCATGCAGAAAGTTCACCATGACGAGACTGCTCAATACGTCTCTTCCGCTGCGACCTTTATCGGGCATCAGCCGAAGCGGCGCATAGTCCGCGACCGGGTACATGTTGGCGTCAAACTGAGCGCTATCGAGGACGTAGTAGCGCAGTTCGAAATCCCGTCGTAGACGGTCGCCACTGGCATCCGCCAGATAGTCGCAGAGTGTGCGTGGCTGCGGTTCGTATCCATCGGCACCTTGAACGTATTCGGGAACCCCTTCAGCCTGCCCTGTAGATTGCGCATGAGCGAAGCGTGCGCGGGTTCGCGCCTCTTGGAAACTTGCCCTCAGCGCTAGCGCGTCTGTAGCGGCGAGTTCAACCCGAATTCCAACTCGGCTGCCCTGCCAATCCAAGCTTGGCAACAGATCTACAACCCGGTGCAGATCGGCCGGCTGAACGCTGAACCAAATGTCGATGGAAATCGTGGGCAGTTCAACGCCTTCCGCCCCTTCGCCGAAGGCGTTGATGGTGTCCCAGCTTTCGGAGCTGAAGTCGTGAAGCGAAAACCGTTCCCTCGAAGCAGCGGTGAATAGCTGCAGCGCGTGCGCTGCCGAGGTCTTGCCGCTGTTGTTTGCACCCACAAGAATGGAAATGTCGGACGCAAGATCAATACGTGCGTCCTTGAGACGCCGAAAGTTTCGGATCCTCACGGTCTCGATGTGCATAGTTGCCTCTCCCTTTTTTCGAAATATCTTAAAGGGTCAGCAATCGCTTGCATAGCCATGGCTGGCGGAGCTACTCAAAATAGGCTGAAATGTGTGTAGCGAGGTCGCTGTGAATCACGCGATACCCAATTGAGTTTCGACAACTGCGCGATCTCGCCGAATTCATGGTTTTTCATTTTTCATTGGGTGCTAGTTTCTTCTACTGGCTCGCCAGTTGGCAAATCGCCCAATAGTCTCTTGATACCAGTTCGGCGCATCCTCAAAATCCTTCTCCATGTGGTTGTACCGAAGCGCCCTGGCCCGCCACGCGGCGTCCAGCCTCCCCGCCAGATCCACCATCAACCAAGAAACCAGTTGGACCAGGTGATGCCGCTCCCTCAGAGGCATCGTCTCCAAGTGCATCCGCCCTGAAATCTCCACCATATCCATCACCTGCAGTTCCCTGCAGACATGCTGGCGCAAGGTCACGATCCTGTAGCGGGTCAACATCAACCGGACCAGCTGATGCATCACCCGCATCACATCCAAATCTACTTCCTGGGCTTCTTGCTCCGTGATTGCGCGGCACAACGCAATATGGAAATCCAGAGCATCCTCGTCATAGCCCCAGATCGACTCCTGCGGGGAATCAGCGAGAGGGAAACCACAGGCGTGGCAACCCCCCATTGACCCCATCTCAGAGAAACTGCCCCGACCCATCTCCATCCGATGAAACATCACAGGCGAACCACACCCAGGACATCGGTCATGGAGCATCACGCGGTGGCGGGTGCACATGGTGCTGAAGGACACCCGCCAGGACTTCCGGTAGTGAGGTTTCTCGTCCTCAGCCAAACAGGCTGGACAGAACTGTAGCCCGTAACCTTGCCGCCTGCGGTGGTACATCATCAGCGCCTGGACCCAGGGCAATGTGCCGGCCGCCCTGAACTTCGGATAGAGCACCCCTTCATACGCGCGCAACGTGATGCCATAAGCCACCTGTCGCGGTGTGCCCGTCCTGTCTGCCAGTTCATCAACCAGCCAGTCCGGTGCCAGGCGATCAACATCCCTGTTCCAGACTTGGCGCTGGCCACCAAAGACCAGGTTGCAAAAAGTCTGCACTTTCAGGCCATGCCCCCAGGCCAGCCTGACCAGCCAGGAGGTCAGCAACTCATCGGGGTAGGGCTTGTACCGTATGGGCCACAACGGCGCGGTCAGGCCCTTCATGGCGACTAGAAGCGCCGGTGCTGCTTGCGCCGAGAGGGAGGAACCCACCGGATGGTGCGGATACTCTCCAGCGTGATCTCCTCGGTCTTGCTGCGGATCGCATCCACCGCCAATTCCTTGAAGAGATCACACAGGTCACCCAAGGTGCCCTCACTACGCAGGCACATCTCACTCATCTTTTCCGGGGACTTGAGATCCGATGGTTTGCGCAAAGGGGTTCGTCGCTCCAGAGTGGCCAGCAGCGTGCCGACCTCCCTGCCCGGCTTCCACAGGGGCAACTCCTCGGGCATGAACCGGCTCGACATCTGCGGGTCGGCCACGAACGCGTTGTACGCATCCTCGATCCCGGACGCGATGATCGACACCTTGGACTCATTGCCCAGGCTCTTGAGCGCGTTGCGGAAATCCTTTTGCCGGTTCAGGCTGCCTGCGATCAGGTGGTGGATTTCGTCCACGATGAGTATCTTGACCCCCAGTTCCCGGAAAAGATGCTTCACCTGCGAGTTCTTTTCCTGGACCCCGGCCCCCGGCTTGTACGTCGCCATCAATGCATCCAGGATCCGGGAGTAGAAGGCGGAGACGTCCGGCGCCGGCGGCGCCTCGACCATCACCACCGGACAAGTTGTGACCTCCGCGGTCGGGTCCAGGTCCGGCGGATGCAAGGACATGAACCGCTCCAGGATCGACGTCTTGCCATTGAAGGAGGGCGCCACCAGCAGCATGTTGGGCATCCGGGTGATCCGCGGGTAGTCCAGCAGGTCCTCCATCTTGGCCAGGATCTCCTTGGCCCGGTCATAGGTCATCCATGTTCCCGCCCGGATGGCACGGATGCGGACCTCGTCCGGCTCGCCCAACAGGCGCTCGGCTTCCGGACTCAGACGGGGTTTGGGTTCGGGCTGTTCCATCATTCGTCGTCCAGAGCTTCAATTTGGTCCGGGTCATAACCACGCACCGCTGGAGGAGGAGCACTGGGTGGCGCGGACTGGGAAACCGTCGGCATGGTCAGCTTCTTGACATCGCGTTGCTTGGCATGCTCCGTCCTACGCTGCTGCTCACGTCGCGCCGCCTTGGTCTTGGCTGCGGACTCAGCCTCCAGAGCGCGCTGCTCATTCAGGATGGCAAACACCGCCGTTTCGTTTTCCGGGTCGATGCCTCGCTTTTCCGCCCTGCGTTGTGCATCCTTTAGTTCCCAGATGCTCACAGGCGGGTGGCTGGTGTCTCGGTATGGAATAAGGCAAAACCGGCGGCTGAGTTCATCAAAGAAGAAAAGTTGACTGGTGTCCCAAGGGTCCCGGTAGAAGCGGAACTGCCGCTTGTGCTTGGGATGCTCTGGATCTGGCGCATTAATCCATGGGCGCAGGACGTCGTGGTAGTAGTGAACTTTGTCGATCACCACGCCATACCCCTGGATGGTCCTCTCCTCATAGGGCATGAAATTGATCCGCAAAGTCTCCTCATCCAGGCGCCGTGCCGGTAGGCCACGCCCCGGCTTTTTACTGGTTCCCAGCAGGCCTTCGCGCCACTTCTGACGCGGCGATGTGCCGATGCCTTCATGAATTCGCTGGTGGTAGCGGGCAAAGAACAGAACCAGCCATTTCTCCACCTCGGCAAAGGTCATGCACGCATTGCCTTCTGCGTCATATTCCCCTTTCTCTTTGGGCCCTGAGAAGGTCGCGCCCTTCACGCTCTTCAGACCCTGGGTCACGGTCCCCATCAGACGCTCAATGTGGGCGCCGTACCGGGGTTTCTTGACCGGCCGGAAATGGATGTCGATGTCATATTGCTTGCACGCGACCTTGAGCATGTTGCCCCGAAACTCACGCGCGTTGTCCATGTGCAGCGTCCCCATGACACCCCAGAACGGCCACTCGATGCCTTCGGAGACACCTAGCCGTTTCAACCAGGCCTCCTTGGGCAGGATCGCGTGAGCGACACACATACCGGCCGACGCACTGGAAGGCGGGTCCAGCGAGAGATGCATACCCAGGCAGACCCTGCTGTCGACGTCGATCGCCAGGGTGATCCAGGCTCTGTTGATCGGTTTGCGATGGACATCGTCCACGACGATCACCGGCAGCAGGGTGTGGTCCATCTGGACGATGGCCAACGGCCAGTCGGCATCACGGATGCTGCCCTGGTGCGCGTCATGCTTGGCATATGACGTGGCCTCACCATGGCGTTTTTTGGTGCGCTCGCGGCCGGACGTCCGTTTCAGGCGTAGCCGAACGGTGTTCTCGGCAGGGCATCGCAAGCTGGCATTGGAGCAGCGGCGACGGATTTCAAGGACGGTCTCTGCGATCGAAGGCTTCTGTTCCGTGTCGTGAAAGTTCTCGATCACATCCGCAATGATGGCTTCGACCTCCGGAGATATCCGGCTACCAGCCCTACCACCCCGCTCCTTGATTTTGGGCAGCAGCGACGACAGCATGCCCGTCTTTCGGTAAGCGTCAACCCAGCGGTAGATGGTTGCCCGACCGACCCCGGCTGTTTCCGCGATCCTGGAGGACAGACCATTTGAGTAGCTTCCACGTCCATTGATCAGTGGAGTGATCCACTCGAGACGCTGCTCAGCAACATCCCAGTCCTCCTGCGTCACGGCCAGCAGATCCTCCTCGTCCGCGGGAGGAGCTTCAGTCTTGCCAATCGGCCTTGGAGGCTTCAGGTCCCCGATGGTCAACAGGAGACGCTCACCAGATTCGAGATCCTTGGCGATAACCTTGTTCAGGTCAGCCAAGGCAACGATGACGTAGTCCCGTCCATTGTTGCTGACGGTCGCGCCTTTGGTGAGCCACAGTTGGGCCTGCCGGGTCATGATGCGCCTCCCTTCTGCCACAAGGGTATATCGTTGGTGAACGGCTCATCCAGGTCGGTCTGGAGATGGTGATGGAGAACCATGTACCAGATGATCGGCAGCCAGTGGAGCCGCTCCTCGTCCGAGCTGGCGAGGATTCCCAACAAACCGTCCAGACTGCCTTTCTCTCCCAGACATTCCAGGACCTGCACAATGTCTGCATCTGCAGGCTCGATGTTCCTGTATTCGCGCAGGAATTTGAGGTTCTGCAGTCGAGCACTCCGAATGTGCTTCTGGACAACGACCTCGAACACCCACCCTCGTTCTTCGGCGTATTGCCTGGCGGATTCGAACTTGGTCTCGTACTTGTGCCCGTTGCGCTCCAGGTCGGATGTGTGCTTCACGTCAACCAGCCTGGGCTTTCTGACCTCGCCGGTAACTGGATCCGGACGGTAGTGGATCAGGGCATCCGGCACATATCCATTGGGCACCCCCGGTACCGGAACCCTGACGGGCTGAGGCTCGATGGATTCAACCGAGTCATCGAAATCGAGCAGAAGAAAGAAATCCTTCTCGAGCAAGGACTCGAATGCAGCCATCTGATCGTTCTTGGAGCTCGAAAAGCCCCCTGTTACCATCAGATAGTTCTTGGGAATCGTTCGTACAGACATGCAGAAGCCCCTCCCTGTGAGACCTGCGAGTCAGTCTCACGTACTCCTGCATTTTCCCATTAACTTCTGACGCCAATGGGGTTATTTGGAATAAGAATTCTCAATTGGATATCTTGCCCCACACTGGCCCGATGACACGTCTGGTGACCGACGAGCTCGAGCTGCTGCAGTCGCTGGTCGACTTGCCGCAACATTCGCGCATCATCGAACTCGGCTGCGGCGCGGCGCACCTGTCACGCCAACTGCTCGAGCGTTATCCGTCCTGCGAAGTCACCGGGCTGGAGGTGGACGAGCGCCAGATGGCGAAGAACCGGCTCAAACCGCAGGAGCACCTGCATTTCGTGCAAGCCGGCGCGCAGGCCATTCCCTTTGCCGACGGCAGTTTCGACCTGGCACTGATGCTGAAATCGCTGCACCACGTGCCGCTGGCCCTGTTGGACCAGGCGCTGAATGAGGTGCGCCGCGTGCTGCGCCCGCAGGGGCTGCTTTATGTGTCAGAGCCGGTGTTTGCCGGCGCGCTCAACGAGGTGATGCGCCTGTTCCACGACGAAGAGATCGTGCGTGCCGCCGCCTTGCGCGCCGTGCACCAGGCCGTGGCCTCCGGCGCCTGGGAGCAGGTCGACGAGGTCTTCTTCGAGACTCCGGTGCACTACCGCGACTTCGCCGAATTCGAGCAGCGCATGATCGGCGTCACCTTCGTCACCCACCGGCTCGATGCCGCCACACTGGCCGCCGTACGCGCGCGCTTCGAGCCGCACATGATGCCTGACGGCGCCCACTTCGTGCGCCCGATGCGCATCAACCTGCTGCGCAGGCGTTAAGCTTCACACCCCATTTGCTACAAAATAGATAGCTGCCCATGCATGATCAGCAAGGGCCAGATGCCAATTTCATGCCGAATCAGGCCGGCACCATGGCATCCCAGGCCTTGATCGCCTCGGCCGCGTACATCAGCGCCGGTCCACCGCCCATGTAGACGCACACCGCCAGCGTCTCCTCCAGTTCGGCGCGCGTACAGCCCAGCTTGTGCAGCGCCTTGACGTGAAAGCCGATGCAGCCGGAGCAGCGCTGCGTGACGCCGATGGCCAGCGCCATCAGCTCCTTGTGCTTGGTGCTGACGGCCCCCTCAGCCATGGACGCGCGCGCCAGCTGGCCAAAGCCCGCCATGGCGTCGGGCTGCGCCTTGCGAAAGGGCACCAGGCATTCGTTGATGTCCTGAATCAGGCCCGCATGATCGAAGGTGCTCATGAAAACATCCGGAAGTTGATACCCCACGGAGTCTGCAACTGCACCTCGGCGGCGGCCTTGATGCAGCTCAATCCAGCACGTCAGCCCGCCAGCAGCGAGGCCGGCTCGTCATGCGCCAGCACGGCCTGCGCCCAGGGCGTGAGCTTGGCCGTGTCGGCACGCAGCACTTCCTGCTTGACGGCCAGGATCTGCGCCGGGTGCATGGAAAAGCTGCGCAGGCCCAGGCCCAGCAGCAGGCGCGTCATGGCCACATCGCCGGCCATTTCGCCGCAGACACTGACCTCCTTGCCCTGGGTGCGGCATTCGGCGATGGTGTCGGCCACCAGGCGCAGCACGGCCGGGTGCAGCGGGTCGTAGAGATGGGCCACCGACTCGTCGGCGCGATCGATCGCCAGGGTGTACTGGATCAGGTCGTTGGTGCCGATGGACAGGAAATCAAAATGCTTGAGGAAGGTCTTGAGCGTCAGCGCCGCAGCCGGAATCTCGATCATGGCGCCCAGTTCCACAACCCCAAAGGGCACATCCTCGCGCGTGAGTTCGGTGCGTGCCTGCTCGATCAGCGCCAGGGTCTGGCGGATTTCGCCCAGGTGCGCCAGCATCGGGATCAGCATTTTTACCCGGCCGTGGATTGCAGCGCGCAGGATGGCGCGTAGCTGGGTGACGAACATGTCCGGATCAGCCAGGCTCCAGCGGATGGCGCGCAAGCCGAGTGCCGGATTGAGGTAGGCCGTCTCGGGGAGGTTGCCGTCCATGGGCTTGTCGGCGCCCACGTCCACGGTGCGGATGGTCACCGGCAACCCGTTCATGCCCTCGACCGCACGCCGATAGGCCTGGTACTGCTCCTCCTCGTCGGGCAGTTGGCTCTGCTGGCGTCCCATGAACAGGAATTCGCTGCGGAACAGACCGACGCCGACCGCGCCCGCCCGCACGGCCACCGGCGCATCTTCCGGCATCTCGATATTCGCCAGCAGTTCAACCTTTTCACCGTCCAGCGTGATGGCCGGCGTGTTGAGCAGCCGCCCCAGACGGCTGCGTTCCAGTTCCACTTGGCGCTGCTTGTAGCCGTACTCGGCCAGGATGATGGGCGAGGGGTCGACGATGACCACACCCGCATCGCCATCGATGATGATCCAGTCGTCCTGCCGCACCAGCTGACTG
>Ga0255338_1006275_pt1 | contig 10201 bp, 5 predicted proteins | sample MeOH1_35cm_T4_19_FD_203715 | JGI IMG/M metagenome (GOLD analysis project Ga0255338, IMG submission 203715) | Sandy soil microbial communities from University of British Columbia, Vancouver, Canada - MeOH1_35cm_T4_195 | ecosystem: Engineered > Artificial ecosystem > Sand microcosm > Unclassified ...
TCCTTCAACCATACAGGAATACCAAAATACCCACTAGGATCAACGAAGTTAACAGGATTGTTTTTAACATACGCAAACATATTATGACCAAGTAGTTCCCCAGTTGTTCCAACTAATCCATCAGCGTTCAAGTAACGACCCCAATCCGGATTATAATACCTGCTCTGAAGATAATACAACCCAGTCTCATTATCATATCGGTATCCTCGGTACCTGTATGGATTTTTCACACCTACAGAATTAGCCAGGGAACCAGTAACCCCATCTTTAACCGTATCACTTGAATCATTTTGTTCTGCAGTGGTAACAAATGGTTTTCCCCAAGAATCATAGGTATAGCTGACCACCTGTGTTCCCGTGCTGTCGAACAGCCCAATAATGTCCCCCTGGGCGTTGCGGACGTAATAGTACTCAGTCCCGTTTAGGTTCATGCTTATCAAGTTGCCGGTGGAATCATAAGTATAATAGATCTTATCAGTTCCATTATCCTCATAGGTAACTTTATCGCCAACCAGGTGATATTTCGTAGTCACCCCATTTACAGTCTTCTGGGTCCTAATCCCGGCGTCATTGTACTTATATGCTATCGATTTACCGTTGCCACTCATACCTGCAATCTGCCGTCCCTCTTCCCAGGAATAGATCCAGCCGTTGTAGGTAAGCGGGTTGCCTATAGCGTCATAGGTTATAGCCTTGCCGTCAAAGCTTGTCAGCTTATCCTTCCAATTTACATCCCCATAGGAGTATGAATAAGTCCTGGTTTGAGTGGACAATGCTCCTGTTGTATAGGGATATTCTATTTTACTTGTGATATTCCCCCCTGCATCATAGGAATAAGTTGTGGTTTTGTTCAATATCTGGTTGTCGTCTCTTATCAGTTCATTCAGAGCATTATAGTAATATTTGATTACCTGACCATTCTGAGTTATCGTTGCAATATTTCCATTTGCATCATAAGTGTAGGAAATGCCTGAACCATTATTTATGATCCAGTACTAACTGTGTTTGTGGTCAGTCTGCCCAGCGCATCATAACCCATTGAGATGTTATTGCTTGTGGCCCGGTTATAAGTTATCGAGGTTGGTTTGTTGTCCTTGTCATAAGCGTAATTCGTCTCATATGCGGTGCCGTTGACTTTATCGGATACCTTGCTTTGGTTGTTGTTGGCATCATAGCTGTAGCTCAGCAGATTGCCTGTGGAATCTTCAACCTGTACCAACCTGTTAGAAATATCATATACATAGCGGTAATTCGCTGCGTTGACTAAATCCTGTTGGTACCCGACATTTCCACTGGCATCATACTTGTAAGTATACCTAGTGCTGCCGTTATATTTCCTGGCAATCACCCGGTCCAGGCTGTCGTAATCACTGCTTACCTGCTGGTTATTTCCGTAGGTTGAACCGAGCAGTTTACTTGTTCTAGGTTCATAACTGTTGGTGATCAGGGTTTGGCTTCCGGCAGAAACTGTTGTGTTATTTCCCGATGAGTCATAGCCAAAATTGTAGGAGAATCCATTGTGAGTGATCGATTTAATGCGGTCATTTTCATAGGAATAGCTGTTGGTTATCCCCGGATTGAGGGTAGGATTAGCACGCCACCACCCGTAAGCATTTCCCCGGTCATCGTAGGCATAAATATCGGTAAAGTAAGTACCATATTCCCCGAGATGCTCAAGCCGGTTGACATGAAACAGCCAGGTGTTAATCCCTATCTTGGTTCCGTCTCTCCAGATAAGGTCATCCTGTCCGTTATTGGTAGTCCAGGTTGGAAAGCTGACCCTGGAAATCGGAGAACTGCCCGGGGTAATCTGTGCTGTCACATCGTATCCGTTAGGGGAAATATTCACCGTCTGCACGTTAAATGTCGGCTGGAGAATATCGATATGAGTGTACGAAAATCCTTCTAAAGCGCCTTGCGCGTTATAGGCATATGTGTGTGTCGAATACCCGCCGAAATCACCTTTGTGATCACTTCTGTTTACATGGTAAGTCCAGGTATTGGAGTTGACCTGAGTACCGGTCCCCCAGATCAGATCATCCTGGCCATTGACGTCGCTCCAGGTTGGAAACAAGACAGTGGTGATTGCACCGCCCAGGGCAGTGGTGGTTACACTGACGTCATAGCCGTTTGAGGTTACATTGCTGATTGTGGTAATATACTTTGACGTAGTAGAATCCAGGTTGGCGGAAAGGCCTGTTAACCAATGCGATCCTTCTGCATCGCTTACATACACATGTGTAGTATATAACCCATATTCACCCTTGTGATCCAGTCTGCTTACATGATATTTCCAGGTGCTGTCCCCAATTCTGGTGCCTGCACCCCAGATGATATCGTCCTGCCCGTTACTATTGGTCCAGGTTGGGAAGTATACAATTCCCACCGGGAGCTTGACAGAGCTCAGGTTGACGATAACATCATAGCCGTCAGGGGTGGTATTGGTAATATACGCGGTTCCAGACAGTGCGTCCTGCTTAAACGGATTTGCGGTTTGCGGATTTGATTGCTGTCCGACCGGATTTTTGCTTACGCTTACTAACCTGCTGTTGTTATCATAGAGATAGGAGGCTGCATTGCCTTTCGGATCTGTCGAACTGTTTAATATACCTTTAGTTTCATTCCAACTCTTACTCGTCGTGTTCCCGGAAGAGTCCGTAAGTGAGCTTTGATAATTCCCGCTCCAAGTATAGCTGGAGGATGAATTCATAAACAGGGTGCTGTCTCCAACCTTGGAGGTTAAGGGATTTCCATATGGGTCATAACTAAAGGAATATACCACGTTTCCAGCCGAGGTGCCCTTGGTCACGTTATGTTTAGCGTCATATTCGTATTTGAACTGGCTCCCCTTTGGATCTGTATATGACGTTAAGTCATTGGAATTATTAGTTTGAAAGCTTGAGTTTTGCTTGGCGATATCTGTAACTGAAGCGAGGTTGCCATTGGAGTCATAGGCATAGCTGTCCCCAAACTCTTCTTTGTAGAACTGCACTCCATCAAAGTATTCCGTGTTAGCGTTGTTCTCGGAAATCAGATAAATGTCTATCCTGCTGTAGGGGCTTTTTGCCTTAACAATATCGCTGACGTACTGCCAATCACTGCCGTCACGGTTGAAGCTGAGTGTTTCCCACTGGGGAGCGCCAGCCGTGATAAAGGCAGCCTGCACGGCAAATACTCCACGAGGTACAGAGTCTCCTTTTGCCCACGCCGCCAATTTGAACGTATCTCCCGTGTTTCCGCTTACTTTTACGCTTGTGCCAATCCTCTTAGATTTTCCATAAACTCCATTTAAACGCGAGGGGTCCGATTATTGTCTGGCTAAGATTCAGTCTCCAACCTTGGCCGAAATTCATATTGACAGCTTTATCATTGCTGTTAAAAACATGATTAATAACCGCAGGCATTCTGTTACCGGACATGCCTACGTCATTATGCACCAAGATAAAGTTGCCATTATAATCATTTACATAGCCTGTTCCGGCACGGCCTGCAGTTTGAGAATGGTAGGTCCAGTAGCTCTCAAGACCAGTATTGTTGACGTAACTTAGCAACACCGATGGCCGAATATACTGATCCCCCCAATCCGAGGAATAAAAGGAATTGTAGGCACTGCCACCTGCATCTTGCTCAAGCATGAGTCCATAATTATTGCTGGAAGCATACCAATTCTTGGCAATTTTTGTTATATCCCAGTAATAGTCGGGACTTGTACCGTTGATTATTGCATAATCCTCAATGAGGCTGTTATAACTAGGTTGGTTGGTCCAATATAGATTACTGTAATCAAAATTTGAAGTTACCTGATGTACATTTACTTGACCGCCGCCACTGCTTTGACTTAAACTGTACTCCAAATTTAATCTAGCACCAATAATCATGTCCCCGGTCTGCAGCGGAGGAAGATCAAATCTCATATAAGTTCGGGTTAAACCTACGTTCCCAGGAGTTTGTCCTACCCGCAAGTACTGGTTGAGCCATTTATTGCTGGTGTCAATCGAAGCTACGAAGGTATCGTGGATGGCGTTAATGTTTTGTGGGGTCTCGATTGATGGGTCAATTGTAACCGGGTAAACCCTGGCAGGATCGTTCAGCCAGGCGTTGTCCGGTGTTATGGTCAAGACATATCCATTTTTCCCCTGTTCCAAAGTGATATTTATGTTGCTGCTTGTTTCCTTGGCAGAATCATACATGAACAAAGGATTCATGCTAAAGACCGCTTTTGTCTGGTCCTTGGTGTCGTAGAATATAATTGACTTGTCTTCCTGGAGTTTTGGCGCTAGATTTGACGCATTCAGCTCGAATTTAAACACAGGATTTTCTATGGCGCTCTTGACAATAATGTTCTCTTTGACTTGACCTGAATTTAGTTGATATTCCAAATCGACATTGGTAAAAGCGTTTGTAAAATCCAAAGTTGAACTTAGGTTGGGCAAGACTTTCTTTCGCTCATTGTCGGACAGTGTATTGAGCTTGTCTGAATTTCTGGATTGGGGATTAGCCACTACGTCATTGATTCGACCTGTAAAGAGGGAACTGCTTGGAGTTGTTTGCGAGTTTTGCTCATTCTCGAGTAGGCTCCAGGACAAGGCAAAATTATCTTTTTGTATCCTGACGAGCTTGTTGGATTTAACATTCTTGGCAATCCTTATCTTTACGTCGTTATTCTTGTTGACCAGAACAGGGTTATTGTCTTCGTCCGTTTGCTCAAGCAGTGTGTTGTCTATATCTTTCCACTGGCCGTTTTCCTGGTAGTGAACCGGCTGTGGATAAATAGCCGCCTCAAATGTTCCATCGTCCTTAAAGAACTGCTTGATATTTGCTTGTCTCTTTTCAATTACTTCGGAAAGGATTTTACCCTCTGCTTTATTTGCCGAACTAGCGTCAGGTGTTGTCTCATCAATAGGGGTACCTGTTCCTGCTGCTAATAGGCTCACTGGGAACATCGTAAACAACAGAGATAAGACCAAGACAATAGAAATAACCCGTTTGTTTTGTCTTCTCAACTTTCTCCACTCCTCAAAACTACTTCTATTTCTTACCATAATTGAAATATAGCCTCAATTTACCAAGTATTCCACACAAATCCACATTTTCCTATATTAGATAATCCAAAAATTTCCGACACTTTATAATGGAATTCGACATTATCTTAGAACATTTGGTTTGAAAGGAAGCAATTATAACCATACACTTCTACACTCCAGGTGCACCTAAAACTAGAACCCAAGGCAGAAAAAAGTCCGGGAGTAGCCAAAACTACCTCCGGACTTTTTCCGTGGAACCAAGCCTTACCTTTTTGCCAAAACCAATGTTCCATCCTGTTCGCTCATAATCACAACATCCTTGGATTCGACCTCTCCTTTAATCACCATGCGGCTTAGAGGGGTCTCAACTTCCTGCTGAATCAGGCGTTTAACCGGCCGAGCGCCAAAGGAGGGAACATAGCCCTTTTGGGCCAGGTAATCCAAAGCGCTTTCTTCCCATTCTAGTTTTGCTCCCGTACCCTCTTCGATTCGCGCAGCCAGCTTTTGTAAAAGCAGAGCAACGATTTGACGCATATCCTCCAGCCTTAGGGCATGGAAAACCACCGTTTCATCCACCCTGTTCAGAAATTCAGGGCGGAAATGCTGTCGCAAAATACCCAGTACGCTTTCCTTCATTGTGGTGAAATCTCCGCCCATTTCCTGCTGGGCCAGAATTTCCTGGCTGCCGAGGTTGGAGGTCATTATCACCACAGTATTTTGGAAGTTTACTGTCCTCCCCTGACCGTCTGTAAGCCTGCCATCATCAAGCATCTGCAGCAGGACGTTAAATACATCATGATGAGCCTTTTCTATTTCATCCAGGAGCAATACTGAATACGGCTTGCGGCGCACGGCTTCCGTCAGTTGGCCGCCCTCCTCGTAGCCCACATAACCTGGAGGTGCCCCGATTAACCTGGCCACGGTGTGCTTCTCCATGTACTCGGACATATCCAGGCGCACCATATTGCGTTCATCGTCAAAGAGGGCCTGGGCCAAAGCCTTGGCCAACTCAGTCTTGCCCACCCCGGTTGGGCCGAGGAAAATAAAGCTGCCGATTGGGCGTTGCGGATCTTTTATGCCCGCCCGGGCCCTAAGTACAGCGTCCGCCACGGCCTGGACAGCCTCCTCCTGACCAATTACCCGCTGGTGCAGCTGATCCCCCAGGGTAATAAGTTTTTCCCGTTCCCCTGCCAGAAGCTTGCTCACCGGAATCCCTGTCCAGCGGCTGATAACCTTAGCTATATCTTCCTCATCCACTTCCTCTTTCAGAAGCATACCTTGCTTTTTGCCGCTCAAACTTTCCTCTTCAGTCTTAAGCTTGCGTTCCAGCTCAGGCAGTTTGCCGTACGTGAGCTCTGCCAGGCGGTTTAGGTTCACCTCCCGCTCTGAGCGTTCGATCTCACCGCGGGTCTCCTCGATTTCCTTCTTGATAACTCTAACGCGGGCAATCGCTTCCTTTTCCGCCAGCCAGCGAACCTTCATAGCCCCGGCTTCTTCACGCAGAGAGGCCATCTGCTCCCTCAATTTGAGCAGACGTTCCGCTGAAACCTCGTCTTTCTCCTTGCTGAGCGCTGCCTCTTCAATTTCCAACTGCATAATGCGGCGAGTTATTTCGTCCAAAGCAGTGGGCATGCTGTCAATCTCGGTGCGCAGCCTGGCTCCCGCCTCATCCATAAGGTCAATAGCCTTGTCAGGCAGAAAACGATCGGAAATATAGCGGTCCGAAAGGACAGCCGCAGCCACAAGTGCGCTGTCTTTGATGCGTACCCCATGGTGCACCTCGTAACGCTCCTTTAAACCGCGCAGGATAGAGATGGTATCCTGCACCGAAGGCGGGTTGACCAGCACGGGCTGAAAACGTCTCTCCAGGGCTGCATCCTTTTCCACATGCTTATGGTATTCGTCCAGAGTGGTGGCACCGATCGTGCGCAGCTCACCCCGGGCCAGCATGGGCTTTAACAGGTTTCCGGCATCCATAGCCCCTTCTGCCGCCCCTGCACCGACCACGGTATGCAGTTCGTCAATAAATAAGATCACAGTCCCGGAGGACTTTTGCACTTCCTTAAGAACTGCCTTCAGCCTTTCCTCAAATTCGCCGCGGTACTTTGCCCCAGCGATCAAAGAGCCCATGTCCAGACCCACCAGCTGTTTGTTTTTCAGCCCCTCGGGCACATCCCCTGCGATGATCCGGCGGGCAAGCCCTTCCACAATGGCCGTTTTGCCCACCCCAGGCTCCCCGATCAAAACAGGATTATTCTTGGTGCGTCTGGAGAGAATTTCCATCACGCGGCGAATCTCATCATCCCTGCCGATCACCGGGTCAAGCTTACCTTCCTGAGCCAGATCCGTGAGGTTGCGCCCATATTTCTTCAAAGCCTCATAGGTTTCCTCAGGGTTTTCCCCAGTCACCCGCTGATTTCCCCTCACTTCCTTCAGACCCTTGAGCAACGCCTCACGGGTCGCCCCAGCAGAACGCATAAGCTCCCTGGTCTCCTGCTCACCCTCTTCCACCAAGGCAAGCAGCAAGTGTTCAACACTAAGATACTCGTCTTTTAAGTCCTTCGCTTCCTTTTCCGCCCGGGCCAAAACCCGTGCCAACCCGCTGCCCATTTGCAGCGGAGCTTCATAACCGGTCACCGCAGGAATCTTACGCAATAGCTCCTCTACCTTGCTCTTCAAGGGTACCAACTGCACCCCTGCATATTCCAAGAACCGCGGTGCCAGCCCATCCTCCTGTTCCAGCAAAGCCGCCAGCAGATGCTTCGCTGCAACCTCCTGATGATGTCTCTCCGCCGCCATATTCTGCGCAGAACCCAAAGCCTCCCTGGACTTCTGCGTATACTTATTAATATCCATCAAACTCACCTCCAGCTTTCGATTGGGGTCAGGCCTGATCCTTTCGATTTACTATCGAATGGGGTCAGGCTTTATTTCGATTTGTCTTCCAATTTTGCAATCCGAAGTCAGACTCCGTAGTGCAATTTACTTTCGAAGCTCCGCAAGCTTGCGGTAAAGCTCGAGTTCCTCGGGAGTCAGATTGCCCGGCAGGTCAATCTTAATCCGCGCATAGAGGTCACCAGGGCCAGACTTGGCATTTAGTCCCTTTCCTCTCAGGCGCAATTTCTGGCCTGATCTGGCCCCCGCAGGCACTGTCATATTGAGTGAGCCGTCAAGGGTAGGCACAGTGACCTTTTCCCCTAATGCCGCCTGTTCCGGCCGTAAAGTAATTTCTACTTCCAAGTCGCTGCCTGATTGTCTAAACATCGCGTGAGGAACAATCCGCGCAGTGAGGTATAGGTCACCCCGTTCACCACCGTAATAGCCCTCCCCCCCTTGGCCCTTGAGACGAATTTTGCCCCCGTCTCCAATGCCCACGGGGATTTTTACCGACAGAGTCTTAAGCTCGTTCCCGGTGGAGAGCTGTATAGAGCGTTCCACTCCACGATGTACCTCTTCTAAAGTCAGTTCTATCTCCGCTTCGACATCCTGTCCCTTCATAGGGCCGCGTCTGGCTCTATGCCCGCCTCGGCCGAAAGGGGTCCCTCCCCTACCCATGCCGCTGCCGAACAACATCTCAAAAAAATCGCTGAAATCACCGGCGTTACCGCCAGTGGTATGAAACTCGAACCCACCCATACCCGGCGGGGGCTGAAAATCTTGTCCACCCTGCCAATTGGCCCCCAGTTGGTCATACTTGGCCCGCTTGTCTGGATCACTTAAAACCTCATAGGCCTCATTGATCTTTTTGATTTTTTCCTCCGCGTCCTCTTTATCTGCACCGGCATGAAGGTCAGGGTGCCATTTGCGGGCCAGCTTGTGATATGCGGACTTAATTTCCTTTGCTGTTGATTCGCGCTTTACGCCCAACACTTCATAATAGTCCCGGAATTTGACTGCCATAACCATCATCCTTTCAGAGGTCCCGAGGTACGAGGCCCAAGCACTGATCACAGGAACGGACTGTGACCCACTATTTACTTTTCTTCGAATTCAGCATCCACCACATCATCGGCTGCGGTGTAGCCGGAACCGCCACAATTACTGCCACCGCAATCACCGCAGGCTGCGGAAGCCTGGGCTGCCTGAGTCAGCTTCTGTACTTCCTGCTGTAGTTCCGCGGTTAACGACTTAATCCTGTCAACCGGGGCATCGTTCTTAAGCGCTTCCCTGAGCGCAGTCAGCTTCTGCTCAACCGCACCCTTTTCAGAGGGGGGGAGTTCTCCTTCATCCTTTAACAGCCTCTCCACTTGGTAAACAGCGCTGTCCGCCTCGTTTCTGGCTTCAGCTTCCACTCTGCGCTCTTTGTCTTGGGCTGCATTGGACTCAGCGGTTTTGATCATGCGGTCGATCTCAGTCTTATCCAGGCTGGTAGAGCCGCTGATGGTAATAGTTTGCTCCTTGCCTGAAGCATTATCCTTAGCGCTTACGGTCAGGATACCGTTAGTATCGATATCAAAGAGGGCCGCGGCAACGCTCTACCAATCCAGCAGTGAGTTCATCAAACTTGGCACGGGCTAGTTTCAGCTTCAGGTGTTTTGGCCCGGAGGAGTCTGCGCTGGTGAACCTCCCCCGCCTACATTAACATTTAGAGGCGGGGGCTTCCGACCAGCCCAATCAGCTTGACCCAATGGTTTCCCGTTTAGGATACCTCACCCGGATGAGTGTGGGTTCAACGACCAGGTAGAGTCGGCAACAACATGTTTCTGCTGTTCATGTTGGCCCGGTTCAGGGCTTCTACTACTTTTCGCCTTAGGCGATCCGTAGATACTTTCTTTGTACAGGTCCTATATCCCGGAAGTCTCCATAGATGGATTTAGACAAGATATTTTTCGCTCCATGAATATCCCTGTGTTCCTCGTAGCCGCATTTACAGACGAAGTTCCTGGAAGAGACCTTCTTTCTCTTCCCGCAAACGGGACACGTTTGCGAGGTGTATGCTTCATTTACCTTCTCTATGCTAATACTTTCAGACTCCAGCTTATACTTTAAGTAAGTATGGATTTTGCCAAACTGCCACTGCGACATTTTTTGATTCTGTTTTCGAGAACGCTTTTTCTTATTCTTCTTTTTCCGGGAGGTGTTGCGCTCTATTCCTTCTACATCCCCGACTATGACTTGTTTAACCTGTTTCTCCAGACACCAGTTCACAAACTGGCGGGTAGTCTTATGCAAGGCAT
>Ga0255338_1006276_pt1 | contig 10201 bp, 10 predicted proteins | sample MeOH1_35cm_T4_19_FD_203715 | JGI IMG/M metagenome (GOLD analysis project Ga0255338, IMG submission 203715) | Sandy soil microbial communities from University of British Columbia, Vancouver, Canada - MeOH1_35cm_T4_195 | ecosystem: Engineered > Artificial ecosystem > Sand microcosm > Unclassified ...
CTTGCAGCCTGTGCAGTACAGCACGGCGGCGCTTGGTTTAAATTGGGGCGGCAATGGCTACATTCGCGGCTACTGTACCTGGCACGCCGCCAACCGGCGCGCGGCTGTCGGTAACCCGCTACCAAGTAACCTCGGTAACGCTTCATCGTGGTATCGCAATGCTATCGCCAACGGTATGTCTGCCGGCTACGAGCCAAAGCAGTACGCAGTGTTGTGGCATGTTAACACCAGCATCGCCCGAGGTCTGGGCCACGTTGGTTTCGTGGAGCGGGTGAACGATGACGGCTCGATACTCGTCAGCGATATGAACTATGAGGCCGGCTTTGGTCGTATTAGTTACCGCACCATCCAACCTGCAGAATTCGGTAATTATAGGTTCATTTACTAGTATGTTTGTAGACAAGGCGACGATAACGGTAAGGGCGGGCGACGGCGGCAACGGCAAGTTGAGTTTTCGGCGCGAGAAATTTATTGACAAGGGCGGCCCGGACGGCGGTGACGGCGGTGATGGTGGTGACGTTGTTTTGGTGGGCAGTCGCAATCAAAATACTCTAGCGAACTTTAGATTTCAGAGAGAAATTGTAGCCAAGGCGGGCGAGCCCGGTGACAAGCGCCGCAAGCACGGCAGAAATGGCGAGGACCTTTTGGTTATGGTCCCCGTAGGGACAGTTGCCACGGACGAGGCGGGCCATATGCTGGCCGACTTAGACGAGGACGACAAGCGTGTCATCATCGCCAATGGCGGCAAGGGCGGTTTTGGAAATGCTCACTTTGTGAGTTCGGTGCGCCAAGCGCCGCGTGTTGTCGAAAAAGGCGAAGCTGGCGAGCAATTCACGTTGCAGTTGGAGTTGAAGATGATTGCCGATGTGGGGTTAGTCGGCTTGCCGAACGCCGGCAAGTCCACGCTGTTAAGCGTTATTAGCAACGCCAGGCCGGAGATCGCTAACTATCCGTTTACCACGCTCACGCCCAACCTTGGCGTGGTCGATGTCGACAAAGAAGTCAGCCTGCTGTTCGCTGACATTCCGGGTTTGATCGAAGGTGCGGCCGAAGGCAAAGGCTTGGGTGATGAATTTTTGCGTCATGTCGAGCGTACTGCCGTGCTAGTTCATCTTGTCGATGCATATCAAGAGGACATCGTTAAAGCCTACAAGACAATCCAGGGGGAGTTGCGCGCCTACAAGGTCGACCTTTCGGCCCGGCCGCAAGTTGTGGCACTTACCAAAATTGAAGGCCTAGACGAAGACATCATCAAAGACCAGCTGTCTAAGCTCAAGAAGGTTGCTCCGAAAGACGCGCTGCTAACTGCCATATCCGCTCAAACCAAACAGGGCGTGCCCGAGTTGTTGCGCAATATCCGAAAGTTGGTTGAGTTGGAACGTGCCCGCGAACGCACTATCGATGCCATTACAGCAGCTCCCGAACTCCCAGTTCTGACTATCGACGACCAAGACGATGCCTGGGAAGTAACGCGCGAAGAAGACGCCTTTGTAGTACACGGCGCCAAGATCGAACGCTTTGCCAGACGAACCGACTTTAACAACCCTGCTGGAGTGGAGCGCTTGCGCGACATTATGCAAAAGCAAGGCATCATGCACGAACTCGTTCGCCAAGGCGTCAACCCTGGCGACAGCATTCGCATCGCCCGCGGCGAGATAACCTACTAGTAATGAAACATTGACCTTACCATACATTTGATGGTATAATATAAGAACTATGCCATTGATTCGCCAAAGGCGTTCAAACGAGGACGAACCGCAACCGCACCGTAGGCCATATCTAGACCCTTTTGAGGTTGTTCGCACGCCCCTATCGCGTGCTGCGACGAAGGCCATGCCAGGGCTCGAGCACTTACATGATAACGAAAAAGTAACGTCCCAAGCGCGAATTGAGCCGGGGCATGAGTTGTTCCCTGACGGATGTGATTTTCGAATAACATCCTTTTATGGCAGAGATTTTGCTGCCCAGAGAGGTACTGGAGCGTGGATGGTTGAAGTTAGGACGCGTGAGGATCCGGACTTTAGAAGGCTCGGTGCTGTTAGGGCCACCCCTCTAAACCAGGTAGGAATACTAAGTGATCGTATACGTGACAGGGGCTATGATGGCCACGAGGTACTTGCTCGGATGATAACTGCGAAGGGTGGGGACATAATCCCTGACACAAGGGAAGACTTAGAAGGTCGCCAGGCTCAAGTGACCGCAATTCTTGACGCCTTTGGAGAGTTGAGCGCAGCCGAGGCAGCTGCTACCCGGGCAGCTGCGGCAGGCAGCGCAGCTCTCCATGCGGCTTAACATTTTGCCGAAACCCCCCAGCATACATTAAACTGGTAGCACGATGAGCGTCAGTTTTTTCTTTTACGACCTAGAGACCAGTGGCTTTAGCTCGCGCGAGGCGCGGATTATGCAGTTCGCCGGGCAGCGGACCGATTTGGAACTAAAGCCGGTTGGTGAGCCAGTCAACCTTCTCGTCAAGATCACTGACGACATTTTGCCAGACATTGACGCCACGCTCATCACTGGCATTACGCCGCAGATGACGCTTGCCGACGGCCTAACCGAGGCCGAGTTTTTACGTGAGTTTACCGAGCACGTCGCCACACCCGGAACGATCTTTCTTGGTTTTAACTCGATTCGTTTTGACGATGAGTTTATGCGTTGTCTGCACTACCGCAACTTTTATGATCCGTATGAATGGCAATGGCAAGACGGCCGTGGCAAGTGGGACATGCTCGACGTAGTGCGCATGACGCGCGCGCTGCGGCCGGACGGCATTGAGTGGCCGTTTGATGTACACGGCAAACCGACAAATCGCCTTGAGCTGCTAACATCACTCAACAAACTCAGCCACGAGCACGCCCACGATGCCCTGAGCGACGTGAATGCGACTATCGAAGTTGCTCGCCTGATTCAAAACAAACAGAGCAAGCTGTTTGAATACTTATTTACGATGCGCGACAAGAAGCGCCTGGCCGAACTAGTTGAATCAGGTGAGCCATTTGTATACACCAGCGGCCAATACGCTGGCGAATTTGATAAAACAACCATCGCCGTGCGCGTTTGCCCGCATCCAAAAAACAATGGCAGCTCGTTTGTTTACGATCTTCGCCACGACCCTACCGAATACAGAGATATGACGCCTGCGCAGCTTGCTGAGAAATGGCGCTGGAAAAAGGACAGCGACGAGCCTCGCTTACCGGTCAAAAAACTGCAGTATAACCACTGCCCGGCCGTTGCGCCACTCGGCGTGCTGGACGATGCCAGTCAGCAGCGTCTGCACATTGATATGGTAGAAGTTCGCAAGCATCTCAAAACCTTACAGTCGATGAAAGATTTTGCCGATCGATTATGCGAGGCAAGCGAGCTACTCGAAAAGAAACAGCAGACAACGCTAGTAAGTACCGACAAAGACGTAGATGGTTGCATCTACGATGGTTTCTTTGGCGAGCAAGACAAAAATGGCATGCGCGTGGTGCGCGCCGCCAAACCGGAAGAACTGAGCAATCTAGGACTCAAATTTCAAGACCATCGGCTCGAGGCGCTGCTGCCGCTTTATAAAGCCCGCAACCATCCCAAGCAATTGACTACAGAAGAGCGGGTTGAGTGGGAAAAGTTCCGCGCCCGCAAACTATTCGACGGCGGTCAGCAGAGCAAAATGGCTAAGTATGTCAGTCGTTTGCAAGAAGTCGTGGCGAAAGGCGGCCTTACGGGTCACCAAGAGTATTTGCTAGAAGAGCTAAAACTCTACGCAGAAAGCATAGTACCGGAAGCCGAGGCATAAGCATGCATGTTACGGCGGTTAATGTTGTTGCTATCAATGGCAACACATCAAAGGACGACGACGCTAGCCAGCACGGCTGGACTTCGCCCGAAGATTGGACGCATTTTGTCCAGCTGCGTGACACATCCGATTTGGTCGTAATGGACGATGTAATGTACGATTCGGTGCAACCAACGCCCGAACCCGCGCGCCTAAGGGTGGTCATAACCGACCGTCTGCAGCAGTATGCAGCCAAAGCTGTGCCTGGCCAGCTGGAGTTCACAAGCGCGCCGCCTACCGAAATAGTCAAGCAACTGGAAGCACGGGGATTCACGCGTATGCTTCTTGCTGGTGGGCCTGGCAATACCGCGTTTTGGAAGGCAGGCTTGGTGAACGAGCTGTTCCTTACTGTCGAACCATACGTGCTGGCAGAGGGCGGGCAATTCTTGCACGGTATCACTGCCGATGTCCGCTTGCGACTGCTCGATTGTAAGCAGGTGAACGAAAATGGCACGCTCATTCTGCATTACACAGTTGACAGCCTATAACGCCAACCCGTAAGCTAAACAGCAAAGAGGGCCTACGCTATGCTGCACAATAAACACGTTATTACTTGGTCTGGGTTCGTCGACTCCTTCTAACCATCTCGGTTAGTAATATAAGGAGTTTACATGTTTAAAATTCGAAAATTCGACGTAATCGTCGCCCTGTACATTTTTGGCATCATGGTTGTGGAGTTGATGGGCGCAAAGGTGATACCAATTGCCGATATCGGCGGTTTGCATTTGAGCACCAGCGTGGCAATTTTTGTACTGCCGCTGTTATTTACCATGACCGACGCCGTTACCGAAGTGCACGGCCGCGAACGGACGCGAGGACTGATCCGACTCGGCCTGCTAATTGTCTTAATGCAAGTTATCACTGCCGCACTATTTACAGTGCTGCCAAGTGACGAAAGATTCGCGTGGGGCGATAGCGCGTACGACGCTATATTTGGCAGTTCCATCCGATTTGGTTTGGCCAGTATCGCCGCCTTTGCCTTGGCCGAGTTTTTGGATGTGGCGATATTCGCCAAGCTGCGCCAACGACTTGGCAAGCGCGGGCTGTGGCTGCGGAATAACGTGTCCAATTTTTTATCACAGTTCATTGACGTGTTGGTGTGGACGACTATTGCATTTTATAGCTTTGGCGACTCGCTCGGCAGTAATACAGCGTTTATTCTGGGGATCATCATCCCCTATTGGGCGGTACGCTGCGCTATGTCGTTGGCCGAAACTCCCATTGTCTACCTTGCCGTCCGCTGGCTAAGGGGAAACAAAGTCGAGACTATCGCTGCAAAGGCGGCTTAAGCTGCTATTTAAGACGGGGCGGATCGTTTAGGTCTGCATCCACTTATCGAAGCCGCGCTTGAACTTGTGCCAGGCGCGCTTCGACAAGGCAATCAGTTCTTTGAGCACATGGACCAAGCGGTCGCGGATACGCTCGGCAGATTCGAACTCACTAGCCAGGATTGCGAATCCGATAAAGATGATTGCCCAGCCGGGACCAGGTAGGGGCAGAAGGATGATGCCGATACCTACAACACTGAACCCGATCACAAATATAGTGATCTTGCGTATTCTCTCTGGCGTCTTTTTCCACCTTTTATATAGACCTTCCATAAGGAGCATTATAACCTGCGGTTGAGATTTTCGGTACTCAAAGGGTAAGAGCAAGCTCTCACCCTTCTCCGTGCCTAAATCATAACGCAGGAATGGAACAGTGAGGAAGTTTACTTGCTCACTGTGAGTACGCCGCCGCCCAGCAAGCGCCGCCGCCCGTTTCAACATTACGCAGCAATGCCACACCCTGTCGTCTAGTCATAGCGGCGTTTTTCCTGTATAATCTATCTGTTTTAGGGGTGATTTTTTGATGAGTGAGAAGATTGTAGTTAAAGGGGCGCGTGAACACAACCTCAAGAATATTGATGTTGAATTACCGCGCAACAAACTAGTTGTCGTAACTGGACTTTCTGGTTCCGGCAAGTCTTCGCTTGCTTTCGACACGATTTATGCCGAGGGTCAGCGACGCTACGTCGAGAGTCTGAGCAGCTATGCCCGGCAGTTCCTTGGGCTGATGGAAAAGCCCGATGTTGACCAGATTGACGGCCTTTCACCAGCAATTTCCATCGACCAGAAGTCTACGAGCCGCAATCCGCGTTCAACTGTAGCAACAGTGACTGAGATTTACGATTACCTACGTCTACTGTATGCGCGCATCGGTGCGCCGCATTGTCCGGTGTGTGGCAAGCCAGTCACGCGACAGACTACTCAGCACATCGTTGAGCAGGTTGCAGGCCTACCAAAGGGCGCCCGCCTCATGATTCTGGCACCGGTAGTCATTGACAAAAAAGGTGCGTTCGAGCACGTTCCCGAGCAGTACATGCGCGCCGGCTTTGCCCGTGTTCGCGTGGACGGTGTGGTGTACGCGCTGGACGAGTTCCCGGAGCTCGACAAAAACTACAAACACACCATTGAGGTAGTGATTGATCGTTTGGTGAATGACGAAGAAAGCCGCACGCGCCTGGCGCAGTCGGTCGAACAGGCTCTGGAAGTAGCCGAAGGCAAGGCGAAAGTATTGAACGCCGATACCAACGAAGAAACAGTGTATTCGTTGATGTATGCTTGCATTGATCACCCCGAGGTGGCGATCCCGGAGTTGGAACCACGCACTTTTAGCTTTAACAGCCCGCACGGCGCTTGCCCAGTGTGCACAGGCCTTGGCTCGCGGCTAGAGGTTGACCCCGAATTAGTCATCCCCAATGGCCGGTTGACTATCGCCGAAGGCGCCATTCGCCCGTTTAACCGCGTCAATGTTGACGCTTGGTACATGAAGAAGATGGCTGCCGTGGCGGAGAAATATGGTTTCAGTCTACACGTGCCGACTGGTCAGCTAAGTGACGAACAGCTCAACAAGATTCTATACGGTACTGCTAACGAGACGTACCGTGTTGCTTTGGGCGGTGGCCGTGCGTTCGAAACAACCTACGAAGGTGTTATCCCTAACCTAGAACGCCGCCACAAAGAGACCGACAGTGACTTTATGCGTACCGACATTGAGCGTTTTATGGTTGAAAAGCCCTGCTACGCCTGCAAGGGTAAGCGTCTCAAGCCCGAGGTACTGGCTATCACCATTTCTGGTCAGTCGATCATGGATATCTGTGAGCTTTCCATCGACGATGCAATTGATTTTTTTGAACATGTAAAATTTTCTGACAAGGAAATGCACATCGCGCACCAGGTGTTGAAGGAAGTAAACGCCCGGCTCGGCTTCTTACAGGATGTCGGCTTGAACTATCTGACACTGCTGCGAAGTGCTACAACTTTGAGTGGTGGCGAAGCGCAGCGTATCCGCTTGGCCACGCAAATTGGCTCTGGCCTGCAAGGCGTACTATATGTCTTGGACGAGCCAAGCATTGGTCTACACCAGCGCGACAACGACCGTCTGATCCGCACACTCAAACACCTGCGCGATCTCGGAAATACAGTCATAGTAGTTGAGCACGACGAAGACACAATTCGTACTGCCGACTACCTGCTAGATATTGGCCCGGGTGCTGGCATCCACGGTGGTCATGTAGTGGCCAGTGGCACACCAGCCGAAGTAGAGAAAACGCCAGAAAGCATTACCGGCCAGTACCTGTCAGGCAAAAAGCAGATTGCAGTGCCCAAAAAGCGCCGTGCAGGCAACGGCAACAAGCTGATTATCCGCGGCGCACGAGAGAATAACCTTAAGAATGTGGACGTCGAGATTCCGCTCGGCAAAATGGTGGTAGTGAGCGGTGTGTCCGGCAGTGGCAAGTCCAGTCTGATTAACGATATTCTGGCCAAAGAACTATCGGCCCGGCTAATGCGTGCCAATGCCGTGCCTGGTCGCCACGATGAGATCGAGGGAATTAATCATCTCGACAAGGCGATCATCATAGACCAGTCGCCGATCGGCCGCACGCCGCGCTCCAACCCGGCCACCTATACCGGTCTGTTTACGCCAATCCGCGAATTGTTTGCCAGTACGCCCGAAGCCAAGTTGCGCGGCTACCAGGCCGGACGTTTTAGCTTTAACGTCAAAGGTGGCCGCTGTGAAAACTGCTCTGGCGACGGCATTATCAAAATCGAAATGCACTTTTTGCCCGATGTCTATGTGCCCTGCGAAGTCTGTCATGGTAAGCGCTACAACCGCGAAGCCCTAGAGATTCACTACAAAGGCAAGACCATCAGCGATGTCTTGGAGATGACGTGCGAGCAAGCACTGGAATTTTTTGAGAACATCCCGGCCATTGCCCGCAAGCTCGAAACAATGGTGAATGTTGGTTTGGGCTACATCGGCCTTGGGCAACCGGCTACTACTTTGAGTGGCGGAGAAGCTCAACGTGTTAAGCTTGCTACCGAGCTAAGTAAACGACCTACCGGCCGTACATTGTACATCCTCGACGAACCAACCACCGGCCTGCACATGGCGGATGTCGACAAGTTGCTACACGTCTTGCACGCCTTAGTCGAAACCGGCAACAGTATGGTCATCATCGAGCACAACCTGGACGTCGTCAAAAACGCCGATTACGTCATAGACATGGGTCCCGAAGGCGGTAACGGCGGCGGCACCGTCGTGGCCCAGGGCACCCCAGAGCAAATTGCGAAGCACCCGACTAGCTACACTGCCCGGTTCCTCAAGCGGATGCTCTAGACTATACTGATAGGTATGCAATACGTAATAAAAAGTGCGCACGCAACCCGAACGCAAGAACACGATGTATCAGTATTTACAGAATACCCAGTGCCGGCACAAGGATTGGCGATGGGCATTTCGGAGATCAACGGCCGCTACCCCAAGTCTGGCACGGATGTCGACACGCAAATCGAGCAAATTTGGTACGTGCTGGAGGGCTCTGGCGCATTGCTGGTTCAAGACGAAGCGCACGAATTTGAGTCAGGTGATATGGTTTATGTGCCCAAGAATCAGCCCTACGTCATACAAGGGAGCATGAAGTTGCTCGTTGCAAGCAGCCCGGCGTGGACGCCCGAGCAGCATAAACATCTGGAGCGGTGAATGGATAAAACACTCTTCTTTCACTACTGTCCCAAAATGATTGTTTTCTCGGCCGACAAAAAGTCTGTGCTGCTGGCACGTCGGGCAGGTGAAGCCGATTACGACGGCGTCTACACCTTTATCGGTGGCAAGACTGAGACAACCGACGGTGGGTTACTCGAAGGTTTGAAGCGCGAAAAGGACGAAGAAATTGGGTCAGATGTTAAGCTCAAGGTTTGCTACACGATGAGCTGTTACCAAGTTTGGTACACCAAGAAGAACGGTAACTCAATGGTCCTGCCGCATCACATCGCCATTTATGATGGTGGCGAGATTGAGCTGAACCCAGCCGAATATGATGACTGTAAATGGGTGCCAGTCGACGAATTTGAAGAGCACGCCCAAATACCCGCAAACGCACCGGCTGTGCGGGCGGCTTTGCGCATGCTGTCCATCCTGCAAGACGAAGATTTTGTAGAGATTTAGTCTTTGGTGTCTGGGTCGATATCTCGAGCGCCGCGGCGGAGTAAGGTGGCGAGTTTGTCCCGTAGTTTCCGGCGGATTTTCGGGTCGCGAATGATGTGCCAGACCACTGGGCCGAAACTGATGACAACAACACCCAGCAAGACGTAGTGGATGTAGCTCTCCAGATGGGGAATGCGGCTGCCGAAGAAGTAACCGAGTAGGGTTAGAAGGATTGCCCAAGAAGCGGCACCGATGAAGTCGTAGATAAAAAACTGCAAACGATTCATGTGGGCAATACCGGCCACTAAGGGCGCAAAGCTGCGTACAATTGGGATGTAGTGCGCGATTAGCAATGTTTTAGCGCCGTACTTTTCATAAAATTTTTCAGCCTTTTGTACGTATTCTTGTCGGAAAATTATCCCGTCGGGTTTGCGGAATAATCGCTTGCCGGCGGTCTTTCCGATGATGTATCCGGTGTTGTCGCCCAGCACGGCGGCTAAGGCAATAACACTAACCGCAATTTCTACGGGGAACTGTCCACTAGCAGCCAAAATTCCAGCGCTAATTAACAGCGTGTCGCCGGGCAGAAAAAAACCGACCATCATGCCGGATTCGGCGTAGACGATTAAGGCGATAACAAGCAGTCCGCCGCTCTGAATCAAACTCGTGACGTCCATATGCATACTTATTAGCCTACCTGTATTCTCGATCTTTTACCACACGAAACCTGTGCAATTTTAGTATCAGAGGTGAAAGTCCTGTATACTGAGGATACAAAATTGATCTTATCCAGAGGGAGACAGGGTTATGGCAGAGGAAATACTCTTAGAGCTTACGAAACGCGAAGTTACCGGCAAGGCAGTTAAGCGCCTGCGTGAAGAGGGCTTTGTGCCCGCAGTGGTCCACGACCACGGT
>Ga0255338_1006277_pt1 | contig 10201 bp, 10 predicted proteins | sample MeOH1_35cm_T4_19_FD_203715 | JGI IMG/M metagenome (GOLD analysis project Ga0255338, IMG submission 203715) | Sandy soil microbial communities from University of British Columbia, Vancouver, Canada - MeOH1_35cm_T4_195 | ecosystem: Engineered > Artificial ecosystem > Sand microcosm > Unclassified ...
GCTGCGGACGCCTACATCGAGCGGGTGAACGCGGCCGGCGGCATCCACGGCCGGCGAATCAAGGTGGTCCGCACCGACAGCGCCAACAAGCCCGACCGCACGAAGGCGAACGTGAAGGCGCTCGTCGAGAAGGAGGGCGTGTTCGCGATGTGGGGCATCTCGGGCACCGGCAACGTGGCGGTGGCGCTGCCCTACCTCGAGGAGCGCCAGGTGCCGCTGGTGGGCTCGACTTCCGGCGCGGACCCCTTCTACACGAAGCGCCACCCGATGCTCGTGAACCTCAAGGCGGGCTACGGCGACGAGATCCGGCGCATGGCCCAGCACCTCAAGGACAGCTACCTCTCGCGCGTCGGCGTGATCTACCTCGACAACGGGTTCGGGCGGGAGGCGAACAAGTCCGCGGAGGCCGCGGTGAAGGAGCGCGGCCTCGAACTGGTCGCGGTCACCAAGTTCAAGGAGGACGGCTCCGACATCGCGCAGGCGGTCGAGGCCATGGTGAAGGCCACGCCCCAGGCGGTGATGCTGCTCACGCTGTCCGGGCCCGCGCCGAAGCTGGTCGACGCGTACCTCAAGACGGGCAGCCGCACGCAGTTCTTCGCGCTTTCCATCGTCGCCTCCGACGCGCTCTACAAGGCGATCGGCGACAAGTCGCGCGGCATCATCGTCACGCAGATCGTCCCGTTCCCCTGGGACCGCGGCGTGCCGATCGTGAAGGACTACCAGGAACTGATGCAGGCCAAGGGCGTGAAGGACTTCACGCCGTCGGGGATGGAGGGCTACATCCTCGCCAGGGGCCTCGTCGAGGGCCTTCGCGCCGCCGGCAAGGACCTGTCGCGCGATCGCCTCATCCAGGCCTTCGAGAAGATGCACGCCAGCGATTTCGGGGGCTACAGGATCCGATTCTCCCCGACCGACCACAACGGCAGCGACTTCGTCGAGATCACGATGATCGGCCGCGAAGGCAAGCTCGTCCGCTAGCGCCGTCCGCCCGCGTCAATCGGGCGCGCCCGCCCAGATCCACGGGCGCGCCTCGCGGTCCCTCGCCTGGAAGGCCTCGATGTCGCCCTTGCGCCTGAGCGTGAGCGCGATGTCGTCCAGTCCCTCGAGCATCATCTCGCGTTCGCGCTCGCCGACGGCGAACGGATGCGCCGGCCCGCCGGCCTCGCGAACCTCGCGCCGCTCGAGGTCCACCGCGAGAACGAGGCTCCCGGACTGCGCGCGCTCCGCGAGGCCGGCCACGGTCGCCGCCGGCAGGGCCGCGGGAAGGATGCCGTTGCGCAGGCAGTTCGCCCGGAAGATCTCGCCGAACGAGGGCGCGACGATCGCCCGGATGCCGAACTGCCGCAGCGCCCACACCGCCATCTCGCGCGAGGAGCCGCAGCCGAAGTTCTCGCCGGCGATCAGGATCGGCGCGGCGCGAAACGGCGCGCGGTTGAGCACGAAGTCGGGGTTCTCGCGCCGGTCCGGCCCGAGGTAGCGCCAGGGCGCGAAGAGCTTGTCCGCGTAGCCCTCCCGGCCGGGCGAGGTGATCTCGCGCGACGGGACGATGAGGTCGGTGTCGATGTTGGGGCGGTAGAGGGGCGCGGCGATGCCCTCGACGCGAACGAGCTTCTCCATGGCGCCCTCAGCCCGCCGCCAGCGCGCGCGGGTCGGCGATGCACCCGGCGACGGCCGAGGCCGCGACGGTCGCGGGGCTCGCGAGGTGCGAGCGCACGCCCGGGCCCTGCCGCCCCTCGAAGTTGCGGTTGGTGCTGGTGATCACGCGCCGCGCGCCGCCGAACGAGTCGATCCCCGCGAAGAAGCAGAGCGAGCAGCCGCTCTCGCGCCAGTCGAAGCCGGCCTCGCGGAACACGCGGTCCAGGCCCTCGGCCTCGGCCTCGCGCTTGACCTGCGCGGACCCCGGCACGGCGATCGCCTTCACGCCCGGCGCGACCTTCCGGCCGCGCAGGATCGCCGCGGCCGCGCGCAGGTCGGGAAGCCGGCTGTTGGTGCAGGAGCCGATGAAGGCCGCGTCGACGCGCGTGCCGAGGATCGGCGCGCCCGGCGACAGGTCCATGTAGGCCAGGGCGCGCTCGAGCGCTTCGCGCGCCGCGCCCGTCGCGCGCGCCGGATCGGGAACGGCGCCGTCGATGGCGATCGCATGCTGCGGACTCGTGCCCCACGTCACCTGCGGGGCGAGCGCCGAGCAGTCGAGCTCGCGGCGCGCGTCCCAGCTCGCGTCGTCGTCGGAAGCGAGGCCGAGCCAGTGCGCGGCGGCCCGGTCGAGCATCGCGCCCTCCGGCGCGAACGGCCGCCCCGCGATCCAGGCGATCGTCGCGTCGTCGGGCGCGACGATGCCCGTCCATGCGCCGAACTCGACGGCCATGTTGCACAGCGTGAGGCGGCCCTCGACCGCAAGCGCGCGAACCGCCTCGCCGGCGAACTCGATGGCGCAGGCATCGCCGCCGGCGGCACCGAAGCGCCCGATGAGCGCGAGGGCCATGTCCTTGGCGCCGACGCCGGGCGCGAGGCGTCCGTCGAACTCGACGCGCATTCGCCGGGGCCGCGCGCGAACGAGCGTCTGCGTGGCCACCGCGTGCTCGCCTTCGGTGGAGCCGATGCCCCAGGCGAGCGCGCCGATTCCGCCCACCGTGCCGGTATGGCTGTCGGGGCAGACGAGCGTGCAGCCCGGCAGCGCGATGCCCTGCTCGGGCGAGACGACGTGAACGATGCCCTGCCGCGGGTCGTCCAGGTCGAAGAGGCGGATGCCGGCGGCGGCAGTTCGTTCGCGCATCGAGGCGACGAAGACGTTCGCGCCGGCGCCGCGCGAGCGCTCGAGGCGCCCCGGCAGGGTCTCGACGGCGTGGTCGACGACCCCGTACACCAGCGCCGGGTTCGCGGGCCTGCGGCCGGCCTGCGCGAGCCCGGCCAGCAGCGCCGGCCCCATGCGCTCGTGCAGGAAGATGCGGTCGACGTGCAGCAGCGACTGCCCGCCGCCGAGGTCCGCGATCTCGTGCATGTCCCAGATCTTCTCGACGATGGTGCGTGGCGCCATGATTGCCGCAGAATGCGGCTTTCCTCCCGCCCGGAACGGGCTCCGGCCCCATTTTCCACCATGTGCCTCATCGCCATCGCCTGGCAGGCCCATCCCGGGTTCCCGCTCGTCGTCGCGGCCAACCGCGACGAATGGCGCGACCGGCCGGCGGACCCCGCCCGGTGGTGGGATGACCACCCGCAGCTCCTCGCGGGCCGCGACCTGCAGGCCGGCGGCACGTGGATGGGAGTGACGCGCGGCGGGCGCTTCGCCGCGGTCACCAACTTCCGCGACCCGTCCGAGCGCCGCTCGACGGCGCTCTCCCGGGGCGCGCTCGTGGCGCAGTTCCTGCTCGGGGCCGAGACGCCCGAGCGCTTCCTCGCGGACCTCGCGGGCCGGGCGTCGCAGTACAGCGGCTTCAACCTGCTCGTGGGCGACGGCCGCCGCCTGCTCTATTTCGGCAGCCGCGAGGGCGAGGTGCGGGTCGTCGAGCCGGGCGTGCACGCGCTCTCGAACCATCTCCTCGACGAGCCGTGGCCCAAGGTCACGAAGGCGCGCGAGGCGATGCGCGCCGGCGTGGCCGACGGCGACGCCCCGCTCTTCGACATGCTTTCCGACGCCACCCCGGCGCCCGACCACGCGCTGCCCGACACGGGCGTGGGGCTCGAGCGCGAACGGTGGCTCTCGCCGATCCTCATCAAGGGCGACACCTACGGAACACGCGCCTCCACGGTCCTGCGCGTCGCCTCCGACGGACGCGTGCGCTTCGAGGAGCGCACGCGCGACGCGACCGGCGCGGTGACCGCGACCGCCACCTTCGAGTTCGCGTTCGCGCGCTGAGGCTCGCAGTGGGACATTCGTCCAATCGGCGCTCGCGGCGTGCGGAGCCGTGTTGATCCGGATCAAAGGTGCAGATCCCTTGCCTGTTATGGTTTTCGGGGTATGCCCCCGTTTTCCGCCCGCAGGGAAAAGACCATGAAAACCACGCCGTTCCGCGCTCTCCCCCATCTCGTCGCAGCGCTCGCAACCGCCATCCTGGGCATCGGCCTGGCGCAGGCCGCGGACGCGCCCGCCAAGGCCGCCGCCGTGAAGACCGCCGCCGCGCCCGCGAAGTCCGCGGCGCGGGGCTCGGTCCCCGCCGGCAACAAGGAATGCATCGAGTGCCACGAGGAGCTCAAGGAGTTCCACGACCCGGGCAAGCACAGGACGGTCGCGTGCACCGAGTGCCACCAGAACACCGCGGAGCACCTCAGGAAGAAGAGCGTTCGCCCGGTGACGATCACCGACCCCGCGAAGTGCGGCTCGTGCCACAAGAACCAGTACGAGACGATGTACAAGATGAACTTCGCGAAGACGGCGAGGAACGAGAAGAGCCAGCTCGGCGGCGTCTCGCCCAACCCGGCGTGGGAAAAGCTGATGGGCCCGCACGGCTTCACGAAGGAGCACAACATGCCGCGCTCGCACGCCTTCGCGCTCTACGACCAGCTCGTGGTCGACCGTGCCTTCGGCGGGCGCTTCGAGAACAAGTACGGCTGGGGCGACCTCGCGCGGCAGGGCGGCAACTTCAGGATCTGGGACCTGCTGGTCGACAAGTACCCCGGAGAGCCGCACAAGGCGTTCCGGCCCGGCACGGCCGCGGCCGCGAACCCGGTGTGCATGTCGTGCAAGACCGCCGACCATATCCTCGACTGGGCGTATCTCGGCGACCCGGACCCGAAGGCGAAATGGAGCCGGCTGTCGAAGGTGAACGAGTTCGTGAAGGACGTGAACCACTCGCTCAACTGCATCTTCTGCCACGACCCGCACGGCGCGCAGCCGCGCATCATCCGCGACGGCCTCATCCAGGCCCTCACGCGGCCCGAGAAGGACACGCTGTGGCACAAGGACCCGAAGGCCGGCAAGGTGGACGTGAAGGAGCTGGGCCAGCGCGGCTTCACGAGGAAGATCGCGATCCTCGACAAGTACGACACGAAGCTGCAGTGCGGCCAGTGCCACGTCGAGTACAACTGCAACCCGGGCACCGACCCCGTGGCCGGCAAGCCCGTGTCGATGGCCGACCAGCGCACCAACCACTTCCCGCTCAAGAGCGTGAACGACCTGGCGCAGCACTACCGCGACCTCAAGTTCCGCGACTTCAAGCACGCCATCACCGGCGCGATGCTCTGGAAGGCGCAGCACCCCGACGTCGAGGTGTACTACGGCTCGGTGCACGACCGGGAGGGCGCGATGTGCCACACCTGCCACATGCCCAAGGCGAAGGACGCGAAGACCGGGAAGGCCTACACCTCGCACTGGCAGACGAGCCCGAGGGAGTACGTGAAGGAAGCGTGCCTGGGATGCCACAAGACCTGGAACCGGGAACAGGCGGTCTACACGGTCGATTCCCTCAGGAACCGGTACATGGGCAAGCTGCGCAAGGCCGAGTACTGGCTCACCCGCATGATCGACAAGTTCGAGGAGGCCAGGAACGCGGGCGTCGACGAGGCCACGCTCAACGTCGTGCGCGAGAAGCACTACGAGGCGCACGTGCACTGGGAGTTCTGGACCGCCTCCAACGGCTCCTACTTCCACAACCCGCAGCTCGCCGACGAGTCGATCAACAAGGGCATGGTGATCTCGCAGGAAGCCATCAAGATCCTCGAGGAAGCCGCGGCGAAGAAGCGCACCGTTGCAGCCGCGCCCGCCGCCGCCCCCGCGGCGGCTGCGCCGAAGTAGCGACGCAGGCGCATGCTCGGCTTCTGGCTGATCGCCGGGGTCATGACGCTCGCCGCGGTGGCCTTCGTGGCCGCGCGGCTCGTCGCTCCCCGGCGGACTCCGTTCCACGTCGGGCCGCGCGAGGCGAATCTCGCCGCGCTGCGGGCCGCCTGGGCCGAGCTCGACCGGGACCGCGCCGACGGCCTCATCCCCGCCGACCAGCAGGAGGCTGCGCGAGCGGAACTGGCGCGCCGCGCCGAGGAGGAGCTCGCCGAAGCTCCCGCGCCCCCGGCCCGCGGGCCGTCCTGGACCGCGGCGGCCGTCGCGGCCATCGTCATCCCCCTCGCCGCTTTCGGCGTGTACCGGAGCGTCGGCAGCCCGGAAGCCATCGGCAGCGCGCGCGCGTTCGCCAGCCTCGAGGGGCCGCTCGCCGCCGGGGACCTGCCCGCGTTCCGCGACCGGCTTGCGGCGCACCTCGCCGGCAACCCGCGTGACGGGAGGGCCTGGGCGATCCTGGGACGCGTCGATCTCGCCCTCGAGCGCTACGCTGCCGCCGCCGCCGCGTTCGCGAGCGCCGTCGAATCGTCGCCCAAGGTGGCCGCGGACCCCGAGATCTGGATCGACTATGCGGAAGCCGCCGGCATGGCGGAGGGACACTCGCTCGCGGGCCGGCCCGCGCGGTTCATCGCGAAGGCGCTGGCGCTCGACCCCGCGAACCCCCGGGCGCTGGAGATGGCCGGCAGCCTCGCCGCGGAACTGGGCGACCACGAGGGCGCGGCGCGCCACTGGAAGCTGCTGCTCGGCCGCCTCGACGCGAACGATCCGCGCCGGGCCGGGCTCGCCCCGGCCATCGCCCGCGCCGAGCGCCTCGCGATGACAGGGGGAATGACGCGACCCTGATCCCGGTGCAAAATGCCCGTGTCAGGAACGCCGGGGAGGGGCGCATGATCGACAAGACCGTCAAGGACGCCTTCATGGAAGTCGTCGTCAACCAGCTCGAGATGGGAGACCCGCCCGAGACGCGGGCCACGCTCGAGCGCCTGAAGGCCGCGGGCAGCACGGAGGGCGAAGCGATGCAGCTCATCGCCGCCGTCGCGCGAAACGAGATGCAGGCGATGCTCGCCGCGGGTCGCCAGTTCGACAACGCGCGCTACGCGAAGCTCCTCGCGAAGCTGCCGCAGCTCGACTGAGGCGCCGGGGCCGCTAGACCATCGGGCCCACGTCGACCACGTGGCCCACCTTCACCACGAGGGGCCAGGCGTGCTTGTGGGTGAAGAGGCCCCCCACCTCGACGCCGCCGGCCTTCTCCATCACGTGGATCACGGCCGAGTACGGGTAGTAGTGGGTGACGCCGTCCCTCTCGCCCAGCGCGGCGAAATACGTGTCGGCCGCGAGCGTGAGGGTGGCCTCGTCGATGTGGTAGGCCGTGTGGTAGTTGAGCCCGATCTTCTTCTGCAGGTAACGGTCGAAAAGCGCCTTCATTTTCTCCCCTTTGCCCGCTCGACCTCGTCGGCGAGCTCCTTGCCGCTCTTGTAGTGTGGCACACGCAGGACCAGCCGTTTCGAGCGCTGCCAGAACGCGTTCGAGCCGTTCACTTCCTCGTTCCAGTACTTGTGCGCGAGGGCCGCGTTCCCCGCCGGGTCGAGCAGGAACGCGTCGCGCGATCCCGCGCCGCCGAAGATGTAGAGCTTGCCGTCGATGATCCTCCAGGTGTCCGCGTCGCCGCCCCACGGGATGCCGTAGACGATGCCGTTGGCGCAGTAGCCGCCGAACTGCGGGATGTACTTCTCCGGGGAGGCGTCGAAGAGCGCCTTGTGCGCGGCGCTCGCGAAGCGGAAGGTCACGCCCTTGTGCACCGACTTGTGCGCGGGACTTCCCATCTGGTGGCGCCCGTCCGTGAAGTAGCTCACCACGTCGTGGCCGAAGAGGATGAGGTGCTTGTCGTCGCCGTCCGCGACGGCGTTCACCGGGCTCAGGCCCTGCCCGGGGCTTTGCGTGACGAGGGGAGCGCAGCCGGCGATGGCGATCAATGCGAGGAGCAGCGCGGCGAAGCGTTTCATGGCGATCCTTTCGTCTCAGGTTTCGTCGGAATCGTCGGCGCCCGCGGCGGCGCGGGAGAGCCGGTCGCGGACGGCTTCCCAGGCGGCGCCTTCCGGTGGGGTTTCGACAACGATCAGGCCTGCGCCGTTCGCATCGAGCGCGCGCAGGTTGGCGTAGAGGTCGTGGCCGTAGGCCGCGGCGGCCTCGGGCGCGGCGTACCACCAGACGGCGGCCGCTTCCCGCAACGCGCCCGGCCACGGGCTTCGCGCCAGCACGGCGATCGACCGTCCGGCGGCGAGTTCCCGGCGAACGCGTTGCTCCAGTTCTGTGGCCGCCACGAGCGCGACCGGGGTGCGGGGCGCGTAGTGCGACGCCAGCGCGCCCGGGGCCCGGGGGGCCGCGGCGTCACGGTCGCGGGGGGCAACGCCCAGCACGCTGCCGATGGCCTCGCGCGTCACCGCGCCGGGCCGCAGCAGGACGGGCTCGCCGCGCGACAGGTCGACGATCGTGGATTCCAGCCCCACTTCGCAATCGCCGCCGTCGAGGACGAAGAGCCCAGGCCCGAACTCGTCGCGCACGTGCTGCGCGGTCGTGGGGCTCACGTGGCCGAAACGGTTGGCCGAGGGCGCGGCGACGGCGCCGCTGCCGACTTTCGCGAACTCGCGCAGGAGCTGCTGCGCCACGGGATGCGACGGGCAGCGCAGGCCCACCGTGTCCTGCCCCCCGGTGACGATGGCCGGCACTCTCGGCGCCCTCTTCAGGATCATGGTGAGCGGGCCGGGCCAGAACGCGGCCGCGAGCCTGCGCGCCGATTCGGGTATGTCGACGGCCCAATCCTCCAGCCGCGCTTCCGGAGCGACGTGGACGATGAGGGGATGGTCGCCGGGGCGGCCCTTCAGCGCGAAGATCTTCGCAATCGCCGCCGGGTTGGTCGCGTCGGCCGCGAGGCCGTACACCGTCTCGGTGGGAAACGCGACGAGCTCGCCGCGCCGAAGCAAGGCCACGCCCTCGGCGAGACGTTGCGGTCCATCGGAGGCGAGGGGGAGCGGGGCATCGATCATGCCGCCATTATCGCCCGGCGGTCGCCTTCTCCGGGGCTTGACGGATGGCGCTCCCGCGCCCCAGCGTGCGCGCCCATCGCGGCCCCCACGAGGGGCCGTCTTTCCGGAAGGCGGGCGCGGCTCGTTGCCGCTGTGGGCTAGCGGCCGAGGGCCTGCGTCACGAGGCGCACGAATTCGGCCGAGTGCGCCCCGTCGAGCCAGCGCGCGACGACCACGGCCTGGTTCTCCGAATCGATCCACACCAGGTGCCCGCCCGCGCCGAGCATGAACGTGCTGGCGCGCGAGGCGTCGGCGAAGAGGCGAGCGTCGCGGTTGAGCCAGGTGAGCCGGCCGTAGAACGGCGCCACCGCGCAAGGTTCGCTCATGCGCAGCACCCAATCGCGCGGGATGAGCTGCCGGCCCTCGTGCGCACCGCCGTCGAGGAGAAGCTGGCCGATGCGCGCCTGGTCCCGCGCGCTGATCGTGACGCCGCCGCCCCAGTGCGTGCCGCCGGGAACCGAGGGCATGCGCTGTCCGTCGATCTCGACCCAGGCATCGTCGTAGCCCTCCCAGCGGAAGTCGCGCCCGCCGCCGATGGGTCGCAGCACGCTCTCCAGGAACACTTCCGGCAGGGGCCGCCGGAAGAGGTGCAGCAGCGCGAGCGAGAGCTGGTTGATGCGCACGTCGTTGTATTCCCAGTACGTGCCCGGCTCGTTGAGCGGGCGAAGCTCCCCTTTCCGGCCTCGAGGAGGCTTGGGGTCGTGCGACACGCGCCGGTAGTGCTCCACCTGGTCGGGCATGCCGAAGCACTCGCCCTGCCATTCGCTCGTCTGCGTGAGGAGGTGCTCCCAGGTGATCGCGCGGTTGTGCGGCGAATCGAAGCCGATGCCCGGCAGCCGCTCGCTTACCTTCTCGCCCGGCTCGAAGAGCCCACGCGCGTGCGCGATGCCCGCAAGCAGCGCGAGGTAGGTCTTGGCGACGCTGAAGGTCTGGTCGGCGCGATCGGGCTCGCCCCAGGTGGCCACTTCCTTGCCGTGCACGCGGATGACGCCGGAGACACCGCCGCGCGAATGCACCGAACCTCGCAGAACGTTGAAGGGGGGCGGATCGTCGTGGTGGACACCCCAGTGGGCGGGGTCGGTCGCTGGATCGCGGGGCCAGGGAATTTCGTGGGACTGGGCGAAGGAAATTGCGGCAGAGAAGGGGTTCATGACGGCCATGATAGTTGGGATCGCCGTTGAAAGCGGGCGCGAGATTCACTCCCATCAATCGTCAATGACCGCTTCCGACCCGAAGCGGACTGTCCATGGAATGAGGGGAAATCCAAACAGCCCGACAAGCTCTTACCGGAGTCCAGCAACAACGTACCAAGAGCATTGGCTCCGGCAGCGTTGGGCCGGCATTCTCAGGCCAT
>Ga0255338_1006278_pt1 | contig 10200 bp, 8 predicted proteins | sample MeOH1_35cm_T4_19_FD_203715 | JGI IMG/M metagenome (GOLD analysis project Ga0255338, IMG submission 203715) | Sandy soil microbial communities from University of British Columbia, Vancouver, Canada - MeOH1_35cm_T4_195 | ecosystem: Engineered > Artificial ecosystem > Sand microcosm > Unclassified ...
ATAGAACAGACGTCCTGCAAGATGAGTCGAAACGCCCAATCGTTCCGGCAAGGCGAAGGGGACCCCGTGGAATGCGGCCGATCGCACCATGTCGGCGACCAGATAGTCGCGCCGGGCCGGTGCATCCAGGGGAGCCGGGATCCCCTGGGCCTTGAGCACGGCCCACAGCAGGACCGGTCGCCACGCGATGCTGCGCCGATGCTCCCGCGCCAGCCCTTCGATGCCGTTCAGCGCGAACCACGCATAGGGCGAGGCGAAATCGAAATAGAAGCGGATCGGCGCCGCCATGGTCAGAAGCGGAACACGCCGTAGCCGGGCTCGCCGAGCGGTGCGTTGAGCGAGGCGGAGATGGCGATGCCCAGCGCGTTGCGCGTGTCCGCAGGATCGATCATGCCGTCGTCCCAGAGCTCGGAGGTGGAGTAGTAGGCCGAGAGTTGGTCCTGATAGGCGGCTCGGGTATCCTCCCACACCCGCTCCAGCACCTCGGCATCCACCTCGCCGCCGTTGCGGCGCATCTGGTTGGCCTTCACCTCGGCGAGGGTATTGGCGGCCTGGTCGCCGCCCATGACGCCGATCTGGTGGTTCGGCCAGGTGAGAAGCAGGCGGCTGTCGAACGCCCGCCCGCACATGCCGTAGTTCCCGGCGCCGAACGAGCCGTTGCACATCACGGTGAATTTTGGCACCCGCGAGCAGCTCTGCGCCATGATCATCTTGGCGCCGTCCTTGGTGATGCCGCGCCGCTCGTATTCGCGGCCGATCATGTAGCCCGTGATGTTCTGGAGGAAGACGAGCGGCGTATTGTTCTGGTTGCACAATTCGATGAAATGGGCACCCTTCAGCGAGGAATCGTTGAACAGCACGCCGTTGTTGGCAAGGATGCCCACCTTGAAGCCCCAGATGTTGGCGAAGCCGCAAATGAGGGTCGTGCCGTAGGCGGGCTGGTACTCGTGGAAGCGGCTGCCGTCGACGATGCGGGCGATGATCTCGCGCATGTCGAACTGCTTCTTGATGTCGTCGGGAACGATCCCGTAGATCTCCTGGGGATCGTAGAGCGGCGGCTCCGGCGTCTCCTGCTGGCAGTTCCACCTCGTCGGACGGTCCCACTGGGCGACGATCTCCCGGCCGATATGGATCGCTTCGTCCTCGCTCGTCGCGGGGTAGTCGCAGGTGCCGCTGACACTGGTATGCATGTCGGCGCCGCCAAGCTCCTCGACGCTCACCTCCTCGCCGGTGGCGGCACGCACCAGCGGCGGACCACCCAGGAAGACGGCGCCGGTGCTGCGCACGATGACGCTGTAGTCCGACAGCGCGGGAATATAGGCGCCTCCGGCCGTGCAATGGCCGAACACGAGGGCGAGCTGCTTCACGCCGAGCCGCGAGAGGTGGGACTGGTTCCGGAAGATGCGTCCCGCCATGTGCTTGTCGGGGAACACCTGCGACTGGAGCTGGAGGAAGCCGCCCGCGGAATCGCACAGGTGAACCACCGGCAGGCGGTTCTCCATGGCGATCTCCAGGGCCCGGACGATCTTCTTGGCCGTGAGCGGATACCAGGCGCCGCCCTTCACGGTGGAATCGTCAGAGCGGATCATCACCTCGCGGCCGGAGACGACGCCGATGCCGGTGACGGAGCTGGCGGAAGGAGAATCCCCCTCATAGGCCATGTTGGCGGCAAGCGAGGACAATTCGAGAAACGGCGTCCCCGGATCGAGCAGCTTCTCGATGCGCTCGCGTGGGCGCATCTTGCCTTGGCGGGCGAGGCGCTCCAGATCCCGCTGCGGCCGGGCGTGACGCGCGGCGTCCTGCCGCTCGCGAAAGCGGGCGACCAGGTCCCGGTTATGGGCGGCGTTGCGCCGGAAGTCGGCGCCCGCGGTGTCGATCATCGAGCGGATGACACGCATGACCTATTGATCTCCTTCTGCCGGCGCCAGGCGCGCGACCACTTCGTCCTTCTCGAAGGTGTCGCCCTCGCCCTTCAGCACGGCGACGAGTTCGCCGTCGCGGGGCGCCACCAGCGTCGTTTGCAGCTTCATGCTCTCGATGGTGAGGACGGCCTCTCCCCGGGTCACCGGGTCGCCCGGCGCCTTGTGGACGTGGACGACAGCGCCGGGCATGGGCGCGAGGATCTCATCCCGGCCGCTGCCCGGGCCCGCGCCCTCGTCGAAGGGATCGACCACGTCCACCGCGACGGTGCGCCCGTCGATGCGCACCAGCGTGGTACCGGTGCTCGCGATGCGCTCGAACGGGAGGCGCGCGCCGTCGAAGGTGATGGCGCCGGATCCGTCGCCGGCCGGGCCGAGATCGGCGATGGTGTGGAGGCGGCCGTCGATGCGCACCGTGAGGTGCGGCCGGCGGGCGACGATCTCCACCTCGTGGACACCGTCCTCCAGCTTCAGCTTCAATGTCATGACCTCAATTCCTCCAGGCGCCGATGCTCGCGTGCGGTTCAGGCACGTCGGTCACAAGGGTCTGGAAAATCCGCTGGCCGAGGGCCGCGACAATCAGGGCGCGATCCCGGGCGGCGGCATCGAGCGGGCGGGGGGCGAGACTGTCGGCGTGCTCGGAGACGAATGCGGTGTGCAGGTCGCCGGCCCGGAACGCCGGGTGATCCAGCACCCGCGCGAGATAGTCCACATTGGTCTCGACGCCGAGGATCGCCAGCTCGCCCAGTGCCGAGAGGGTGCGGTCGATGGCGTCGCCGCGATCGGCGCCCGCGACCACCAGCTTGGCCAGCATGGGATCGAAGTCGGCTGTGATCTTCTGGCCTTGCCTTAGCGCGTTCTCGAAGCGGATGGCAGGCCCCTGCGGGACACCGAGATGGCGCACGGCGCCGGTCGCCGGGAGGAAGCCGCGATCAGGCGCCTCGGCGCAGATGCGGCATTCGACAGCATGGCCGTGCGCGACGATCTCCTGTTGCGGCGCCGGCAGGCCCTGCCCCGCCGCGATCTCCAGTTGCGCCCGCACGAGGTCGATGCCCGTGATCATCTCGGTCACCGGATGCTCGACCTGGAGGCGCGTGTTCATCTCCAGGAAGAAGAAGCGGCCATCGGCACCGAGGATGAACTCGACCGTTCCCGCATTCTTGTAGCGCGCGGCGGAGGCGAGCCGCACCGCGGCGGCGCAGATCTCGTCGCGCAGGGCGACCGGAAGGCGCGCGGCCGGGGCCTCCTCGATGATCTTCTGAAAGCGGCGCTGCACCGAGCATTCCCGCTCAAAGAGATGGATGGCGCCGCCCGTCCCGTCGCCGAGCACCTGCACCTCGATATGGCGGGGGCGCTCCACATAGACTTCGGCATAGACGCGACCGTCGCCGAAATAGCGCTGGGCCTCGCTGGAAGCGATGCGGGCGGCCTCGCGCAGGGCGCCGGCCTCGCGCACGATGCTCATGCCCTTGCCGCCGCCGCCGGCCGCCGCCTTGATGAGGAGAGGAAAGCCGATGCGCTCGGCCTCGGCCGCAAAGGCGTCGAGGTCTCCCGTCGGCATGACGGACGGGGCCACCGGCACGCCGTGGGCCTCCGCGAACTGCCGCGCGGAAATCTTGTCACCCATGAGGGCGATGGTGTCCGCGTCTGGGCCGATGAAGGTGAGGCCGGCCTCCGCCACCTGCCGCGCGAAGCCGGCGTTTTCCGAGAGGAAGCCATAGCCGGGGTGGATCGCGTCCGCGCCGCAGGCGACGGCCGAGGCGACGATCTGCGCCCCGTCGAGATGGGCGGCGACCGCGGTGTCCCCCACGAGCTCGACGGACTCGTCCGCGCCCGCCACGTGGGGAGCGTCGGCGTCTACGCGGTGGAACACGGCGACGGTGCCGATGCCCATATGGCGCAGGGTGCGCTGGATGCGCACGGCGATCTCGCCGCGATTGGCGATGAGCACGCGCCGGAACGGCACCGGCGCACGGGTGCGTGGTTCGGACGGGACGTCCAGGGCGGCGTCGAGGCGAAATGCGTCGCGTGGCGGGGCAGAATGGCTCATGCGGCGGCTCCGGAGGCTGTGTCGACGCCCCATTCGGCCAAGGGACCGCCCGGCGCGATCCAGGCAGTGGGGACGGCCACGGGCATGTCGAGAAGGATCTGGGCAAGAGCCTTGCCTTGCGGGTCGTAACGGAGCGATGCGATGCCGCCGCCCCCGAGGCCCTGGTGGAGCAGGATGTTGAAGCCGTCCAGGCCGGGCCACTCGAAGATCTCAATGGCGCCCACCGCGACATGGGACAGGTAAGCCCCGACCGCTTCCAGCGAAAGGCAGCGCCGCAGGATCGGGATGAACGCTGTCTGGCGCGCCAGCACGGCGATGTTCGCGATGTCCCCCTTGTCGCCGGAGCGCCCATGGGCAAGGGCAATCAGCGGAACCTCGACGAGAGGCCCGGCCAGGGCGAAGGCCTCGACCGGAGGCGCGGCGGGGACGGCAGGCACCGGTGACGGCGGGATGGGAATCCCCACTGCGTGCCGTGCCCCGTCCGCTTCGACGCTGACGGGAACGGCGGCCTTGTCCACCAGGAAGGAGAACAGCCGTACCACCGGCTGCGGCTCCGGGCGCCCGCCGGCGAAGCCGGTGATGCCCTGCGCCATGGCGGTCGCGGCCGGGTAGATCTCGCGGGTGAAGATCGTCAGCGCCTCGCGCCGGGGATGGCGTACCGCGATCTTGAGCACCACTTCCCGCGCCGCGCGGGCGCGACTGTGGGCGCCATAGTTCCACTCGCCGCCCAGGACTTCGAGGGAGGTCTCGGTGAAGGCGTCGTGGCCGGCCTCGCGCATCAGGCGGCTGGCACGGGCGAGGATCGCGCCGCCCACCGCCTCCGCCTTGGCCACGGCCTCGCGCCCCGCGATCATCATGGTCGCGGTGGCCCGGAAGCCGTCCTGGTAGGTAGCGCTCACCTTGTAGCTCGGCGTGGCGGGCCGGCCACGCGCGCCGCTCACCCGCACCCGGTCGGGACCTGCCTGCTCCAGCCGGATGGCGGACCAGTCGCACGTGACGTCGGGCAGGATGTAGGCCGTGGGATCGCCCACCTCGTAGACCACCTGCTCGGCCACGGTGCGCACATCCACCAGTCCACCCGTCCCGGCCGGCTTGGTGATGGTGAAGGTGCCGTCCGCGTGGCATTCGGCGATCGGGAAGCCCATCCGGTCCCAGCCAACCACGTCGCGCCAGTCGGTGAAGACGCCTCCGGTGACCTGGGCCCCGCATTCGAGCACATGCCCGGCGAGGCTGCCGGCGGAGAGCAGGTCGAGATCGTCCGCCCCCCAGCCGAATTCGTGCATCAGCGGGCCGAGCACCAAGGCAGAATCCACGCAGCGGCCGGTGAGCACCACGTCCGCGCCGGCCCTGAGCGCGGCCGCGATGGGCAGCGCCCCGAGATAGGCGTTCACGCTCTCCAGCCGCTCCGGTAGGGGGGCGCCGGAGAACATCTCGGTGATGCCTTTCGCATGCAGGCCCGCGATCTGCGGTGTGAGGTCGTCGCCATCCACCACGGCCACCTTCAGGTCCACGCCCTCGGCCGCGAAGGCCTGCTCCAGGGCGGCCCGGCAGGCGGGGAGATTGACGCCGCCTGCATTGGTGACGACGCGGATCGACCTGTCCTTGATCTCCCGCGCGAGCGGACGCATCACCGTGGTCACGAAGTCCGTGGCGTAGCCGAGCTCCGGCTTTTTCGACTTCATCCGGGCGAGGATCGACATGGTGATCTCGGCCAGATAGTCGAGCACCAGATAGTCGATGTCGCCGGAGCGCACGAGCTGCACGGGCCCTTCCGGCGTATCGCCCCAGAAGCCGGCGCCGCAGCCGATTCTGACGATTTTTTCCATGGCGCTCACTCCCCGGTCCAGCGGGGCGCGCGCTTCTCGGAGAAGGCGGCGAAGCCCTCGCGCGCATCCTGCGTCCGGGCCATGTTGGCGAGCATGAACTGCGCGTATTCGAGCGCGTTGTCCATGCTCATGCCACGGATCTTGCCGAGCCCCTGCTTGCCGAGGCGGATGCCTGTCGGCGACTTGTCCACGATGCGGGAGACGAGCCAGTCGGTCTTGGCGTCGAGCGCGTCGGCGGGCACCGCGTGGTTCACGATGCGATCGGCAACGGCATCCATCGCCGTGATGGGCTCGCCGGTGAGGCACATGTCCATCAGCACGCGATAGGGCACGACCCTGAGCAACATGGGCAGGATCATCATGGGGAAGAGGCCGACCTTCACCTCGGTGACCCCGAGCAGCGCATCCTCCCGCGCCACCACGAGATCGCAGCCGCAGGCGAGGCCGAAGCCGCCGGCCAGCGCGTGGCCGTTCACCCGCGCGATCAGGGGGAGCCGGCAGGCGTCCATGCGGCGGATGAGCCCCGCCACGTAGTGGCGCGGGTCCGCAGCGTCGATGGTGAACGGCGTGCCCTCGGCGTTGGGCTGGAGGTCGCCGCCTGCGCAGAAGGCCTTGTCGCCAGCGCCGGTGAGCACCACCGCGCGCACGCTGCGGTCCGCCTCCGCCGCGTCGAGCCCGGCGCAGATGCCGGCGGCCACGTCCGCATTGAGCGCGTTGCGTCGGGTCTCGCGGTCGATGACGAGCGTCACCACCGCGCCCGAGCGCTCGCTTCGCACCGGTTCCGTCACGCGTCTCCCCCTGTGTGGTTCTTGTTGGTCATCGCCGTCGTTGTGAATAAATGATTTCAATTCACCAACACTGTCAACTCCGTTCTGTACCACGGGCGGATGAAGCTGGTTCCGGATTGGTAAACAAAGGAAAAATTGGCATGCAATGGTTGATATTAGCGAGGCTCATCGCCGTGCTTGACGCTGGAGGGCGCCTCTGCCAATTTTATGAAAATCACTCAGTAATCGGCGGGGAAGCCGGGAAACGGGCGCGACGGCATCGATCCGAAGCGCAGGGAGGACATGAATGGTCGCGCTGGACAGCAGTGCTCTCGATAATTTCGCACCCGATCCCATGTTCGACCTGAACGAGGAGCAGCGCGCCATCCTCGACCAGGCGGACCGCTTCGGCCGCAACGAGCTCTATGGCCTCAGCGAGCGCATGGATGCTGAGGAATGGTGGCCTGAGGATGCCTTCCGCAAGATCGGAGATGCCGGCCTTTTCGGCATCACCATTCCCGAGGAGTTCGGCGGCGCCGGCCTCGATCTGACGGCGGCGGGGCTGGTCCTGCAGGGCTTCTCGCGCTGGAACCACGCCCTCGCCCTGAGCTGGGTGGCGCACGACAATCTGTGTGCCAACAACATCTATCGGAACGGCAACGACGCGCAGCGCCGCAAGTACCTACCGGACCTGTGCTCCGGCCGGAAGATAGGCTGCCTCGGCCTCACCGAGCCAGGGGCCGGTTCCGACGCGCTCGGCTCCATGCGGACCACGGCGCGGCGCGAGGGCGACAGCTACGTGCTCAATGGCTCGAAGATCTACATCACCAATGGCCCGGTGGCGGACATCCTGCTGGTCTACGCCAAGACCGACCGGGCGCTCGGGGCCCACGGCATCTCGGCGTTCATCGTCGAGAAGGACTATCCCGGCTTCAAGGTGGCGCAGAAGCTCGCCAAGATGGGCTATCGCGGCAGCCAGACGGCCGAGCTGGTGTTCGAGGAATGCCGCGTCCCCGCGGAGAACCTTGTCGGCGCCGAGAATGCCGGCGTCGCGGTGGTGATGAGCGGGCTCGACCTGGAGCGTGCCATGATCTCCCCCATCTGCCTTGGCGTCGCCGAGCGCGCGCTGGAACTGTCCATCGACTACGCCAAGACCCGCCAGCAGTTCGGCAAGCCCATCGGCGCGTTCCAGATGGTGCAGTCCATGCTCGCCGAGATGTATGTGGCGGTGGAGACCATGCGCAGCTTCACGTACCGCACCCTCGCGGCTGCGGCACCCCTGGAGGTCGGCGGCGGCGGGCGGGGCGACATCCACATGCTCACCGCGGCGTCCGTGATGTATGCGGCGGAGGCCTGCCACCAGGTGCTCGACAAGGCGGTGCAGATCCACGGCGGATCCGGCTACATCTGGGAATCGGAGATCAACCGCCTGTTCCGCTCCACCAAGCTGCTGGAGATCGGCGCCGGCACCACCGAGGTGCGCAAGCTCATCATCGCCGGCGAGCTGCTGAAGGACCTGAAGCGCCATGGATGAGCGACTGCAGGGTGAGCCGGCGGACATGGCATATGGGCTCGACGACGAAGCCCTCGCGACCCACCCGACGGTCTATGCGCCCGGCGCCTTCGCCGGGAAGACGGTGCTGATCTCCGGCGGGGCAGGAGGCATCGGCCGCGCGGCCGCCTGGCTGCTGGGCCGGCTCGGCGCGCGCGTCGTCCTGGCCGGGCGCAGTGCGGAAAAACTCGATAAGGCGGTGGCGGTGATGCGCCGGCACGGGCTCGATGTGAGCGGCCAGCAGGTCGACATCCGCGATCCCGAGAGCATCGCCGCGCTCTTCTCCGCCATCGGCGCGCAGGTGGGCGCCACCGACATTCTCATCAACAGCGCGGGCGGCCAGTTTCCCCAAGCCGCCATCGACTTCTCGGCGAAGGGCTGGAACACGGTCATCAACACCAACCTCAACGGCACCTGGCACATGATGCAGCAGGCGGCACGCGCGTGGCGCGATGCGGGCCGGCCGGGGAGCATCGTCAACATCGTGGTGGTGACCAGCCACGGCCTCCACGGGGTCGCGCACACCATCGCCGCCCGCTCGGGCGTCATCGGCCTCAGCCGGGCGCTGGCGGTGGAATGGGCGCCGCTCGGCATCCGCATCAACTGCATCGCGCCGGGCGTGATCGAGACGCCGGGGTGGCGCGTCTACGATACGAAGGCGGTGGCCGCCTATCCGAAATCCAACCCGATGATGCGCAACGGCACCACCTGGGAGGTGGCGGAGGCCTGCGCCTATCTCGGCGGGCCTGCGGGCGCCTTCGTCACGGGCGAGGTGTTGAACGTTGCCGGCGGCAGCCAGCTCTGGGGTGAGACCTGGACCATCGAGAAGCCGGACTACTTCAAGGTCTGACCGCTCCGCACGCCTTCCCGTGACCCTCTCTCGGGAAGCCTCGGCCGCGCTATTGGCTGGCGCGGCCTTTTTTACGTTCAGGCGAGCCAGCGCTTGCGGCGCCGGTAGTGCTTCACGGCGTGATAGTCCACGTGCTTCGCCCCGCCGCCGAGATAGGCGTCCTGGATGTCGGGATTGGAGGCGAGCACCTCAGCCGTGCCGCTCATCACGATGCGCCCCTGGTCGATGAGATAGGCGGAGTTCACGAGCTCCAGCGCCGCCACCGCGTTCTGCTCCACGAGCAGCACGGCGACGCCGGCCTCGGCATTGATGCGGCGGACGATGTCGAAGATCTCGTCGACGAGGAACGGCGCGAGCCCGAGGCTCGGCTCGTCGAGCAGGATCAGCTTCGGCTCGGTCATCAGGGCGCGGGCGATGGCGAGCATCTGCTGCTCGCCACCGGAAAGATAGCCGGCCTTCGCCTTTGCCCGCTCGGCGAGGCGCGGGAAGCGGGCGAACATCTCCTCCACCAGCTGCCGCACCTTGGCCCGGTCGGGGTGCATGGAGGTTGCGGCGAGCAGGTTCTCCTCCGGCGTCAGGTGCTCGAAGACACGCCGGCCTTCCAGCACGTGCACGAGGCCGCGGCGCACCCGTTCGGGCGGGTCGAGGGCGAGCATGTCCTCGCCGTCGAACGTCACCTGCCCGCGTGTCACCTGCCCGCGCTCGGCCTTGAGCAGGCCGCTGATGGACTTCAATACGGTGCTCTTGCCGGCGCCGTTCGCGCCGAGGAGCGCCACGAGGCCGGCCTTCGGCACATCGAGGGAGACGCCCTTCACGGCGAGGAACACGCCGTCATAGACCACCTCGATGTTGTTCAGCGCGAGCAGGGACATGGGGTGCGCCTCCACGCGGGGCCTCCGATGCCCCGCGTCGCATGGTCGATCAGATGGGCGTGTGGCCCGGCTACTTGCCGGACTTCTGGAACTCGGCGGCGCTCTCGCGGATCACCGCCCAGACCACGTCCGAATAGGCCGAGAACCAGTCGGTGACAGGCACGAACTTGGCGCCGTCCCAGCGGGCGATGCGGGCCTTGCCGCCGCCCTGGTGATCCTCCCGCGTGACGGTGGTGGGCGGGATCAGCCCTTCGGCATCGAAATTGGTGATGGAGGTGAGGCCGGCGTTCAGCCAGCTGCCGGAGATCGGCCCCTGCGGTGCCTTGGCGAAGGCCTGGCGCACGCCTTCCACCATGAGGGAGGC
>Ga0255338_1006279_pt1 | contig 10197 bp, 7 predicted proteins | sample MeOH1_35cm_T4_19_FD_203715 | JGI IMG/M metagenome (GOLD analysis project Ga0255338, IMG submission 203715) | Sandy soil microbial communities from University of British Columbia, Vancouver, Canada - MeOH1_35cm_T4_195 | ecosystem: Engineered > Artificial ecosystem > Sand microcosm > Unclassified ...
GACGCGGCGACCGTGACCAGAGAATCGCTGTTCTTCTGGATTTCCAGCGCGGCGGCTTCGGATTCAGCGATCGGGCGGGTGCCGGTGACGACGATCTGGCCCATATCCTCTTCAGCGGCGGGCGCCGCCATTGCGGGTTGGGCCATGGCGTCGGACGATGCCACGCCCAGCCCGCAATACCGCATGCCAGGCTCAGGCGAACGAATGTGGCGCCGGCGCGGCGCCGGGCGAATTTATGCTGCATGATATCCCCCTGTTGGAACAGCCCTGTCGAAATGGCTTGGCGGGGCACCTAGGGCGGCAGGAATACAACCAGATGAAATTATGGTGACAGATCAGTGACATATGGACCAATATTTGCGCCTGTCCCGTCACATCCCTGTCATGGAGCATGTCCAGGAAGCATCTCGAAACGGGGGGGGAATCCATGACCAGATGCTCATTTGCCGGGCTTTGCGCCGTCCTTCTGCTCGGCGCCTGCGCCACCACGGCGACCGAACCGCCCTTGGCCCAGCGCATCGCCAACGCCACTCCCGCCGTGAACGTCACGGCACGGGGGGAAACAGCACCCGTCGGCACGGCCAATGCCGATGCGGCGGACGATCCGGCGATCTGGCGCAACGCCGCCGACCCTGTGCAGAGCCTGATCGTCGGCACCGACAAGAAGGCCGGGCTTTATGTCTATGGCCTCGACGGCAAGACCCGCGACTTTCTCGACGCGGGACGGGTCAACAATGTCGACCTGCGCGACAATGTGACGATCAACGGCCGGAACGGCATCCTCGTCGTCGCCAGCGACCGCAATGATGTGACGAATGCCAGGCTCGCCCTCTTCCGCCTCGACCCCGCCACCGCCCGGCTGACGACGCTCGGCAAGGTCGATGCGGGCAAGGGGGAGGCCTATGGCATCTGCCTCTATGGCGCGCCGGAAGCGACCTACGCCTTCGTCGTGCTCAAGGACGGCACGGTGAACCAGATCGCGCTCGAAACCTCGGGCGCCGCGCCGACCGGCAGGATCGTCCGGACCATGAAACTCGGCACCCAGTCCGAAGGCTGCGCGGTCGATGACCGCACCGGCATCCTCTATGTGGCGGAGGAAGATGTCGGCCTCTGGCGCTTCGACGCCCGGCCGACCGGCCCGGCCGCGCCGACGAAGATCGCGGCGGCGGACGGCAAGAACCTTGTCATGGATGCCGAAGGCGTCGCCATCGCGCCCATGGGCGAGAAAGACGGCTATGTCCTCGTCTCCAGCCAGGGCGACAACGCCTATGTCGCCTATCGCCTGAGCGACGACGGCTATGCCGGCCGATTCCGCGTGGTCGATGGCGCCATTGGCGGGTCGGAGGAAACCGACGGCATCGACCTGATGCTGGGGGATTTCGGGCCGAACTATCCCGGCGGGCTGTTCGTGGCGCAGGACGGCCACAACGCCACGGCGGCCCAGAATTTCAAGCTGGTCGCGTGGGACGACATCGCCAGGGCGCTCGGCATAGCCCGCTAAAGGCACCCTCCCTTCGGCGGGGTCGGGGGATGGCCTTTAAGGCCCACCCCCTACTTTCGTCGCCATTGCGCTCCCGTGCCAACAGCGCGACAATCTCCCAAAAGTCCGGGGAGAGTAGGATGCCCATCACAGAAAATTACCGCGCCAAGACCATGACCGCCGCGCAGGCGGCCGCGCTGGTCCCCGACGGCGCGAAGATGGTCGTCGGCCTCGCCGTCAGCTACCCGCCTGCCTTGATGGACGCGCTGGCCGACCGCGTCCGCTCCGGCGACCTCACCAATGGCACGCTCTACTGCATGCTCGCCTGCGCCAGCGCGAGCCAGTCGATCCTCTCGCCCGACCTCAGCGACCGCATCCGCCATGTCAGCCTCTTCCATGGCGGCGTCGAGCGCAACACGGACGCCCTGCGCGCCGGCACCACGCACAATCTTGTCGAGACGCTTCCCGTCCAGTTCCACCAGATTCCCCGCGTCCTGACCGAACATCTTCGCGTCGACACGCTGTTCGTCACCGTCTCGCCAATGGACGCCGACGGCTGCTTCAGCCTGGGCACCAACACCGACTATGCGCTGATGGTCGCGCGCAGCGGCGCCCGGCTGATCGTCGAGGTCAATCCCGCCATGCCCTATGTCCATGGCGACTGCAAAATCCCGCTCTCGGCAGTCACGGCGATCGTGGAAAACCACGCCCCGCTGGTGCAGATCCCGCCCCTGCCGCGCACCGCCAATGACGAAGCGATCGGCGCCATCATCGCGGAGATGGTGGGGGACGGCGCCTGCCTGCAAATGGGCATCGGCGCCGTGCCGGACGCGGTCTGCGCCGCGTTGATGGATCATCGGCAGCTCGGCATCCACACCGAACTGCTCACCCCCGGCCTCGTCAGCCTGATCAAGGCGGGCGTGGTCGACAACAGCCGGAAAAGCATCCATCCGGGCCGCTCGGTCTTCACCTTCGCCATGGGCGACCAGGGGCTTTACGACTTCCTGCATGATAATCCGGCACTGGCGGCGCATCCGGTCGAGCATGTGAACGCACCGCACATCATCGCGCAAAACGACCGGGTGATTTCGGTCAACGCCACCATTCAGGTCGACCTGAGCGGCGCCTGCAATTCCGAATATATGAATGGGCGCCAATATAGCGGCACTGGCGGCCAGCTCGATTTCGTGCGCGGCGCCTATGCGTCGAAGGGCGGCCGGTCGATCATCGCCTGCCACTCGACTGCGGCCAAGGGGACGGTTTCGCGGATCGTGCCCTGGCTCGCTGGGCCGGTGACGACGCCGCGCACCGATACGCATATCGTCGTCACCGAATATGGCTGGGTCGACATGAAGGGCAAGACGCTATCGGAACGCGCCCGCGCACTGATCGGGATTGCTCATCCCGATTTCCGGGAAGAGCTGGAACGGGGCGCGTTTGAGCGGCGGTTGCTGTAGCGCGCTCCAAGAAGAAGGGCGGCAGATCGCTCCACCGCCCCCAATCTCACTTCTTGGCGAACCAGGCCAGCAGCGCGGGCTTGAGCCGTGCCCGCGTCTCGATCCGCGTCTTGATCGCGGCGATGGAGCGATCCACCACCTTGCGCGATTCCGGCGTCAGATACTGGCTCGCATAGCCATCCAGCTTCGTCACCATCGCCGGATCGGCGGAATTGCCGCCCAGCCGCGCGATCGCCTGGGACCGCGCCGACACGTCGATCATCGCCTCATATTGCTGGCGATGCGCCAGCACATAGTCGACCGCCAGCATCGAATGCTCCCCGCCCACGGCGGAGATGATCGCCGCGCTGGTGGTCTTGCCCGGCTCGTCGGTCATGGCGAGGTCGAGCGCCTTGCCCGCCAGCGCCTCATCCTTCGCGACGCCCAGCAGCGCGAAGGTCGTACTCTTTTCAAGGTCCGTCTTCGCCCCATTGGCGAGGCCACGCAGCTTCTCCCAGGTCGCCGCATCGGCATTTTCCGCGATGATCCGCAGCCAGACATTGCGCAGCGGCCCATCCAGCGCCGCCGGATTGCCCGCCAGCGCGGCAAAGCGCTTGTTCGCCTCGGCCACCACGGCCTTGTCGCCCATGCCGCCCAGCGTCGACACCAGCGCCGAACGCAGCACCGGCACCTGCGGATTTTCACCCGGCTTCGCGTCGAAGCCGACGGTCGCCAGCACTGGACTGAGCTTCTTCGAGGCATAGGCCGCGACCCGCGCCTGCGCCGCCTTGTCGCTCTCCAGCATGCTATGCGCGCTGTCGAGATAGCCCGGCACCTCGGCCAGCACGGCTGGGCTGGCATTGACGGGCACGGCGTCGATCAGGTCGAGCGCCAGACCCATGGGCTGGTAGCCGCCCAGCCCCAATTGGAAATTATCCGCCAACAGGCCGATCTGATCCATGGAGGCGAGCTTGGTGAAGTCCTTCGCCAGCGCCTTGACGTTCGTTTCCGGATAGAGCGAGCGATAATAGCCCGTCTGCCCCGCATTGATCACATAAGCGCCGCAACCGGGCAGCGTGACCTGCGCGCTGCCATTGAGGATCAGTTGCTGCTGGGTTCCGCCGATGGTCTGGGCCATGACCGGCACATTCCAGCGAAGCGGCGTCTTGTCCTTGCGATCGCGGCTGAACTCGCCTTGGCTCAGCGACAGCAGGGTCGAACCGCCCTGGCATTGGGCCGAGTCCACCTTCACCAGCGGAATGCCCGGCTGGCTGGTGAAGTCATGCGCGATGCCGACCACGCCCTTGGCGCCCGCGCCCTCGACCGCCTTCCAAAGATCGTCGGTCACGGTGTTCCCATAGGCATGCTGCTTCATATAGGCGCGGATGCCCGAGCGCCACGCATCCTCCCCGGCAAAGCCCTCCAGCATGGTGATGACCGCCTCACCCTTTTCATAGGTGATGTCGTCAAAGGCCTGATTCACCTCATCGACGGTATGGATCTTCTGGAGGATCGGATGGGTCGTCACCAGCGAATCGAGGCTCATCGCGCGCTCGCGGCCGTTGACGCGGGAGAGCAGCATTTCCCATTCGGGGTTCAGCTTGTCCGTGACCTTGGTCGCCATCCAGCTTGCAAAACCTTCGTTCAGCCAGAGATCGTCCCACCAGGCCATGGTGACGAGGTCGCCAAACCACTGGTGCGCCATTTCATGCGCGACGATGGAGTAGATCACCCGACGCGTGCTTTCGGAGGTAAAGCGCGGATCGACCAGCAGTGCGCGTTCGAAGGTGAAGATCGCGCCCCAATTCTCCATGGCGGAGAAGAACTGGCTCTGTCCCGGCCCGGCGACGTTATCCAGCTTGGGCAGCGGGAAGGGCACGCCGAAATAGTCGTTATAATAAGGCAGGATCGCCGCCGACGCGTCGAGCGCCAGTTGCGCCTTGTCGGTATTGCCCTTGCCGGTGATCACGCCGACTTCGGTCGCGCCTGCTTGTTTTGTGGCGCGCTCCAGCTCGCCCAGGCCGAAGAATAGCAGATAGGAGGACATTTTGGGGGAGGTGCCGAAAGTGACCAGCTTCCTGCCGCCGGCCGCATCGGTGCTGCTCTTGACCGGCATGTTGCTGACCGCAAGCTGATCGGCGGGGATGACGGCGCTCAGGTCGAAGGTCGCCTTGTAGCTCGGTTCGTCGAAGCTCGGCACGAAGCGGCGGGCATCGGGCGCCTCGAACTGGGTGAAGAGGGCACGCTTCGCCTTGCCGTCATTGTCGGTATAGTCGAGCGCGAACAGGCCGTTCGCCTGCGTGTTGATGATGCCCGCATAATCGATGGCGAGCTTGTAGCTGCCAGGCTGGACCGGCTTGCCGAAATCGAAGGTCACGGTCTGCGCATCGGCGTCGACCTTGGCGGTTCCCTTCACCGCCTTGCCCTTTGCGGGGGTGAGCGTGACGCCGCTCACCGTCAGATCGGCGGCGTTCAGCACCAGCGCGGGCATGGCCTGCGCCACGGTGATGTCGATCGTCACCTTGCCGGTGAATTTGAGGTTCGCCGCATCGGGCGTGACCTGAATCGCATAATGGCTGGGCGCGGCGCCACGCGGCAATTGGGTGGTGACGCCGGCAGCGGGGCCGGCAGGCGCCGTCTGCGCCAAGGCCGGCACCGCCATGGCAAGGGGCGCAGCCGCCAGCATCAGCGGAAGAATCTTCGAAAAGGACATGAGGTTCGCAACTCCGACACGTTGGAACGGCGCGGCGAAGGGCGCGCGCCATGATGACAGGGGGATCGGCTGTTTCGGCCTGTCGGTCAAGCCGGGCGTCCCGCCGCCGATGTCGTTGGTCGAATGTTGTTGTCCGTTTGTCAAACAACAGGCCGGGCCGCAAATATCCCGTGCTCCTGCGAAGGCAGGAGCACGATTCTCTTCGGGCGAACTTACCCCCGCCCGCGATAGCCCGGCACATCCTGCGAAGGCAGCCAAAGTCCGGCGGGCGGCTCCCCCGACTGCCAGAACACGTCGATCGGAATCCCGCCACGCGGATACCAATAGCCGCCGATGCGCAGCCAGAGCGGATTCATCTCCACGAACAGCCGCTCCCCGATTCCCACGGTGCAATCCTCATGGAAAGCGGCATGGTTGCGGAACGCCCCCAGGAACAGCTTCAGCGATTTCGATTCGACGATGGTCGCGGCGGGCGCATAGTCGATCACCAGATGCGCGAAATCCGGCTGCCCCGTCACCGGGCAGAGCGAGGTGAATTCGGGCGCGGTGAAGCGCACCAGATAGGGCTTTCCCGGCCTGGGATTGGGCACATAGTCCAGCACGGCGTCTTCGGGACGTGCGGGCAGGGCACTGGTCTGGCCCAGATGGAGCGGAGTCGGCATGTCAGTCATGGGCAGGCCATCTACGCGATTGCACGGCATATGTCATCGCCCAGCAACCTCTGGTCTCCTCTCTTGCCTTTCGTTCATGGCGGGTTCACTGGGGCTTATGCCTTGGCTGCGACCCATGGGGTTCCGTTTCTCGCTTCTGTTCGCCACGCCACTGATGCTGGCCACGTCCGCCCTCGCCCAGCAGGAAAACGCCGCCGATCCGGTCTTCAACCTGCCGCGCACGACGCAGCCGCAAACGACCAATCCCAACCGGCAAGGCCCGGAACTCGACGTCTTTCGCGGCGCGCCCGCGACGGTGACGCCGCCTCCGATCGTCGCCCCGACGATCCAGGTGCCGCCCGCCGTCATTCCCACGCCGCAGCCTGCGCCCCAGCAGCCGCAGCAACGCCGCCCGGCCGAACCCCAACGCGCGCCTCGACCGGCGCCTCAAAGCCAAACGCCGCCCGAGAGCGCCGCGCCCGGCGAACCCATATCAGCACCCCAGGCGGTCGAGAACCAAGCCCTCCCGCCCGCCGACAATGGCGCAACTCCTGCACCTCAAGTGGCTCCGCTGGCGCCCGCGGAAGAGCCCGCCGCCAACTGGCGCTGGATCGCCGTCGCAGCCGGTGTCGCCCTGCTGATCGGCGCCTTCCTCTGGCTGCGCCGCCGCAAGCCGGAAGAGGTCGAGGAAGCCTATTACGAACCCGAACCAGCCCCCCCGCCGCCAGCGCCCCGGCCCGCGCAGCCCAAGGCGGCTCCCGTCCCTCCTCCAGCCCCGGCCAAGCCAGAACCCGCGCCCGCCGCCACCGACCGCCCCTGGCTTGACCTCGCCATGGACGTGCAGGCCGCCCGCCTGACACTCATGGGCGCAACGATCGGCTACATGCTGACGCTCCACAACCGGGGCACCCAGACAGCGGAGGACATTCTCGTCCGCAGCCTGATCGCGAATGCCGACGCGCAGCAACAGGCGCTGTTCCAACAGTTTTTCGCAGGCGAAACCGGGCTTCCCGTCCATTCCATCGTTTCGATCGCGCCGGGCGAGACGCAGAAGCTGACCGGCGAGATGCGGCTCAACGCCCAGGAAATTGCAGCGGTCCAGATGGGCCAGCGCGCCCTTTTGATCCCGCTGATCGCCTTTGACGCGCAATATCGCTGGACGGGCGGCAGCGAAGGAATCGGCCGCACCGGCCGCGCCTTCATCGTGGGCGAGGAACAATCGCCGCCGGTCGAACGCCTCTCGCCCTTCCGCCTGGACCTTGGCCCGCGCCAATATCGCACCCCCGGCAGCCGCGCGACCGCGCTTTCCCTCGCCAGCTAAGGTCGATCGGCCCTTCCCACCTTCGCCTGCCGATCCTAAAAAGGAGGCAAGCACAGAGGAAAAGGCCGCATGAACATATTGGTATCCACCGACTGGCTGGCGAACGAGCTGGGCAAACCCGACCTCAAAATCGTCGATGCCAGCCTTTTCCTCCCCGGCACCCCCCGCGACCCGAGGGCCGAGTTCGAAGCCGCCCATATCCCCGGCGCGGCCTTTCTCGACCTGCCGACGCTGGCCGATCCGGACGATCCGCGCCCCGGCATGCTGCCGACCGACGCCTTCATGACCGAGCGTTGCCGGCAGCTTGGCATAGACGCCGACAGCCGCATCATCGTCTATGACAACAGCCCCACCCACAGCGCTGCGCGCGGCTGGTGGATGATGCGCCTCTTTGGGCTGGGCAAGAGCGCCGCGATCCTTGACGGCGGCCTCGTCAAATGGCTGGCCGAAGGACGCCCCACGGAAAGCGGCATTCCCACCCCGCCACGCGGCAATGCCATCGCCCGCCGCGCCCCCGGCCAGGTGCGCACCAAGGAAGACCTTCTGGCCAATCTCGAAACCCAGTCCGAACAGGTGCTCGACGCCAGGGGCGCGCCGCGCTTCACCGGCGAGGAAAAGGAACCCCGGCCCGGCATGGCGTCGGGCCATATCCCGCACAGCCGCAACATCCCCTCTTCCGCCTTCTACAATGCCGACAACAGCATGAAACAGGGCGAGGAGCTTCGTCGCCTCTTCCTCGACGCGGACACGGATTTTGCGCGCCCGATCATCACGAGCTGCGGCAGCGGCGTGACGGCGGCGATCATCCTCTCTGGGCTCGAACTGCTCGGCAAGACCGACGTCACCCTCTATGACGGAAGCTGGTCGGAATGGGGTCTGGACCCCGCCACGCCGAAAGCGACAGGCGCCGCATGAGCAAGGATCGCAAGCCCCTCACCCAACTGGCGCAGGCCGGACGCAAGCCCGAATGGACCGGCATGCCCGGCCAGCCCGGCGGCATCGTCAGCCCTCCGGTCTGGCGCGCGTCGACCATCCTCTATCACGATGTCGCGCATCTGCGCAGCGCGGCGGGCCGCAGCACACACGAGCGCCTGTTCTACGGCCGCAAGGGCACGCCGACGTCATGGAGCCTGGCCGACGCCCTCACCGAAATGGAGCCGGGCGCCGAAGGCACGATGCTCTATCCTTCGGGCGTCGCGGCCATCGCCTGCGCGCTGATGGCGGTGCTGAAGCCCGGCGACCAGTTGCTGATGGTCGACAGCGCCTATGATCCGACCCGCAATTTCTGCGAACAGATGCTCCGCCCGCTCGGCATAGAAACGGTCTATTACGATCCGACCGTCGGAGCGGGAATCGCGGACCTCATCACCGACGCGACTCGCGCCATTTTCATGGAAAGCCCCGGCAGCCTGACCTTTGAGGTGCAGGACGTCCCCGCCATCGCCGCCATAGCGCGGGAAAAGGGCATCGCAACTCTGATCGACAATACCTGGGCCACGCCCTATTTCTTCCCCGCCCTGGCCCATGGCGTCGACATCAGCATCCTCGCCTGCACCAAATATATTGTCGGCCATAGCGATGTGATGATGGGATCGGTGACGGCCAGCCCGGCCTTCTTCCCGAAAATCCGTCAGGCCGCCTATCTGTTCGGCCAGATGGCCAGCCCCGACGATGCCTGGCTCGCCGCACGTGGCCTGCGCACATTGGGCGTGCGTCTGAACCAGCATCAGGTGAGTGCGCTCCAGATCGCGCAATGGCTGTCTAAGCAGCCCGATGTCGCCCGCGTGCTGCACCCGGCCCTGTCTTCCTGCCCCGGCCACGACCTCTGGCGACGCGATTTCACTGGCTCCAGCGGGCTGTTCAGCTTCGTCCTCAAGGGCGGCGACGAACAATCCCGCGCCGCCCTGATCGACGGCCTCGCCCATTTCGGCATCGGCTATAGCTGGGGCGGCTTTGAAAGCCTCGCGCTGCCGGTCGACCCGGCCCGCTACCGCACGGCCACCGTCTGGCAAGCCGAAGGCCCCGCCGTCCGCCTGCAAATCGGCCTGGAAGACCCCGACGACCTGATCGCTGATCTCGACGCGGGCCTCGCCCGCTTCCGGGCCGTGCGCGGATGATGCCGGGCCTGCCCGAGCTGCTGTCCCGGCTGCCCGGTGATCCCGCCATCGTTCATCCCCTGATAGCGCTGGCGCTGGCCGTCGCCCTCTATCTGGTCGCTGGCGCCGTCTCCCGCTTCGCCTCGCCGCGGCTGCGCCGCCGCTTCCGTGGCTTGGGCGAAGCGCTGGCGGGGCATTTGCGGCCAATCCTGCACCATATCATCGCCGCCGCCATGATCGCGGTCGCCGTCGCCTTCTGGCCGATCGGGGATTTCGCGCATCTCATCCTGGGCGCGGCGCTTGCCCTGTCGCTTTCGCTGCTTGCCGTGCATATCCTGCGCAGCCTCGCCATAGCGCGCCTCGCCGTCCTGCCCATCGCCCTGCTGCTCTTCGTCATGGTCCTTTCGGGCAGCAGCGGCGGCTTTGCCCCGGTGGCCGACATGCTCGACGGCGTCGGCCTCGACCTCGGCAAGCGGCGCGTCACCCTGCTCGGCCTGGTCA
>Ga0255338_1006281_pt1 | contig 10189 bp, 7 predicted proteins | sample MeOH1_35cm_T4_19_FD_203715 | JGI IMG/M metagenome (GOLD analysis project Ga0255338, IMG submission 203715) | Sandy soil microbial communities from University of British Columbia, Vancouver, Canada - MeOH1_35cm_T4_195 | ecosystem: Engineered > Artificial ecosystem > Sand microcosm > Unclassified ...
GTCGCCGGCCGCCGCGGCGGCCTGCTCCAGGCTCTCGACGTCGTTCCACTCGAAGGTGAGGATGTGAGCGCGGTCCTCGGCGGTGACGCCGACGAGCGACGGCGTGCACCACGGCGCGGCGCCGTGATAGGCGGTGCGGCCGACGAGGATCTTGCGCCGCCGCGTGCCGGCGCGGGCGATCGTCACGCACTGGGTGGTGGCGTCGGTGCCGTTCTTCGAGAACATCGCCCAGTCGGCGTGGGGCACGGTGGCGACCATCAGCTCGGCGAGCTCGACGAGGCGCTCGCTCGGGCCGTTCTGGCAGTCGCCGAGGCGGGCCTGGGCCGCCACCGCCGCGTCCACGTCCGGGTCGTGGTGGCCGAGGACGACCGGGCCCCAGCCGCCCATGAAGTCGATGAACTCGCGGCCGTCGACGTCCCAGACCCGGCACCCTTCGCCGCGGGCGAAATATTGCGGGTAGCCCTCCGGCAGCCGCGCGGCGTGCTGGTGGCCCCACATGCCGCCGGGGATGACGCGGCGGGCGCGCTCGCGCAGCAGGGCGTCGCGGGTTGCGAAGGGGGCGGTCATGGCGCGGCCTCCGGGGCGCGTCCCGGGCGGCGCCGGGAACGTGATCTTTCGGACAAAAGATATATCCTGTATCTTATTTGCCTGGCAAGAGGCCGGCAAGCAAGAACAACGGTGGGGAGGTGGACCGATGGCCGACACCGGCGACGCGACGCGGCTCATCCTTGGCGGCATCGCCGACGACCTGACCGGCGCCATCGAGCTCGCCGCGATGATGGCCGGCGCCGGCATCGCCGCGCGGGTGCTGACCGCGCGTGGCGGCACCGGGGACATCGGCGCGGCGGCCGTCGCCGTCGTCGGGCTGAAGATCCGCGTCGCGCCCCGCCGCGCCGCCGTCGCCGCGGCCCTCGCCGGGCTCGCCGTGCTGGCGCCGCGGCGGCCGCGCATGGTCTTCCAGAAATATTGCGCGACCTTCGATTCGACGCCGCGCGGCAACATCGGCCCGGTCGCCGACGCCCTCGCCGAGCGGCTCGGCGCCGGCTTCACCGCCTTCTGCCCGGCCTTCCCGGAGGTCGCCCGCACCGTCTACCAGGGCCACCTCTTCGTCGGCGAGGACCTCGTCTCGCGTTCGCCGAAGCGGCACGACCCGCTGACGCCGATGCGCGAGCCGGACCTCGTCCGGGTGCTCGCGGCGCAGACGCCGCGGCAGGTCGGGCTGATCCGCCACGCCGACCTCGCCGGCGGCGCCGCTGCGGTCGCGGCGCGCATCGCCGCGCTCAAGGCGCGGGGCGTCGCCTACGCGATCGCCGACGGCACCGACGAGGCCGACCTGATGGCGCTCGCCGCGGCGAGCGTCGACTGGCCGTTCATGACCGGCGGCTCCTCGGTGGCCGCCCACTATCCGCCGCTGTGGCGGGCGCGCGGCTGGCTCGACGGCCTGCCGGCGCGGACGCCGCTCGCGGCGGTCGACGGGCCGGGGGTGGTGATCGCCGGCAGCTGCGCCGAGCGCACCCGCGAGCAGCTCACCGTGTTCGGCCGCGACCGGCCGGTTCTCTTCCTGTCGGTCGACGACCTCCTCGAAGCGCCGGCGGCGGTGGCGAGGGCGGTGGAGTGGGCGCGGCCGCGGCTCGCCGACGGGCCGGTCGCCGTGGCGAGCTCCGCCACCCCGGACGCGGTCGCCGCGGCGCAGGCCCGCTTCGGCGCCAAGCCGGCGGCGGCGGCCGTCGAGGCGGGGCTCGGCGCCGTCGCCGCGGCCCTCGCCGGGTGCGGCGTCCGCCGCTTCGTCGTCGCCGGCGGCGAGACCTCCGGCGCCGTCCTCGACGCCCTCGGCGTGCGCGCCCTCGACGTCGGCGCCTACGAGGCGCCGGGGCTGTCGCGCTCGGTCGCCACCGGGCCGGCGCCGCTCGCCTTCCACCTCAAGTCCGGCAAGCTCGGCCCGCCGGATATGTTCCGGACGGCCCTGGCGGACGCGTGAACGCCGCCGCTCCGCGAGAACGGAGCGGACGCCGCGGCACGGACGCCGGCAGCGGCCGCCGCTCTCACTCCGCCGGATGGACCGGCGTGCCGAGCCAGCCGTCGGCCTTGCGCGACCAGTAGAGGTCGTGGATGCGGCGGGTGACGGGGCCCGGCCGGCCGTCGCCGACGGCGGCGCCGCCGATGCGGGTGATCGGGATGATGCCGCCGGCGGTCGAGGTGATGAACACCTCGTCGGCGCCGCGGATCTCCTGCGCCGGGACGAGGCGCTCGCTCAGCGGCAGCTGCAGGTCGGCGCACATCTCGATGACGGTGCGGCGCGTCATTCCGTCGAAGACGCCGCTCGCCGGCGTCGACAGGCGGCCGCCGCGGACGGCGAACAGGTTGAAGCCCGGCCCCTCGGTGACGTTGCCCTCGGCGTCGACCAGCACCTCGATGTCGGCGCCGGCGTCGAAGGCCTCGAACAGGCCGCGGGTGAGGTCGAGCCAGTGGAAGTTCTTCACCGTCGGGTCGACGGCCTCCGGGGCGATGCGCTGCACCCGGCTGATATGCAGGTGCATGCCCTCGGCGCGCTGCTGCTCGTTGCCGATCCACACGAAGGGAATGGCGAAGGCATAGAAGCGGTTCTCGCAGGCCCTGGGGTCGCGGCTGCCGCGCGGGGAGACGCCGCGGGTGCAGGTCATCTGCACGAAGGCGTCCTGAAGGCCGGCGCGGCGCACGCACTCGAGCAGGATCTCGCCCATCTCGGCGCGCGAATGGGGGAGTTGGAAGCGCATCGCCGCCATGTTGCGCTCGAAGCGCTCGAGGTGGTCGTCGAGGCGGAAGGCGAGGCCGCGCCAGACGTGGAAGACGTCGTAGGTGGCGTCGGAGCGGGTGAAGCCGCGGTCGAGGATCGGGATCCGCGCCTCGCCGATCGGCACGTAGGCGCCGTCGATGAAGGCTGCGCCATCGGCGAACGCCGGGTCCGTCGGCTGCATCGTCTGCCCCTCCCGTGCCGTCGCAGGCCGGCGCCGATCGCGGCCGCCTTGCGCGAGGCCTCTCCCCGAGAGATTTTATATCATATATTCTCTGGCCGAGAAGACGCGGCGATACGGCGCGCACAAGAAACGGCGGGAGACGCGATGGCCCTCGATCCGGACACCCTGACGGCCTTGCTCGACACCGTGCGCCGCTTCGTCGCCGAGCGGCTAGTGCCGAACGAGGCGCGCGTCGCCGCCGAGGACCGCGTGCCGCCGGAGATCGTCGCCGAGATGCGCGGGCTCGGCCTGTTCGGGCTGTCGATCCCGGAGCAATACGGCGGGCTCGGGCTCACCCTCGCCGAGGAGATCGAGGTCGCCTTCCTGCTCGGCGGCACCTCGCCGGCCTTTCGCTCGGTGTTCGGCACCAATGTCGGCATCGGCTCGCAGGCCCTCGTCATCGCCGGCAGCGACGAGCAGAAGGCGCGCTATCTGCCGCGGCTCGCTTCCGGCGACCTCGTCGGTTCCTTCGCCCTGACCGAGCCGGATGCCGGCTCCGACCCGGCCTCGCTCGCCACCGCCGCCGTCCGCGACGGCGACGACTACGTGCTGAACGGCACCAAGCGGTTCATCACCAACGCCCCGGTCGCCGGGCTGTTCACGGTGATGGCGCGCACCGGCGGCCCCGGCGCCGGCGGCGTCTCCTGCCTCCTCGTCGAGGCCGGCGCGCCGGGGCTGACGATCGGCCGGCCCGACCGCAAGATGGGCCAGCAGGGCTCGCCGACCGCGGACGTCGTCTTCACCGACTGCCGCGTGTCGGCGGAAAACCGCATCGGCGCCGAGGGTGACGGCTTCCGCATCGCCATGCGGGTGCTCGACCGTGGCCGCCTGCACATCGCTGCGGTGTGCACCGGCATCGCCGCGAGGCTCATCGCCGACAGCGTCCGCTACGCCCGCGCGCGGACGCAGTTCGGCCGGCCGATCGCCGAGTTCCAGCTGATCCAGGCGATGATCGCCGAGGCGCGCACCGGCCACCTCGCGGCCGAGGCGCTGGTGCGCGCCGCCGCGGCCAAGGCGACGGCCGGCGGCCGGGTGACGCTCGAGGCGGCGGCGGCGAAGCTGTTCGCCAGCGAGATGGTCGGCCGCGTCGCCGACGCCGCGGTGCAGATCCACGGCGGCGCCGGCTACATGGCCGAGGCCGGCATCGAGCGCTTCTACCGCGACGTGCGGCTGTTCCGCATCTACGAGGGAACCTCTGAGATCCAGAAGCTCGTCATCGCCCGCGAGACCCTGAAGGAGACCCCGTGACGGACCGCCCCGCCTTCGCGCCGACCACGGCGGCGCTCGCCCCCGACGCGGCGCCCGGGCCGCTCGCCGGCGTCCTCGTCCTCGACCTGTCGCGCGTCTTCGCCGGGCCGCTCGCGACGATGGCGCTCGGCGACCTCGGCGCCGAGGTCGTCAAGGTGGAGCACCCGGAGCGCGGCGACGACACCCGCGACTGGGGCGTCAAGGTCGGCGCGACGGAGAGCTCCTACTACCTCGCCGCCAACCGCAACAAGCGCTCGATCGCCGTCGACCTCGCCGCCGACGAAGGCCGCGATCTCGTCCGCGCCCTCGCCCGCAAGGCCGACATCGTCATCGAGAATTTTCGCAAGGGCACCGCCGACCGCATGGGCCTCGGCTACGCGGCGCTGGCCGCCGAGAATCCCGGCCTCGTCTACTGCTCGATCTCCGGCTACGGCCGCGACGGCGCGGAGGGCGACCGCCCGGGCTACGACGTCGTCGTGCAGGGCGAGGCCGGGCTGATGGCGATGAACGGCGAGGCCGACCGGCCGCCGGTGAAGTTCGGCATCGCCGCCGTCGACCTCGTCACCGGGCTCAGCGCCGGCCAGGCGATCCTCGCCGCGCTGTTCGACCGCGGCCGCAGCGGCCGCGGCCGCCACATCGAGCTGTCGCTGTTCGACTGCGGCATCGCGCTCACCTCCTATATCGGCGTCGAGGCGCTGACCACCGGCCGCGAGCCGCTGCGCGCCGGCAACGGCCATCCCGCGATCGTCCCCTACGGCGTGTTCGCGGCGGCCGACGGGCCGATCGTCGTCGCCGTCGGCACAACGGCGCAGTTCCGCGCCTTCTGCCGGCAGGTGATCGGCCGGCCCGACCTCGCCGACGACCCGCGCTTTTCCACCAACATCGGCCGCTCGCGCGACCGCGCCGCGCTGCTGCCGGAGATCGCCGCCGCCCTCGCCGTCCGCAGCCGCGCGGAGCTCCTCGACGGGCTCGCCGCCGCCGGCATCCCGGCCGGCGAGGTGCTCGGCCTCGCCGAGACGCTCGCCGGCGAGCGCGTCGCCGCGGCCGGGCTGGTGGTGCCCTTCGAGCACCCCGAGGCCGGCCCCGTCGCGGTGCTGGCGCCGCCCTTCCGCCTCGACGGCGAGCGCGCGCCGGTGCGCCGGGCGCCGCCGGGCCTCGGCGCCGACACCGACGCGGTGCTCGCCGAGCACCTCTGCCTCGACGCCGCTGCCGTGGCGCGGCTCAGGGCGGCGGGCATCGTGCGCTGAGCCGTGCCGGGCGTCATCGCGGCCGCAGACTCGGCCGCCGCAGACTCGGTCGCCGCAGGCTCGGTCGCGGCAGACTTGGCGGCGGCGGGCTTGGCGGCGGCCGCTCAGGCGCGCAGAAGCGCGCCGAGACCGTCCATCGTCGCGAGCGCCTCGATGTCGCGGATCGCCGCGACGAGCGCGGTGGCGCGCTCGTCGCCGATGATCGGTGCGACGAGGTCGAGGGCCTTCGCCTCGACCTCGGCGGCGGTCATCGGGTTGTCCGGCGTGCCGCGCACCGCGACGGCGTGACGGCGCAGCACGGCGCCCGCCGTGGTGGCGATCTCGACGATCGACTGGCGGGCCGGCTTCGCGGCGGTGAGCTCGGCGCTCGGCACGAGCCGGATGCGCCGGCGGAGCGCGACGACCGCCGGGTCGGCCATCCGGGCGACGTCGTGGGCGCCGTCGAAGCTGACGGTGCGGTCGAGGACGGCGATGGCGACGAGGTGCTGGGCGCAGACGCTCGGCATCGTCCGGTCGTCGACGATGTGGATGCGGTCGTCCGGCAGCGTCACGACGATCTCGGCGACGTCGGCCGCGCGCACGCCGTGCTCGGCGACGAGCGCCGTCGTCGCGTCGAGCACCGACTGCAGCGGCGAGCCGACGCACCACTTCTTGATCGACGCCTGCAGGATCTCGAAGCGCTCGCCGAGGCCGGCGACGAGGATCCGCGGGTCCGGGTTCTCGCCGAAGGCGGTGAAGAGGTTGTGGCGGCCGTCGAACGGGTCGTCGACGGCGGAGAAGCCGGCGGCGACCATCGTCGCCGCCGTGACGGCGTTGCGCGCGGGCATCCCGGCGAAGTCGAACGCCTTCTCGACGTGCTCCCTGTCGCGCTGCCAGAACGGGATGCCGGAGGCCTGCTGGGCGGCGTAGGAAAAGGCGTGGCGCACGCCGCGCCGGTCGAGCCGGCAGAGCGCGGCGGCTGCGGCGGTGGCGCCGAACAACGGCCCGAGGCTGTGGCTCGAGTGGCGCGCCGTGTCCGGCCGGGCGAAGCCGAGCGACATCACCGCGCGGGCGCCGACGTCGTAGCCGAGGACGACGGCGCGCAGGAGGTCGGCGCCGCTCGCGCCGCGCGCCTCGGCGACGGCGAAGGCGGCCGGAAGGATGCCGCAGCCGGGGTGGAAGCGGCCGCCGAGGTGGGAATCGTCGGTCTCGTCGGCGTGGGCGGCCATGCCGTTGGCGAGGGCCGCGACGACCGCCGGGACGCGGCGCGGCGAGCCGATCAGCGTCGCCTCCTCGATGCCGCCCTGGCTCTCGGCGAAGGCGGTGGCGAGGCGGCCGACCTTCAGCCGGCCGCCGGACAGCATCGCCGCGAAGGTGTCGAGGATGTGCGCCTTCGCCTTCTCCACCACGGCCTCCGGCAGCGGCGTCGCGAGCGCGGCGGCGACGTGGTCGGCGAGGCGCTCGGCGATCGGCGAGGCGGCGGAGGGAGGGGGCGGAGCGGCATCCACGGCGATGACCTCGGGCGGGCTCGTCGCCACCGGCGCGCGGGCGGGTCGCACGCCGGTGGCGAAGATGGCTGTATGCGCATGTATACGAAAAAGCGGCGCCGTTGTAAGAAGGACCGTTCCACGCCCACCGCACCGACCCGCCGCCGGTTCCGGCGAGGGGCCGGGCGACTCCGACCCTCCCCGGCAGATGCGAAGGACCGTTCGGCGATGACAGTTCCCGCCGCCAGCGTCGGATACGGCGCCGCCTCCCTCGACATCGGGTTGACGCGTGGGCTGGCGGAATTCATCGCCGCGGCGCGCTTCGAGGACCTGCCGGCCGAGGCCGTCGACGCCGCCCGGCGCGGCGTGCTCGACTGGCTCGGCTGCGCCCTCGCCGGCGCCCGCCACCCGACCGTCAACATCCTCGTCGACACGCTGGCGGCGCTGCAGGGGCCGGCGACCGCGACGGTGCTCGGCCGCGGCTGCCGGCTCGGCCTCCTCGAGGCGGCGCTCGCCAACGGCCAGATGGGCCACGTCCTCGATTTCGACGACACCCACATGGGCGGCGTCGTGCTGCACACGAGCTCGCCGGTGCTGGCGGCGCTCCTCGCCCTCGCGCAGATCCGGCCGACGAGCGGCCGGACGTTCGCGCTCGCCTACGCGCTCGGCTTCGAGGCCGGCGTGCGCACCGGCCAGGCGGCGCCCGACCACCACGCCGGCGGCTGGCACCTGACCGGGACGCTGGGCAGCATCGCCGCCGGCGCGGCGGCGGCCAAGCTCCTCGGCCTCGACGCCCGCGGCGTCGCCAACGCCATCGCCGTCGCCGCCACCCAGGCGGCCGGCATGCAGCAGAACCGCGGCACGATGTCGAAGTCGTTCCACGCCGGCAAGGCGGCGGCGAACGGCGTGCTCGCCGCGCTCCTCGCCGAGCGCGGCTTCGACGGCTCGGAGGAGAGCCTCGAGGGCCGGCGCGGCTTCTGCCGCATCTACAGCGCCCGCACCGACGAGGCGGCGCTGCTGCGCGATATCGGCCGGCGCTGGGAGATCGCCGCCAACGGCCACAAGCCTTACGCCTGCGGAGTGGTGCTGCACCCGGCGATCGACGCGATGATCGCCCTGAGCGGCGCGGCGATCGAGGCGGCGGCGGTCGAGCGCGTCGAGCTCGCCGTCAACCCGGCGGCGGTGACGATCACCGGCGTCGTCAAGCCGCGCACCGGGCTCAAGTCGAAGTTCAGCCTGACCCACACCGCCGCCGTCGCCTTCCTCGACGGCGCCGCCGGCATCGCGCAGTTCACCGACGCCCGGGCGGCCGGCGCCGACGTCGCGGCGCTCGCCGGCCGCATCGCGGTGACGACGGACGAGGGCCTCGCCCGCGACCAGGCGGAAGCGACCCTCGTGCTCTCCGACGGCAGCCGCCGCACGCACCGCGTCGCCCACGCCAGCGGCACCGTCGCCAACCCGATGAGCGACGCGGCGCTGTCGGAGAAGTTCCGGTCGAACGCCGGGCCGGTCGTAGGGGCGGCGCGGGCGCGCGCCCTCGAGGAGGCCGTCGGCCGGCTGTTCGACCTCGCGAGCGCCGCCGAGCTCGCCGAGCGCGCCGCCTGAGGCGCCCGTCGACCGCCCTCGGCGCGGACCGAATGCTCCGGAGAACGAACAGGAAGCCACATGCCGACCCCCGCCGGCCTCGCCGTCCTCGCCGCCGCCGCCGTCGTCGCCTATCTCGCCTCCCGCCTCGGCGTCCCGCTCGCCTGGGTGCTCGGCGCCCTCGCGGTGACGGCGGCGGGCTCGCTCGCCAATGTCCGCGTCATCGCCCCGGTAAACGGGCGGCGCTTCGGCCAGCTCCTCGTCGGCAGCAACATCGGCCTCAACATGAGCGCCGAGGCGATGGCCCTGATCGCCCAGTGGCTGCCGGCGATGCTGGCGACGGCGGTGGCGGCGGTCGGCGCGGCCGCGGTGCTGTCGGTGCCGTTCGCCCGGGCGGCGCGGATCGACACGACGACGGCCTTCTTCTCGCTGACGCCGGGCGGGCTCTCCGAGATGGCCAACATCGGCCACGACGAGGGCGCGCGGCCGGAGCCGATCGCCCTCTCCCAGGCGATCCGCGTCGCCCTGCTCGTCTGCACCATGCCGCCGCTGATCATCGCCCTCGGCTTCGACGGCGGCATCCCGGGGACGGCGGCGGCGCGGCAGACCCTGTCGCTGCCGGACGTCGCGATCACGCTCGCCGTCTGCCTCGGCTGCGTCGCCGTGCTCCGGCTCCTGCGCGCCAACAACGCCTGGATGATCGGCGCCCTCGTCGGCGCAGGGATCGTCGCCACCACCGGCCTCATCGAAGGCCACCTGCCGGCCGCCCTGTTCGCCTTCGGCCAGTTCCTGATCGGCATCGCCATCGGCGCGCGCTTCCGGCGCGAGAGCCTGATGCGGCTGCCGCGGGTCTGCGTGGTGGTGACGCTGTTCATCGTCGTCCTGGCCGCGGTGCTGCTCGGCTACGCCGCTCTCCTCGCCGCGGTCACCGGCATCGACTTCTCGAGCGCGGCGCTCGCCGCCTCGCCGGGCGGGCTTGCCGAAATGTCGCTGACGGCGCAGGTGCTGCACCTCAACGTCGCGCTGGTGACGTCCTTCCACATCGTCCGCTCGTTCTTCGTCAACGGCCTGACGCAGCACGTCTTCCGCCTGCTGCGGCGGATCGGGTTGTTCCGCGGGCTCGAGGCGGGGCTCGACCGGCTGACCGGCCGGCGCTGACGGCGCCCGGCGGACGCGGGCAGCCGGTTGGGCAGGGGGCGCAGCGCAATTCAGGCTTGAATTCTTTCTGCACACGGATGTATACAGAGATAGAAGAGCAATAACGTCCCCGTGAACGGGGTTCGACCGCGACTAGGCGTGCGTATCCTTCACGGGGAGAGGATTGCGTGGCAACCGAAGCGGGCACTGCGCCGATGGCGGGCGGGGGACGGCCGCTGGACGGACAGGTGGCGATCGTCACCGGCGGCGTCCGGCGGATCGGCCGCGCCGTCGCGCTCGCCTTCGCCGGAGCCGGCGCCGCGGTGGTGATCAACGCCCGCTCCTCCCGGGACGAGGCCGAGGCGACCGCGCGCGAGGTCGAGGCCTTCGGCGTGCCGGCGCTGGTGCACCTCGCCGACGTCACCGACGAGGCGGCGGTCGCCGAGATGGTCGAGGCCGTGGTGGACCGCTTCGGCCGCATCGACATCCTCGTCAACAACGCCGCGGTCCGCCG
>Ga0255338_1006282_pt1 | contig 10188 bp, 7 predicted proteins | sample MeOH1_35cm_T4_19_FD_203715 | JGI IMG/M metagenome (GOLD analysis project Ga0255338, IMG submission 203715) | Sandy soil microbial communities from University of British Columbia, Vancouver, Canada - MeOH1_35cm_T4_195 | ecosystem: Engineered > Artificial ecosystem > Sand microcosm > Unclassified ...
ACGGAAAGAGGACCTGGCGTGGTCTCCGGATGGGACGCGGCTGGCATGTAGTTACTACCATCAGCAGGGTCGCATCGGGATTGCGGTGATGAACGCGGACGGCGCGGAGCTCCGGGTACTGTCGAAGGACCCGGTAGAGCGGGCCCCAGGGTGGTCGCCGGATGGAAAGCAGCTCCTGTTCGTACACGTGACGCAGTCCGGGACGGACGGAGAACTGGACTTACACCAGATGACCCCTGAAGGGACGGAGCGGCGGCCGCTGGTGGGAGGAAAGAGCTTCGAGAACTTCCCCTCGTTCTCGCCGGACGGCAAGAAGCTGCTTTTCACCACCACCCGCGACAAGACGCAAGAAGTCTATGTCGCCGATGCGGATGGCGGAAACTTGAAGCGCCTCACCTCCGACCCGGCGCTGAAGCAGTACCCGCGCTGGTCCCCGGACGGCAGTCGTATCCTCTTCAATGCCAACCCGGACGGTAACTTCGATCTGTACACCATCGCGGCAGCAGGCGGAGACCTGAAGCGGCTGACGGAAGATCCGGCGATGGACACCTGCCCCGCCTGGTCCCCGGATGGAAAGCGGATCGCCTGGGTGAGCCTGCGCGACGAGAACCTGGAGGTCTATGTCGCAAACGCCGACGGTTCGTCTCCCCGAAATGTGAGCCGCTATCCGGGCTACGACTTCTCCCCCGCCTGGAAGCCGGACGGCACGCTCACCTGGGTTTCTGACCGGGACGGTCGTTATGACGTGTACGGGGTTCGGGGAGAAGCAGTCGGTAAATGAAGAAACGAGGAAATGAGGAAATGGGAATGCACCCGGGCCGGTCCTGACCCAGTTTCCGCATTTCCTCGTTTACCCGTTTACTCCAGTTCCTTCCTAGGAACTGGTCGACTGCCAGGCGGGCTTGTGCTCCTTCAGGTTCTTCTTGTTGACCAGGTAGAGCGGCGTGATCTGCGGGTTGGTGACCGTTTCGCCCTTGAGGTGCTTGATGGTCGCCTTGACGGCTTCGCGTCCCTGCGTCTCGGCGTCTTGAAGGATCGTGGCGTAGATCTTGCCTTCATCGATGTATTTGAAGGCATCCGACTCTCCGTTGAAGCCGATGATCTTCAGCTCGCTGCGGCCCTTCTGCGCGCACACGTCGGCTGCTGCCAGCGCGCCGTCGTCCGACTGCGCGACCACGGCGTCGATGGTGCCCTTCGGGAACTTCAGCAGCACCGTCTCCATCGCGCTCACGCCTTTGGTGCGGTCGAAGTCATAGGGCGTCCGCTGCACGATCTGATAGCCGGACTTCCCTTTGAGCGCCTCCTCCAGGCCGGCTTCCCGGTCCCGCTGCGGGGAGGAGCCGATAATGCCCTGGAGCAGCACGATCTTGCCGCCCTTGGGTAGGGCTTCCAGAACCGCCTGGCCCTGAAGCTTGCCACCCTCTTTGTCATCCGCACCCACGTACGTCACCACATTGCCGCCATCGACCACGCGGTTCACCGTGATCACGGGAATATTGACCTGGTTCGCCTTCTCCACGCCGGGCACCAGGGTCTTCGTCTCGGTGGGGCAGAGGATCAGAGCATTCACCTTCTTCACCGCGAAGGTATCGATCGCGGAAAGCTGGGCCTGCGGATCGTTTTTGCCATCCACCACGTTGATGGTCGCACCCTGTGCTTTGGCCTCTTCCTCCAGCCCCTTGCGCATCGCGACGAAGAAGGGATGGTTGAAGGTGGGAATCGTCGAGCCGATGGAATAGCTCGTGGATCCGGAAGTCCCTGGCGCGCTGGTGTTGGTGGAGCTATCCGAGGGGGTGCTCGACCCACCGCCGCACGCACTCAGACAAAGAGCACAGCCCGCCATTGCACCGGTCAGGAGCCAGCGTCGGCTCCGGGTTTGCTTGTTCATTGCAGCCTCTTGATCTCGATCAGCCGTCGTCTGCCGCGAATGTTCTCTGCCCGAGGGCCTGCCGCCTGCTTCCAAGACACCCGCTTCGGGATGCTCTTAGCGCCTCGACCGGGCGCGGGCGTCTACCGCCACCGCGAGCAGGATGATCAGGCCCTGAATCACCGGCCGCCAGTTCGGGGCGTTGACCGCCATCTGCAGTCCCACATCGACCACTCCGAGCGTCACGGCTCCCAGCAGCACGTTCCAGGCGCTGCCCACGCCACCACCGAGGGCAATGCCGCCGACGATACAGCTCGCGAGGCTCTGCAACTCGTAGCCGACACCCGCAACGGGGCTGGCCTGACCGGCACGGGCGATCATCACCAGTCCGCCAATGGAAGCCAATAAGCCGGACAGCACGTACGTGGAGATCTTGATGCGATCCGTAGGGATACCCGCCAGGCGCGCCGCCTCCTCGTTGCCGCCGAGCACGTAGACGTACTGCCCGAATGGCAGCAGCCGCAGCACTACCGCCAATAGCACCACGAGGCCGAGGAACAACAGCGAGGCGTAGGAGAACTGGCCCACGTGGCCGAAGGAGAGTTGCCGGAAGGCGTCGGCTTGGGCACCCAGCGACATCGGCTGGTTGTCCGTATAGACGTTGGTGATACCGAAGAAGGCGATCTGGGTCCCCAGGGTAGCCACAAACGGGTTGATGCCAAGCTTGGCGATCAGCGCACCGTTTACCCCACCGAGAAACGCACCGGTCGCGAGACCGGCGGCGACCGCCACGGGGATCGGTTGGCCGTGCTTGCTGAGGAGGCTGGCGACCACCGCGCCGGAGAAACTGGCGATGGCGCCCTGGGAGAGGTCGAAGCCGCCGCCAATCAGCGGAAACGTCTGGCCGACTGCCAGGATTCCGATGATCGCCATGGCGTTCAGGATGTTGAAGAAGTTTTCGGGGGAGACGAAGGTCCGCTCCCTGGAGCCGAAGACGATGCAGAGAACGACCAGCGCGATGACCCCCGTAAAGGGACGCAGCCGGGCCACCAGGTTACCCGAGCCCGTGGGCTTCTTTTCTAGAACATCGCTCACTGGCTTTCAGCTCCGTCGGTCAATTCACTCATTCGGAGCCTCCCACAATGGCCGCCAGAATTGCCGGCTCCGTCGCCCGGGCAATCGGCTCTTCGTAAACTACTTCACCCTGGCGCATTACCGCCACCCGATCCCCCAAACGCAACGCTTCCTGGATGTCCGGGGTCGCCACGATTACCCCTGCGCCTCCGGCAGCCAGCGCGTGGATCAGCGCGTAGATGTCTTCACGAGCGCCGATGTCGACCCCACGAGTCGGCTCGTCGAACAGGTAGATGCTGGCGTTTCGCTCCGCGACACGGCCCACGACCACCTTCTGCTGGTTGCCGCCCGAGAGGGAGGCGATCTCCTGCTCCGGTCCAGTGCAGCGGACGCCGTACTTCGCGATCAACGCTTCCGCACTCTTGCGCACCCGGGATCGCCGTAACATGCCTGATCCCGACCAGCGGGTCAGGTCCGTGAACGTGAAATTCGTGCTCACGTCGAGCTGTGGGATGATCCCATACGCCTTCCGGTCGCCCGGTGAGAGCAGGATGCCGGCCCGGGCGGCCTCGCGTAGGGAGCGCCAGCGGACCGGTTTCCCCTGGAGATGCAGCGTGCCGGACCGCACCGGAACCGCGCCGTAAAGCGCCCAGCAAAGCTCCGTCTGTCCCGCGCCAGCCGCCCCAGTTAGGGCGAGGATCTCGCCCCGCCGTACCTCCAGGGAGACGTTGCGAAACACGGATCCGGTCAGGGCATTCGTCGACAATACAGTTTCGCCGAGGGATGTCTCGGGACGCTCGCCGGATTCTACTTTCCGGCCGATCATCGCCTGCACCAACTCGGTTTCGCTGAAGGCGCCCCGTTCCCAGGTCGCCACGTTGCGGCCATCGCGCAGTACGGTGACCCGGTCTGAGATCTCGAACACCTCCCCCAGATGGTGCGAGATGTAGATGATACCGATGCCGCGCTCTTGTAGCTGGGCGACGATCCCGAACAGGCGCCGGATCTCGCCACCGGAGAGTGCGGCAGTGGGCTCATCCAGAACGAGGACGCGGGCATTCCGGTGGAGTGCCTTAGCGATCTCCACCAGTTGCTTCTCACCGGTGGTCAGGCTCTTGACCGGTTGCTCGGCGCGCAGCGGAAAGCCCAGCCTCTCCAGGTGGCGGCGGGCTTCGGCCATGATGGATCCGCGGGAGATCACCGGAATCAGGCCGCCAAGGCGCCGAACCGGCTCCTGGCCGACGAGAATGTTCTCCGCCACGGACAGCTCCGGCACCAGGTTAAACTCCTGGTAGATGACGCCGATTCCCAGCCGGAGCGCGTCTTGCGGGGAATGGATGACGACGGGCTGACCATCCAGGAGGATCTCGCCCGCGTCTCGTAGGTAGGCGCCGGAAAGAATCTTGATGAACGTAGACTTGCCCGCGCCGTTGGCGCCGACCAACGCGTGTACTTCCCCCGCGCGCAGGTCAAGGCTGACCCCGGAGAGGACGCGTGTGCCGTGAAACGACTTCTGGATTTCCCGCAGTTCGAGGAGGGACATGGAGTAGGTGAAACAGCCCGGGACCGTTTCACCGGACCGCACTCCGCCTCCTCCTGTTGGTTCAGTCTCGGGTGGCTGCCACTGAACGCGTAAACACGCATAGATAGCCCGGAGCAGAAGTCGGCTCGGCGGAAGTGATCCGTACCCGGAAGCTCACCCCAGCGGGGGTGATCAGGTTGCCCACCTGTCCCACGCTGCTCAGTACGCGATTGATGAGGTTGCCCTGGCCAAACGCTAGCCTAAGATAACCTACCTCGCCCGCCTCTTCCTGGCGCAGCATGTAATGCACGGCGAGGCGAACGCCGCTGTCATGCAGCTCAAGATCGCCATACTGATCGGTGTCCAGGTCGTCAGTCGTCATCGATGCACCTCGAAACGCGGTTGCCCTCTCGTTCTTCCGCCACCGTGGTGGGGTGTAAACACGCACAAAGTTCGGTTGGCTCAATCAGATGGATGACACCTTCGAACCGTGCTTCGTAGATCGCGCACGATAGAATGTCATTCGGTGCTGGGAAGCAAGTACTGGATCGTTGCCGCTACTCGGCGACTCTCACAATTAACCCGGCCAGGGCGCGGTTACTAATCAAGCTGCAAAAGCGCTGATTAAAGATGGAAGAACCCTCTACCGATTCCGGCCAACCGAGCAAAAGAGAAGCCATCCCCGCTTCATCTGGACGACTCGCAGGGGCTGTCTCTATCCGAGAGCTTGAAGAGCGCGAACGGGCGCACTTGCAACAAATGGAGCGCCTCGGCCGGCGGGCGCACTACCTCCGGCTGGCGGCCACCGTTCTGCTGATCCTCGCTGCCGCAGGTTTGTTCGTGTCGTGGCAGTCACTTCGCAGCAAGCACCTTGCTGCGGAAAAGAGCCTGACGCAGATCTGGCTGGCTCTGGATTTCCAGAAGACCATGATCTTTCGCCAGGTGCCGCTTGATCCAGACAACCGTCCGCAAGATGCGGCCACCCGTCGGAAGTTCGACGACGCGTTTGGTGAATTGCGGGCCGACAATCTCGCCACCCGTGTACAGGCCATTCAGGTGGTTCAGGGGATACTGAGTCCTCGAATTCCACGCGCCAATGCTCGGATGAATGCCGAATTTCCGGTGCTTGCCGCCAAATATGCGCGGGATCTGACCGACTCGATGCGAGACATCAAGAATTCGAAGACGAGTTACAATTCGGCCGTCAGCGATTACAACCGAGAGGGGAAGTCTTTCCCCTGGAATATCGCTCACCACCTTTTCGGCTTCCCGGAGCGCCTAGTACCGCTCAAGTAGTGTGCGAGTCTCGTTCCGTAGTTCCCCAGATTGGCTCCGAACGGTCACCCAGGGAATTACCTGCGGGGTTGGGCCGACCCATCACTTCGCTCTCGGCAGTCGGTTCAGAACCATGCCTAACGCGGATCGTGACCTTCGGAAAGCTCCTCGAAATCTTCGCAGGCGGCCATGAGCCCAGGATTTTTCTGGTGGTGCCGCGCGTAGAGGAAGCAACCGATAAACAGCGTCACCACCACGCCCACGTTCCAAGCGGGGGAGATGTGCGGCGCGAAGTGATGCCCCACGAACTCCCAATGGCCTCCGCCTATCGGCAAGGTGAATTGTAGACCGTGGATGTACTCCAGCAGTAACTTCACCCCGACCCACGCTACAACTACGTAAGCACCGTCGATGAGCTTGGGATACCGCTTGACGAGCTCCAATACCTGGACCGTTAGCATTCGCATCATCAAGATGCCCAGAAGGCCGCCCACGATGATGACCCACGTCTTCTTGGTCATTCCCACGGCGGCCAGGATCGAGTCCACTGCAAAGACCAGGTCGATCAAATCAGCTTTGACAACGATGGTCCAGAAGAGGGAGAGCCCCATGAAGGTCGCCGCTTTAGCGGGCGTGACACCTGGCTCCGGTTCCTCATCCGGATGGCTCGTGAAGTGCTTGTAAGGCAGGTAGAGCAGGTACAACCCGCCGATCAGCGAGATCCAGGTCAGCTTGACCAACCAGACTGCGAGTAGCGTGGCCACGATGCGCAGCGCGAAGGCACCCAGAATACCATAGTGGAGAGCTTTGCGCTGTTGCTCCTCCGGAAGCGGCATCACCAACACAGCGAGGACCAGGGCATTGTCCCCACTGAGTAGTCCTTCCAGAACGATCAGAACCAGAATTGTTGCCAGATCTGACCATGCAAAATCGAGACCGATCACTCTTACTCCCTCGTTGACCACACAAAATCGGATGGGATGCAGCCGGAGCCGATTCGCTCTAAGGTGACCCGTCTCCTCCCCGGATCAGCATCCCGGATCACATGCCAGAAAAAGCACCTCTAGACGAGGGATGGCGGCATGTTAGGGACATCCCCACAACAAGGCCGACTGGCCGCTTCCTTTACCTTACCCGCTCTCGCGGCAATTCGCAGGGAAACACCAGCCGGCGGGGGCACCTATCTTCGTACCGCAGCCACCAGGCGCCCCTCTGCAGAAGCTACCCAGGCCGGCACAGTGGCGCACAGCCGGATCTCGCCCAGAAGATGGTCGGCCTCACGAGCTTCCCGGCGACCTCAACCAGGTGAGCAGAAAGTCGCTCTAACCGACTGCCCTGGAACGAAGATCTCAGCAGCGACCGAACTCCCGACGAACCCTTTGATGGCCCACCATTATTTCTTCACGGTGATCAGCAGGGGCTCGCTGGCGTGGCTGACCTTAACGACGAAGTTGATGGAGACCTGTCCGAGCACTGCGATGGGTAGGTTCTGGATCTCTGGCGCGTCCGGCGTTGCCTTGAGCACGATTTTGCCCTTCGTTTCTGTGGGTCCGAGGAGCGTCTTGCTAGCACCCTCGTCCAACGAGACGCCGGGCGGCAGTGGGTCGCCGTATTTGCTGCCCAAATGGCGCAGGTACACATCCAGAATCACGTTTTTGTCATAGCCATTCTGGCGGACAACGTCGACATCGATGGTGGCCGTACCGCCCGGTTTCAGGTCGGCGTGATTGGTGCTTAGCTTCAAGAGCACATCGCTGGGCGCCGTGACACTAACCACGTGCGTTTTCACTTCGAACCGTCCGCGTCCGCCGCCGGGGAGGTAGATCTCCTCCAATGGGGTTACTTCGTGGCGGACAGTCTGGGTTTTACCGTCCGCCAGAGGGATTTCTGCGGTGGCAAACATTCGGATGCGGCGAAAGTCCGGTTTCGCGTCCGGTGCGGCTCGGAAGACAACGCAGCCCTGCGTCATATTCGCGGGGATGCGGTCTGTCGTCGCGGTGACGCCGGGGGGTAAGTTCTCCGCGGAAAGCTTGATCTCGCCCGTGAACCCATTACGCCGGGACGCGAGCATATAGACGGCGTAGCCGCTGCCGGGACCGACCAGCGACTTATCGTCGTCACACTGGACGGCGAAGTCAGGGCGGGCGGGCCGGGCGCTAATATTGTAGACGAAGGTGTCGCCACCGCGTCCGTGGAGGTCGCGGATCTGGACTACGTATTCGCCGTCCGCGGGACAGGTCCAATCGATGCGGCTATCTTTGCCGTTCGCATCGTCGTTGTTGGTGATGGGCTTGCCCTGCGCGTCGAGGATTTCAAGGTAGGAGTCAAGTGAGGAGTCGTTGCGGCGGGCGGTCACTTCGAAGGTGTAGGGCTGGCCCTTCACCCCGGTAAAGCGGAAGTCGTCGACGTCGCCTTCCTTTCCGACCCGGCCGTTATACCCAGCTGGCATCGGCACAGGGGTGGCTTCCACGGGCGTGTCGTTCCCTTCCTTTTCGAGCGCTTGTGGCAGATCACTGACCAGGAAAGGCATTGGATTCGTGGCGGCATTGCCGGCTTTCACCTGCACGTCCATGTTCCCGGGCTCCATCATCGGCACTTCGACCTGCGCCGGGGGCATGCCCCCCAGGTTGTAGCCGATGGGCAGCACTTCCACCGTTTGCCCTCGCTGACCGGCCATGGGGTAGAGCGCCGTCAGAAACGGTTTGCGGGTACAGGCCAGGCGGTAGGTCCAGCCGGCCATCCCCTGGTAACGAACGTCCCGCACCTGGACCTGATAAGTGCCCGCTTTCTCGAAGCGGTGGGCGAGTAGGGGGTCCGGGCCGTAATAGTCGTCGGCGATCGCCAGCTCACGCCCTGTTTCGTCCTGAAGTGTGAGGATGGGATCCGAGTGAGCACCGCCGCCGCCGGGTGTGAGGTCGTGGATCTTGTCCTGAAGGCGAGAGGAGACGCAGCTAAAAACGACCTCGTCCCCGGCGTTTGCCTGGAACTTGAAGTAGTCGACGTCCTCATTGCTCTGGATTCGGCCCTCGACCACGGAGGGGAGCTCGATCAGGTTCGCCTCGGCGAGGACGTTATTGCCTTCCTTCTCAAGGATCTCCGGATCGTCGCCGATCACGAGCATTCCGATGGTCGACATCCCGCGCGGGGTTGCGATCCGGAACTCTTGGGGACCCAGGCGCGCGTCAGGAGCCACAGCCACCTTGAGCGTCACGGCATTCTGGGGCTGGCCCGGCTTCTGGGAAGCATCGGGCGGCACGATCTCGGCCGAGATCCCTTTGTTTTCGAATAGGGTACCGTAGGCTCCGGCGAAGTTGAACTGCCCCTCTACCTTGATCTCCGTGGTCTTACCACGCTGGCAGCCCACCGGGTAGACGCTGACGATCATGGGATAACCGGTCTGCGCCCGGACGACGGTGGGGAACGCGAGGGCGACGGTCGCCAGTAGCCCTATAAATCGCAGTCTCATTACCGTAACTCCTCGCGGCCCATTCGAATGCCCTGGTTCACGTGCCACCTGCTCCCATTCACTTCGGACCCTGCAACTTAACCGGGCTCAGTGGCTCGCCGCGGAGCGCCTTGAGCACTTCTTCCGGTTTCAGCAGCGTTTCGGAGAACGGCTCGGGGGCTACAGCCTCGCCGCCCACAGTCCACTGGAGCGTGCCGGGAGCGCCTTCGGAGCGACTCAGGTAGCCTTCCGGCGTGGCCAGAAGCCATTCCGGCTTCGCCGTGGGGTCTGGAAGTGCGTAGCCCAGGACCAGGAGGCGCCCGGTGGCGGCATCCCAGAGTCTAAGCAGGCCTTTCCAGCTTCCCGCAGCCACGCGCTTGCCGTCCGAGCTGAGCGCGGCGCAGAACAGCGGCTCGCCTCCACTACTATAAGACTTCTGCTGCCCGCCGGTAGCGCCATCCCAGAGGCGGACCGTTTGATCCTGGCTGACGGAGATCAGCTGCTTGTCGTCCGAACTCCGGCGGACTTCGAATACGCTTCCGCCGTGACCGCCCTGGTTACGCATCTGCTTCCCGGTGGCGAGGTCCCACCAGCGGAGTCCGGGCTCTCGGCCACTGGAGATCACTGATTTTCCATCGGCCGAAATCACTAGCGCCTGTACGTCCTGGTCGTGCCCCGTGAGGGTACGCAGCGCTTTCCCAGTCGCAGCGTCAAACAGCTTGATCGAATGATCGCGTCCACCGGATACCAGGGTCTTTCCGTCCGGCGAGAAGGCCACCGCCAGTACTGCGTCGGTATGATCCTTGATGGTCAGCGTGGGTGTGCCGGCGGGCAAATCCCAGACCTTGACCAGCTTGTCGAAGCTCGCCGTTGCGAGCCGTTTGCCATCCGCGCTCCACGCCAACGAATAGACCACGTCTGAGTGACCCGCCAGCTTAGCGACCGGCCGTGCCGGGGCGGCTGTGTCATACAGTTGCACGGTCCCGGTCTGCGCGGGGTCGCCGC
>Ga0255338_1006283_pt1 | contig 10187 bp, 5 predicted proteins | sample MeOH1_35cm_T4_19_FD_203715 | JGI IMG/M metagenome (GOLD analysis project Ga0255338, IMG submission 203715) | Sandy soil microbial communities from University of British Columbia, Vancouver, Canada - MeOH1_35cm_T4_195 | ecosystem: Engineered > Artificial ecosystem > Sand microcosm > Unclassified ...
TTGCGGCGCCGGGGCTTGGGCGCGGCGCCCGACGCCTTGGTGCGCGCCTTGGCGCGCGTGCGGGGCGAGGCGGCCGCGCCCGTCGTGCCGGCAGCGGCCTTGCGCCGCCGCGTGCCCGTCGCGGCGTCCGTCTTCGGTGCGCGCGCCTTCCGGGCGCCCGCCTCGGGCTCGCCGGCCTCGCGGCGAAGCGGCTTCTCGATGGGCGCGGTGGGATTGGCGGGCCGGTCGAACCTGCCCTCGCCCCACAGCTCCTCGAGGTTGTAGTACGCGCGCACCGCGGGCTGCATCACGTGCGCGACGATGTCGCCGGAGTCGACCAGCACCCATTCGGCGCCCTCCTCGCCCTCGGTGCCGACGATGGCGCAGCCGGCCTCCTTGAGCTTGTCGCGGACGTGGCGGGCGAGCGCCTTGGTCTGGCGCGCGGAATCGGCGCTCGCGACCACGATCCAGTCGAACATGGAGGTGATCTTCCTCACGTCGATGGCGAGGATGTCGCGGGCCTTGATGTCCTCCAGGGCTGCGACGACGAGCTTCTTCTTGGCGAGGGTGGTCAGTTGTCTGGTCACGCGGAGGTTCCGTAGAGCTGGTGCTGGTGGATGTAGTCGACCACGGGGTCGGGGGTGAGGTAACGGATCGAGCTCGCGGCCTGCACGAGGCCGCGGACGGCGGTGGAGGAGATGGCGAGCGGCGTCATGGCGAAGGTCATGATGCGCCCCGCCGGTGCGGTGAGCACGTCCCTCAGGCTCATCGTGACGCGCGGCCACAGGGCCTTCGGGATCGCCCCGGGCCCCCGGGAATGCCACTCCGGATCGTCGGCGCGCACGGCGACGGCGAAATGCGCCAGCTCGAAGAGCGTTTCCCACCGGTGCCAGGTTTCCACGCGCGCGAAGGCGTCGGTTCCGCACAGGAAGACGAGCGGCGTGGCGGGGCCGCACTCGCGGCGGTATTCCTCGAGGGTGTCGACGCTGTATGTGGGCCCCGCGCGGCGCACCTCGCGGTCGTCCACGCGGAACGCGGGGTCCGCGCCGACGGCGAGCTCGAGCATGCGCACGCGCTCGGCGCCGCCGGCGTAAGTGTCGCGCGAGCGCTGCCACGGATGCCCCGTGGGCAGGAACACGACGCGCTCCAGGCGGAAGGCCTCGCGCACCTCGACGGCGAGCCGCAGGTGGCCGAAGTGGACCGGGTCGAAAGTGCCGCCGAAGAGGCCGAGGGGGGAGGCCAAGAGCTCAGCCGCGGACGTGCCCGTCACCGAGCACGATCCACTTCTGCGAGGTGAGCCCCTCGAGCCCGACGGGCCCGCGCGCGTGGAGCTTGTTCGTGGAGATGCCGATCTCGGCGCCCAGGCCGTACTCGAAGCCGTCGGCGAAGCGGGTCGAGGCGTTCACCATGACGGAGGCGGAGTCGACCTCGCGCAGGAACCGCTGCGCGCGCCCCCAGTCCCCGGTGACGATGGCGTCCGTGTGCTGCGAGCCGTATTTCGCGATGTGGGCGATGGCCTCGTCGATGCCGGGCACGATCGCGATGGCGACGATGGGCGCGAGGTACTCGGCGTACCAGTCGTCCTCGGTGGCCTCCTTCACGCCCTTCACGCCCGCCTTCGCGAGGACCGCCCGGGACTCGGGGCAGGCGCGCATCTCGACGCCCCTGGCCGCGAACATCTTCCCGATGGCCGGCAGCACGGACGGCGCGGCCGGCCGCGCGACGAGCAGGGTTTCCATCGTGTTGCACGTCCCGTAGCGCTGGGTCTTCGCGTTCTCGACGATGGCGAGCGCCTTGGCGGGGTCCGCGCCCGCGTCGACGTACACGTGGCACACGCCGTCGAGGTGCTTGATGACGGGGACGCGGGCCTCGCGGGAGATGCGCTCGACGAGGCTCTTGCCGCCGCGCGGCACGATCACGTCGACGTACTCCTGCGCCGCGATGAGCTCGCCGACGGCCGCGCGGTCGGTGGTGCCGACGAGCTGGATCGCCGCCTCCGGCAGGCCCGCGGCCTTGAGGCCCAGGTGCAGGCAGGCCGCGATGGCCTGGTTGGAGTGCAGGGCTTCGCTGCCGCCGCGCAGGATGGCCGCGTTGCCGCTCTTCAGGCACAGCGCGCCCGCGTCCGCGGTCACGTCGGGGCGCGACTCGTAGATGATCCCCACCACGCCCAGCGGCACGCGCATGCGGCCCACCTGGATGCCGGAGGGGCGGTAGCGCAGGTCGGTGATCTCTCCCACGGGGTCGGGAAGCTTCGCGACCTGGCCAAGCCCCTCGGCCATCTCCTCGATGACCTTGGCCGTGAGCTTGAGGCGGTCGATGAAGGCGTCGTCGGCGCCTTCGGCGCGGGCGCCCTTCACGTCGCGCGCGTTGGCGGCGAGGATCGTCTTCTCGCGGTCGACGAGGGCGCCGGCGGCCGCCTCGAGGGCCTGGTTCTTCGCGGCCGTGCCGGCGCGCGCGAGCAGGCGGCTCGCGTCGCGGGCGGCGGCGCCCAGCGCGGCGATGAGTCCCTGGCTGTCGTCGGTGGCGTTCAGGTCGTTCATGCGGTCTCTCGGCGAGTCAGGTCCATCCCGCCGGCTCGTCCCTCGATCATGTCAGGCGGCGGTGCGAAGCGCCGGAGTGCCGGCGAGGGCGAGGGAGAACTCGAGGATTTCCTCCCACGCGTCTCCCGTCTCGACGCCTTTGATCATGCGGTCAATCCGGTGTGCCCGCAAGAGTTGCCGGTCGAAGGAGGCGGCATCGTGCTTGCGCGCGGTGCGCTGGATGCGCTGCACGCGGTCCTGGTCGAGGAAGCGGCGCGGGCGCTCGCCGGCCGCGAGCTGCATCATGAGGCGCAGCTCCTCGGTCAGGGCCCAGAGCAGCAGCGGCAGGGGCTCGCCTTCGGCCTCCAGCGAATCGACGGCGCGCGCGATGCGCCCCGGCTGCGCCTCGTGGATCGCGTCGATGAGCCCGTCGCGCTCGAAGCGGGAGACGTCGGTCACCGCCTCGCGGATGGCGTCGAGGGAAATCTCCCCCGCGGGCAGCAGCAGGGCGAGCTTGTCCACCTCCTGCTTCGCCGCGAGGAGGTTGCCCTCCACGCGATCGGCCATCCATTCGAGCGTCTCCACGCCCGCGCGCTGCTGCTGCGCGGCCAGGCGCTCGGCCAGCCACTGCGGCAGCTCCTCGCGCGAGACGGCCTTCGCCTCCACCACGGTGCCGGCGCCCTCGAGCGCGCCGAACCAGGCGGTCTTGAGGCCCTGCCACTCCAGTTCCGGCAGCATCACGAGGACCAGCGTGTCCTCGGGCAGGCGCGCGCAGAGCGCCTCGATCGCCTTGCCGCCCTCCGCGCCCGGCTTGCCCGTGGGAATGCGGATCTCGAGGATCTTCCTCGACGCGAAGAGCGAGAGGTTGGCGGCCGAGGCGGTGAGCTTCGACCAGTCCGCGCCGGGCTCCGCCGAGAAGACCTCGCGCTCGGCGTATCCGTCGCGGCGCGCCGCCGCGCGGATGGCGTCGCCCGCCTCCAGCGCGAGGAGCGCCTCGGCGCCGTGCACGGCGTAGAGGGGTGCCAGCCCCTTCTTCAGGTGCCCGGCGAGCTGGCGCGTGGCGATCTTCATGGCTTCGGGACGTTGGCGTGGACGACGGCGACGCGGCGCAGGACCTGCGCGGCCGCCTCGACGCGCATGTCGTGGAACAGCAGCTGCTCCTCCGCTTCCTTCGCGAGCGGCGCCGTTTCCGAGTAGGAGATGATGCGGCGGACCTCGAACTCCGTGGGCTCGATGAGCGCCTTGCCCGAGGCGTCGGTCGCCTCGAAGCCCACCCTCAGGCGAAGCTGGAAGTCGAACACGCGGCCCGCGCCCGTCAGGGTCTGGATCGTCTTCTCCGCGTTCTCCGAAAGGATGCGCACGTGCACCTCGGCGGCCCGGCTGTCGGGGGCGAGCCGGGTGGGCCCGCCGGCGAGCTGGCGGCGGATCTCGGCGGCGACTTGCGAGGGCGCGGCCGTGGAGAGGTGGAGCGACTTCAGCCCCATCGGGGCCTCGCCCCGCAACTGGAAGCCGCAGGCGGACAGGGCGAGGCACGCGACCGCCATCGCGCCCCGAATCCCGGCCCTCCCCCCGGATCGACGCAGGACCAGTCTAGACAACGATGTTCACCAGGCGGCCGGGCACCACGACGACTTTCCTCGCGGGCCTGCCTTCCATGAACTTCACGGCGGCCTCGCACGCGAGCGCCGCCTTCTCGATCTCCTCGCGCGCGGCGGCAGCCGCGACATGCAGGTGGCCGCGCAGCTTGCCGTTCACCTGGACGACCAGCTCGATCGTGTCCTGGACGAGGGCGGACTTGTCGGCCTCGGGCCAGGGCTGGTCGACGAGGCGCGTTCCGGGGCGAAGCTCGGCCCACAGCGCGGTGGCGATGTGCGGCACGACGGGCGCGAGGAGCAGCACCGCGCCCTCGAGCACTTCCTGTGCGACCGCGCGCGCTGCCGGCGACGGATCCTTGACGTCGGTGAGCGCGTTGAGGAGCTCCATCACCGCGGCGATCGCGGTGTTGAACTGCAGGCGCCGCCCGTAGTCGTCGCCCACCTTGTCGATGGTCTTGTGCAGCTTGAAGCGAAGGTCCTTGAGCTCCTTCGGGAGGTCGCCCGCGGCGCGGCCGGCCACCGGGCCGGCGGCGGCGAGATGGTCGTGCACGAGCTTCCACAGGCGCTTGAGGAACCGGAAGGAGCCCTCGACGGAGGAATCCGACCAGAGGATGGTGTCCGTGGGCGGGCTCGCGAACATCACGTACAGGCGCGCGGTGTCGGCGCCGTAGCGGTCGATGAGGTCCTGCGGGTCGACGCCGTTCCTCTTCGACTTGGACATCGTGCCGATGCCGCCGTAGTCGACGGGGCTGCCGTCGGCCTTGAGCGTCACCGCGGCGATCTTCCCCTCGGCATCGGCCTTCACGTCGACCTCCTCGGGCGCGTAATAGGCGATGCCTCCCTTGTCGGTGCGCCGGCTGAAGATGTGGTTGAGCACCATCCCCTGCGTGAGCAGGTTCCTGAACGGCTCGTCGACCTTGACCAGCCCCATGTCGCGCATCACCTTGGTCCAGAAGCGCGCGTACAGGAGGTGCAGGATCGCGTGCTCGATGCCGCCGATGTACTGGTCCATCGGCATCCAGTAGTCGGCGCGGCCGTCCACCATCGTCTTCGCGTCGGGGCACGTGTAGCGGAAGAAGTACCACGACGAATCGACGAAGGTGTCCATCGTGTCCGTCTCGCGCCGGGCGTCGGCGCCGCAGGACGGGCACTTGCATTCGTAGAAGGCGGGCGACTTGGCGAGCGGGCTTCCGGAGCCGTCGGGCACCAGGTCCTCCGGCAGCACGACGGGAAGCTGGTCGTCGGGCACCGGCACGTCGCCGCAGGCCGGGCACAGGACCATCGGGATGGGCGTGCCCCAGTAGCGCTGGCGCGAGATGCCCCAGTCCCGGAGGCGGAACTGCTTGCGCTTCTCGCCCAGGCCCATCGCGCGGAGGTCGGCCGCGACCGCGTCGATGGCCGCCGGCTGCGCGAGCCCGTCGTACTTGCCGGAATTCACGCACACGCCGGCTTCCTCGTACCAGGGCTGCCACGCCTCGGTGGAGTAGGCCTGGCCGCCCACGTCGATGACGGGCCTGATCGCGAGGCCGTATTTCTTCGCGAAGGCGAAGTCGCGCTCGTCGTGGCCCGGCACGGCCATCACCGCACCCTCGCCGTAGCCCATGAGCACGTAGTTGCCCACCCAGACCTCGACCTTGTCCTTCGTGAAGGGGTGCAGCACGAAGAGCCCCGTGGGCATCCCCTTCTTCTCCATCGTGGCGAGGTCGGCCTCCATCACGCCGCCCTTCTTGCACTCCTCGATGAACGCGGCGAGCTTCGCGTTGCCCTTCGCGGCCTCGTGCGCAAGCGGATGCTCCGCCGCCACGGCGGCGAAGGTGACGCCCATGATCGTGTCGGCGCGGGTCGTGTAGACCTTGAGGCCCTGCTTGCCGTCGGCCATCCGGCGGGCCGTCTCGTCCGCGTAGGGCAGCGTGAACTCGACGCCGTAGGAGCGGCCGATCCAGTTGCGCTGCATCTGCTTCACCTGCTCGGGCCAGCCGAGGCCGTCGAGGGCGTCCACCAGCTCGTCGGCGTACGCCGAGATGCGCAGGTACCACATGGGAATCTCGCGCTTCTCGACCGCCGCGCCCGTGCGCCAGCCCTTGCCGTCGATCACCTGCTCGTTGGCGAGCACGGTCTTGTCCACCGGGTCCCAGTTCACCGTGCCGGTCTTGCGGTAGGCGATGCCCTTCTCGCGCATGCGCAGGAAGAGCCACTGGTTCCACCGGTAATACGACGGCGAGCAGGTCGCCACCTCGCGCGTCCAGTCGATGGCGAACCCGAGCGACTGGAGCTGCTTCTTCATGTAGGCGATGTTTTCCCACGTCCATTTCGCCGGCGGCACGCCGTTGGCCATGGCGGCGTTCTCGGCGGGCAGGCCGAAGGCGTCCCAGCCCATGGGCTGCAGGACGTTGAACCCCTTCATGCGCAGGAAGTGGCAGAGCGCGTCGTTGATCGAGTAGTTGCGCACGTGCCCCATGTGGAGCTTGCCCGACGGGTAGGGGAGCATGCCCACGTCGTAGTACTTGGGCTTGTCCGAGGCGTCGGGCGCGACGAAGGCCTTCGTGTCGGCCCACGCCTTCTGGACGGCGGGCTCGAGGGTCTTCGGCTGGTATTGGGCATCCATTGCGTTTCTCGATCGGCGGGCGCGTTGTGCGATGCGCAAATTATAGCAGCGGGGTCGCCCAAACCCTTGATTTGCCATGCGCTATCGCGGCCGGGAACTTGTGCGCGGCGGCGGCTGTCTTTCGACCACATGCCTGTTCCTTTGCGGGCATCCGGATAGTGGGGCAACACGTTGGGGGCGCCTTCGGGCGCCCCAGTTTTTTTTCGGGGGCCGGCCCGGGCGTGGCGGGATCCGCGGGCGTAATCCGTTTATCCGGGTACGCCCCGACAACGCGACCGCCCCGCCCACGATGAACCGCCGCCGATTCGCCGTCGACCCGAAACGACTCCTCGCCATCCTGGCCGTCTGCCTGGCTCCACCCGCCGGGGCCGTCGACTGGAGCGGCACCAGCGGCGTCGACAGCAACTGGAGCACCGCCGGCAACTGGGTCGGCGGCGTCGCCCCGGCGAGCGCGAACACGACCCTCGTCACCTTCGGCGCGACCGGGCCGGCGATCAATCCGTTCGCCGATGCCCCCTGGACGATCAACCGGCTCGACTTCCTGGGCGCGGCGGGCTTCGTCCTGCAGGGCGCCCCGCTCACCTTCGCGGGCGCCTCGCCCCAGCTGAACGCGGGCCCGGCCTCGCACCAGATCCAGAACCCGCTGGTGCTTTCGTCGACGCTCGCGCTGTCGAACGTGACCGACCTCCTGGTCCAGGGCGGCACGTCGGGACCCGGGGGACTCACCAAGTCCGGCGCCGGCCTGCTCTCGATCATCGTGCCCGGGTTCGGCGCCATCCATGGCGGCGCCACAACCATCCTCGCCGGGACGGTGAGAGTCGATGCCGGCTCCGTGCCCGGCCCGGTGGTGAACGACGGCATTCTCGAACTCGCGCCCTCCGGCGGCGGAATGGTCCTTGCCCAGGCCATGAGCGGCACGGGCACGCTGCGCGTCGTGAGCGGCTCCGCGACCTCGGGCGGCCCGCCCTTTACGCACACCGGCGCCACGGAGACGACCTTCGGCGTGCTGAATGGCCAGTTCCTCGGGGGAGGCACGCTCTCGAACGAGGGCCAGCTCATGACCGGTGACAGCGTGTTCGGCTCCATCAGGGGCGCGGGGACCCTCTTCACCAACGGCACGGCGGTCACAGTCGGCGGCGACGGCACGAGCACGACCTATACGGGGCCGGTCATCGGCGCGGGCGGGCTCACGAAGGTGGGCGCGGGGCGGCTCACGCTCGTCAACGGCGGCCCCTTCTACGCCGGGACCACCACGATCAGCGGCGGCACGCTGCGCATCGGCGATGGCGTTTCGGCCCCGGCCGCGATGATCGGCGCGATGGTGATCGACGCGGCGCTGGAAATCGACACGGTTCCGGCGCCCGGGACGACCCTGAGCCAGGGCACGAGCGGAACCGGAAGCCTCGCGATCCTGGGCGGTTTCGTGACCAGCGGCGGACTGCCCCTGGCGCACGCCGGCGCGACCACGGTCCAGGGCGGCGGCTTCCTCGGCGGACCCCTTCCTGGCGGGGGCCCGCTCACGATCGCCGCGGGCGGGCAGGTGGACTCGGCGACCGTCGTGGCCGCGTCGCTCTCGGGTGCGGGCGCGTTCAACTTCGGATTCCTCACCGTCGGAGCCGACAACACGAGCACCGCCTTCACCGGCCCGATCACCGGCTCGGTCGTCACCAAGGTCGGAACGGGACGCCTCACGCTCGCGGGCGCCACGGTTCACGCCGGCACGACGGACATCACCGCCGGCACCGTAAGGTTCGGCGATGGCGTAACCGCCCCCGCGATCATCGCCGGAGCGATCGTCATCGGCGGAGCCCTCGAGTTCAACGCGACCACCGGCACGATGCTCGGAGGCGCCGTGAGCGGAAGCGGAAGCTTCACGGTGCTGGGCGGCCCCGTGGCGAGCGCCGGCCCGGCCTTCACGCAATCGGGCCCCACGACCGTCAACGCGGGCGGCACCCTCGCGGGTACCTTCCAAGGGTTCGGCGCCCTCACGATCGCAGCGGGCGGGCAGGTGGACGCGGGGGACAACAGCGTGTTCGCGACGATCGCGGGTGCGGGCCTGCTCAACGTGAATGGCGCATTGGGCAGCGTCGTGGGCTTCACCAACGCGAGCTCGACGTTCAGCGGAAGCGTCGGAGGCCCCTCCACGCTGAGCAAGGTCGGCACCGGGACCCTCACGCTTTCGGGGACGAGCACGAACGCGGGCGGCGTCGGCGTCAGCCAGGGGACGCTCGTCGTCACGGGGACGGTGGCGGGTCCGGTGACGGTGTACACGGGCGGGACGCTCGTCGGGACGGGAACCATCTCCGGTCCGGTCACGGTGAACGCGGGCGGCACGCTCGCCCCGGGGCTGAGCCCGGGCATCCTCAATACGGGAAACCTGAGTCTCGGCGGCGCGACGGCGATCGAGATCCAGGGCCCGGCGCTCGGCACGCAATACGACAACATCAACGTGGCGGGCACGGTCACGATCGCCGGGGCCACGCTCTCGCTCGCCGGCGCCTACGTGCCGGCGCTGGGCGACGTGTTCACGATCGTCTCGAACGACGGGGCGGACGCCGTCACCGGCACGTTCGCGGGCCTCGCGGAGGGTGCCATTGTCGTCTTCAACGGCGTGAACCTGCGCCTGTCCTACGCTGGCGGCACCGGCAACGACATCACGCTGTCCGCGCCGTTGCCTGTCGCCGCCACGTGGAACGGGGCGGGCGCGAACAACAACTGGAGCACGGGCGCCAACTGGATCGGCGGCGCGGCCCCCGCGAGCGGCAACACCACCTTCGTCACCTTCCCCGCGGCCTCGGCGCGATTCGGCCCCGTGGCCGATGCGCCGTGGACGATCAATCGCATGGACATCACGAGCGCCACGGCGTACGCGATGACGGGCGGCGCCATCACGTTCGCGGGCGCCGCGCCGCAGCTCAACACCTCCGGGGCGGCGCACGGCCTTGCAAGCCCCATCACGCTGTCGGCGGCGCTCGCGGTGGCGAATGCCGCGAACCTCACGCTCTCGGGCGCGATCGCCGGCGCCTCCGGTCTCGCGAAATCGGGCGCGGGCCGCCTGACGCTCTCGGGCACGAGCACCTTCACGGGCGGCACGGCGGTGAACGCCGGCACGCTCCTCGTGAACGGCACGATCCCGGGTCCGGTCACGGTCAACACGGGCGGGACGCTGGGCGGCATCGGGACCGTGAGCGGCCCGGTCACGATCAACGCGGGCGGCACGCTCGCCCCGGGCCTGAGCCCGGGCATCACCAACACGGGCAACCTCGCCCTCGGCGGCGTCTTCCTGGTCGAGATCGAGGGCACGACGATCGGCACGCAGTACGACAACACCAACGTCACCGGCACCGTGACGATCGCCGGCGGCACGCTCACGCTCGCCGGCACGTACGTGCCGGCGGCGGGCGACAGCTTCACGATCATCGCCAACGACGGCGCCGATGCCGTGACGGGAACCTTCGCGGGACTCGCCGAGGGCGCGACGGTCACCTT
>Ga0255338_1006285_pt1 | contig 10185 bp, 6 predicted proteins | sample MeOH1_35cm_T4_19_FD_203715 | JGI IMG/M metagenome (GOLD analysis project Ga0255338, IMG submission 203715) | Sandy soil microbial communities from University of British Columbia, Vancouver, Canada - MeOH1_35cm_T4_195 | ecosystem: Engineered > Artificial ecosystem > Sand microcosm > Unclassified ...
GCCGGCCTTCATGACGTAGACGCGGTCGCAGATGGCGCGGATCACCGACAGGTCGTGGCTGATGAAGGCCATGGCGAGGCCCATCTCGCGGGTGAGGTCGCGCAGGAGGTTGAGGACCTGTGCCTGGGTCGAGACGTCGAGGCCGGAGACGATCTCGTCGGCGAGCACGAACTCGGGCCGCAGCACCACGGCGCGGGCGATGCCGACGCGCTGGCGCTGGCCGCCGGAGATCTCGTGCGGGTAGCGGTCGAGGACGGCCGACGGCAGCCCGACGCGGTCGAGGATCGCCGCCGCCTGCGCCTCGGCGTCGTGGCGATTGGCGGCGAGGCCGTGGAACAGCACCGGCTCGCTGAGGATCGAGCGGATCGTCCGGCGCGGGTTCAAGGACGACATCGGGTCCTGGAAGATCATCTGCATGCGACGCCTCAGCGGCCGCATGGCGGCTTCCGGCAGGGCGGTGATGTCGACGCCGTCGAAGCGGACGGAACCCGCGGACGGCCGGACGAGACCGACGAGGGCGCGGGCGAGGGTGGTCTTGCCGGATCCCGATTCGCCGACGATGCCGACGGTCTCGCCGCGGCCGACGGCGATGTCGACGCCCTTCAACACCGTCACCGGCGGGGGGCCACCGCCGAAGAGGCCGCGCCGCCCGCCATAGGCGACGACGAGGCCGCGCGCGGCGAGAAGCGGCTCGTCGGCGCCGGCGATGCCCGCCGCGCCTGTCGTCGTCGCTGCGGCCGCACCCGGCTCAGCCATGCGTGCGGCTCCGGTCGAAGTCTGCGATCTCCCGGCGCAGGTCCGAAAAGACCGCGTCGGGGACCGGCGCGAGCCCGGCGTCGGGGCGGTCGGTGCGCGGGCTCGCTGCGACCAGCGCCCGGGTGTAGGCGTGGCGCGGCGCCTCGATCAACGCCGCGGTTGTCCCCTGCTCGATCACCTTGCCCATGTAGAGGAGGGTGACGCGGTCGCAGATCTTGGCGACGACGCCGAGGTCGTGGGTGACGAAGACGACGCCGGTGCCGTGGCGCGCCTGCAGGGTGCGGACGAGGCGCAGGATCTCCTTCTGCACCGTCACGTCGAGGGCGGTCGTCGGCTCGTCGGCGACGACGAGCTTCGGCTCGACGGCGAAGGCGCTCGCGATCAGCACGCGCTGGCGCATGCCGCCCGAAAGCTCGTGCGGGTAGGCGCGCATCACCCGCTCGGGGTCGCGGATCATCACCTCGTCGAGGAGTTCCAGCGCGCGGCGGCGAGCCTCGGCCCGGCCGAGGCCGCGTTTCAGCCGGAGCCCGTCGGTCAGTTGCGCGGCGATGCGCCGGCCGGGGTTCAGCGACGTCAGCGGGTCTTGCGGGATCAGCGTGATGTCGCGTCCCAGGATCTCGGCGCGGCGCCGCGCCGCCATCCCGACGAGATCTTCCCCCTCGAAGGCCATGCGGCCGCCGGTGAGGGCGACGCCCGCCGGCAGGATGCCGAGGATCGCCTTGGCGATCGTCGACTTGCCGGCGCCGGATTCGCCGACGAGCCCGTGCACCTCGCCGCGGCCGATGGTGAGCGAGACGCCGCGCAGGATCGGCCGGCCGTCGCGGCCGGCGGCGGCCGAGAGCGCCTCGACGGCGAGGAGCGGTGCGTCGGGCGCCGGCGCGCTCATCGCCGCATCACCGGGTCGAGGGCACGCCTCAGGCCGCCGCCGAGCTGGTTGAAGGCGAGCACGGTGAGGAACAGCGCGGCGAGGGGCGCGGCGAGCACCCACCAGGCGTGGTGGATGGTCTGGCGGCCCTCGGCGATCATGCCGCCCCAGGTCGGCGTGTCGGAGGAGACCGAGAGCCCGACGAAGGACAGGATCGCCTCGACGATGACGGCGATGCCCATCTCGAGCGAGAGAAGCGCGATCAGCGTCGGCGCGACGTTCGGCAGGATCTCGCGGAACAGGATGCGCCGCCTCGGGAAGCCCAGCACCACCGCCGCGGTGACGTAGTCGGCCTTCGCCTGCGCCATCGTCTCGGCCCGGACCACCCGGCAGAAGCGCGTCCAGTCGATCAGCACGATCGCCGCGATCACCGAGTGGATGCCCGACCCCAGCACGGCGACGAGCAGGATCGACAGGAGCACCGGCGGGAACGCCATCCAGACGTCGACGAGGCGCGAGACGACCGCGTCGACCCAGCCGCCGAGGAAGCCGGAGAGAAGGCCGAGGAGCGTGCCCACAAGGGCGGCGAGCGCCGCCGCGACGACGGCGACGAACAGCGCGATGCGGGTGCCGTAGACGAGGCGCGAAAGGACGTCGCGGCCGAGCCCGTCGGTGCCGAGGAGATAGCCCGGCTCGGCGCCGGAGATCCCCGCCGGCGGCAGCGTCGCCAGCATCAGGTCCTGCTCCAGCGGGTCGTGCGGCGCGATCCACGGCGCCAGCAGCGCCACGACGAAGAGCAAGAGAAGATATCCCCCGGCGACGACGACGCGCGGCTCGGCGAGCATCGCGGCGAGCGCCGGCCGGCCGCGCCGCGCCGCGATCCCCACCGTCATCGCCTCAGCCATGGGCGAGCCGCGGGTTGAGCGCGGCGACCATCAGGTCGACGGCGACGTTGACGAGGACGAAGAGGAGGCCGAACAGCAGCACGAGGCCCTGGATCAGCGGCAGGTCGCGGTTGACGACGGCGTCGACGCCCATGTTGCCGATGCCGGGATAGGCGAAGATGCGCTCGACGATCACCGTGCCGCCGAGGAGGAAGGTGAACTGCACGCCGGTCAGCGCCAGCGTCGGCCCGACGGCGTTCCTCAGCGCCTCCTGCACGACGAGGCGCGGCTCCGACATGCCCTTGATGCGGGCGAGCATGACGTAGTCCTGCACCATCGCCTCGCCGAGCGCCTCCTTCAGCACCCGCGCGATCACCGCGGCGAGCGGCAGGGCGAGCGCCAGGACCGGCATCACCATGTGGGCGGCGACGTCGCGGGCGACGGCGAGGCGGCCGGTCACGAGGCTCTCGACGAGATAGAAGCGCGTCGAGAAGTCCGTCGCCGCGGCGGGATCGATGCGGCCGGTGAGTGGGAACAGCGGCCAGGCGACGCCGAGGAGGAGGACGAGAGCGAGCGCCCAGACGAAGTCGGGCACGGCGAGGAGGAGGCCGTTCGCCGCGTCGATCGCCGTCCCGCCCGGCCCGCGCCGCATCAGCGTGCCGGCGACCGCGGCGCCGCCGCCGAGGAGGACGGCGACGAGAAGCGCGGCGAAGGCGAGCTCGAGCGTCGCCGGCAGCCGCTCGGCGAGCAGCGCCAGCACGTTCTGGCGCAGCGAGATCGAGGTGCCGAAGTCGCCCGCGGCGAGGCCACCGAGCCAGGCGAGGAACTGCTCGCCGATCGACCCGTCGAGCCCGTAGCGCGCCCGCATCGCCGCGACGTCGGCGGCGCTGGCGCCGGGCGCGATCATCATCGCGATCGGATCGCCCGGCACGACGCGCAGGAGGACGAACACGACGACCGCGACGCCGAACAGCGTGACGGCGGCGGCGACGGCGCGGCGGAGCAGGGCGGTGATCATCGAAGAAGCAATTGCTGCCGCGGTTCCGTCCCTCCCCTGCCAGGGGGAGGGACAGCCGGCGAAGCCGGCCGGGTGGGGCCAGTCGGCGAAGGTTGCGGCGTCGCGGCACTGGCCCCCACCTGCCGCGCCTGACGGACATCGGGTGTTCCCGATGTCCGCTTTGGATGGCCGATCTCGGGAACACCCGAGATCGGCGCGGCTGTCCTCCCCCCCTGGCAGGGGGAGGACGTCGCGAGGTGCCAGATCACCCCTTCGCCACCAGCGTCGGCTGCAGGGCGCCGGAGACGTTCGGCGTCACCTTCAGCTCCGCCTTGAAGACGATCGGCTGGACGTACTGGATGAGCGGCAGGACGTAGCCTTGCTCGGCGATGTACTTGTCGACCGCCTTCCAGCCGGCGATGCGCTTTGCCTCGTCCTTCTCGCCCCACAGGGGGCCGATCATCTCGACGAGATCGGGTGAGTCCCACACCGAGTGCGGCGACGGGCCGAACATGGCGAAGCCGGTCGAGGTCGTCGGATCGCCGATGGCGTTGCCCCAGTTGTAGAAGGCGGCCGGGGCGAGCTGGTCGGCGGCGCGAAGCTCGTAGTGCTTGGCGATCTCGTAGACCTCGATCTCCGCCTCGATGCCGACCTTCCGCCACATGCCGACGATCGCCTGGACCATCTCGTAGTCCTTCGGCTTGAAGCCGCGCGTCGTCTGGATCTTGAAGCGCACCGGCTTGTCCGGAGAGAAACCCGAGGCTGCGAGGTATTGCTTCGCCTTCTCCGGGTCGTAGCCGATCTTGATCGAGGGATCGTAGGCGGAATATTCCGGCGTCTCGAGCGTGTCGATCGGCACGCCGTAGCCGCGCAGGAGCCGCTTGACGATCGCCTGCTTGTCGACGGCGTGGTTCGCCGCGAGCCGGACGTTCTTGTCGAGCATCACGTCGACATCGTTGAGAAAGATCATGCCGATGTCGGAGATCGGCGTGGCGACGCCGGAGAGCCCCGGCTTCTCGCGCAGCCGGTCGTACTCCTCGAAAGGAATCTCCAGCGTCACGTCGGAGGCGCCGCTCTCGATCTCGGCGACGCGGCTCGTCGCGTCCGGCACGAACTTGAAGATCACCGTCTCGAAGGCCGGCTTGCCGCCCCAGTAGTTCGGGTTCGCCTTGAGGCGCAGGAAGGCGTTGCCCTCGTAGGCGTCGACCATGTAGGGGCCGGTGCCGATCGGCTTCTTCTCGAAGCCCTCGGCGCCGACCGTCTCGTAATAGGCCTTCGGCAGCACGTAGCCGGTGAGGAAGGCCATCCACATGAACAGCGTTGGCTCGTAGCGCACCACGTCGGCGGTGATCTTGTTGCCGTCAGCCTTCAGGTTGCCGATCGTCGACCAGACGAACTGGATCGGGTTGCCGGTCTTCTCGTCGGCCGCGCGCCTGAGCGACCAGACGACGTCCTCGGCGGTGAACGGCGAGCCGTCGTGCCAGGTGACGCCGTCGCGCACCACCATGAAGACTTGGCTCTTGTCGTCGTTCCAGCCCCACTCGGTGAGCAGGCCCGGCTCGAAGGCGAGGTCGGGCTTCTGGCCGACGTACTGGTCGAAGACCGAGCGGTAGATCGCCTGGATCGTCGGATTGACCGCCGACGGCCCGACGGTCGGGTCGAAGGACGGCAGGTTGACATTGTAGGCGATGGTCAGCGTATCCCCCGCCGCGGCGGAGGCGACGCGGCCGGACAGGACGCCGGCGAGGAGGCCGCCGGCACCCATGGCGAGGGCCTGGCGGCGCGACACGGTCAGCATGGTGAGCTCCTGTCCCCTCTCGCCGCCGGCCCTCCGGCGGCGGCCGTCGGGCTTCGAGCCCGATCTGCAATACTTCAAGCTTAAAAATATGCGCGAGCATTTGCCAAGGGGTTTGTAGGGGCAGGGGGTGCCCGAAATGTTGGCGGGCTCGGATGGGCGATGGCGAGAGCCTCGGGCCGGCGATCTCGCGGCCGCCACACCGCTCGCGCGGTGCAGCCCTCATCCGGCCACTCGCCCCTTCTTCTCCCGCGTGCGGGAGAAGAAGGGGCGAGTGGCGAGGCCTCGTCGCGCGCGTCCCTTCTCCCAGCTTTGTTGGGAGAAGGTGGCCGACGGGCGGATGAGGGCTGCCGCTCAAAGCACGGCGGGCGGCGCGTCGAGCTGGAGATACATGCCTGTGCATGCGCCTGCCCATTCTGTGAGCGGCCGCCGGCCGGTTTCGTGTCGGCCGGACCCGCGGTGCGGGGGCTCCCGGCCCGTCATCGCATTGACACCCTGGAACCTGAGAAATATGAATTTGCATGTGTCTCCGATCGCCGGGGACGGGAACGGCGGGCCATAGGCGCCGCCGGCGGCGATCGACGGGGCCGTCCGGCGACGGGGAGGGGCGGATGGCGGAGCGGTCGTTCGCGCGAGAGGTCGAGGACCTGAAGCTCGGCGCCGGCGAGGTGTTTCGCGGCGAGGGGATCCTCGCCATCACCAAGGCGCTGCTGCAGTCCGGCGTCTCCTATGTCGGCGGCTACCAGGGTTCGCCGATCTCGCACCTGATGGACGTCCTCGCCGACGCCAAGGACGTGCTCGACGAGCTCGGCGTCCACTTCGAATCGTCGGCGTCCGAAGCCGCTGCCGCGGCGATGCTGTCGGCCTCGGTGATGTATCCGATCCGCGGCGCGGTGACCTGGAAGTCGACGGTCGGCACCAACGTCGCCTCCGATGCCCTCGCCAATCTCGCCTCGGGCGGCGTCACCGGCGGCGCCCTCATCGTCGTCGGCGAGGACTATGGCGAGGGCTCCTCGATCATGCAGGAGCGCAGCCACGCCTTCGCGATGAAGTCGCAGATGTGGCTGCTCGATCCCCGGCCCGACCTCGAGCGCGTCGTCCAGGCGGTGGAGGACGGCTTCGCGCTGTCGGAGGCCTCCAACACGCCGGTGATGCTCGAGGTCAGGATCCGCACCTGCCACGTCCACGGCCAGTTCGTCGCCAAGGACAACCTGAAGCCGGAGTTCACGCTGCGCCAGGCGCTGGAGAGCCCGCGCCGCGACACCAGCCGGATCGTGCTGCCGCCGGCGAACTTCCTGCACGAGAAGGAGAAGATCGAGCGGCGCTGGCCGGCCGCCGTCGCCTTCGTCAAGGAGCGGCGCCTCAACGAGCACTTCGGCCCGGCCGAGGCCGATGTCGGCATCATCCTGCAGGGCGGCATGTACAACGGCGTCTTGAGGGCGCTGCAGCTCCTCGGCCTCGCCGACGTCTACGGCGGCACCTCGGTGCCGCTCTACGTCCTCAACGTCACCTACCCGCTGATCGACGACGAGATCGTCGTCTTCTGCGCCGGCAAGCGTGCGGTGCTGATGGTCGAGGAGGGCCAGCCCGAGTACATCGAGCAGTCGCTGAACACCATCCTCCGCCGCCGCGACATCGCCACCCGCATCTCCGGCAAGGACGTGCTGCCGCTCGTCGGCGAGTACACCGCGCCGGTGCTGGTGAAGGGTATCGAGGCGTTCCTGGAAGCGCACGCGCGGCCATTGCTCGGCAACCGGCCGCCCATGCCCGACCCGTCGCCGGTGCTCGCCGACCCGAAGATCAAGGCGCTCGCCGAGGTGGTGCCGCAGCGGCCGGCCGGCTTCTGCACCGGCTGTCCGGAGCGGCCGATCTTCGCGGCGATGAAGCTCGTCGAGAAGGAGCTCGGCCAGCACCACGTCGCCGCCGACATCGGCTGCCACCTGTTCTCGATCCTGCCGCCGTTCAACATCGGCGCGACGACGATGGGCTACGGCCTCGGGCCGGCCTCGGCCTCGGCCTTCAACGTCGAGGCCGACAAGCGCGCCATCTCGGTGATGGGCGACGGCGGCTTCTGGCACAACGGCCTCGCCACCAGCGTCGGCAACGCCGTCTTCAACAAGCACGACGGCGTCATCCTCGTCGTCGACAATTTCTATTCGGCGGCGACCGGCGGTCAGGACATCCTGTCGTCGCGGGCGCAGAACCCCGGCCGCGCGACCAAGAACTCGATCGTCGACGCGGTGAAGGGCATCGGCGTCAAGTGGGTCCGGCAGATCGACCGCACCTACGACGTCGCGAAGATGCGCGACACGCTCAGGGAGGCGCTGACCACCACCGAGGGCGGGCCGAAGGTCATCGTCGCCTCGTCGGAATGCATGCTGAACAAGCAGCGCCGGGTGAAGCCGCTGTTCAATGCCGCCGTCAAGGCCGGCCGCCGCATGGTGCGCGAGCGCTTCGGCGTCGACGAGGACGTCTGCACCGGCGACCACGCCTGCATTCGCCTCTCCGGCTGCCCGTCCCTGTCGGTGAAGGAGACCGACGATCCTCTGAAGGACGATCCGGTCGCGGCGATCGACAACAGCTGCGTCGGCTGCGGCAACTGCGGCGAGGTGGCGGAGGCCGCCGTGCTCTGCCCGTCCTTCTACCGCGCCGACGTGATCCTCAATCCGAACCGGCTCGACCGCTTCCTGGCGAAGATGCGCGGCGCCGTGATCGGCTTCCTGCAGCGCCGCCGCGAGGCGCGCCGCATCGCCTTCCCGGCGTGAGGCGCGGGCGATGACGCGCCACGAGAGCTTTCCCGAGCCCGCCGATGGTGCCGTGCCGCGCCGGGCCGGCGAGCGGCCGCTCGCCGTCGCCATCCTCGCCATGGGCGGGCAGGGCGGCGGCGTGCTCGCCGACTGGATCGTGGCGCTGGCGGAAGCGCAAGGCTGGCGGGCCCAGTCGACCTCGGTGCCGGGCGTCGCCCAGCGCACCGGGGCGACGATCTACTACATCGAGATGCTGCCGGAGCGGGACGGCCGCGCCCCGGTGTTCTCGCTGATGCCGACGCCCGGCGACGTCGACGTGGTCCTGGCGGCCGAGTTCATGGAGGCCGGCCGGTCGATCCTGCGCGGCCTCGTCACCCCGGACCGGACGACGCTGATCGCCTCGACGCACCGCGCCTTCGCCGTCGGCGAGAAGGAGAAGCCGGGCGACGGCATCGGCGATCCCGGCGTCATCGTCGACGCCGTCGACATCGCCGCGCGGCGCACCATCGCCTTCGACCTGCAGGCGCTGGCCGAGGCGAACGGCAGCGTCATCTCGGCGGCGATGTTCGGGGCGCTCGCCGCCTCTGCGGCCTTGCCGTTCTCCCGCGCCGCCTTCGAGGCGGCGGTGCAGGCCGGCGGCAAGGGCGTCGCGCCGAGCCTGAAGACGTTCGCCGCCGCCTTCGACCAGGTGCTCGCGGCGCCGCGGGCGACCGTCGTCAAGGCGCCGCCGAAGCGCTTCGAGCCGCTGCCGACGACCGCCGGCCATCCGGCGCTCGACGCGCTCCTCGACCGTATCCGCGCCTTCCCCGAACCGCTGCACGCCATGCTCTATGCCGGCGTCCGGCGGCTCGTCGACTATCAGGACCCCGCCTATGCCGGCGAGTACCTCGACAGCCTGGCGGCGATCCACACCCGCGACGTCGCCGCCGGCGGCGACGCCAGGGGCCTCGCACTGACGCTCGCCGCGGCGAAGTACGTCGCCGTCGCCATGGCCTACGACGACGTCGTGCGCGTCGCCGACCTGAAGATCCGCGAGAGCCGCTTCGCCCGGGTGCGCGGCGAGGTCGGGGTGAAGGCCGGCGAGATCCTCTACACCACCGAATATTTCCACCCGCGCATGGAAGAGGTGGCCGGGATGCTGCCGGCGGGCCTCGGCCAGTGGCTCGAGGCGCGGCCGAAATTGTTCGCGGCGCTCGATCGGGTGGTCAACCGCGGCCGCCGCGTGCGCACCGGCACGGTCGGCTGGTTCCTCGCACTGAGCCTCGTCGCGTCGTGCCGGTCGAAGCGCCGCGGCACGCTGCGCCATCAACGCGAGACCGCGCACCTGGAGGCCTGGCTCGCCACCGCCCTCGGCCTCGTCGAGACGAACTACGACCTCGCCGTCGAGGTCATCGCCTGTCGGCGGCTGGTGAAGGGCTATTCCGACACCCACGCCCGCGGCCTCTCGAAGTTCGACCGCGTCCTCTCGGCGCTGCCGCTCCTCGCCCCCCGCGAGGACGGCGCCGCCTGGCTGCGCCGCCTGAAGCAGGCCGCCCTCCTCGACGAGGACGGCATCGCGCTCGACGGTGCGCTGAGGACGGTGGCGAGCTTGTAGGGAAGGGGCAGGGCAGCGGCGGCGCCGCCACTCTTCATCCTCTCCCTGCCAGGGGGGAGGACAGCCGGCGAAGCCGGCAGGTGGGGGTCAGTGCCGCGACGTTTGGCGCTCGAATTGACAGGCCCCACCCTGACCGCCTTGGGCGGTCTGTCCCTCCCCCTGGCAGGGGAGGGACCGGCCTGCGCAGGGGAGGGACCAGCCTCGCCTCATCCCAGATCGATCAGGTGGAAGAACGAACCGGACACGAGCCCGCGGCGGCCGCCGGCTTCGTCGACGGCGGCGCCGTTGGCGTCGGTGACGGCGAAGAGGGGGGCGTCCGTCCCCGGGTCGATCACGGTGGCGTAGTGGAACTCGTGGCCGCGGAACACCGTTCCGGCCGGCCCCAGCGGGCCGTCGGCGAGCAGGGCGGCGGTGCGGTAGCCGAGATTGAGCTTGCGCCTGGCGAAGCTCGTCACGTGGCCGAGGAGGCCGGCCATCGGATGCGCCGTTCCGTCGGCGTCGATCAGCGCCCGGCCGAGCACCATGTGGCCGCCGCACTCGCCGTGCA
>Ga0255338_1006287_pt1 | contig 10182 bp, 8 predicted proteins | sample MeOH1_35cm_T4_19_FD_203715 | JGI IMG/M metagenome (GOLD analysis project Ga0255338, IMG submission 203715) | Sandy soil microbial communities from University of British Columbia, Vancouver, Canada - MeOH1_35cm_T4_195 | ecosystem: Engineered > Artificial ecosystem > Sand microcosm > Unclassified ...
TCGTTCCCGCTATTGCGCCGGTAGAATCAAGAACCAATTGAGTTTGCTGACCATCCTGTAGTATCACATCCGGCCTTCGCGTGGTTGCAACCGACAGATCAGCGTTAGGGGCATCCGCTTCGGTTACTCCCGGCGCGCTGAGATAGGTCCACCCTTTTTTCTCGTCGAGACGATAGAAATTATAGTTCGATGCTGTATCCGTCACCGCAAATTTCAGGTCGACATTCTTTCCCTGGCGAAGAAATACTTCTGATCCGTTCTGCGATGCTTCCATCTCAAACATTCCGGCAGATTTAAAATCGCCAACCACGCCCCCGCTGTCATATTTCATTGGAATTCCGCTCAGCACAATATCAATCGGGTCACGGAATTCGCGGTAACTGATGTCCACATTCCCCTGAACCGGCGTTCCGTTGGCGTCTTCAAATGCCATTGCCGGAACGGAAATACGTGTACCGGATCCGTACTCAACCACTGAACCCGTCATCGCATTCACGGAATATACATCCGGATAAATATCCATTCCCTTCACGGGCGCTTTTACAAGCGGATGGTCTTTGCGGAATACCTTTCCTTCAAGCGGAGTATAAAAAACATTTGACTCGCGGTAGGCGCCCTGCAGCACGTCACGAAACATCTGCACATGCGATTTACCCGCTTCTGCATTGTAACAGGTATAATTCAGATTCAACGCCTCATCTCCAAAACCGAATTGAACGGTTTCCGTAGAGCGCAATTCGTCAGGAGTCCTGGTATTGAGATCATATCCGCTGGCCAATTGTAAATCGTTGTTCACGAGGTTGATGTTATTCATCACACGCATCCGCGAAAATGATTTTGGAAGTGAACGGAAATCATTTCCGGTCACCGTAACATTCTCCACATTGGGCATATCGCCGATCGCGTTATAGAACTGTTCTCCATCGGTAACCGTCGTGTTCTCCGATTCAAACGATTTTACCTGCGTAAGCATGCGAAGGTTGGATGGAAGTGCATTCAATACACAATTGCGGAAATTGATGGTGCGCACTTTGTTACATGCAGCTACCGAAGAAACCAGGTTTTTGGCAGCTTCATCGTCAGTGATTCCGTCAATAATTACCGTCTCGAGTGATGTCAGCTTCGGTGCGAGCTTCAGAAGTCGGGCCGACTCTTTGTTGCTTCCGTTCAGTACGAGCGTTTTCACGTTGGCTGCATCCGTTTCAGCCTGAGCGATGTTGTGTTCTGTGGCCAGGGCCGGAACTAATCCGGCGAAAATGGCGAGGGTTAATAGCAGGGCTCTCATGTTCTCAATTTTGTTTTATAACACCGGGTTTTCAAAAAGATACAGTTGGTTTCCCGATTCCGGCTCTCTGAACATAGTTTCAGGAAATGGTACTACCCTTATAGACTTGTTCAGTACCATTAAGTTGCCTGACACTACTACGCATTCAGTAGTAAATCGCATGACTGTTAACAAATGAAACAGTCCGATGCAACCGGATTACACGGATTTTTAACCGGAAACGGGAAACAGGAAACGGGAAACTGTATCTTTTGCGGATCAATGGCATTAGGAGCTGTAAATAACCCGGACTTGAACCGCTACCATCAAACGAAGGAGCAGATTTTCAATGAAAGCCAGATCATCGAAGAGGCGAGGAAAGATCCTGGGCGTTTCGGAATACTTTATGAAAAATATTACCGCCAGATATTTGTGTTTGTGTTCCGCAGAACGGGCGATGAAGATATTGCAGGTGATATTGTATCCGACGCATTTCTGAAAGCTATGGTTGCATTGCCGAAGTTTGAATTCAAAGGATTACCGTTCTCGGCATGGCTCTTCAGGATTGCACTGAATGAAGTGAACATGTATTACAGGAAATCGTCCCGTGATCGGGTTATCAGCCTGGACCAGACGAATCTTACGGACGTGATTGCGGAAGCGGGTGGAGAAAAAGAATCGGAGGAAAACCGTCAGCTGGTCATGAAGCTGCTGTCGACACTTACTGCCGAAGAAATGCAGATGATGGAATTGCGCTTTTTTGAAAAAAGGGCTTTCGCGGAAGTGGGAGAAATTCTTGGGATAACTGAAAACAATGCGAAAGTGAAAACTTACCGCATTATCGACAAACTGAAAGCAGCATTGAAAAAAACAGATATGTAAAATGAGCGGCTATAAATTCAATATCGACCCACGTCCGCCGAAAGAGGAAAAAATTGCGGAACACCGCGACTTCGGGAAAGTGATGCACAATTACAAGCGCATGACCAATCCGCTGTATCGTACCCCACTCTACCGTTACCGGAAGATTTTCCTTGGCTTATTGCTGGTGTTGGTTGTGGCGTTCATCGTTTCGGAATATGGAGAGGAACATGAACAGGAAATGAAACAGCATAAAGCCGATTCAATACGCACTGCGGATAGCGTGGCGAAAAAAATAGAAAGAGACCGGGCGCATTAAAGGGATACTCACGGAGGAACGAGGGTGTATAGGAAACAGGCTTCTTGTACTCCGTGAGGAATCCTGGTTCTGCAGGAATTCTGACAGCCGGTATTTCAGGTATTAATGAATCTCGATCTGAACTTCAGGTGTGCTGTCCCCTGCGGAATCCTGTCCCGGAATAGTATCACCCAACATCTCCCATATAATACTGTCGCTTTTCATTCCGGGCAACAAAGAAACTCCGGTATTTTTCTCGAAGTTCAATGATTCCGTTTTCGGAATTCCGTCTTCAACTCCCTGCAGTTTTACCGACATCGTCGATTTGGTTTCCAGCCTATATTCAATGCGCTGGGGAAAATCGTGATCGGTATTTTCGAAGACACAATGCGTTTCATCGGCTTCCACCAGTTTGAATAATACCGGACCGGGATTTTCAGGAACAGTAGCAACGTAGTAAGGTGTTCCTTCCACCAGTTCAATTTTCAGCACTTCTTTGAAAAGCGTATCACGATCGGGTGTGAGCGTTGCTCCTTTCCCGTCCATCCAGGTTCCTGAGCCTTTCGTCCACACCTCCACAAACATGAGTTCATTCTCGTCAATTCCTTCCCAGGTTCCCAGCATCCAATTGAGCTGATTGATTTTCTCTTCGCCACTCGTGCAGCCACCGAACAGTAATGCAGACACACAAAAAGCAGAAACAATAATTGACCTGATCATACTTTGAACTGTTGGTTAGGTTGATCGGGTTTATAAGGATGGAATAGCCTGAACAAACTATACCGGCTTACCCGACACAACAAACTTTTATTATTCTGTGAACCTGTATCCGACTCCACGTATTGAGTGAAAATACCGCGGTTCTTTCGGGTTCGTTTCAAAATATTTCCGGAAACTCAGAATGTAGTTATCGATTGCACGTCCTGTTGGTTGTGCGTCATCGTTCCAAAGTTTCTCCAGAATTTCATCACGTGAAACTACATCACCTTTTTTCGAGATCAGTAACCGAAGTAATTCTGTTTCCCGTTTGGTGAGCGACCACTGCTGACCATTACCCTCGGCTTCGAATGAGGAAAAATTAATCTTGTTGTTACCGAACGTATAGGTTCCCAGAAGATTCATGCCCTGCTTTCTCGGTGAACGCTTCAACAGGTTCTGAACACGCAGTAAAAACTCTTCGAGATGAAATGGCTTTGTCAGGTAATCGTCGGCGCCCAGCTTTAATCCGCGCACCCTGTCTTCTCCTTCCGCTTTCGCGGTCAGAAATAAAATCGGAACTGTCTGATCTTTGTCACGGATTGCTTTGCAGATATCAAATCCATTGACAAGGGGAAGCATCACATCCAGTATGACGAGATCAAATTCGCCCGGATCAAAAACACGTATCGCGCTGTCTCCGTCAATGGCAGAAACCACTGTATACCCTTCCAATTCGAGGTTTAACCGAATTGTTTTCAGTAGGTTTTCCTCATCTTCTGCAAGCAGAATTCGCTTTTCCATTACGTGTGTATTTCTTGTTCGTACAAAAATCCGTGTTTTTTATGGAATTTAACACAGGTAGGTCCCTAATATAACGTCCAAAGCACCAGACCAACGTTATTTTCTGAATCACATCTATGAACCAATCGGGTTGTTTTTGACCCAAATTTTAGGCAATTTCACGGCTCTCAACACCAATCAATTAACAAGCACACCAATCAGACCAATGAAAAAAACAGTACTCACACTCGGTTTCCTAATGTTCGCCGGTACTGCCGCAATTTTTGCCCGCGGTATCCTGCAGCAGTCCGTACAAATTCTCCGACAGGCCCAAGCTCCGCAGGTCCAGAGATGTTCTGCACTTGACCATGAAGCTTACCTCCAGCAGCAGAATCCGAACCGTGCTGCTGAACGTCAGGCGTACGAAGCACAGACTCAGAACTGGATTGCGCAGCAGGCAAATAATCCGACTGCACAGGTCGTTATTACAATTCCCGTGGTAGTTCACGTAATCTGGAATACTGCCGCACAAAACATTTCTGATAACCAGATTCTTTCACAGATTCAGGTGTTGAACGAAGATTACGGACGTACTAATCCTGACGCTGTTAATACACCTTCTTATTGGACATCAATTGCTGCAAACTGTGATATCCAATATTGCCTGGCTACCGTTGATCCGAATGGCAACGTAACAAACGGAATTGAACGTCGCCAGATTTCTACGAATGTCAGCTTCAGCACGAACGATAATTGTAAGCACTTCAATACAAACGGACTCGACGCATGGCCGGTTACGCAATACCTGAATCTCTGGGTATGTAACCTTGGCGGCGGACTTCTCGGTTATGGTGAGTTCCCGACAGGAACTGCATCCAACACATTCGGACTCGTGATGGGTTACTTCTGTTTCGGAAGCAGCTATACTTCCTATGGAACATTCTCCGGACTTATGGCAAGCTACGATCGCGGTCGTACATCTACTCATGAGATCGGCCACTGCTTCAATCTTTATCACATCTGGGGTGACGATGGCACCGCTTGTACCGGTTCCGACCTTTGCGCAGATACTCCTAACCAGGCAGATGAACATTATGGTTGTCCAACAGGATCACAGGTTTCCTGTTCCAACGGTCCTAATGGAGACATGTACCAGAACTACATGGATTATACAGATGATATCTGCATGAACATTTTCACGCTGAATCAGAAAACACGAATGCTGGCCGTCCTGAACCAGGCGCCGTATAATGCGCTTCAGAATTCGACAGCCTGTTCAAGTCCTTCCGCCGGAATCGATGCTGGTATTTCTGCAATTATTTCACCGGCAACCACTCTTTGCGGTACAGGCTTCACCCCGCAGGTTACGATAAAGAATTTCGGTACCAATAACCTGACATCCGCAACTATCAATTATCGTATTGATGCACAAACGATCCAGACGTATAGCTGGACAGGCAACCTGGCAACAAATGCAACGGCGAACGTTACGTTATCCGCAATGACTGCTACAGTTGGAACCCACACGTTTACTGCTTACACAAGTAACCCTAACAGTGGTGTTGACGCAAACGCAGGAAACGATCAGACGCAGAGAACCTTTACTGTAACCTCTTCAGGTCAAAACCTGCCTTACGCAGAAGGATTTGAAAGCACAACCTTCCCTCCGACAGGTTGTACGATCAACAATCCTGATGGGGCAACCACGTGGGCGCGCACAACAGTAGCTGCTAAAACCGGTGTAGCTTCCATGTTCATGGATAATAACAACTACGCAGCCAACGGAGAAATTGATGAAATGCAGCTTCCTGCTTTCAACCTTTCTTCTGTGCTCAATCCGGTGATGACCTTCCAGGTTGCTTACCAGATGTACACTGACCCGGCTACAAGCCCTAACTTCTCCGACACACTCCGCGTGTGGTTGTCAACCGACTGCGGTACAACGTGGATTGAAGTTTACGGTAAGTGGAGCACCAACCTGGCGACCACTACGCCATCTTTCAGCACTACCCAATTCATTCCGACGCAGAATCAGTGGCGGCTTGAAACGATCAACCTTGCGCCTTACCAGTCGTATTCGAATGTCATGATCAAATTTCACCACACTACTGATTACGAAAATCAGATGTATGTTGATGACATTAACATTCAGAACATGACGGACGTTCAGTCGGAATTACTGCACAGTGAAGTAAACCTGTTCCCTAACCCGTCTTCGGGTAAAGTGAATGTTTACGTGAACATGTTCAGCCGCGATAACCTCACGATCAAAGTGATGAACGCTGTCGGACAGGAAGTAAGTGTTATGACTGAGAAAGCATCAATCGGTGGAAACTACGAACTTGATCTGTCGGCAGAACCAAATGGAGTTTACTTCATCGAAGTTCAGACCGGTACTGAAGTGGTAACCCGCAGAATTGTGATCAGCCACTAAAAAAAGCCATTTAACTATGAAAGTCCCGGCCTTATCGCCGGGACTTTTTTTTTTGTTAAAACGATTGTACCTTCATGCTACACACCGAAACACATCCCTTTGATGAAAAAACTACTACTTCCGATCCTGGTATTGAGCGCAGCATCGTTATCTGCCCAGCAAATCACCCGTTGTGCGAGTTATGAGCACATGCAGGACCAGATTGCCGCGGATCCTTCAATCACCGCAATTATTGATGCACAAGAGGCAAAGGTTGCCCGTTTCGAACAGGAACATCCGAATGGTTACCAAACCCGTGCGGTTATTACGATTCCGGTAGTATTTCACGTTGTTTATGCCAATGCAACCGAGAACATCAGCACACTACGTCTTCAGGAGCAGCTTGCAGTTCTGAACGAAGATTACCGCAAAGTGAATTCCGACGTCAGCAACGTTCCTTCTGCGTGGACTTCCCTTGCAGCAGATTGCGAAGTTCAATTCTGTATGGCAGCCCGCGATCCCAACGGTGTTGCTACCACAGGGATAGAACGCATTTCTTCTTCCGTAAGCAGCTGGTCCACTAACGACAATGTGAAACACGCTTCAAGTGGCGGGGCTGATGCCTGGAATGCCGATGCCTACCTGAATATCTGGATCTGCGACCTGGGCGGCGGATTGTTGGGGTACGCGCAATTTCCCGGATTGAATCCTGCGACCGATGGCGTTGTATTGGATTTTGCATACACCGGAAAAACCGGAGCTATTTCACCTTATAACCTCGGACGGACTGCTACACATGAAGTCGGACACTGGTTAGGACTCAAACATATCTGGGGCGATGATGGCACTTCCTGCACCGGTTCTGATCTCGTATCTGATACTCCGAGTCAGGGTCCTGAAAATTATGGATGTCCTGCGATTCCGACTACCGATAATTGTCAGACTGCAAGCCCCGGTGTTATGTCCATGAACTACATGGATTATACAGACGATGCCTGCATGTATTTCTTTACTACCGGACAAAAAACCCGGATGTGGGGATTCATCAACGGAAGCCGCCCGATGCTTGCAACATCTAACGGATGTGTGCCGGTTGGAATTACTGAACAGCCGCTTTCTTCGGTCTTCACGTTGTATCCTAATCCTACTGACGGACAGGTAACACTTGATTTCGGCTCTGCAGCTCAAACTGCTTATGATATTGCAGTGTTCAATACGCTCGGTGAAAAAGTTCAGGCTGCACACTTCGAAATGCGCAATGAGCAAACCATGATGCTTGACCTGAGAAACCAGTCTGCAGGTTTGTACCTGATTGAAATACGCAGCAAAAACGAAAAGATTACACGCAGAATCGTGGTTCAGTAGGCAAGGTTCGGCAAGCTCACCACAGGGTTTGGCGGTGGGCAGCAGGCAGTCTGAGACAGCTACTGACCATTCCGATTAATAACATGAAAGAGTCGTTGGTTAAGTCCGGCGGCTCTTTCGCTTTTATCTAACTTTGTACCCGCAGCGGCGCAACGACGCGGCGATACTTTATTCTCATCTCGTATGTTGAAGCCCGATCATCTCTCTACCGCAATTTCCTCATCGGTTTTATCGAAAGAGCTCAAATCCATCGCACAAAAAGTTCAGGACGGAACGCGCATTACCACCGCAGATGCACTTTACCTCTACGAGAACGGAGATGCAGGATTTCTCGGAACACTTGCAAATCACGTGCGGCAGAAATTGCATGGAGACATCACGTATTTCAACCGCAATTTCCATATTGAGCCAACAAATATCTGCGTGTACGACTGCAAATTCTGTTCGTATTCGCGTTTGCTGAAGCAAGCAGAAGGGCAATGGGAAATGAGTGCCGATCAGATGTTCGACATCGTGAAGAAGTATGACGGGCAACCGGTAACGGAAGTTCATATCGTCGGAGGTGTTCACCCGAAACTGGGTCTCGAATTTTTCGGCGATTTACTGAAACGGATCAAAGCACACCGTCCTGACCTGCATATCAAAGGTTTTACGGCAGTTGAACTTCACTACATGATCCGTAAAGCGAAGATGTCCTACCGCGAAGGATTGCAGTTTCTGAAAGATCACGGGCTCGATTCCATTCCCGGAGGCGGTGCGGAAATATTCGATGAGGAAGTACGGAAGAAAATTGCGGAAGATAAATGCACTTCAGCGGAATGGCTGGAGATTCACCAGACCGCGCACGAGTTGGGAATTCCCTCGAACGTAACCATGCTGTACGGACACATCGAAACATTTGCCGATCGTGTTGATCACATGAATCGTGTTCGCGAACTGCAGGATAAAACCAAAGGATTCAACACATTCATTCCGCTGAAATTCCGCAACAAGGACAACCAGATGAGTGATGTTCCGGAAGTTTCTGTGATTGAAGATATGCGCAACTACGCCATCGCGAGAATTTTCATGGACAATGTTCCTCACCTGAAAGCCTACTGGCCGATGATCGGGAGAAACAGTGCACAGCTCTCCCTGAATTTCGGCGTGAACGATATCGACGGAACAATCGATGACACCACGAAGATTTATTCCATGGCCGGTTCTGAAGAACAGAATCCATCGCTCACCACAGATGAACTTGTTGACCTCATCAGTGGCGCGGGAAGAGTTGCTGCGGAAAGAGATACTCTTTACAATATTGTCCGCGAGTACAGCACAACAGTCCCTGGTTTCTAGTTTTATCAGTTTAATTCAACCAATCAACCGGAAACCAGCAACTCTCTCGTTTTGATCAAGGCCGTAATCTTCGACATGGATGGACTTCTGGTAGATTCAGAACCCTGGTGGCGCGTTGCAGAATCCAACATCTTCGGTAAGCTCAGCGTTTCTCCCACGGAAGAAGATTTCGAAAAGATGATGGGCAACCGCATCCAGGAAGTCATCACGAACTGGCACGCAAAACATCCCTGGCCCGATTTTTCACTGGAGAAAACCATGGATGAAATCGTGGATGAAGTCGGTCGTCTCGTGACAGAGAATGCTCAGCTCATGCCCGGCGTCATTGAAGCACTGGATTTTTTCAGAGCAAAAAACATTCCCGTTGCACTCGCCTCTTCTTCTCCACTCCGCTTGATCAATCGCTTGATTACATTCTACGGCATCGACAATTATTTCGTGATTGTCCGCTCTGCAGAATTCGAGCAAAGAGGAAAACCTTTTCCCGATGTTTTTCTCACCACCGCAAAAGCATTGAATGTTGAACCGGAATTCTGTTTGGTGTTTGAAGATTCGCACAATGGTGTTCTCGCGGCAAAAGCAGCCGGAATGAAATGTGTGGCGGTTCCGGCACCGGAGCATTTGAAACAGGAGAGATTTGGGATAGCGGATTGGAAGTGGGGAAGTCTGTCAGAGATCAAGAATGGTTCCTTTGATGCGCTGTAGTTTATTTGCTACATTTCAGTTGAAATTATCCGCCAGAAACATGCGCAAAGCTCGCCGAAATGGAGGGATAGGCGAATAAAAGTGGCGCAAATAAACTAGTTAGAGCCAATGCCAAACCACCACGATCGGTTAGGATATATGAGTCTACGATTTCGGTGGATTCTTTGTGCGCTTTCAATTATATTGATCACCTTAACTTCGTGTAAGCGCCGAACCTGGATTCGTTATACTGATGGCCAGAAAGTATCCGAAACCTACCGATATTTCCCTCGTCGTTCCACAACTTATTGGAAAAAAGGTAAAGTCATTTATTACGATTCAATTACTGAACGTGTTGTTAAAAAACAGAGATATACTTCGCGAATCAGTTGTTTCGGGTCATGGGAAATAAGGAACATCGAAATAAATTATGACTCCACCGGTAGACGAATTTCAAGAGTGAACAAGCTACGACGGGAA
>Ga0255338_1006288_pt1 | contig 10181 bp, 7 predicted proteins | sample MeOH1_35cm_T4_19_FD_203715 | JGI IMG/M metagenome (GOLD analysis project Ga0255338, IMG submission 203715) | Sandy soil microbial communities from University of British Columbia, Vancouver, Canada - MeOH1_35cm_T4_195 | ecosystem: Engineered > Artificial ecosystem > Sand microcosm > Unclassified ...
CGTCGCTGTCGTTCCTGCCCGCGCTGCTGCTGTCGATGACCAGCTTCACGCGCATCCTGATCGTGCTGGGCCTGCTGCGCACGGCCATCGGCACGCAGTCGTCGCCGCCCAACCAGGTCCTGGTGGGCCTGTCGCTGTTCCTGACCTTCTTCGTGATGTCGCCGGTGTTCGACAAGGTCTACAGCGACGCCTACCGCCCGTTCTCCGAGAACCGGATCAGCGCCGAGCAGGCGCTCGAGCGCGGCGCGGCGCCGATCAAGACCTTCATGCTGAAGCAGACCCGGGAGAACGACCTCGCGCTGTTCGCGAACCTGGCCAAGGTGCCGGCGATGGAAGGGCCCGAGGACGTGCCATTTCGCATCCTGCTGCCCTCCTTCGTGATCAGCGAGCTGAAGACGGCGTTCCAGATCGGCTTCACCATCTTCATTCCGTTCCTCATCATCGACCTCGTGGTCGCGAGCGTGCTGATGTCGATGGGCATGATGATGGTGCCGCCGGCCTCGATCGCCTTGCCGTTCAAGCTGATGCTGTTCGTGCTGGCCGACGGCTGGCAGCTGCTGATCGGCGCGCTGGCGCAGAGCTTCTACCCATGACCCCCGAATCAGTCCTCTCGCTGGGCGCCCAGGCGCTGCAGCTCACGCTGCTGGTGGCCGCGCCGCTGCTGCTGGTGGCCCTGGTGGTCGGCCTGGTCATCAGCATCTTCCAGGCCGCGACGCAGATCAACGAGGCCACGCTGTCGTTCATTCCGAAACTGCTGGCGGTCTTCGCGACGCTGGTGCTCGCCGGGCCCTGGATGCTGGCGCTGCTGGTGGACTACATCCGCCAGCTGTTCGCCTCGATACCGCACCTGGTGCAGTAGCCGTGGAAGCGCCCATCCTGTCCGTCGGCTCGGCGCAGCTGGCCGGATGGGTTGCCGCGTTCCTCTGGCCGTTCGTGCGGATGCTGGCGCTGGTCGGCACCGCGCCGATCTTCGGCGAAGCCGCCGTGCCGCGCCAGGTCAAGGTGCTGCTGGCGGCGGTGCTCACGCTGGTGCTGGCGCCGGCCATCGGCCGCATGCCGGCCGTGCCGGTGTTCTCGATGCCGGGCGTCTGGATCCTGGTGCAGCAGGTCCTCATCGGCGTCGCGATGGGATTCACGATGCGCATGGTATTCGCCGCCGTGCAGGCCGCCGGCGAGTACGTCGGTCTGCAGATGGGACTGTCCTTCGCGTCCTTCTTCGACCCGATGGGCGGCGGCCATACCGCGGTGGTCGCGCGCCTCATGTACATGCTGGCGCTGCTGCTGTTCCTCGCGATCGACGGCCACCTGCTGCTGATTGCCGCGCTGGCCGGCAGTTTCGAGACCCTGCCGGTGGCCGATGCGCCGCTGACCGCGGCCGGCTGGCGTTTTCTCGCCGGCGCAGGCACGGAGATCTTCGCCAGCGGGCTGCTGCTGGCGCTGCCGCTGGTCACCGCGCTGCTGATCCTGAACCTGGCGATGGGTATCCTCAACCGCGCCTCGCCGCAGTTCAGCATCTTCGCCGTCGGCTTTCCGCTGACGCTGCTGGCGGGCATCCTCATGCTGCAGCTGCTGATGCCGCACCTGCACACGTTCCTGCAGCCGCGCTTTGCCGGCGGCATCAGCGCCATCGACCAGCTGCTGCGGGCGCTGCGTCCCTGAACCGGCCCGCCGTCAGCGGCCGCAGCATTCCGCGGCGGGCAGCGTGATCAGCCGTACCGATTCGGTGTCGGCGCACAGCTCGCAGCCGCCGCGCTCATGGGCCGGCTGGGTCCACGGCCGTCCGTCGGCCGCCTGGGATTCGCCCGCCAGCGTGAAGTAGAACCGCGCGCCCTCCCCTTGCGCCGACTCGGCCCAGACCCTGCCGCCATGGCGCTGGACGATCCGCAGGACGTTGGCCAGGCCGATGCCGGTGCCCGGAAATTCGACGTGCGAGTGCAGCCGCTGGAAGTCGCCGAACAGCTTGCCGGCATAGCTCATGTCGAAGCCGACGCCGTTGTCCCTGACTTCGAACACCGTCTGGCCGTGGTCATTGGTCGCGGCCGCGAAGGAGATCTCGCACACCCGCCGGTGCGCGGTGAACTTCCACGCGTTGCCCAGCAGGTTGTCCAGGACGATCTTGAGCAGCCACGGATCGCCCTGCGCCTGCAAGCCGTCCTGCACCCGGCTCGCCAGCGCGCGCTGCGGCTCGCGCAGCTGCAGCTCGGCCAGCACCGTGCGCGCGAGCGCGCTCAGGTCCACTTCCATCCTCCGCAGCGGCGCCTGGGTCAGGCGCGCCAGCGACAGCAGCGCCTCCACGTAGCCGTCGAGCTGCTGGCCGGCCGCGCGGATGCGTGCGAGGTAGTGGCCGGCGCGCTTCGGCGGATGGGCCCCGAGCTCGCGCTCGAGGACCTTGGCGAACCCCGTGACCGCGTCGATGGGCGTGCGCAAGTCGTGGGCGAGCGCGTGGGCGAATCGCTTCATCTCGGCGTTCGCGGCACGCATCTCCCGTGCGCTCTCGCGCATGCACGCGCCGGGATGCGCCTCGGCGCAATGCGCATTGAGCGCGGGGCCCTCGCCCAGTTCACGCAGCGCGACGATCGCCCGCAGCTCCCCCTCGGGCGTCGCGTAGCGGCGGGCCGACACCCGGACGGTCAACAGCGAACGGTCGGCGCGAACCGCCGTGACGACCCCGTCGCCCTGCCCGGTGCTGCGGCACTCCTGGACGAGCGCAGTCAGCTTGGGATCCTCGGGCGCGAACAGCGCGCTCATGCGGCCCGGCGCGCGCAGTTGTTCGGGCGTGTAGCCGAACAGTTCGCTGGCCAGCGCATTGGCGCAGAGCACGGTTTCGCCGGGCGCCAGCAGCATCACCGCGTCCATGCTGCATTCGAACAGCGCCCGGCATGCGCCCTCGGTCAGCACGGCATGGTCCTGCTCCGCGCGGCGGGCCGGCGGCCCCTCTCCCGAAGCAGGCGAGATGCCGGGACGATCAGCGGGACGGTCGAGGAACATGCGTCGCTCCGGTCACAGGTATTTGAACAGCGCGATGTCCTGCAGCCGGGCGAAGGTCTGCTGGGTCGCCTGGAGGTTGGTCTGGCGCAGCGAGAACTCTGAAATCGCGCTGGCGTAATCGAGGTCCTGCAACTGGGACAGGTAGCTGCGGTCGGTCAGTTCGCGCCAGGCCCCGGCGCCGTCGAGGGCATCCAGCTCCGCCATCCGCGAGCCGACCGACGAGCGGACAGTCAGCACGTTGTCATAGGCGTTGGTGACCTTCATGTTGGCCGTGCTCAGCGCGTTGCGCAGCGCGGCCTGCGCCGCGGGGCCGCCGGTGGCGAGCGGCTGCTTCAGCGCCGCGATGACGTCACGGATGGCTTCGAAGACGTCGGTGCCGGCACTCGCGGCCGGCTGCACATGGAACGTGTCACCCGCGGCCGGACTGCCGTCCATGCGCAGGCTCAGACCCCCCAGCGCGATGGTCGCGCCCACCTGGTACGTCCCGGTCGCGCTGGTGGCGCCATCGCTGACCGTGTATTGCAGCGGCACGCCGGCGAAGCTGATCGTGTAATCGCCGCCGTCGGCCGCGGCGACGGCGGCGAACATGCCGGAGCCGGTATTGGCCGGATCGGCCGTGGTCACGTGGCGGGCGCCGCCCTGCACCGACTGGAACACGCTGCGGCCGTCGTCGGCGCCCGACATCTGCCGGGCGACGTCGACCTGCATCAGGCGCTGCCCCTGGTCGCCCAGATACCGCACGCTGCCGTCCGATTGCGGGGCGAACGGCGCGCGGTCGCTCTGGTAGCCGGCAAACAGGTACTGCCCGTTGCCGTCGTCGCTGTTGGCAATGCCCAGCAGCTGCGCGAAGCTGCTTTCCAGCGACGTCGCGATGGTGGCGCGGTCGGCGTCGGTGCTGCCGCCATTGCCGGCCTGCACGATGAACACTCTCACATCCTGCAGCACCGTGGTGGCGGCATTGAGGGCACTTTCCTCGGTCGACAGCGCCTGCGAGGCGCGCGCGCGGCTGGCCGCGTATTGCGCCGTCTCCGCCAGCGACTGACCTACGCGCAGGGTGCGGGCCGCGGCAACCGGGTCCTCCGCGGGGGTGAGGAACTTCGTGCCCGTGCCGAGCTTCTGCTGCACGCGCAGCAGCTGCTCCTGCAGCGAGCCCATGCCGGAGAGGTTGCGCTGGAAGAATGACTGGGTGCTGATTCGCATGTGGATCTTCCTGGTCAGCGGATTGCCAGAATGGTTTCGAAGATGGTGGAGGCGGCCTGGATCACCTTGGCGTTGGCCTGGTACATCTGCTGGTACTGCAGCAGGTTGGCCGTCTCCTCGTCCTGGTTGACGCCCGACACCGATTGCTGGCTGGCGCGGATCTGGCTCGCCAGGCTGTCCTGGGTGGAGCGGGCCACCTGCACCTGCATCGTGCGGTTGCCGACGTCGCTCACCAGTTGCGCATAGGCGCCGTTGAAGGTGGCCGTTCCGTCGCCGATCAGCGCCCGGCGCTGCAGGGCGCCGAGCACGAGCGCGTTGCTGCCGTCGGCAACACCCGAGGCACGCGGCGACAGCGTGAAGGTGTCACCCGCGGCGGGCGTCCCGCTGATCGCCACGGTGATGCCGCGCACGGTGACCGCCTGGCCGCTGACATAGGGGCCGGCGGCCAGGGACGAACTGCTGCCGTCGGCGTTCACCAGGTCGAACGACAGGCTGGCGCCGTCGTAGGTGGCGCGGACCGTCTGGGACGGCTGCAGCGGTGCGGCGCGGTAGCTGGCGTCGACGAGCACCGGCCCGATCGCGGCGGCGGTGCTGGTGGTGGCCGTCGCCACGGGCGAGCCGGCCGCGGCGATGCGGGCGGGTTCCTTCAGGAGCACGGCGAGGTCGCGGGCGCCGTCGCGCGTCGGGCGGATCAGGAAGCTGTCGCCCGCCTGGGCCGTGCCCGTCGCCGAGACCGTGATTCCGTCGAAGGTGACGGGAAAGCCGCTGAAAGAGGTCACCTGCGGCCCGCCGCCGGCGGGCGTCACGGCCACGCGCGCGCCGTCCGAGAGACGGGTCACGGCGTAGGCGAGGGTACCGCCGGCATCGGTCACGGCGACCGAGTAGTCGCTGGCGGTGAGCTGGCCCGCGTCGGCGAGCGTGGCCGTGAGCACCTGGTCGCCGCCGTTGCGCGCGTCGGAAAATGTCGCCGGACGGCCCACGGCGAAGAAATCGCCCCCGGAGACACCGGCCAGGTCCACGCCCGCCGAATGCTGCGCATTGAAGGCGGTGCCGAGCGTCACGGCCAGCCGGCCGATGGCGTTCTGGGTCGACGCGAGCGCCTCGCGCCGGAAGGTCAGCACGCCGCCCAGCGAGCCGCCGGTCAGCACCTGCTCGTCGATCTCGACCGCATCGCCCTGAGGCGCGACCATTGCGACGGCATACCGCGTCGGATCGGCCGCCGCGGGCACGGCGGCCATCGTCGCGGCGCGGTCGCCCAGCACCAGCGATTGCCCGGTGCCCACGAAGAGGTTGTACTGCCCGCCGTCCTGCTCCACCACGGTGACGCCGACCAGCTTGGCCAGTTCGCTCACCAGCCGGTCGCGCTGGTCCAGCAGGTCATTGGGCGGCTGGCCGCCGGCCATGGCGCTCAGCTGGCTGATCTGCCGGTTGAGAACCGCGACCTGGCTGGCGAACGCGTTGATCTGGCGCACATGGCCCTGGATCTCCTCGTTGAGCGAGACGTTGCGGTCCGTGACATACCCGTCGAGCGCCCGGAACTTGCCGGCCACGGCTTCGGCCGCGCTCAGCATCTGCTGGCGCGCCGCCGGGTCGGCCGGCGTGTTGGCCACGCCCTCGACGGCGGCGAAAAAGGTCTGCACCAGCGCCGACAAGCCCGAGGCGCGGTCGGCCAGCAGGTCGTCCAGATGGCCGGCCTGGGTCGCGTAGGTGTCCAGCGCCTGCAGGCCGGACTCGGCCTGGGTCAGTTGCGCCTGCAGGTAGCGGTCGTAGTTGCGGGCCACAGTGACCACGCGCGCGCCGGTGCCGATGAAGCCAGCGCCGGTCGGACGCGCGCCGTTGCCCTCCACGGCGATCGTCTGCCGGCTGTAGCCGGGCGTGTTGACGTTCGCGGTGTTGTGCGCCGTCGTGGTCAGCGCCACGCGCGCGACGTTCAGTCCCGAAAGACCCGTGGAAAACATGCCCGACATTTCAGTGCTTCCTTCTTGCAGGCTGCGGCGAAGCAGCGCTCATTCCATATATCGGCAACCAGGGCCAAACCTTCAGGCCACTTCCGGCGCCAGCAGGGCCGGCCGCGGCCGCGGTGGCACGAGTCGCCCCGCGCCGGCCGCCGGCGGCGCCGGCAGCACCTGCCCGGCCTGCGGCGCTTCCAGCGTGAAGACCCCCACCGCCGAGACGAGGTGATCCGCCTGCTCGCGCAGGGAGAGCGCGGCGGCCGCGGCCTGTTCCACCAGCGCCGCGTTCTGCTGCGTCACCTGGTCCATCTGGGTGATGGCCTGGTTGACCTGTTCGATCCCGGCGGTCTGCTCCTGGCTGGCCGCGGCGATCTCGCCCATGATGTCAGTGACCCGCCGGATGCTGCCGACCACTTCCTGCATGGTCGCGCCGGCCTGCTCGACGAGCACGCTGCCGGCGCCGACCTTGCCCACCGAGTCGTCGATCAGGCCCTTGATCTCCTTGGCGGCAGACGCGGACCGCTGCGCCAGGCTGCGCACTTCGGACGCCACCACCGCGAAGCCCCGCCCCTGCTCGCCGGCACGCGCTGCTTCCACCGCGGCGTTGAGCGCCAGGATGTTGGTCTGGAACGCGATCCCGTCGATCACGCCGATGATGTCGGCGATCTTGCGCGACGAGGCGTTGATCGAGCCCATCGTGTCCACCATCTGGCCGACCACCGCCCCGCCCTTGGCCGCCACCTCCGAGGCCGACTGCGCCAGCTGGCTGGCCTGGCGCGCGTTGTCCGCGTTCTGCCTGACGGTGCCCGTCAGCTGCTCCATCGACGCCGCCGTCTCTTCCAGGCTCGCCGCCTGCTGCTCCGTGCGCTGCGACAGGTCCTGGTTGCCGTCGGCGATGTCGCGCGACGCCGAGAAGATCGCATCGCTCGACGCCCGGATCCGCGTCACCAGGTCCGTCAACATGTCCTCCATCTCGGCCATGCCGCGCAGCAACCGGCCGAAGTCGCCGCCGCGCCGGGTCTCGAAGTCGTGGCTCAGATCGCCGGTACGCACGGTTTCCGCGATGTGGAGCGCTTCCGCGACCGGCCTCGTGACGCTCAGCGTCAGCCACCGGGCCAGCGCCGCGCCGATCAGCAGTGCCACGGCGCCCACGCCGAGCAGGATGGCGCGGCCGGAACCGAAGAGTGCCTCCACGGTCGTCACGGCCCCGTCGATCTCGTCGGTCTGCAGTTTGAGCATCCGCTCCAGTCCGGCCTCGTAGTCGTGCAACAAGGGCATCAGCTGCTGCTCGATGGCCTTCGTCGCCTCCTCCTTCTGCCCCGCTGTCTTCAGCTGCGTGATGGCGTTGCGGGCCTGCAGGTATTTCGAACGCCGCGCGGCGATCTCCGTCATCAATGCGCGTTCCTCCGGCACGTCGATGAGCGCCTCGAGGCGCTTCTGCGTCGCGGAGATCCGGGCCGACTCCTGCGCGATCGCCTTCTGCAGGAAGGCCTGCAGCTGCGGGTCGTCGGCCATGAGCATGGCGACGGTGCGGATCCCGTTGGACCTGGTGCCGTGCAACCAATCCCGCGCAACCCTTTCCGCGGGCAGCGAGCGCTTGACGATGTCCTCGCTCAGTGCGCCGAGGCTTTGCAGTCGCAGCATGCCCACGGCCGTCGAGAAGGCCATGAGCGCGAGCACAAGCCCGAACCCCGCGCCCATCCGCATGCCAGTCGTCCATTGCTTCATGTGTTGTCTCCTTTGCTGGTGCTCTTGGGCGCGGTGGCCTGCGGCCTCAGAACTCCGTCCAGTCGGCGGCGCCGGCCGCCACCGGCAGCGCTGCCGCCGGCGCCGGTTCCGCGCGCTGCGGCTTCGCCCGAGCCGGCGCGGCGGGCGCGCGTGCGGCGAGCGGCGCCGCCGGCGGCAGGCTGGCCGGCGACGACAGCGCGACGACCGGTCGGGCCGTATCCGCTTGCAGCTTGAACGCGCTCACGGCCTCGACCAGCGCCGCCGCCTGCTCGCGCATCGACTGCGCGGCGGCCGCGGCCTGTTCCACCAGGGCCGCGTTCTGCTGCGTCACCTGGTCCATCTGGGTGATGGCCTGGTTGACCTGCTCGATCCCCGCGGTCTGCTCCTGGCTGGCCGCGGCGATCTCGCCCATGATGTCGGTGACCCGCCGGATGCTGCCGACCACCTCCTGCATCGTCGCGCCGGCCTGTCCCACCAGCTGGCTGCCCGCGCCCACCTTGCCCACCGAGTCGTCGATCAGGCCCTTGATCTCCTTGGCGGCCGACGCGGACCGCTGCGCCAGGTTGCGCACTTCGGACGCCACCACCGCGAAGCCCCGCCCTTGCTCGCCGGCGCGCGCTGCTTCCACCGCGGCGTTGAGCGCCAGGATGTTGGTCTGGAACGCGATCCCATCGATCACGCCGATGATGTCGGCGATCTTGCGCGACGAGGCGTTGATCGAACCCATCGTGTCCACCATCTGGCCGACCACCGCCCCGCCCTTGACCGCCACCTCGGAGGCCGACCGCGCCAGCTGGTTGGCCTGACGGGCGTTCTCGGCGTTCTGCTTGACGGTGCCGGTGAGCTCCTCCATCGAGGCGGCGGTCTCTTCCAGCGAGGCCGCCTGCTGCTCGGTGCGCTGCGACAGGTCCTGGTTGCCGTCGGCGGTCTGCTGCGCGGCGGTGGCGATCAGGTTCGACGCCGTGTTCACGCGCGACAGCACGCCGGTGAGCTGCGCCTCCATCCGGCCGATCGAATGCAGGAGGCTTTGCCGGTCCCCGGGCCGGGTCCGCACGTGGACCGTCAGGTCGCCGCCGGCGATCCGGCCCACCACTTCCATCGCGTACTTCGGCTCGCCGCCGAGCTGGCGGCCGAGCCAGCGGGCGATCACGAGGCCCAGGCCGATGCTCAGCGCCACGCCGGCCAGCGCCGCGGCCAGCGTGTAGAGGCGCGACATCGAATAGGTGGCGGCCGCATCTTCCATGCTGGCCTTGGCCTGCGCGTCGCTGTCGGCGACGATCGCTTCCAGGACCTGCTCCAGCGCGCGCGAGTCCGTCACCAGCTGGGCGCTTTCGGCGAACACGTTGTCCGAGAGCTGCGACGTGTCGAGCGATTGCGCGTCCATCAGCACGGTGAAGGCCTTGTACCGCTGCTTGAGCGGGCCGAGCAGGGCCAGGTACTGCTGGAGGAACTTGCTGCCCTGCTGCGTCTGCTGCAGCACCGGCTGGATCTCGGCCATGCGCGCCTCCAGCGCGGCGAGCGCCGTGCCGACGGCCTTGGTGCCCTGGGCGCGCTCGCCCTTGGAGCTCGCCGACAACATGCCCATCTGGGCGCGGCTGGCCGCCAGCAGCTGGAGGTTGGCCTGCTGCGCGGCCTTGAGCACCTGGAACTCACGGGTGTAGAGGCTCTGCGTGCCGGCGTTGATGCGCCCCATGTGCAGGATCGCCAGGCCGCCCACCGTGGCGCCGGCCGCGGCGACCAGCAGGAAGCAGAAGATCAGCTTGGCGGAAATCGTCCGTTCACGAAACCAGTTCATCATTGCTCCTCGTCTTCTTCAATGTGTCATGGCCCGGCTCGGGTCGGGTGCGCCGGCCCGGCTGGCGGCTTTTGCCTGGGAGATGACGCGCGCGGCCTCGACGTCGGCATCGAGCCGGAACACGCTGACCGCCGTCACCAGTTCCGACGCCTGCTCCTGCAGGGCTTGCGCCGCGCCGGCGGCCTGCTGCACCAGGGCCGCGTTCTGCTGCGTCGCCTGGTCCATCTGGGTGATGGCCTGGTTGACCTGCTCGATCCCCGCGGTCTGCGCCTGGCTGGCCGCGGCGATCTCGCCCATGATGTCGGTGACGCGCCGGATGCTGCCGACCACTTCCTGCATCGTCGCGCCGGCCTGCTCGACGAGCACGCTGCCCGCGCCGACCTTGCCCACCGAGTCGTCGATCAGCGTCTTGATCTCCTTGGCCGCGCCGGCCGAGCGCTGCGCCAGGTTGCGCACTTCGGACGCCACCACCGCGAAACCCCGCCCCTGCTCGCCGGCGCGCGCCGCTTCCACCGCGG
>Ga0255338_1006289_pt1 | contig 10181 bp, 9 predicted proteins | sample MeOH1_35cm_T4_19_FD_203715 | JGI IMG/M metagenome (GOLD analysis project Ga0255338, IMG submission 203715) | Sandy soil microbial communities from University of British Columbia, Vancouver, Canada - MeOH1_35cm_T4_195 | ecosystem: Engineered > Artificial ecosystem > Sand microcosm > Unclassified ...
CATGGCCCGCCATTGGCCCCGGATCGTCCAGGCGGTGCTCGCCATGCTGCTGGTGGCCCTGCTCTACCAGATCGCCGCGGGGTGGGCCCTGGATCGCCTGCTGCCCGCCATGGATCCCGACCTTGGACCCAGCGCCCTGCTCCGTCTGAAGCACCCGGCCTTCTGGGTCTCCAACCTGCTGGGCGGCGCCATGAACCTGTGGCTCAGCTGCTCCCTGCTGGCGCTGTACCACCGGCTGGAAGCCATTCCCCAGCAGCCTGCCGCCTGATCAGCAGCCGCAGTCCCGGGCCTTCTCCCGGCCCTGAACGCAGATGTCACAGACCCGGATGGCCCGCCCGATCCCGAGCAGCTCCACCTGCGGGCTGAGGAAGCCCGCCTGCGCCGGTTCCTCCTTCATCAGGTCGGTGGAGAGGTACTTCTTGTTGCTGTCGCTGAAGACCGTCACCACCACCGAATCGCGGCCGAGCCTATCCTGGGCCTGAAGGGCCGCCAGGAAGTTCGCGCCGCTGCTGATGCCCACGCCCAGGCCGCGCTCCGCCAGTTTCTGCGCCATGAGGATGGCATCGCCATCATCCACGGAGAGGATGTCATCCAGCTGGTCGAGCTTCACGATGGCGGGGATGAACTCGTCGGAGATGCCCTGGATGCGATGCTTCCCGACCTTGTGGCCCGTATGCAGGGTGGGCGAGTTGGAAGGCTCCACCGGGTGGATCCTGATGCCGGGAGCCACACCCTTGAGGAAGCCCCCGACACCCATCACCGTGCCGCCGGTGCCCACGCCGGCCACGAAGGCATCCGGCTTCAGTCCCACGGAAGCCAGCTGGGCCTGGATCTCCGGCCCGGTGGTGGTGGCGTGCGCCTCCACGTTGGCCTCGTTGGCGAACTGGCAGGGCAGGAAGGCGCCCGGCGTCTCCTCAGCCCAGGCTTCGCTGAGGCGGATGGAGCCCAGGAAGCCGCCCTCGGCATGGCTCACCAGGCGGATCTGCGCGCCGAAGGAGCGGATCAGGTCCTTGCGTTCCTGGCTCATCCAATCAGGCATGAAGATCGTCACGGGATGGCCCAGCGCGCGCCCCAGGGCCGCGAAGGAGATGCCCGTGTTGCCGCTGGTGGCCTCGGCGATGGGGGCCCCGGGCTTGAGGAGGCCCGCATCGTGGGCCTTCCGGAGGATGTGCAGGGCCATGCGGTCCTTGATGCTGCCGGTGAAGTTGAAACTTTCGGCCTTGGCGTAGATCCGCCGCGCCTCACCGCGGAACCGGACGTCCAGGGCCAGGAGGGGCGTGCAGCCCACCAGACGGCCCAGGGTGTGGAGAGACTGCTGGATCTCGGTCATGCCGGGGGCCTCGTCAGGAAAGCAGCCTTAACCATCGCATGACGAGGGCCCTGCCCGGCCGAAAGCGTGACAGAGCGCAAAGGGTGCTTACGCTTCGTCAACGAAGTAGCCGGGGTCCTCCATCTCCACCAGGTCGCCCGCCTCGAGGCGTCGCCGCTGCTCGGCCGTGATGGCCGCCTCCAGCCAGCGCGGATCCGTGCGGGCATTGAGGAAGTGGGCCGAGGGCTCGGCGGCCTCGAAGTCCTCGCGGCGGCGCCAGAGATGCACCCAGCCCACGTGGTTGATGCGTGCCCAGACCGTCACGTGCACGGCCCCCCGGCCGCGCCTTCCTTCCGCAGCACGGACACGGCATGAATGAGTAGCGGCCAGGCCAGCTGGATCTGATCCAGGGCCGCAGCGGGTCGGCCCGAGAGGTTCAGGATCACCGTGCGTCCCGCAATGCCGCAGATGGCGCGGCTGGCATAGGCCAGGGGATGGCCCCCCTGGGCGCGGATGAGCTCGCAGATCCCTGGCGCCTCGCGCTCCATGACCCGCCGGGTGGCCTCGGGCGTGGTGTCCCGGAGCCCGAAGCCCGTGCCGCCGCAAGTCAGCACCAGGGGCGCATCCGAGGCCACGGCGGCCCGCAGATCCGTCTCCAACGCCTCTGGATCGTCCGGCATCAGCGAAGCCGTCACGGCCTTCACGCCCTGGCCCTTGAGCCACGACGTCAGCAGCGGCGTGGACTGGTCCTGGTACTCGCCCCGGGAGGCGCGGTCCGACAGGGTGATGAGGTGGACGCGCTCCATGTCAGGGCATCACGAGATCGTCGTCCAGCAGCGCCTTCTCCGTCTGGGCCTTGCGGTAGGCAAGGTACCGCTCGCGGATAGCCGCATCGCCGAGGGACAGGACCGATGTGGCCAGCAGCGCGGCGTTGATGGCGCCCGCCTTGCCGATGGCGAGGGTGCCGACGGGGATGCCCGAGGGCATCTGCACCGTGGAAAGGAGCGCGTCCATGCCCTCCGTGGCCCAGCCCTTCATGGGCACGCCCAGCACGGGCAGGTGCGTCTTGCTCGCACAGACGCCCGCCAGGTGGGCCGCCCCGCCGGCCGCCGCGATGATCACCTTCAGACCCCGCCCTTCCGCGCCCTTGCAGAACTCGACCACCTTCTCCGGCGTGCGGTGCGCGCTGGCCACATGGGCCTCGAAGGGAACGCCCAGGCTCTTCAGGGTGAGAGCCGTGTGCTGCATGGTCTCCCAGTCGTTCTTGGAGCCCATCAGGATGCCCACCAGGGGAGTCGTCGTCATGGATGCCTCGACACGTAGTTAGCCAGGATGAATGAGAAAGGGCCGGATGCAAAAGGTGATTTTCTCATCCCCTGCATCCCCTTCATCCTGGCTCATCTCTTTTGAAAAAACAATTTAGCCAGGATAAAGGGGATGAACAGGATGACTATGAAAAACCTCATGCAACCCCTGCTGTCTGGCCACATTTCCTGCGTACCTCATGGGAGTGTTCATCCCCGCTGCATCTGCTCCAGCAGGGAGCCCGCCCCCACCTCGCCCTGGGCCCGGAGGAAGGCCAGAGTGCGGGCTTCCGCCTGCTCGGCCAGGGGCGTGAAGGCGGTGGCATCACTATTCCACTGATCCTCGAAGAGGATCGCGTACCGCCATGACGCGGGCTGGGACCAGGCCATGCCATTCAGATGGACGGCAGGCGGGGCCACCTGGGAGGCGGTGCGACACCAGGCCAGGGCGGCGCGGGCCTTGTCCCAGACCACGGTGGACTCCTGGTCGCGCTGGGCCTTGGTTTCGATGAGCCACATGCCCGTTCCGGTCCGCACTAGGAAATCGGGCCAGTAGCGGCTCAGCTCGCCGAAGCGGGTGCGGTAGGACAGGCAGAGGCAGTGGCGGCGCTCCAGGGGCTTGAACCAGGCCAGCACTTCGCCGGACTTTTCCAGCACCTTCTCGATGAAGGCCCGCTCGAAGCCGCCGCCCTGGGCTGCCTCGAAGATGGACGGGAATACACAGCGGGCGTTGGGAATGCGGCGGGTTTCCCGGCCCCGAAGCATGGGCACACGACCATCCAGTTCGGGCTCCGAAGCCCAGCCCCAGCCGCTCACGCCGATCTCACCGGGATGGGCGTCGTAGAGCTTCTGGAGCCAGCGGTCGCGGGCGTCCTGCAGCTGCTTGAGGAGGTGCTGGTTCACCAGGCTCTGACGCAGCACCCGGGCATCCTCGGGCCGGTCCAGAGGATCGAAGTCGCTGCCCGGGAAGAGGTGCTTCTTCGCCACGGCCTGCACCACGTCCACCATCTCGGCCCACTGGTCCGACAGCCAGGACTGGCCACGGCGGCCGTCCACCAGCTGGTTGGCAAGGTTCGCCAGGGTCTGCTGGGCCTCGGCGGACACCTCAGCGATCCAGGCCACCTGCGTTTCCGTGACCACATGCTCCTTCGTGAACTGCACGCCCTGGTCCTTGCGCAGCTCGTCCAGGGCCCGCTGATCACCGTAGGGCTTGAAGTTGCCGTCCTTCAGCAGCTCGCGGACATCCGGCAGGGGCGGATCCGCCCGCAGAAAACCCAGGGGCCAAGCCAGGTCCAGGTCCGGCACGCGACCAGGCTCGACCCCCACGGTCAGCAGCTCGCCGATGGCGGTGCGGCTTTCGTCCACCTCGCCCTCGCCGAAGGCCACACCCGCATCTTCCAGATCCTTCAGCTTCTGGCGGAACTTCGGATGATCCACCAGGTAGAGCATGTCCAGGGCCGTCATGGGCTCGCGGTGCTCCCACAGGTTGCGGGCGTCCTCCACCTTCTGGGGCCACAGCTCAGGCCAGCCCTCCTCGCGGAACATCAGGCGCAGGCCGCGACCGATGACCTGTTCCACCAGGATGGCGCTCTCGCCGGCCCGCAGGAACACGATCACGCAGATGGAATTGACGTCGAAGCCCTCCTGCAGCATGGCCACGTTCACGATCACCTGCAGGTCGTCCCGGCGGTCCGCGGCGAAGATGCGGCGGCGCAGTGCATCGTACTCGTCCTTCTTGAGATCGCCCTTCTTGCCGCTGTGCAGCACCGCCACACAATCAGGTGCCAGGCCGTGATCGCCGATGCGCTCCCGGTTCATGAAGTCCACAGCCTGGTCTGCCAGGGAGGTGTTCTCGGCCACCACCATGAGCTTGGGCATGGCGGGCACGCCCAGTACCCGGAAGCCCTTCTCCACCCAGTGCCGCTTGGCCAGGCCGACGTCGATGAGGGCCTTCTGGCTTTCGGTGAGCACGCCGTCATCGGCCCGATGCGCCTCGCCGTCTTCTGGCATCCGCGGATCCTTCACCAGCCAGAGCTGCTTCACGAGCATGTCGCGCTGGGCCTCGCGTAGGCCGTAGTCGCAGAGGATGTGGGGGAACCACTTCCGCGTGACCTGCTTCCCCTTGCCCCGGCCCCCGCTCACCTGGAAGAAGGGCGTGGCGCTGAAGTCGCCACGCCAGCCCAGCGCAGCGCCATGCAGGGCCCGCTGCTCCTCGCGGATGGCCGTCAGCGCCTGCTCCCACACGCCCTCGCCGCCCGCATAGCCCTTCTCCTCGGGGTTGGTATGCGTGTGGTGGGCCTCATCGTTGAATACGATCAGGTCCGGCGCCTGGGCCAGCCACTCGCGCAACACCAGGTAGCGCGGGTTGCCGCGCTCGGTGACGCTGCCGTACTTGGGCAGGTCCAACAACTCGGCGGGATGGTCCGCATCCTCCTCTTCGCCGCTACGGTCCATGAGAGCTTGCCAGTTGACGATGAGGGCGAAGGCTTCAGGCTGGGGCGTGGTCTCCATCACCTCGCGGCCGTCCAGGGCCCTGAAGGCTCCGAAGAAGGCGTCCTGGCGGCCATTGGGCAGGAAGAGCGCCCGGAACTTCCGCAGGTCCGCTTGCTGGAGGTCGCGGTTGCCCCGGGCATCCTCCAGACCGAGGAAGGCATCGAGGATGCGGCCATGCACCACCAGGCCCGGTGTCACCACCAGGCAGCGGCCGGAGAAGGCCCGCTCACGCCAGGCTCGCTCGTCTGGCGCCAGGTCCCGTGCGCCAGTGCCATCCAGGGCCAAGCGGTTGAGCACCTGCCAGACCAGCAGGGCCTGCAGGATCCAGGTCTTGCCCGTGCCCGTGGCCAGCTTGAAGCCGTAGCGCGGCTGCGGATCCGCCCACCAGGGCGCGAAGAGGCTGTCGCGGTCCTCCGGCGCGCCCAGGTGCGTGTGCAGGCCGTGGAGGAACCCGCCTTCCGCCGGAAGGTCACGGGCCAGTACCTCGTGGACATAGATGGCCGTCTCAATGGCCAGGCGCTGGGCCGCGTGGAAGCCCGCGCCCTCGTGATCTGTGGAGAACCAGTGGTGCAGCAGCTCTTCCGTGACGGGCGTGACGCCTGGATAACCCGCCTCCGCCCAGGCCCGCACCCGCGGCTCCAGCAGCTCCGGCAGCACCGGCCCGCCATGCAGAGCCTTCACCTGCTTTTCAAGATTCGCCATGAGTCACCGGAGAGAAAAACAGCCAGGATGTCTGGGATATGGTAGAGCTAAATAAATTCGCTTTCTTATCCCCTCCATCCCCTTCATCCTGGCTAATGTCTTGGTTTTTCTTTAGCCAGGATGCAGGGGATAAAGGGGATTTTAAAAAGCGGACTTTCCCTTCCTGAGCATCCCCTTCATCCTGGCTGAAAATCTTTTGGAGCCGAGGATGAGCATCGATGATGCCCTGACGGAACGGATCATCGGGTGTGCGTATCAGGTGGCCAACACGCTGGGCCCGGGCTTTCTCGAGAAGGTCTACGAGAACGCCTTGGCCCATGAGCTGCGAAAAGCTGGGCTCTCGGTCGTTCAACAGCAAGGCATTGAAGTCCGCTATGACGGAATCGTCGTGGGTGATTTCGTCGCGGACCTGATGGTGGAAGGCACCGTGATCATCGAACTCAAGGCCATCCGGGAGCATTCGGACTTCTACACAGCCCAGTGCCTCAACTACCTCAAGGCGACCCGAACGCCCGTCTGCCTCCTCATCAACTTCGGCCGGGCCAAACTCGACATCCGCCGCTACGAGCGGAAGCCCGGAGTCGAGTAGGCACTGCCCTGAAGCCAGGAAGCCTTTTCTTTTAAAATCCCCTTTATCCCCTTCATCCTGGCTAATGATTTGTTTTTTCCTTAGCCAGGATGAAGGGGATGCAGGGGATAAAAAGGGAAGTCCAATCACACCTTTCTTCTCCTTCATCCTGGCGAATTTCAGCCTTCGGGAAGCAACCCCGACCACGCCGCATCGTTGCCGAAGACGTCCACCAGACGCAGTCCCAGCCTGCGTCCTGGCCGCGGCTTGATGAGGATCTCCGTGGCGATGGCCACGCGGCGGACGCGCTTGCCCAGGCCGCGCAGGTCCTGCCAGGTGCTGGTGAAGGGACGCTTGCCCTCTTCGCCGCCCAGGTCGTCATCCAGGCACCAGAAGTCGATGAGGCTGAGGCCATCGGGGCCACCCGCCTGCAGCAGCCACTGACGATTCTCCTGATCGGTCTTCTTCTCGAAGCCCTTCAGGCCCGAGGGCACGCTGCGCAGCAGGTAGCGGGTGAGGTTCACCTGCACGCGCAGGAGGCGCTCGCCGCCCTGCTCCACCCAGCCCAGGGCCTGCACCGAAGGCTGGCCCAGCCAGGGTTTCTCGAAGAAGGCCACCTTCTCGCGCAGCCGCTCCACCTCACGGTCCTCGGGGCCCGCGCCCTCGGGGATCTTCTTGAGATGCTCGATGACATCCGTGGGGATGATGCGCGGTTCGACCTTGGCGATCTCCGTTCCCAACAGGCGCTGAAGGCTGGCGTCGAAGTTCAGCTCGAAGTCCCAGCCGAGCGCCACCAGCTTGCTGTAGCCGCCGCCATCCAGCGTCTTCAGCAGGGCCACGGACTCGGCCACGCGCCTGGCGGAGAGGGGCCGGTCCGGATCGCCCACCAGCACCAGACGGCGCTGGAACCGCCCCGTCTCCGCATCGTTGTAGGCCTGGGTGCCCAGGTTGCGCTCCTGGGGGTGGGGTTGGGCCCCGAAGAGCGTGAGCACCAGCGGGCCCACCTGCCGCAGCTTGTGGTCGTTCAGGTAGATCATCTGCCGCTGGTAGTTGCCCAGGTTCTCCACCACGAAGGGCGCGCAGCGCATGCGGCCATCCTCCCGCTGGAAGGCGATGCCGCCGCTGCCCTCGGTACCCAGCCGCACCAGCCGGTTGCGCGTCACCTGCAACGAGGCCTTGCCCAGGTCTGAGGTGATCCAGCGGCGGCCGAGTTTTTCCGCGACGGCGGCCGTGGTGCCTGAGCCGCAGAAGAAGTCGGCGACGAGGTCGTTGGGGCCCGAAGACACTTTAAGGATTCTCTCGACTAGTGCCTCTGGTTTTTGCGTGTCGTATCCAGCCTTCTCATGGGCCTGAGAATTTAGGCGTGTGATATCTACCCAGAGATCACTGACTGGAGCGCCAGGCATTTCATCCAGGTACCGCTTGTAGCGAGCCCCTCCGGTCCGGGTGTAGTAGATTCGGCCTTCTCGCTCAAGCCGCTCCATACTTTGGATGGGCATTCGCCAGAGCTTAGTTACACCTTTCCACTCGTACTCATATCCACCGCCCTTCAATCCGTATGCGGTCAGATTGTCGTCTTCAAATCGTCTGCCATCCGGCTCAAGTTTTTGGTAATGGCTGGATAAATAGTCGGCGTCATATGGCTGATAGAGCTGATTCCATTTTGGGGCTTTGCCTTTCGTAGCGAAAAGAATGCTGTCGTGCATTTCGCTATAGAACTCATCATCTGAATGCCCCGGTGAAGACTTCCAGGTGATGTAGGCCCGGAATTGCTCTCGTCCAAAGACTTCCTCAATCAGAAATTTGATGTGTGCGCTTACACGCCAGTCGCAGTGAACATAAATGCTCCCATCTTCCGCCAACAACCGATGCATCAGCTGCAACCGCGGGTACAGCATGTCCAGGTAGCTGTCAGTCCCGTCCTCCCAGGTGTCTCGGTAGGCTAGGCGCTCCAGGGCACTCATGTCGGCGCTGAGCTCACCGCCACCCTGCCCTGCCTCGTCCGGCGTGAGCTGCACGCTGTGGCTGTAGTCGGCCTTGGAGTCGAAGGGTGGATCAATATAGATAAGGTTGATTTTTCCTTCATAACCCTGGGCCAGCAGAGCCTGCATCACCAGCAGGTTGTCGCCCCAGATGAGGCGGTTGCAGGCGGAGGTGTCCACCTCCTGAGAGACGGGCTCCAAGGGCAGGCGCGGCCCGGCCTCGCCGGGGTTGGGCACCACCACCTCGGCGATCTGGAAGCCCAGGTTCTTGGGGTTGGGCGCCCGCTTGGGCTTGCTGTCCCACACGAGCCGCGCCGTGTTGCGCTTCTTGCGCCGCGGCACGCCGCCATCGGCCGCTTCGGAGGTGGCTCCGCCCGACGGATAGCTCTCATCCAGGCCCTCCTCCTCGTCCACCATCCGGGGCTGGGCCTCCGGCCGCGCCTTCTCCTGGAAGGGCCGCAGGGCGAAGTCCTGGGGATCGGGTGACATGGATGCTTTCGGCGACTGACAACTTAGTTGTATCAGAACCTGCGCCCTTGCTGCATCTCAACTGTCGCCTTCCGGCCTCAGAGGGCTGAAACCCAGACTTGACCTTATGCCGCGCCCCTTCAGCCTTCGCCCTCGACGCCGGGGCGAGAGGTCTGGAAAAAACCTTCGACAGCTAAGTTGTCATCCTGGAGACGGTCGATGACCGCCCCCAGGGGCCGCTCTAAGGGCAGGAACTGGTTCCCCGAGAACCTGAAGGCGATGCGTGAGCAGATGGGCCTGGGCCAGCGGGAGTTTGCCGATCACCTCGATGTGACCCAGCAGACCATCTCCCTCTGGGAACAGGGCAAGCGCCAGCCGGGCAAGCGCACCTGGATCCTGCTGGAGCAGAAGCTGCACACCACGCGGGCCGAAATGGAATCCGGTCCCCTGACCAGTGCCCTGGACCCCAAGGTGGCGGAATCGAAAGCCTTCGCCAAGTCCGTCACCCTGCCCCCGCCCCGGCAAGGGAGCCCCATCACCGGCATCGAACTGAACGGCTTGGCCGCTGAATCCATGGACCTCACCAAGGCCCAGCGCCTGCTGCGCGAGGCCGTGCGCAAAGGCAAGCCCGTGTGGCTGATCCGGGGCTGAGCCGGGATTCAACAGACAAAAAATTTAGCCAGGATGAAGGGGATGAAGGGGATTTCAAAAAGCAGCTCTATTCATCCCCTCCATCCCCTTCATCCTGGCTAAAAATCAGTTCCCTTGAATCGCCCTCACCACCGCGTCCACCCCAGCACCCACAGCACGCCCAGCACGGCCAGGGCATCGCGGTCGTCGGGGTCCATGCGGTCGTTGCGGCGGGCGACCTCTTCAGGGCCGGGGCCGCGCATAACGACACGGTGGGTGTCCTGGGCGGGGTCCTCCAGCAGCACCCAGTCGGGGGCCGTGCGGCCCACCACGGCGGCGCCGATGCGCGGGGCGCCGGGCTTCCAGTGGACCTCCAGGGATTCCCACTGCCCCGCGTTCATCACCCGCCAGGGGCCCTCGGAAGGTATGGACGCCAGATCCAGCACCGCATCGCGGTCCAGATAGCGCACGATGAGCCGTGCCTGGGGCGGCGCCACGGCCTCCGGCCTCCGGCAGCCGAACCCGGTGAGCAGGAACAACGCCATCAGCAGCAGTCGCATCCGACCCTCCGCCCCCATTCTGATGCTTTTCCAACCTGCGCAAAGGGCACCTTTGCGCAGCGGCCCCGGCGGCTATTTCCGGTAGTACGCCCGGATCGCATTCACCACGGCCACGGCGTAGCGCTCGCGGAAATCGGGATCGCGCAAGTTGGCGGCGTCGTCCTC
>Ga0255338_1006290_pt1 | contig 10181 bp, 7 predicted proteins | sample MeOH1_35cm_T4_19_FD_203715 | JGI IMG/M metagenome (GOLD analysis project Ga0255338, IMG submission 203715) | Sandy soil microbial communities from University of British Columbia, Vancouver, Canada - MeOH1_35cm_T4_195 | ecosystem: Engineered > Artificial ecosystem > Sand microcosm > Unclassified ...
CAGGCAGTCAACAACCGGCTCTAAATTCCCCAGTCTTTCCCAGCGACGTGCGTAATCATCCTGACAGGACATGTCGACTACTGCACGCAGGTGGTGCGCTTTGGCGATATCGATACCCGACAGACGCACGCCACCGCTGTTCTGTGTTTCGAAGAAACGGTATGCATCGTCCTCGTTGCGTGTGACCACCAGTGTGACGTTGATCCGTTCCAGATCCGGCCGTACAAGCGTTGCCCCCTTTAGGGCAGTCAGATTTTCACGGATGCGCTGGAGGCTTTCAGGTGCCCGGTAGCTCAGATTAGGCAAGGGAGAGATATTGGCAAGTGCGCAAAGGATACCCACACTGGTGATGCGTTGTTGGCCATCAATGATATTGAGCCAGCATGCATCGCTGTTCGCATCGCTGCTCTGATGTAGGATCAAGCTGCCAAGATAGTAATCGGGGGCGCTCATGTCTTTCTGATGGCGGGCGAGGTCACCGGCCAGTTGCAGCACTTGTTCGCTGCTCCATCGATAGGGACGCTGGTATTCCGGCAGATGCAGTCGACCTTTGATGATCTGATCCATATCCCGGATGTCTTTGCCTGAAAATAGTTCGGCCAGCGATACGCTGGCGACTGCCAGAGGGAGCGGGGAGGAGGTCATAGGTTATGAATTCACTGCTGTTGTTTGTGTGCTGGACACTTGCTCTGCCCGTTGTGTCCGAATCGATGCTAGTGGCAGGTCATCATAAGGTTACCGGCGTTTCCAGCTACCAAGGTAGTGGCTATGCTGCTTACTCGTCACGCTTCAGGCAGGCTGCCAAGTATCCTGAATTGTTCCATGAGCTGAGTGCTGGATATGGTATTTTTCATGGAATTGAAAACTTTGTATAACGTAATAAATTGTTTTTAAAGGATTTATAGTAATAAACCATAATAGTGGGAGTGACACCTCTTCGCTAAAAACAAAAGCCCGTGTGATAGCGGGCTTTTGTTTTTTCGCGGTACAGGAGCTAAACGTTAAGGGGCGGGCGTTGGTGCGAATGCCCCGATGTAAACATATGGCCCAAGGCTAAACGCCGGCATGAGTCGTGGATCTGAACAAGCTACTCAGGACGCTGGTATTTGAACTTCGTGGATTTCGACCGGGGCCAAAACAGGCTTCGACGTGCTCCAGAAGGTGAACCCGGCGAAGGCACCGGCGCACACCAACGCCAAGCCGCATACCCAGACCATGAGGTGACGCTGCTCGCGGCGCAGGCGTGTTTCGCTATTGCTCTGTTCGTTGCGCAGCGCATGCAGCTCGGCCTGGCGCTCGGCCCGCTGCTGCTGCCGTTCGCTGCGTTCGTTAAGCAGCACTTGATTCTGTTCGGCCAGCACTTCGCGCAGTTCCGAGAGCTGGCGCTCCAGGTCATGGTGCTTCTCGTCCCGCTGCTGCGCTTGGAGGGCCAGGTCGGCATCGAGCCGTTCGGTCTGGCCGGCGGCTTCGCGGCGCTGTTTGTCGAGTGCAGCGAGCAGACCTTGCTCGACAGCCTGGAGACGTTGTTCCAGGGTTGAATCAACCGCCTGCTGCAACTGCGTGAGGCGCTGCTCCAAAGTGCTCGCCTGCTCATCAAGGACTTCCCGGAGCAACTGCTGCTGTTCGTCCAGAACCCCCTGCATCTGCTGCATGCGATTGTCGAAGTCCGCCAGCAGGCGATCCCGGGTTTCCATCACTTCTTTGGCGATGCTGATCAGCATCTCGCCGTGTTCGTCGGTCAGTCCCTGGACTTTCAACAGGTCGGTGACGTATTGGCGCAAGCCTGCGGCCTGGTGCTTGATCACGGCCTGGTGCTGTTCGAGGCGCGTGTTCTGTCGTGCCAGTTCCTCGGCCTTGGCATCCAGGGTCTTCTGCTGGTCGGCCAGTTGCCCCTGCTGCTCGGTCAGTTGCTGCGCCTGCAGCGAGCTGATCACCATCAACTGGGCGAGAGTCTTGGAGAATTCCGCCTGCACTTCCTGGGCGTCGAGCTGGGCGTTCTTCAGTTCGCCGCGATGGAACAGCCGGCCTAGGAAGCTACGCTGCTCGTGTTCGTCGCGCACCCTCTTGAAATCGTCTAGACGCTTGAAGGTACTGTGGAACTTCTCGTACACCTCGGCGATGTCGATACGGGCGAGCAGGTCGTCGCTGGGGACGGTGCTGGCGAGTTGGGCAATGACCTTGGACATCCCTTATGTTTCCTTCCTGAACTGCTGAAGCAACGAGCCGAGGCGTTCGTTGAACTGTTTCTTGCTATCGATGGCCTGGGATAGCGCGGCGATAGTCGCAGCCTGTTCTCCCACGGTGCCTTGCGCGTGCTGCTCCGAGGCTTGCGCGGCCTCGGTTGCATGATCGAAGCGCTCGGCGATGCGCTGATTGAGTTGGGCCATCATCCGGTAGCGTGCCGACAGGCGGAATTGCAGCTCTACCCGCTCGCCCAGTTCGGCTGTAGCTTGCAGGGTATCGATCTGCGCATTGATGAAGTCTGTGCCCTTATCCAGCATCCAATCGATCAGCGAGTCGATGGCGTACATCAGCAGGGCGTTGGCGAGGCCGGTCATCAGGCCGGTGAGCACCGGGGCGATCATGCCGGCCAGCGGTGCGAGCACCGGGATGCCGACGATGAAGGTGTTCACCGATTGCTCCAGGAGCATGCCGGCACCCAGGGTGAACAGGCCGGCCAGGCTCTTGCTGACCGCGCGCATGACCTCGGCGCCGGACATCTCCTTGGGTGGCCAGAGCAGCAGCTTAAGGGCCTTGAACAGCTCTTGCATGCCTTCGCGGATGATGGTCACTACCTTGGCCGAGGTGGTAATGAGGTTGTTGATTAGGAAGGTCAGCAGGTTGCTCACAAGGCCTTGCAGGCCGCCCTCGAAGAAGGCTTCGAAAGCTGCCTTGAACTTGCTCTGAACGCGCTTCAACACACGCTCAACCGCTGCCACCACGCGGTCGAGCAGGGGCTGCTGATCGTCACGCTGGCTGACCACCTTGTGCACTTCGACGAAGCTGCCGTTGACCACCTCGAATAAAAGCACTCCCATTGCCCTGCGCAGGCCGGTCTTGCCGAATTCCTTCGCGCCTGTAATGCCCAGCTCCTTGCCGTGGTAGAGCAAGCGGTCTTTGGTATCTGGCTGATGCTGATCGATGGCGGCGCGAGCCTTGTCGATCAGCGGCTTGGTAATGGATTCGTCGTAACCGTTTTCGGCAGAGAGCGCGGTCTCTGCGGCGGTATCACTCTTTTCTCGGTTATTTTCAAAGGTGGTGAAATGCAGATTGTCTTTTTCCGAGGCCAGCGCCTTGCGTTGCTCCGGAGTAAGCATCCAGGCGCCTTCCTTGTGTGCCTGCTTCAGGGGGATGGTGTGATCCAGCTCGGCGTTCATCACCAGCTTGCCATTTGACTTGGCGGTGCGCTTGGTCGGTGCCTTTTCATTGGTGTAGGTGTCGATGAAGGTTTGCGAGTTCATCGTGCCGTCCTTCACCGCATCCTTCATCTTCTGCTTTTTCGCGGCGGAGTAATCGTAGTCGGCTTCCCGGTCATAGTGCTCGGATGCCTTGGCGTAGATATCCTGGTTAGCATTGTGCTGGGTGGTGACGTTGCCACCATCGATGTCCGAGAACATTGCCGGGGTCAATCCGAAGGGGCCGACCACTTGTTGCAGGGCTTCTTCGCGACAGCGGTCGAGCAGCTCCTGGAGACGCTTGTCTTTCAGTGTCTCCCGTTCGGACCGAGCGCCAGCGGGCATCTGTAGCTGCCGCTGGTCGGCATCGACCACGGAGCTGAGTAGGGCATCGAGATTGGCCGTGAGCAGTGGATCGACTTGCAGGGTCGGTTGGGAGGTCATGCAACAGTCCTTGTCGAAAGAAGCCTTCGCAGCAGGGAAAAGGCGAAAAGACACTATTAGGCCACTATTGATTGTTCAGGCACAAGCCGCAGACCTCAAGGCTTTCAGATCACTGGATGTCAGAAATACCCCAAAGGTGTACCGCAGGCGGACACTGCTTGGGGACTATCAGCCCAGTACGGATATGGGTAGGCTCGGGTTATCGCCCATTCTTGATTGGGACGCCCTTCGATGCTCACGTCAGGACGCGAGAAGCACCAAGTGTGATTGAGGTTTCGCAAAGCGAAGGGGGCGCCTGTGAAGGTTAGGTGAGTCAGTAAGAGGACTTACTTCCGAGTGCTACGGCATAGTCCGCGACAGATAACGAATGATGCGCTGAGATGTGAAATGGTATTTTTTATGGTCTTATGCTAATTGCCTCGCCAGAAGCGCCGTTTTTCCTGACGTTTACCTGCTCGTTAATAATAGAGTGGGAATGATCCCTGTCTGTCTGTCTGTCTGTCTGACTGATCGTTCGTAACACCTGAAAGGCCCCGTGAATGTGAGTTCACGGGGCCTTTTGCGTTTTAGCGCCGGGCCACATCCGAGAAATAGAACTTGTCGAGGGTATGCCGTGATTCGGTGTACTCGAACTGGCGGCCGTCCTGCAGGAAGGTCTGGTTGCTGACCACAATCACATGGCTCTGGCCATCGAGGTCCAGGTGGTGCTGGTCGTCCTTGCTCCGGGGCACCGCTTCGATGGTGCGCTGGGCGTAGGCAATTTGCAGTTGCAGGGTCTGTTCGATGAAGGCGTAGATCGACTGCTCGGCGATGTCGCGGGACAGGCCGGGAATCACATCGCTGACGAAATGGTTGATGTCGAGAATCACGCGTTTGCCGTCGATCCGCCGCACGCGCTTGATCCGCGTGATCAGGCTGCCTTCTTCAGCCTTGATGTGTTCCAGCAGCGGGCCTTCGAGGGGGATCTGGGTGAACTCGACCACCTCGGTGCTGACGTCGTTGCCCAGTCGCGGATAAGTCTCCTGGAAGCTGACGATGCCACCCAACTGGAATTCGATCGGGTTGGTCGACAACACGAAAGTACCCTTACCGTGGACTTTCTGGGCGAAACCACGCTCCTGCAATTGCTCGATGGCCTTGCGCACAGTGCCGCGACTGGCCTGGTAGCTGTCCATCAATTCGGTTTCGGACGGCAACCGGGCGCCGCGTTCCAGACGTTCGGTCGTGATGCTGGCAAGCAGATCGCTGTAGATCTGGTTGTATTTACTCATGGGGATGGCTCTGTGCCGCGATGTGCTCAAGGTTTCGAACCTTAAGGGCAGGGTAGGGGTTTGTCCATGCGGGTTTAGGTTTCATCGTTTCGGTAGGTAGGAATTGTCGCCGACTGTCGGGTTCTGAATAAACAAATCAAACACGTCTGTACGAGTTGTTGCTTTAACTCGTACAGACGAGTACTTTTCGCTTCGGCGTGCTGCCAAAAACAAAAAACTACAGCGGAAGAAAAGCATGAGCCACGACTATCCGAATATCGCCAGCGAGCTGCTGCAAAGCCTCGGGGGCAGCGACAACCTCGAGCAGGCCGCGCACTGCGTCACACGCCTGCGCCTGGCCCTCAAGGACCCGAGCCGGGTCAACAGCGCCACGCTGAACCAGATTGATCTTGTGAAAGGCTCGTTCTTCACCGGCGGCCTGTTCCAAGTGGTCATCGGCCCCGGCGAGGTTGAAAAGGTTTACGCAGAACTGCGCCGTCAAACCGGTCTCGCCGCTTCAACCATCGCTGACGTCAAACAAAAAAGCGCCGAAAAGATAAACGCCATGCAGCGTCTGGTGCGGGTGTTTTCCGACGTGTTCATGCCGATCCTGCCGGCGTTGATCATTGCGGGGTTGTTGATGGGCATCAACAACCTGATCGGCGCCAAGGGCATGTTCATCGAAGGCAGGACCCTGCTGGACGCTTACCCGAAACTCGACGGGCTCTGGAGCCTGATCAACCTGATGGCCAATACTTCGTTTGTGTTTCTGCCGGCCCTGGTGGGCTGGTCGGCAGCCAAGCGGTTCGGCGGTAGCGAAATCCTCGGCATCGTGCTCGGTCTGATGCTCGTTCACCCCGATCTGCTCAATGCCTGGAACTACGGAAAGGCCGTTGCGGGTCTCGACGGTCAGAGCCTGCCGTACTTCGACATCCTCGGTTTGTTCCAGATCGAAAAGGTGGGTTACCAAGGGCAGATCCTGCCGATCCTGATGGCGGCCTACGTGATGAGCGTCATCGAGAAATGGCTGCGGGCGAGGGTGCCGAACGCGGTGCAACTGTTGGTGGTGCCGATCACCACCATCGTCGTCACTGGTGTGCTGGCACTGGCGGTGATTGGTCCGGTGACCCGGCACTTGGGGATTCTCATCACTGAGGGCGTGGTCATGCTGTTCGACCTCGCGCCGATGGTCGGCGGGGCGATCTTCGGGCTGCTCTACGCGCCGCTGGTGATCACTGGCATGCACCACATGTTCCTCGCGGTCGACTTGCAGCTGATCTCCACCCAGGGCGGCACATTCATCTGGCCGATGATCGTCATGTCCAACCTTGCCCAGGGCAGCGCGGCACTGGCGGTGTTCTACATGACCCGCAATGTGCGCGACAAAAGCATGGCCTCGACCTCGGCGATTTCCGCTTATTTCGGCATCACCGAGCCGGCCATGTTCGGGGTCAACCTGCGCTACAAGTTTCCGTTCTATGCGGCCCTGTGCGGCTCGGCCCTGGGTTGCATCTTCCTGTCGCTGAACAAGGTCCAGGCCTCGGCCATCGGCGTCGGGGGATTGCCCGGTTTCATCTCGATCATTCCGCAGTTCATTCCGATGTTCGTGATCGGGATGGTCATCGCCATGGTTGTGCCGTTTGTTCTGACCTGTGGGTTGAGCATGAAGATTGTCCGGCCGGGGTATCGGGTTGCCTGACAGATCGCAATCGCCGCCCCGGAGCCGGCTCGCTCCCACATTGGAATGCGATCAATTGTGGGAGCAAGGCTTGCCCGCGAAGAGGCCTCAAGGCCAGTACAAAACTTATTGAAGGAAGAACGCCATGCAAGACTGGCAACGTTCGGTGATCTACCAGATCTACCCGAAGAGTTTTCACAGCCACGCCGGCAACCCCACGGGTGATTTGCTCGGCGTCGTGGCCAAGCTCGATTACCTGCACTGGCTGGGTGTCGATTGCCTGTGGATCACGCCTTTCCTGCGCTCGCCCCAGCGCGACAACGGTTACGACATCAGCGATTACTACGCCATCGACCCGAGCTACGGGACCATGGCCGATTGCGAGTTGCTGATCGCCGAGGCCGGCAAGCGCGGGATCAAGCTGATGCTCGATATCGTGGTCAACCACACTTCGATCGAACACACCTGGTTCCAGCAGGCCCGCAGCAGCCTCGACAACCCGTACCGCGACTTTTACATCTGGCGCGATCAGCCGAACAACTGGGAGTCCAAATTCGGCGGTTCGGCCTGGGAATACGAGGCCCAGACCGGTCAGTATTTCCTGCACCTGTTCGATCACACCCAGGCCGACCTGAATTGGGACAACCCGAAAGTACGCGCCGAAGTCTTCAAGATGATGCGTTTCTGGCGCGATAAAGGCGTGGGTGGTTTCCGTCTGGACGTGATCAACCTGATCTCCAAACCGGCGGATTTCCCCGAGGACAATACTGACGGTCGACGTTTCTACACCGACGGCCCGAACGTGCATGAGTACTTGCAGCAGATGCACCGCGAAGTCTTCGAAGGTCATGACCTGATCAACGTCGGCGAGATGTCCTCCACCAGTCTGGAACACTGCATTCGCTACTCGAAACCGGATTCGAAAGAACTGTCGATGACCTTCAACTTTCACCACCTCAAGGTCGATTACCCGAACCTGCAGAAGTGGATTCGTGCCGACTTCGATTTCCTCCAGCTCAAGCGCATCCTTTCAGACTGGCAGACCGGCATGCAGGCAGGCGGTGGCTGGAACGCGCTGTTCTGGTGTAACCACGACCAGCCGCGTGTGGTCTCGCGTTTTGGCCATGACGGTGAGCATCGCGTGATGTCGGCGAAGATGCTCGGCACCGCGCTGCACTTTCTTCAAGGCACGCCGTTTGTGTACCAGGGTGAAGAGTTGGGCATGACCAATCCGGGGTTTGATCACATCGATCAGTACCGCGATGTCGAGACGCTGAACATCTTTCGCCTCAAGCGTGAAGCGGGCGCGAGCGACGCCGACAACATGGCGGCAATCATGCAGAAATCCCGTGATAACGGCCGTACGCCGATGCACTGGAATGCCGAGCCGAACGCCGGATTCAGCGCCGCCGAACCCTGGATTGGCGTGCCGGCCAACGCGACACAGATCAACGTTGCGACCCAACTCGACGACCCGGACTCCGTGCTGCATCACTACCGTCAGTTGATTGCCCTGCGTCGCAGCGAAGCGCTGATGTCCGACGGCGTCTATCGGCAATTGTTGCCGGAGCACACGCAAATCTGGGCGTATGTGCGTGAAGGAAATGGCGAACGTTTGCTGGTGCTGAACAATTTCTATGGCACGCCGTGCGAAGTCGAACTGACGGAAGACGTGATCAACGAAGCGATGGCTCAGCGTCTGGTCATCAGCAACTACCCGGACTGTCCGCCGCGAAATCGGCAGATTTTTTTAAGGCCCTATGAGTCGTTCGTTTTGCACCTGACCGACTGACCGACCACTAAAAACTCCGACTTTAACAACACGCAGAACGCTGCGCGGGGGAGTTTTGCGCGCCGAATTTGCGGAACAACACAATAAAAATAATGGGGTGGTTCTTGAAAACAACACTAAATCGCAGCCTTGCCGTCGCGAGCGTATGCCTGGCGTTGCCATTGTCGGCGCAGGCTCTGGAGTTCGGCGGTTACTTGCGCAGCGGCGTCGGGACATCGGTCAACAGTGGTAAACAGCAGTGTTTCCAACTACCCGGCGCACAGACCAAATACCGCTTGGGCAATGAATGTGAGCAATACGCCGAGCTCGAACTGCGTCAGGACCTGTACACCCTGGACGACGGTTCGGTGCTGAGCGTCGACGGTATGGCTTCGCTGTATAACCAGTACGACAAGGACCTGACGTTCAACGGCGATAACGGCTCGGTGCGCCTGCCGCAGCTGTACGCGCTGTGGTCGAACCTGCCCAGTCTCAACGGAGGCTCGTTGTGGGCCGGTCGGCGTTACTACAAGCGAAACGACATCCACATTTCCGACTTCTACTACTGGAATCAGAGCGCCACCGGCGGCGGTATCGAGGATGTGCTGATCGGCGATCTGAAATACAGCTACGCCTTCTCACGCAAGGACAACCTGTACCAGAAGGACTACATCAACCGTCACGATTTCAATGTCGCCGGCTTCAATACCAACCCCGGCGGCGAACTTGAATTCGGTCTGAGTTACATCGACAAACCCGACAGCCGCAACGCACATCACGGCTGGGCTATCACTACGCAGCATGTGCAAAAAGGCTTTCTGGGCGGCAAGAACAAACTGGCCTTCCAGTACGGTGAAGGCCCCGGCACCGGGTTGGGCTATACCGGTAACGTGAAGCTGGACGACAGCAGCAAAAGCTATCGGCTGGTGGAGTTTTTCGACTGGCAAGTGACACCGCGATTCGGTGGGCAAGTCGAGGCGGTTTACCAGAAAGACATTCGCCCGGACGGCGCCGATCAGAACTGGATTTCCTTGGGCATTCGCCCGGCGTACGCGATCACCGAGCAGTTCAAACTGGTGACCGAATTGGGTCACGATCAGGTCGAAGCCGAGGGCGGCACACGCAAGCTGAGCAAGTTCACTTTCGCCCCGACGTGGTCGCCCAAAGGCCCGGAATTCTGGGCGCGGCCCGAGGTGCGTTTGTATTACACCTATGCCAGCTGGAACGAGGCGGCCAAGCGGGCGGCCAATGAACTGGCGGCGGGTTCGGCGTTGTCCGATACCGGCGCCTTCGGCACGGCGCGGCACGGTTCGAATGTCGGATTGCAGGTCGAGTATTGGTGGAAATAAGCGATGCTGTCGGAGCCTCGCGCTCCATCGGCACTTCAAAGAACAAAACAGCAGGTGACGTCATGGCCACACCCCAACAATTGCAACTGCACGCCCCTTTGTCCGGCGTATTGATGCCACTGGACCTCGTGCCCGATCCGGTGTTTTCCAGCCGTGTGATCGGCGATGGCGTGTGCATCGATCCGACTTCAATGACCTTGTGCGCGCCGCTGGCAGGGGTTGTCAGCAATGTGCAGGCCAGTGGGCATGCCGTCAGTATCACCGACGAAAATGGCGTGCAGGTGTTGATGCACA
>Ga0255338_1006291_pt1 | contig 10180 bp, 8 predicted proteins | sample MeOH1_35cm_T4_19_FD_203715 | JGI IMG/M metagenome (GOLD analysis project Ga0255338, IMG submission 203715) | Sandy soil microbial communities from University of British Columbia, Vancouver, Canada - MeOH1_35cm_T4_195 | ecosystem: Engineered > Artificial ecosystem > Sand microcosm > Unclassified ...
CGCGTCCTTTCACTTCAACATCCGGCTTATTGAACACCTTACGCAGGTGATCCATCTTGTCCTGTGAAATCGGTTTGTCTACGAGTACGATTGCGTTGTCAAGGTCTCCGCCTTTGATCAGGTTGTGGGCGAGCAAAGCTTCGAGTTCGTGCAGAAAAACAAATGTCCTGCACTTCGAAATATTATCGCGGAATTCTTCACGGCGATACATCGACGCATGCTGGGTTCCGAGCAATTCAGAATTATAGTCCACCATTACAGTCACGCGGAAATCATCCTGGGGAACAGCCAGCATTTCGACTTTCTTCACCGGGTCTTCGTACGTGAGATTTTCTTTCAGCTCGAAAATATATCGCTCTGCATCCTGCTCAACGTTTCCGGCTTCTTCCAGGGCAAGAATGAACGGCCATGAACTTCCGTCCATGATCGGAACTTCGGGTGCGTCAAGATCAATCAGGATATTATCAAGGTTGCAGCCTACAACTGCTGCAAGCACATGTTCTGTTGTGTAAATACGGGCACCATTCTGTTCGAGCGTTGTGCCACGTGCGGTGTCCACTACGTTGTCAACGTCGGCATCCACGATGGGCTTGCCTTCCATGTCCACGCGGCGGAATTTGTAACCGTGATTCTCAGGTGCCGGATGAAATGTCAATGTGCATTTCTTGCCCGTATGTAGTCCGACTCCTGTTACGGAAACTGCTTTATCAATTGTTCTCTGCTTGATCATGCGGCCTGGGGAAATAATCTATTTCGTTTTCTGTTCAAGTTCTTTGATCTTATCGCTCAGCTCGGGCAGTTTCCGGAACATCACGTAACTGCGTTTGTAATCGCCGATACCGAATGCAGGAGAACCTTGTACAATTTCTCCGTCTGCAAGATTGTTCCCGATTCCCGACTGTGCAGCAATCTTCACACCATTACCGATCACCAGGTGACCGATGATTCCAACCTGTCCGCCAATCAGACAGTTCTTACCGATCCTGGTCGATCCTGCAATTCCTGTCTGCGATGCGATTACTGTATTCTCACCGATCTCCACATTGTGGGCAACCTGTATGAGGTTATCAAGTTTTACACCGCGACGGATAATGGTTGATCCCATCGTGGCCCTGTCAATCGTAGTATTCGCACCAATCTCCACATGATCTTCAATCACCACGTTACCGATGTGCGGAACTTTCGTGTAGTTATTATCACTGTTCGGCTGGAAACCAAATCCGTCTCCGCCGATAATCGTTCCCGACTGCAGTATGCAATTCTTTCCGATCACACAATCATGATACACCACAACTCCGGGATAAATGATGGTGTTCTCTCCGATTTTTGCATTGTCGCCGATTGTAACACCGGGGTAAATTTTTGCGTTGTTGCCCAATGCAGCATTGTCGCCGATCACCGCACGCGGTCCCACATAAACGTTTTGCCCGACTTTCGCTGATGCCGAAACAGATGCGGATGCATCCACGCCGGTTTTGTTCATCCGGAACTGGTTGTACGCATCCAGCAGTTTTGCAAATGCCTGTCGTGCATCTTTCACACGAACCAGGGTAATGTCTTTCGGTAATGTCTGCTCTGCAACAAAGTCATCATTCACAATCACGACCGTTGCAGCAGTGGTGTAAATAAACGGCGCATACGCAGGATTTGAAAGGAATGACAAAGCACCGGGTTTTCCTTCCTCGATTTTCGCTAATTCTGACACACTAGCATCTGGATTTCCTTCAACTTTTCCGCCGGTCAGGGCAGCAATATCCTTAGCTGAAAATTTCATCGCGTAAATTTAGTGAAAAATGAGCCGTAAAAACCGGAAATTTGTCCGCTTCGGCTGTGTTCAGCCATTGAAGATATGTTCATGGTAGATTTGTGGAAATCGAATGGTTCCGGCATCTGAACAGTACGAATCCAAACTAATATTAAAAACGTCCTTTATGAGAAGCTTTACATTCCTGCTTCTTTTCACGGTTTCATTTTCACTTTCGGCTGTAACAAGAACTTCGATAGTCAATGGTATGTGGTCGAATTCTTCGACCTGGAGCCCGGCCGGTGTGCCGGCTTTTACAGACGACGTAATTGTAAATACTGCGGTTTCGTACAATCAGGATATCGCGCTTAACGGTGCGCTGTTTCATATTACTGCATCCGGTTCGTTACAGGACATGGCGCTTGACACCATTTCTTTCGGCGGTAACCTGTTTCTGAACGAGGGATACATGAGTGCGGCGGGTTTCGCTATCGGTGCAGCAGATTCAGCGGTGAATTACGGAACCATTACGGTAGACGAATTTTCACAGAGCGGTTTGATGATTAATCACTCGTCCGGAATTATTTGTGCCGGAACCCAAATGTTCACCAGCGACAGTTTTGTGAATGATGGCAGTATCAGTGCGGGATTATGGGGGAATAGCGGAATTACCACCGGTACAAACGGAAAATTCTGTGTAGCCGGTTATTTTATCAACTCCGATCAGATCAGCGGCACAATCGATATTTGTGACGCGACTCCAAATCAGCCCGGCGATGCGAACGTCGGAACCATTGCCGGAACTGTTACATTCTGCCAGGTTGGACCTTGTGCGCAATGTACCTTAACTTCTATCCCGGAAGTTGATTACAATGCCGTAGTCACGGTGTATCCGCATCCGGTAACTTCTGTTTCCGTTATCGAGATCATGCTGCCTTTGTCTGCCCCGCAATCAGAAATGAAAATGCAGGTGATGGATATTTCGGGACGGATAATCCGCACAATTTCTTTCAGCGGTACACAAGTAATGTTCGATAGAGCAGGATTGGAATCCGGAGTTTACTTCTATCAATTCAGCAGTGGAGGCGAAATAGCAGGAACCGGAAAGTTGCTCATTCAGTAGGCGATTCCTGTACTGCCTTTTATAAACTTCCGGCTTTTCGTCGGCGCAGGAGAAACCACGCGTACGTCATTGCACAAAACTGCAGGAATGCCGCAAACACGTAGGGTGCTCCCGGTAAAACTATTCCGTGATAACCCGTTGCGAACTTACTGAACAGCCAGGGAAATATTACCGGGCCTAGAATTGCCGAGATACTCATGATGCTTGTGAGGAATCCCTGAAGTTCCCCTTGTTCATTTGCAGGGATTTCTTTTGATGCAATTGACTGCAGGCTCGGTCCGTTCAATCCGCCGATTGCAAGCGGAACCGTTGCAGCGAATAACATCCATCCCTGCCAGGAAAAAGCAATACCGATCATTCCGATCATCGCGCTGAATGTCCCCCATATCACTGCACGGCTCTCTCCGATTTTCGGAATGATCAGGCGGGTGAGCCCGCCTTGTACACCGGCGATACAGATTCCAACGAATGCAAGCGAAAGACCTATTCCTTTTTCGGTCCAATCAAATCGTTCAATTGCATAGTACGACCAGCACATCGGAAGACTTTGTCCTGCGAGATTGATCAGCAGAAACACAATCGCGATTTGCGCAACAACCGGTTTCCTGATGAGCTGCAGCAATGCACCTACAGGATTTGCGCGCTTCCATTCGAACTTCCTCCGGTTCTCGATTTTAAGTGACTCCGGCAGAATAAAATAACCGTATAGCCAGTTGATCAACGCAAGTCCTGCTGCAACAAAAAACGGAACGCGATCGCCGAGTCCGCCGATCAAACCACCCAGCGCAGGACCCGCAATGAAACCTAATCCGAATGCAGCGCCGATGATTCCGAAATTCTGCGCACGTTTTTCCGGCGGACTGATATCAGCAATATAAGCTCCTGCAACAGTGAAGCTTGCTCCGGTAATTCCCGCAATCAGTCGTCCCGCAAAAAGCAGTGCAATGGTCCCGGCAAATCCCATGAACAGATAATCGATCCCGAAACCGAAAAGCGAAAGCAGTATCACCGGCCTTCTTCCGTAGCGATCACTCAACGCTCCAAGTAACGGCGAGAAGAAAAACTGCATCAGGGAGTAAATGAACATCATTCCGCCGCCGATCAGGTTGGCCCGTTCGATGGTGCAATGTTCCATGTTCATGATGAGTTTCGGAAGAACAGGAATGATAATCCCGATTCCCATCACATCGATGAAAAGCGTTATGAAAATAAACAGTAATGCTTTATTGCCGCCTGATTTTTCTGTCATAAAATAATTAGGTTACTCCCTCATCTCTTTCGGGTAACAGAGGAAATACTTTTTCACCGGTTGTGAAAGGACAGAAATATTCAGAAGATCAGCCGCTTCTGCGATGTCGCGCACGGTGCCGTCTTTGAACAGAATGTTGATCCGAATGTTATTTTGTATATTATCGCTGCTGTACGCACTGTTCTGAACTGCGCCGGTGAATACGAAATAACCCAGATCGTGTTTACTGAGGCCCAGGCGTTTTTTTGCTTTGTTCTGAAGTTTTTCCACGTAAGCTCCGGCGAACGGTTTGTTCTGCAATTCAACCGCATACAGTTTACGGTTTACCATGCAATTGCATAACCACGAAAGCACTTTGTCTTCATGATCGCACCATACCTTCAGGGATGTCATGATATCGTAATCGTCGAGTTTGGCAAACGCATTCAGCACTTCCTTGTTCTTGATGAAAACCGATTTAGAGAAACGGTTCTGCAGAAACATTTTCAGAGCAGGTGGCGCGAAAAGATCTGCCCCGCTTTCAGAAAGTTCTTTCGCCCGGCGCAGGATGTTAACGACCAGGTGTTCCGCACACAAAACGGTTTTGTGGAGGTATACCTGCCAATACATCAGTCTGCGTGCAACGATAAATTTCTCGATGGAATAAATTCCTTTGTCTTCAACCACAAGCTGATCATCAACCACGTTCAGCATTTTTACAATACGGTCGCTGCTCACGATTCCTTCTGAAACTCCCGTGAAAAAACTATCGCGTAACAGATAATCGAGGCGGTCCATATCCAGCTGGCTCGATACGAGCTGATGGAGAAACGTCTTCTTGTACTTGTTTCTGAAAATCTTTATCGCAAGATCAAGTTTGCCGTTGAATTCTTCATTCAGCCGGTCCATGAAAATGGCTGAAAGATCTTCATGTGTGATGTTGTGGACTATACTTGATTCAAGGGCGTGAGAGAACGGTCCGTGGCCTATGTCGTGCAGCAGAATCGCAACCGTCACTCCCTCGGCTTCCTCGCGCGAAATATTTACTCCTTTCGAACGCAGAACTTCGATTGCTTCACCCATCAGGTGCATGGCGCCCATCGCATGATGAAAACGTGTATGCAGCGCTCCCGGGTAAACAAGATTGGTTAATCCCAACTGACGGATTCTTCTCAACCGTTGGAACCATGGATGGTTGATCAGCTGAAACGCAAGCTCAGAAGGAACGGTAACGAATCCGTAAACCGGGTCATTGAAAATCTTTCGCTTGGCAGTCTGTTTCATTGCGGTTCCAAAGGTAATTTATTCCCTCATCAGACCTTCAGGGTTTTAAGGGAATCGTGCGGGTAGCGAGTAAAACGCTGAGGGTCTGTTTCAAGTTAACCTTTGATAAAACCTTTGAGGTCTTGACACGCAATAGTTACCTTTAGCCTTATGGATAAAATTCGCATTCTCTGGGCCGACGATGAAATCGATCTGCTCAAACCCCATATCATGTTTCTGAAGGAGAAAGGTTACGACGTTATCACTTCTACGAGCGGAATTGAAGCAGTTGAGATCATAGGCAGGGAGCAGGTTGATATTGTTTTCCTCGATGAAAACATGCCGGGTATTTCCGGGATTGAAACACTATCGCGCATCAAGGCGAAGCGTTCGGATCTTCCGATTGTAATGATTACGAAGAGCGAGGAAGAAAACCTGATGGAAGATGCAATCGGATCGAAGATTGCTGATTACCTCATAAAGCCGGTGAACCCCAATCAGATCCTGCTGTCACTGAAGAAAATTCTCGAAAACAAGCGCCTGGTGAGCGAGAAAACCACCACCGGTTATATGCAGGAGTTCCGTAACATCGGAATGACTTTGTCTGACCGTTTATCATGGAATGAGTGGGTGGAAGTGTATAAGAAACTGGTGTACTGGGAACTCGAACTCGAGAAATCGAACGACGCGGGCATGCATGAAATACTCACCATGCAGAAGCGGGAGGCAAACGTGGCTTTTGCAAAATTTATTTCCCAGCATTATGTGAACTGGCTCAACGGAAAGGACAAAGAGGCGCCGATACTTTCGCATACTTTATTCAAAAATAAAGTGGCTCCGCATCTTGATAAAGATGGCAGCCCCGTGTTTTTTCTGCTGATTGATAACCTGCGTTACGATCAGTGGAAAATGCTGCAGCCGGTTATCAATCAGTACTTCCGTGTTGAGGAGGAGGATTTATTCTGCAGCATTCTGCCGACTGCAACTCAATATGCACGCAATGCACTTTTCGCAGGACTGCTTCCTTCTGAAATCGAGAAAAACTTCCCGAAAATGTGGAAGAATGACGATGACGAAGGCGGGAAAAACCTTCATGAAGAAGATTTCCTTGCAGCACAACTGAAGCGGATCGGGAAAGACGTGAAGTTCTCCTATCACAAAATCACGAATTACGCGGCCGGCAAAAAATTGTCCGAAAGCATCAATAACCTCATGCAGAATAAGCTGAATGTTATTGTGTACAATTTCGTGGACATGCTTTCACATGCGCGGACTGAAATGGAAGTGATTCGAGAGCTCGCCGACGATGATGCTGCTTACCGCTCCATTACTCTTTCCTGGTTTGAGCACTCTGCTTTACATGATATCGTGAAGATTATCGCGGATAAAAAATGCCGTATGATCATCGCAACCGATCACGGAACAATCAAAGTAACCGAGCCGACGAAAGTAGTGGGCGATCGTAACGTAAATACCAACCTACGTTATAAGCAGGGTAAGAATCTTGATTATGTAAAGAAAGACGTTTTCGAGATTCGCAACCCCGCAGATGGATTCCTGCCGAAGAACAATGTAAGCAGTGCGTATATTTTCGCAACGGAAGACATGTTCTTCGCCTACCCGAACAATTTCAATCATTACGTGCAGTATTACCGCAATACTTTCCAGCATGGCGGCGTTTCTCTGGAGGAAATGGTCATTCCGTACATTTTTCTTAGTCCGAGATAAACTGATTTGATAATGGGATTGCTGCAAGCGTTGTATCGACACTTGATGAGGATCAATTGCTGTCCTGAGTGTAGCCGAAGGAGGTATACCGGCGCATTATTGGGGCTGATTCTCTTATTGGCCGGCTGCGATCCGGCATACCATCTCAGGTATGCAGTTCTCAATGACACCCGGACTCCCGTGTACTGTGTAGATAAAAACAAACGCGGCGCAGCTTCCGTTACGCGCGTTGAACCCGATTCTGTCATTGTCGTATACGAAGAAGCCGGCATTGGCTTCGGGAAAGCGCAGTTTAATTCTTCCAGGGCAGAAGTTACTCAACGGTTTGTCTTTTATTCCGATTCGACTTTATCGGACAGTGTACAGATCATTCCGCACAAAAACTGGAAATATTACCGTCTTCCCATCGGCGACTACAACGCACGGGTGTATATTCGCGAAAAGGACCTCGGCAAAAAGTGAACATCACCATTCATTCTGAATCAGAATTAAGTTCTGCCGCGAAACGTATTCTCGAGGCATTTCCTTCTGCACGGGCTTTCGCATTTCACGGTGAAATGGGGGCGGGGAAAACAACTTTCATCAAAGCGATTTGTTCCGAGCTTGGAGTGAAAGACGGGATGTCGAGTCCCACTTTTTCTTTAGTGAACGAATACATCACCGAATCAGGCGAACCCATTTATCATTTCGATTTCTATCGCATCGACTCAGAGAACGATGCATACAATGCAGGACTTCACGAATATTTCGATTCGGGCAATTATTGCTTCGTGGAGTGGCCGGAAAAAGTGCCTTCAATTCTGCCGTCCAATGTCGTGCACGTCACTATTTCGGGCATAGGAAATTTAAGGAACATCGAGGTGAGTATTTAGTCAACTTTTGCTTTGTCGGTGATGGACAAGCCGACTATAAAAAGAAAATAGGTTGGCTTGTAAGTAAATCGTGGACCGGGTTGTGAACCGAATTCAACTCCGAAGGTGAAGTTGGTTTTCGACGGATCGTGAAAGTGCAGACCGGCACGATATCCAAATGGAGTTCTTCCTTGAGGAATTACGTAACCGGAGTCAACACCATTGTCGATCTCATGAATATTCATACCGACGTTGACAACCACGTCAGAGTAAAAGTCCACGTATTTTCCGGTACTGATACGCCGGCCATCGGCGGTGATGACAGCATTAAATATGGATTTGACGGAAAATCCGATTATGCAGTTATACGAACTGTAAAAAACTCTGCCGGTATAAACGCTGGTGTCATTTGTGGCATGAGAAATAATCCGTCCGTTCATATCCTGAGCCAGGACTGTCGACCCTGTATGATTAAAACCCAATCTTACTGCGAGGCATTGTCTTCGCGTAATAAATGGAATTACGTCCATCGTGCTCGTAAAACGGGTTCGTAGTCCCCGCGTCTGATGGCTCAGATCTCCGTTTATGCTGATCCGGAATTCTTCACGATTAAATGGTGGAAATTCTGTGCCATCTGCATCGGTGCGTTGACGGTTTTTATAAGACAGTTGCAGATCGAGGTCAAAGTCTGCCATTTTCCCGGCGTACAACCTGAGGCCGAGAAGCATTCCGGAATTGGGATTTGGTTTCCATGTATTCAGGTACCATGGATAAATAAAAACCGTGGGTTTAAGTTTATCCGGATTATCATACAGTACACTGCCACTCACCGTTTGACTGAACATCTTCGTTCCAGGAAAAATTGTCAGCAGAAGTACGGATTTGAAACGTTTCATAGTGAATGAAAATGAAATTGACAGACCAAAACGCAATTATTGTTTTCGGGGAAATCGAATAGAGAACGCAAGTTCAATGTACAGACCGTCGAGATTTACGTGAACAGGTGATCCGGATACAAATTGCGTTTGATACCAGTTCACCTGGTCAGATTCAAGAGAATAGTTCAGGTCCGTTTTCAACTGCCGGTACCCTATCATGGCGCTTGCACCAACCAATTTTCGTTTTCCGAAGAAAAATTCCAGTCCCGCTTCAACACTGATTCCGAAACCATCACTGCCATGACCGTACACGCGTGCGTCGGCGAAATTTGGATCCGAACCGGAGGAATATCCCTGAATCGTCGCGTACATCACCGAGGGTGTTAACGTAAATGCACTGTAATCGGTTATCGGAATCCGGAATGGAATACCAAGGCCAAGTTTGAATGGCCGAAGACGCATGTAGGTAACCGGCGCGACCGGCGCGTAAGAAACAACACGCCCCTGTATACTCCAGAAGCCATAGGTATCCTTTCTGTAATTGATCGTAAGTGAAACACCGGCACAAACAGGACGACGTTTCTTCCGGTTCAACGGGAATGAAGTATAAATGTTTGCAAAGAAGAATGCTTCCGGCCCGTCACTGAATCCCGCGTCGTCGTACACGCCGTTCATTTCGTACATCCACAGGTTCAACTCTGTTGTAGAATAATCGTTGCGCATTGACATACCAAGATTGAATCCGAAGAATGCTCTCTTGTAGGGACACGGTAACCGCGTCGACTCAATTATTGAATCTTTCTTTTCCTGTTCGACGATCAGTTCCTGCGTAAAAATCAGGTCGGTGATATCTGCCGTGTAAACGTGATTCACGTATTGATTGAAACGAGTGTACAGGTAAACTTTCTGGTATCCCTGTTTCCTGAAATCAACGATCGCGCGAACAGCATCGTTGGTGACCACTACTTTCCGGCCATTGGCAATAAGTTCGCTTTTCTTGTCGCTGGTTCCGATGTATTGAAGAATATTATTTCGTGGCGGCTCTAATCCCGGTGCACGCACGCGTCCTGTGTTAACAATATCGGTCATCAGTAATCCGGTATCAGGAGACGTTACAGGGGTGAGTGTTACTCCCAACATTTTCTGGATGTATGCAAGAGTATCATAAGCAACCGGGACAACCACAGGTGGAGGATTGGAGTAAGTTTCACGTTCTCCGTTCTGGTAACTGATGTACGCTACTTCTGATTTCCGGATGGAATACATTGGTCCGTCCGGATTCGAAAACTTCCTGTATTTGATTTCAGCCTCTCCGATTTCCTGCACCTTCGCCTCGATAATAGTGCTGTCGTTTTTGTGAATGAC
>Ga0255338_1006292_pt1 | contig 10177 bp, 9 predicted proteins | sample MeOH1_35cm_T4_19_FD_203715 | JGI IMG/M metagenome (GOLD analysis project Ga0255338, IMG submission 203715) | Sandy soil microbial communities from University of British Columbia, Vancouver, Canada - MeOH1_35cm_T4_195 | ecosystem: Engineered > Artificial ecosystem > Sand microcosm > Unclassified ...
GGGGTGATGAAGCCAAAACCCTTCTGGGCGTTGAAGAACTTGACGGTACCAGTTTCCATGGAAAAATCCTTTTTTGAGCGCAAAGAATGCGCCCACTTGCTTTTACACGTTTACGTAAACGCTGTCAAGAAAGCTTGCTGAAAACGCTTTGCAAATCCACGAGAGTGGCGTATAGTACGCCCCTCTGACGCGGGCGTGGAGCAGTTGGCAGCTCGTCGGGCTCATAACCCGAAGGTCGCAGGTTCAAGTCCTGCCCCCGCAACCAGGCGATATTCTACTCAAAAGTCCGCCAGTAGTCCGGCGGGCTTTTTTGTTTTGCATGCCTGCGCCTTTTGCGTCACAGGGACCTCTACACGCATCAGTCAGTGCTAACAAGCGCCAACAGGCGCCATCAGGCACAGACCATCGCCAGCCAGCCCGCCGCCGCGCAGGCGCCCACCCAGGAAAGCACCACGGCCGCGATCGTCGACCACTTCATGGGCGGCCGTCCGCAGGCGAGGGATCTGTGGGTTCCGGACGTTTCATTACGCATCTCCATCAAGCACCTTCAAGCCGCCTGCGCGCCGGCGGCAACCGCTGGCTCATCCATGGCGGGCAACGTGATCACGAATCGCGCGCCCCCCGCGCTGCCGCTGTCCAGCCCGACCTGGCCGCCATGCAGCAGCGCGATGCGCCGCACGATGGCCAGTCCCAGGCCGAAGCCGCCCGTGTGCCGGTTGCGGCTGGAATCCGGTCGATGGAAAGGCTCGAAAATGCGCGCGCGTTCCTCCGGCACCACGCCGGGCCCGTCGTCCTCCACCGTCAGGCACAGGGTGCCAGCGGCATCCGTCTCGGCGCGCAACTGGATGGCGCTGCGCGCATAGCGGGTGGCGTTGCGGCACAGGTTGAGGAGCGCCCGCGCCACCAGCCGAGGATCGCAGACGTGGTGTGGCAGGGGGCCACTGGCGTGCACGGACAGCGTCAGCTTGTGGTCGGCCACCTCGTTGGCGACGCTGGCCGCCACGCTGTCGATCAGTTCGCCGACCGAAACCCGCATCAGCATCATCGGGGCCGCGCCCTGCTCGAGCTGGCCGAGCGTCAGCAACTCGGTGACCAGTTCATCAAGCTCGCGCACGTCGCGGCGCAGGTCGTCCAGGCGCTGGGCCTGACGTGCCTGCTCCTCCTCGCCGGCGCCGGCCGACTGCAGCAGCGCAATGCCAAATTCGAGCCGGGCGATCGGCGTCTTCAGCTCGTGCGAGATACCGTGCATCATTTCCCGCTGATGCACGATCGACGCTTCGATCTGCTCCGCCATTTCATTGAATTGCATTGCCAGCTCCGAGATATTGGAGCGCCTGGGCAGGTCGGCGCGGGTTGACAGCTTGCCGCGGCCGAAATCCCTGGCCGCCTGCTGCAGCTTGTCCAGGTCGCGCCAGTGGTACCAGACCCATGCCACGATCGAGAGCAGGGTGGCGAAGGCAATCAATGCATAGGCCACCACGTCGACGTTGGTGTTGTCCACGTCCACGCTGTGCGCATGCAGTACCTGCCCGTCGCGCAGCGGCAGGTAATAGTCCTTGGCGTCGTAGCTCAGCACCAGCTTGCCGTCGGCGATATCCTGGCGCTGGCGGGCATCCAGCCGGCTCAGTTCGGCGTCGTCGGCCAGCTTGAACCGTTCGAGCGCATGCGCCTGGAGCTTTTCAAGCGCGCCCTTGCGCAACTCGCCCGGGTGCTGGGCGAGGTATTCGGACAGGACGAACGCATAACCCTGACGATTCACGCGTTCGCTCTCGGTGAATTGCTCGTGGAACAGCGGAATGAAGGTGTAGTTGATGGCGACCACCGCCGCGGCGGCAGCCAGCATCACCAGCAAATAGAGCTTCAATAGAGAGCGGACCATTCATTCCTCCCAGGCCGATGGGCTGAACAAGTAGCCGCGGCCCCAGATGGTCTTGATCTTGTGCGGCTCGGGCGAAGCGTCCTCGAAGCGGCGGCGCAGCCGGGAGATGCCGGAGTCGACGGTCCGGTCGATGCCGTCGAATTCGATGCCGCGCAGCTCCTTGAGGATGTCGTCGCGGCTCAGTACGGTGCCGGCGGCGCGTGCCAGGATCAGCAGCAGGTTGAACTCGGTGGTCTTCAGGTCCACTTCCTGTCCGCGCCAGGTGACCTGCCGGTCAGGCGGTGAAATCACCAGCGCGCCGAATACCAGTTCGTGGTCCCTTTGCATTGGCGTGGCGGGCACGGCGATCCGCTCGGCGGCGGCGCGCCGCAGCAGGGCGCGGGCCCGCGCTACCAGCAGCCTGGGCTCGATGGGCTTGACCACATAGTCGTCGGCGCCGATCTCCAGCCCCGCCACCTGGTCGTAGGTGTCCACGCGCGCAGTCAGGATCAGCACGGGCACGCGCGAGAAGGTGCGAATGCCGCGGCAGACCTCCATGCCGTCCATGTGCGGGAGCATCAGATCGAGGATGACCAGGGCGGGCCGGTGGGCCTGGACGGCCGCTACCGCGATATCGCCGCGCCGCACCACTTCCACCGTGAACTCGTAATTGCTCAGGTACTCGCTGACAAGTTGCGCAAGGCGGTCATCGTCCTCGACCAGCAATACCTTGTACTTGGCCATGGCGTCGTTCATGACAGGCTTCCCAGGGGCCGAAAAACGCCGATTCTATCCGGCCAGCGGCCCGCGTTGGGGACCGGAGACGCTTCCAGACAAATTTGTACATTTGAACAAGATTTCGCTCTATTTCTGGACAGACATCGCGGCGTGCCGTCCCTAATCTGCGTGCTTCGACGTCAAGGCGGAGCATCCGTGGAACAGCAAACAAGACAAGAGGGGCAAGCGTCAGGCAAGCCAGCGCGCTTCGGCATGAGTCCGGTCAACTACGCCTTCTGAGGAGAGCGCCATGATGTGGGATTGGCACACCAGCCCGGCAGCGCGGGATCTTGCTCTCCGGCCGCATGTCTGCGACACACGCCTGCCCGGCGTCGACAGCCTGTTACTGACCGGCGCCACCGGCTTTATCGGCGGCAATGTGATGGTGGCCGCCATCAATGCCGGCCTTGCGCGGCGCTTGCTCTGCCTGGTGCGGGGCAGCGATACGGCAGACGCGCTGGCACGCCTGCGCGAGAACGCCGTCCAGTGCGGCTTGCTGCGCAGCCGCGTGAACTGGCTCACGGAGGATAACGTGCTGCTCGGCGCGCTGGACAGCGATTTCCCGCCCGCCGCCGTGGATCGGCTGTCCGGTGTCTCGCAGGTGATCAACTGCGCGGCGATGGCCTCGTTCTCGACAGACCCGCAGGTCACGCGCATCAACGTGCGAGACACGCTGCGCTTTGCCTCTCGCTTTGCCGGCAGTACCGCCCTGCGGCGTTTTGTCCATGTCGGTACCGCGATGGCTTGCGGCACGCAGCGCGGCACCAGGGTTTCGGAGCAGGATGCCGGGCATGACGACACCAGCCACCTGGTGCCCTACACGCGCAGCAAGCAGGAAGTGGAGGTGCTGCTGCGCCGAAGCCTGCCGGACCTGCCGCTGGTGGTGGCGCGGCCCTCCATCGTGGTCGGGCACACCGTGCTGGGCACGCAGCCGTCGGCCAGCATCTTCTGGCTGTTCCGGATCATCCATCAGGCGCGCCGCTATACCGCCGGCCCGCATACCCGCATCGACGTGATCTCGGCGGACGACTGCGCGCAGGCCTTGTTGCGGCTGGCGGTCAAGCCCGGCCTGCGCTTCGATGCCTACCATCTTTCCGCGGGCGCGCGCGCACCGACCATCGCGCAGGTGGTCGCCGCCATGGATGAGGCCGCCGCGAGCGAGGACGCGCCGGCTTACCGCAAGTGCCCGGCCAGCGAGCTTCCGGCCCTGGCGCTGGATGTGGCGCGTACGGAGCGCATCAGCAACCGGCGCCTGATCGAACGTGCCCTGCGGCTGTATGCGGGCTTTGCGGAACTCGGCTATGTGTTCGACAACCGGCGCATCCGGGAGGAGATCAATTTCGAGCCGTTGTCCATTACCGATTACGTCAGCGAGTGCATGCGTACGTCGCGCGGGGTTGGCATCCTTGAACAAATGAGCTGGGACTTCAAGTCATGATTGCCGCGCGCTCCGCAAGGCGGCCGTACGAGGCCCGTGCAGGATTCCAATTCATGGCTGCAGCGACGCGCTGGGTGGCTGCAACATGATGGAAACCCGGGAATTGGCGGACGGCAAATGCGAGGTCGTGCATGGCGCCAGTTATGTGCAGGTGGTGTCGTTCAGCCCCGCCGGACCGCGTGCCCAGGCGCTCCTTGCCGATTCCCCTTCGCGGGATCCGGAGATGCACCGTAGGCCGCCGATCAGACCGAACGTCTTATCCAAGGCGGTGGTGGTGGTGACGTGACTCAGGCATTACTTGCCTGCGGCGGCTGCGCTTCTCCAACCCGGCTTCGCCGACTGCTTCAACTGTCGAACCTGCCCGGCACGCCGCCCGTGGCGTGCCGTACGATGCGGCGCCTGTAGAAGTGTTACTCTTTTGAGTGATACCCAACAGGAGATCACCGTGAGCCGCAAAACCCCCATCGAGCGCTATCGGAACATCGGTATCAGCGCGCACATCGACGCCGGCAAGACCACCACCACCGAGCGCATCCTGTTCTACACCGGGGTCAATCACAAGATCGGCGAAGTCCATGACGGTGCGGCTACCATGGACTGGATGGAGCAGGAGCAGGAGCGCGGCATCACCATCACCTCGGCCGCCACCACGGCGTTCTGGAAGGGGATGGCCGGCAATTATCCTGAACATCGCATCAATATCATCGACACGCCCGGACACGTGGACTTCACCATCGAGGTGGAGCGCTCCATGCGCGTGCTCGATGGCGCCTGCATGGTCTACGACGCGGTGGGCGGCGTGCAGCCCCAGTCGGAAACCGTCTGGCGCCAGGCGAACAAGTACAAGGTGCCGCGTATCGCCTTCGTCAACAAGATGGATCGCGTCGGCGCGGATTTCTTCCGGGTGCGATCGCAGATTGCCGACCGGCTCAAGGGCACGCCGGTGCCGATCCAGGTGCCGATCGGCGCCGAGGATGGTTTCCAGGGCGTGATCGACCTGGTCAAGATGAAGGCCACCGTCTGGGATGACACCAGCCAGGGGCTTCACTTCGAGTATCGCGAGGTGCCGCCCGAACTGCTGGAGGTGGCCAGGGAATGGCGCGAGAAGATGGTCGAGGCCGCAGCGGAGGCCAGCGATGAACTCCTGCACAAATACCTCGGCGGCGAGCCGCTGACGGAAGACGAGATCAAGGCGGCCCTGCGCAAGCGCACCGTCGCCAACGAGATCGTGCCGATGCTGTGCGGCAGCGCTTTCAAGAACAAGGGCGTGCAGACGCTGCTCGACGCGGTGATCGACTACTTGCCGTCGCCGGCGGACGTGCCCGCGATTCTCGGCCACACCGTGGACGACAAGGAGGCGGAGCGCCATCCCAATGACGACGAACCGTTCGCCGCCCTGGCATTCAAGATCATGACCGACCCCTTCGTCGGGCAGCTGATCTTCTTCCGCGTCTACTCTGGCGTGGTGAATTCGGGCGACACGGTGTACAACCCGCTCAAGGAAAAGAAGGAGCGGCTCGGGCGGATCCTGCAGATGCACGCCAACGTGCGCAGCGAAATCAAGGAAGTGCGCGCGGGCGATATTGCCGCGGCGGTCGGGCTCAAGGAGGCCACCACCGGCGACACCCTGTGCGACCCCGACCATGTGATCATCCTTGAGCGCATGAGCTTCCCGGATCCGGTGATCTCCCAGGCGGTCGAGCCCAAGACCAAGGCCGACCAGGAAAAGATGGGCCTGGCGCTGAATCGCCTGGCGCAGGAAGACCCATCGTTCCGCGTGCATACCGACGAGGAATCGGGCCAGACCATTATCTCGGGTATGGGCGAGTTGCACCTTGAGATCCTGGTGGACCGGATGCGGCGCGAGTTCGGCGTGGAGGCATCGGTCGGCAAGCCGCAGGTGGCATATCGCGAGACCATCAAGCAGGCGGCGAAGGACGTCGAAGGCAAGTTCGTCAAGCAGTCAGGCGGGCGCGGCCAGTATGGCCACGTGGTGCTCGATCTGGAGCCGCAGTCGCCGGGCAAGGGCTACGAGTTTGTCGACGCCATCAAGGGCGGGGTGGTGCCGCGCGAATTCATTCCCGCCGTCGACAAGGGCATCCGTGAAACGCTGGCATCGGGCGTGCTGGCCGGCTACCCGGTGGTCGACGTGAAGGCCACGCTGGTATTCGGCTCCTATCACGACGTCGATTCGAACGAGAATGCCTTCCGCATGGCGGGCTCGATGGCATTCAAGGAAGGCATGCGCCGCGCCAAGCCGATCCTGCTCGAGCCGATGATGTCGGTGGAAGTGGAAACGCCGGAAGAATTCACCGGCAACGTGATGGGCGACCTGTCCTCGCGCCGGGGCATCGTGCATGGCATGGAGGATATCGCGGGCGGCGGCGGCAAGCTGGTGCGCGCGGAGGTGCCGCTGGCCACCATGTTCGGCTACTCGACGTCGCTGCGTTCGCTGACCCAGGGGCGCGCCACTTACACGATGGAATTCAAGCACTACACGGAAGCACCGGCGAGCGTGGCCGAAGCGGTCATCAACAGCCGGCACACGCGCTAGCTAGCCGTGGCCCATTGCCCCCTGGGGGGCTGTGCGGGGCAATGGGACCGATGCGCCGACTTTCGCTTGCCGCTTGTGCCGCAGGCTTGAAATGGCGCGTGTCACTTGCGGCCGTCCATGCGGCCGGTTTGAAATTGCCGCGGGCAAGCCGCAGCAAGGTCGGGGCGGCCCATGTGTCACGCCCTGCGCAGCCGCGCGCCTCGCGGCATCCGTCCGACTCGATGGGAGAGTGCGATGGCTAAGCATTTGTTTCCTCAATTCCCCGCCGATGAGCAACGCGAGGTTGTAGCCCTCTGCGAACGGCTCGGCTTCGCTCCGGAAGACTTCGAGATCAAGGACGAGGGTTCCGAGCCGGCCAATGGCGGCGTGAGGCGGCGGCAGGTCAGTGTCCGGCGGCTGGCGACGGAGGCCCAGAGCATGTATGACGCAAGCGAGGGTCCGGGCTGGATCGGGGAGTTCGAGAGCGACCTCGAGTGCGGCTTGTTCGGACAGGCACCGAGGCAGGCGCGGGCATAGCCACCGCAGGCTCTGCGCCGCATCTGTTGGCGAGGGCACAGACGCGCGTGGGGCGAATGGCGCATAAAGGGCGCTTCGGGCAGTGGGGAGACTGCAATGAAGCGCATGATTCGGATTGGGCTGTGGTCGTTGACGGGCGTCTGCGTCCTGACGGCGGGCGTGGTGCTGGTGGGCGTGCTGGCAGGGGAGCGAAAGGGCGCGCGCATCGTGAGCGTGCCCGTCGTGTCCCTGGCTTATCGCGACGATGCCCAGGCGCTGGCGAGAGGCAAGTACCTGTATGAATCGCGGGGTTGCATGGATTGCCACGGCGCCAGCGGCAAGGGCCGTGTCTTTATCGACGATCCTGGCGGCCTGTATGTGCGCGCCCCCAACCTGACCAGCGGCAGCGCCGTCATCGGGCGCTATCGGGAAGCGGATTGGGTGCGGGCTATCCGTCATGGCGTGGCCCCGTCGGGGCGGGCCCTGATGGTGATGCCAAGCGAGGACTACAACCGCCTCAGCGATGACGACCTGGGCGCGCTTGTTGCCTATGTCCGCAGCTTGCCGCCGGTGCCGGGCGAGGTGGCGGAGGTGCGGCTCCCATGGATGGTCCGGGCGTTATATGGGTTTGGCCTCGTCAAGGATGCCGCCGAGAAGATCGATCATGGGTTGCCGCCCGCGCGGCCGATGACCGCTACGGTATCGCCGGAGTACGGCGCCTACGTGGCGAATGCGTGCCTCGGCTGCCACGGCGCAGGCTTGCGCGGCGGCAAGATTCCTGGGGCGCCGCCAGACTGGCCGCCGGCCGCCGACCTGACTCCCGCGGGCAGCGCGATGGCGCGCTATGACGCGCCGGAGAAGTTCGTCGGCATGATGCGCAGCGGCTTGCGTCCGGACGGGTCGCCGGTCAGCCGGGTCATGCCGTTCGATTCGTTCGGGCGCATGGACGATGTAGACCTGGGCGCCCTCTACCTGCATTTGAAGGCGCTGCCAGCGCAGAGTGCGAGCCGCTGAGCGCGGCGCCGGGAGGGGAATTCCCGCAGTACAAATGGCGCCGTAAAAATGGAAAAGGCCCGCAATTTCTTGCGGGCCTTTCACATTCTTTGGCTCCCCGAGCTGGGCTCGAACCAGCGACCTGCGGATTAACAGTCCGTCGCTCTACCAACTGAGCTATCAGGGAACAGCTGAGAAAAGGATTGTAACCAGTTTCTCTTTTATTCGTCAACATCTGTGCAGTAATTTTTTACTGCCGGTGCTGCGAAACTTCTGGTTCCACCCCGGTGATCTGAGGCAGGGCCACATTATAGGCGGTGTTTTGGGTCTGTGCCATAAAAAATCGCCCCGGAGGGCGATTTTTTTGATGCTTGCTGCGTCCACCTGCGCGGCGCGGCGCCCGGCTTAGTCGAACACCGGCGAATCGACGCCGAGGATCTTGTGCAGCTTCGGCGAGGTGGTGGTGTACTGCATGTGGATTTTCTTCTCGGGGAAGATATAAGGCGCGGCGCCGAAGGCGGCCAGCGCGGCTTCATGGAAGCCCGAGAGGATCAGCTTCTTCTTGCCGGGGTAGGTATTGATATCGCCTACCGCGAAGATGCCGGGGATGTTCGTCTCGAACTTCTCCGTGTCCACCTTGATCTGCTTGCGCTCAAGGTCCAGGCCCCACTCCGCAATGGGTCCGAGCTTGGGCGACAGGCCGAAGAACACCAGCAGGTCGTCCAGCGGCAGGCGGCGGGTGACGCCGTCTGCGCCCGTCACCTTGATCTCGGTCAGCAGGCCATCCTTTTCCTCGTAGCCGCTGATCTGGCCCACGACGAATTGCATCTCCATCTGCTCGCACAATTCCTTCATCTTGGCGACGGAGGCGGGTGCGGCGCGGAAGCCGTCGCGGCGATGGATCATCACCACCGACTCGGCCTTGCCGACCAGGTCCAGCGTCCAGTCCAGCGCGGAGTCTCCGCCGCCGACGATGACGAGGTTGCGGCCGTGGAAACGGCTCGGATCCTTGACGCGGTAGAACAGTTGCTTGCCGTCGAACTTGTCGATGCCATCCACCTTGACCGTGCGCGGCTGGAACGAGCCCACGCCCGCGGCGATGAAGATGGTCTTGGTAATGAAGCGGGTTCCCAGCGAGGTCTCGACGAAGAAGCGGCCGTCTTCGCGGCGCTCCACCACGGCGACTTCCTGGCCCAGGTGGAAGGTCGGCTCAAACGGCTCGATCTGCTTGAGCAAGTTGTCGGTCAGCTCCTGGCCGGTGCAGATGGGCACGGCCGGGATGTCGTAGATGGGCTTGTCCGGGTAGAGCTCCACGCACTGGCCGCCGACCACCTTGAGGGAGTCGATCACGTGCGCCTTGATTTCGAGCAGGCCCAGTTCGAAGACCTGGAAGAGTCCGACCGGGCCGGCGCCGACGATCAGCGCGTCGATTTCCAGCGGCTGGCCGCCGCCGCCGTTGCCGGTGGCAACGTGGTGGGTGGCGTCGGCAACGGGGTTGGGGATACTCAAGTCCATATTCGTCCTGATACGTTGTGGGGCACAGGCGTGCCCGGCATTACGGGAAAGCGCGTGGGTGGGGACGGCTTTCTGACCTGTCTTTTTTAGGTCTTTTTAGCGCTGCAGGTATTGCAGCTTTTCGGCTGTGTCCTTCCATTCCTCGGCTTCGGCCAGCGGGGCCTTGGTCTTGGTGATGGACGGCCAGTTGCGTGCCAGTTCGGCGTTCAGGTCGATGAACTGCTGCTGGTCGGCCGGCACGTCTTCTTCGGCGTAGATCGCGTTGACCGGGCATTCGGGAATGCAGACGGCGCAGTCGATGCACTCGTCGGGGTCGATGGTCAGGAAGTTCGGACCTTCGCGGAAACAGTCGACGGGGCAGACATCAACGCAATCGGTGTATTTGCAGCGGATGCAGGATTCGGTGACGACGTGGGTCATGCTGTAGTTCTGGAGGGATAGGGAAGAACCCTTGATTTTATTGGGTTTTCGGAAGTCTTGGGATTGTCGTCCTTGTCGGGGGGAGGGTTGTTGAGATAAGTCAATGCAAAAGGAGGGCGCCGGAGGT
>Ga0255338_1006293_pt1 | contig 10175 bp, 16 predicted proteins | sample MeOH1_35cm_T4_19_FD_203715 | JGI IMG/M metagenome (GOLD analysis project Ga0255338, IMG submission 203715) | Sandy soil microbial communities from University of British Columbia, Vancouver, Canada - MeOH1_35cm_T4_195 | ecosystem: Engineered > Artificial ecosystem > Sand microcosm > Unclassified ...
ACGAGGTGAACCGCGAGCGGCAGTTCGCGCTATTCGGCGGGCTGATGCGCCGCCTTGCGGATCTGTACGAACGGTACACGGACGACGAACTCTCCCTCGTGCTCGATTTCATGGTCGAAACGGCGAGGCGCCAGATGGATGCGACAAGGGAGCTGACCGAAGCCTCGGGGGATGATCGCGTGATTTGACGTGTGGTGGAGTAATGTCGAGAATCGCGGCCCGGCTCCGACTACTCGGTGCAACAGGCGCGGCTGATGACGAGATCTCGGTCGCCCTTCTGCCATGCAGCCGCGCACGGATCGCATCGGTCGAAGCCGGCTTTTGATCTCCGCGCTCGAGGCCGACTGCCTCGCGTATTGCCTGTGCCGAAACGGTCCGGAGGCCGTACAGATCTACGGCGGACAGATCGTCGGGCCCAAATGGCCTGAACACGGAGCGGAACGCCGCGAGCGCCGCGGGATGGTAAATCGTCGCGTGTATTTCCGCCGGCATCGGGTGGTACTGCCACTTCACGCCCGCGGCGGCATTCGCCTTCAGCACACTGGCAAGACGGCCTGTCAGTTCCGCCAACTCCGGTTCCGAACTGCTCGCGAGGTACAGTGCCTTTCCTTTAAGCGCGCCGTTCTTCAATCGATCATTGGCACCGTTCACGAGGTGTCGGTTGTTCCACCACAGGCTCGGATCGAACGCGATATACGTGTCGAACAGGTCGGGTTCGAGAAAGAGCGTCTCGACGATGAACAACCCGGCGAGGGACTCGCCAACGATCGCCCTTTCACTTGTCGTGCGGTAACGCTCATTTACGACGGGCATCAGTTCCGATCGGATGAACTGCCGGAACCTTGCGGAACCGCCGACCGTCGGCGCGATCTTGCGATCCTCCGGATTCTCGGTGGGTCCGGTCAGGTCTCGCCGGCGCTGCGTGTTTTCAATGCCGACAAGCAGGAACGGGCGCATCGTCCCGTTCATCACAGAGACCTGAAGAAGTCCCGCGATGTGCAGGAAATCTTCGGCGATGCCGCCATCCGGCATGTAGAGCACGGGCAGGCGCAGCCCCGTCGTGTCAGCGTAACCCGTCGCCGCATACACGTTGATCCGGCGCACCTCGCCGAGGATCTGCGACTGGATCGTGAACGTCTCGCCGATCGACAGCGGTGAACCTTCGCTTGCTTCGATGCGAGTCGTCGTCTGCGCAAGGGCGGGTGATACGCACAGCAGGACAGCTGCGAGGACAGACAGGGTCTTCATCAGTTTGCGCCTTCTATGCGTTCGGTTGCGAAAGGTCGCGGTGCACGCCGTAGTTGACCACCGCGAGGACGGTCAGAAGCAGCGCGGAAACGATGATACTGGTCAGCAGATCGTCCTCGTAGGCGTGCGGGTAGACCAGCCTCGGCGCAACGAGCACCGACCAGCCCAGGAGCAAGGTGGATCCGCGCCGGTCGCCGCGCCAGAGCATAACGCCAGCTGCGATTCCGAGGATGCCAAGCCTGCTGCGTCGTTTTGGCCTGGCGCGCTCCATGACTCCTCTGGTGGTCCGGTCCGATTGTTTCGCCGTTCCGATGTGATTGCGATCACTCGCCCAATGCAGGGGCGTACAGGCGTGCGGGCGCGACACCTCGTTCCAGCAGGGATGCGATCGCCTGCGCGATTCTGGCGGCACCCGTCGCGGACGGCTCGATCTGCAGCACGAAGTCCGCATCGTCCGTGCACACGGCGCGCAGGTCGATAACATCTACGCCGAGGCGTGCGCCGATGCTGATGATCCGGTCGTTGAGCACGGCCAGCGGCACACGGACGAGTTTTGCATAAATCGCCGGTTCGAGCCTGACCTCGTAGATCGTGCACAACACCGTCCGGTGCGCGTGTTCTGCGACCATCCGCGCCACCTTTTCGTAATGGTGTTCGAACTCATCGGCGATCTCGAGCAGGTCCTTGAAGACGTCGGCCGACGACGTCCCGCGTCGCTCGAGCAGATCCACGTGCTGGATCGCGTCGTTGCCACCGACACTCAGCACGGCGACATCCGGCCGGCCGTGGAGTGCGCGGACCTGCCGCGGCACATCGGCCATCACCGCGCCATCCATCGCCAGCAGTTCGACTGACCAGGCGCTGCCGAGCAGGTTCTGCAAGTGTGTCGTCGTATCCGGCTCGGGCGTGGTGTATGGCGCGTTGTCCAGGATGGAGTCGCCGATCAGCACGAGTTTTTGGTTCGACATGCGATTACCGGTTGAAGGACACGCGCCACGTGTCAACGTATGGGACGCCGCCGGTTTCGCGGTACGACACAACGACACCGTGGCCGGCGAGGAATTTGATGGGAGTTATCATATCGCCACTCCGAGGTGTCGAAGGTATCGGAAATAGCCGGTCACTCCTTTGCTGCTGTGTTGCCAACCGCTGAACCAGGCCTCGGGCTGCCAGAAGCACTCGATCGCATCATCGACCGCCATCGGCGATTTTATCTGCGCCCCTGCAACGCACCCGCCTTCTGCTGCCGGCCTTTGCTGACTGCCGATATTGCGTTCGGCAGCCATCGGAAAACGGTACTGCACGTCGTTGTGGTCGCAGGTATCGATCGAGTGGTGGCCCGAATCGCACGCTCGGCGAGATGGATAGTTTGCGTTCCGGCCTTCGGCGACCCACACGATCGGCGCAGACTCGACCCACGTGAATCGATCGAGCTCTCGCCCGCGGTACCACCGGCACTCCGCGCCCGATCGTCCGAAGCAGTGTGCGGAAAGGAAGATCCCGGCTACGCGCCAGGTGCGATCGTCCTCGTTCTGTCGCACATCGACCGCAATGGCTTCGGAGTCGCCCGCGTGCGGCGTGCAATCCACCCACGGCAGCCAACACTTTGCGCCACGCCAGCCGCAGTCGCGAAAGTACGCAGGCATGTACACGATGCGAACCACCGAATCGACCGGCTCGACCGCGAACATGTAACCGCCGCCGGGTCGGCGGTTGGTCTCGTCCCAGTTGCAGCCGCCGGATCTCACGACGAGTGCAGGGGCGTACGCCGTCGCGAGTGTGAACTCACACTCATCACCCAGCCCGTCTGCGTCGTGGTCGGTTGCACTCGCCTCACACGTTACGGTCGTATCCTGCTGCGCAGTTGCTCCCAGAACGTTGAGGACCAGAAGCGCCGCACCGCACGTGATCACGCGGAACCCCGCTCTCGACAGCAGCTGCGAGGATTCACCGCGGCCTGCTGCCTCGCTCATCGTGCCGCTAACGCTCATTGTCCGGGCTAGTCCCACATGCGGGGGTCGCGGCAGGCGATATGAACGACGTGGATCGCCGCGGTCCACGTCGAGATCAGTTCGACTTGAGCATCCAGCGGTTTGCCGGCGAGCAGAACTCGGAGCTTCAACTGATCGCGCCGGCGCACGAACTCGCGGAGCATGTATGCATCATTGCGATCGACGGCGTGACGGTAGAGCGCGAATATCGATCGCACTGCTGAAAAGGCGGGCGTCGGGTGAAAGAGACCCGCAACGCGTGCACCCGGTTCCACGATCACTTCCAGGTTCGTCGTGCCGATGAGCGTGTTGCCCCGGTAGACGTCGAACCACCGGTCGTTTTCGAGCGTGCCGGTGCCGATCACCTTCGGTGTGCGTACCGGCGTGCGGGTCGGTTTACCGCCGGGTTCAGGCAACATGCACGTTTCGGCGTGTCACTCGACCGGCCCTGGCCCGGCGAGGGGGCGGATATCGTGCCAGCCGTAGTTGCCGTTTCCAGGGTCATCGTCAGTCTTTAACGCGCCGAGCGCGAGCCAGGCGCGGAATGACGGATTGCGAGCATCGCCATACAGCCACATTGAATTGATGCCCTGACTAATGAAGCGCCGCGCGACGTGCGCAACGAGCCGTCGTCCGAGTCCGCGACGCTGGTAATCGCGCAGCAGATAAATTTTGTTCAGTTCGCCGGCGTACTCAGGGTTGTCACTCCGGTTCGCCTGCGCGAAACCGACGAGTTCTCTATCCGATCGCTCGACCACGTAGCAGAACCAGTCGGGCCGCTGCCGCGCGAACGCCTCCCGCCACTGCCGTTCACGCAATTCGATGCCCGGCCCGACCATCCCGAACGACGCGTACGTGGCGTTCCACGTGTCGACGTGCAGACGCGCAAGCGCCGGGATATCGTCGGCCGACGCCTCACGGATCGTGAACTGCTCTACGCTGTCTCCCGTTCGGTGCATGTCGGATCGAGGTCGTAGCCGAGGTAGTAGTAGTCGTGCCACAGGCGTTTGTTTTCGATCACCTCGCCGGACCAGACCGTGAGGTGCACGCCCTCGGTGCTCGTGCAAACGCGGTACGACTCGTGTTTGCCATCGCGATCGATGTCGGTGCGATCACCCATCACCATCTCGAGATTGTTGACGAGCACCGCGATGCCAAAGTCGCCGGATACGAGTTCGTGGCTTTCCAACTGGTACGCTCGCTGCTGCTTGTCCACGCCGTCGCCGCACCCCGGTGCAGGATTGCCGACCGTCGCCGGAACGATCGTGCTGCGGTCGAACAGGACGACGTGGATCTTGCGACCCGGCGTGAGCTGAGCCGTCGTGCGCAGGCAGTTTCCCTGAGCACGAGCGACGACCGCGCCGAACACCAAATCCGCAATCGTGGTCTGTGTAGCGGGTTGTGCTGCGGCCGCCGCAATCATCGGACCTGCGTCTGTTTCCGTGGCAGCATCCGATGGCCGCTGCTCCGCACATGACGCGGCGATCACGGCGCCTGATATCAGCGATGCGATAACTGCGAGCCTGCTCATCCGTGTCTCTCCAACTCGTCACTCCGGCAGTTCGAAATGCGGGTTCTCGATGATACCGATCAGGTTGCCATCCGGATCGGCAACAGTGGCCACCTTGATGTCGCCACCGACATCGTGCGCCGGCTCCACGACCGTGGCTCCGGCTCTCAGGAAATCATCAACGGCCCGGTCAATATTTGGCACTCGCCAATACGCGATCGAGCCGCCGGGGCCGACCCCGGCGCCATCGGGGGTAAGCCCCAACTCGTAACCACCAATGTTGAAGCCGACGTAGTACGGCTCGTCGAAGTACGGTTTAACGCCGAACGCGTTTGTGTACCACTCCTTGGCCGCGGCCAGGTTCTTTGCCTGGTATATGACGGTCGCCAGTCCGAGGATCATACCACCTTCTGCGCTTGAGGTTTTCCGAATTCTGTGCTCGAGGTTCTCCGAAGCGTAGTCGCGGAAGGCGATCACGCTACGGCGACAACGCCGCCTGGATGCAGACACCACTATGCGATGCCGGATCGGCGTACGCGATATCGACAACGCGGAATCCGCCGTCATTCAGAAAGCGGGTGCACGCATCGACGATCCGCTTCAGCTGCGCCGTCGGTGGTTCGTAGAACAGGAGCAGTCGGCCTGAAGGCGCGAGGACTTGACGCACCGCCGCCAGTTCCCGTTCGGGGTCAATCCAGAAGGCGTTCACATTGATGGCCAACGCCAGGTCGAAGGGGCCTTCGATCGGTGCGTCCGAGAGAGCGGCGTGGACCAGCGAGAGCCGCCCGGCGCGGACATATGCGGCGTTCCGCTTTTCCGCGCTGGCGATCGCCGTCGCCGACCGATCGACGCCCGTGATGCGGCCGCTCGTCAGCTCCGCACATATGAGCGACAGGGCAACGCCGTTGCCGCACCCGATTTCGAGGACGCGATCGGTAGCGCGAAGCGGCAGGACTTCCAACGCCCATTGAACGCGCGCGGGTATGCGAGGGTGAACGCCCGCCATCACTGGACCGCGGTCCGGTCAGCTTTCATCGGTTATCTCCGCAATCAGCCCGTCCTGGAACCGGTACGTTGAACGTCCGTGCAGCCGGATCGTTTCGCCGGCGCGCAACTCGGGCTCGAGGTCCACCGCGAGCACACCTTCGAAGTCGACTTCGGCCGTAACTTCATTGCCGTGACGCGTGTAGCGATGGATCGTTTGCTGGCGGGTCCTGAACATCTTTCGCGACCCCTCTGCAAGGTCTCTAAACGCGGCGATGCCGTGGGTTTCCGCGGTTACTGTCCCTTCCGTAATGTTGCGAAACACGACCCCGGGGTGCAGCTCGGCGATCATGCCGGGCACGTCGAGTCGGTTGTACGCCGAGAGGTACCGCTCGACCACGACACGGTATTGATCGATGCGTGACAAGGGCGGCAGTTCGTATCGAATCTGGGCGAACACGGAACCGAACGAGCGTACGGAAGCGAGCCGCATCGGCGGCGTAACGATCGTGCGCGGAAATAGCGGCGCGCCTCTTTCGAGTGTGACGGGCGCGATGGTTACAATGATGTCGTCAAGAAGGCCGCGGTCGTAGAACTGCCCGGCCAGATCACCGCCACCCATGATCCAGACATTCCTGCCATCGGCGGCTTCCATCATCTTGGCGTGCACGGGCGCGACATCGCCGTGGACGAAACGGATGTCGGCTGCCTTCACGGTCGGCAGCGAACGTGTGGTGAAGACCCAAACCGGTTGTGTGTACGGCCATGGCCGCGGGTGATCGGCGCCGGGAAGGATCTGATGATTCAGGATCCACTCGTACGTCGAGGAGCCCATCGCGATTGCACCGACGCCGGCAATGAACTCGTCGTAGTCCGCGGTTGCGTCCTCGCCGAACTGGAAGAGCCAGTCGAGCGAGTGGTCCGGGCCGGCGATGAAGCCGTCGAGGCTCGACGCTGCGTAATACTGCGTTCGGCCGGTTGTATTTGCTGGAGGCAAGCGGGCCCCTTGGAGTTCAGGTGTCAGATTCCGCCAGTGCCGCAATTTTCGAGACGGTTCCCCACGTGCGCACGGTCACATCGTCCCGCAGCAATTTATCGACCGCAGTCGGCAGGTCACTCACGCTCATTCCGTTCGGGCACCACAGGTACGCTGCCGATGCGCCGATCGCCAGCGCGTCCGGGGTCCAATCCCGTTCCGTGAGCGGCTTCAGCCGCGTTCGCGCGGACTTGTCACGCAAAAACGCGACATGCAACCGGGACGGATTCGCCGCATGCTCGAGCAGCGGGTTCTGCCGCATGATCGCCGCGAGCTGCTTCGCCGTAAGGACCGTGACGCGCGACTTGACGCGCAGCCGCGCTGCGATCGCGGCCTCGATATCTTCGGCAACCGCATCCGGCGTTGCCTTGGCGCCGCTGAACACGACGTTGCCGCTGTTCAGGATGGTGCGAACTTCGGAATAGCCGAGCTCCTCGATAAGCGCGCGCAGATCGGCCATGGCGACCTTCTTCGCACCGCCGAGGTTCACGCCGCGCAGCAGCGCGATATACCGTTCACGCGTCTGGGCCATTCGACGTTCGGTTCGGTCAGTCATCAGTTGTGTGTTGGCTCGCGGCGCATGCGTGCGAACACGAGCAGGTGCGAGGGAGGTGCACACCAATCAGCGTCCGCAGGCCGAGTCGATTTACTTCCTGTTGCAGAGACGGAACGCTGGCGGCAGCCAGCAGGGCAGCGACGCTCAGCAGGATCGCGATGGCCGGCAGCGGCACTGGTGCGTGCGCGAGCATTCCACTGGCGGCGAGTGCGACGGCGGCTGCGAACCAGATGGCGAGGATCAGTCTCATTGGCTGAGCCACACAAAGACGGCACCGGCCAGCAGAAAGCAGGCAGGCGCCGCGATCGTGCTGACGACCGTGATTCTTTGAAGTACTCTGACGAATCCTGTTTCCTGGCCGTTCGACCGCGCTTTTACGAGATACATGGATCCCCACGCAACGACCTGCAGCAGGACGAAAACGACTGCCAGGCAGAGCAGGCCGACAAAGAGCGGCCCGCCAATGTCATGTTTGCTCATGTGCGAGTGTGTTGATGTCCTCGTTGTACAACACCTGTCGGGGGTAACCATTCACCGCGACTTCGATCATGGCGCGCCCGAGCGCGTCGGTCGTCGTAATGTGCTGCCCGGCTACGCGCTTCAGCAACGGATACAGCGGACCGGTAATCTGGTAGAATGCGCGGTATAGCCGCGTCTTCGATCGTGCGCCTTTGACGGGATGGACATACCCCGGCCTGAACATGTAGGCCTTGAATGGCATACGCAGCAGCTGGTTTTCCGTCTTGCCCTTCACGCGCGCCCACATGACTCGTCCGTGCTCCGACGCATCGGTGCCGACACCGGACACGTAGCAGAAGGTCATTTCGGGATCCAGATCACAAAGGCTTTCGGCGGCCGCCATCGTCAGGTCATACGTGAGACGGTGATACGTCCGCTCGTCCTTGCGGAACGCGGATACGCCGAGGCAGAAGAAGCACGCATCGACGCCGACCAGATCGTCGCGGATGCTGGTGTAATCAAAGAAATCCGAGTGGATGATCTCGCGGAACTTCGCGTGAGTTAGCCCGGTCGGCGTTCGACTGACCGAGAGCACGGATTCAACCCGCCGATCATCCAGACACGCCAGCAGCACACCGGTTCCCACCATACCGGTCGCACCGAACAGGACCACCTTCACGACGCCTCAGCTTTCAGGTCACGCCTGGATTCCACGATGCACCTGGAGACCGTGACTTTCAATTGAGACCGAGCGCTGGCATCAGGTCCGGCTCTACCCAGCCGAGGCGAGCCTCCACCGAGAAAAGCCGCTCCCGCTTGTAGAACTGCAGCGGGAACTCGCGATCGGCCGCGGGCCCCGCCAGCAATTCCTGCAACGCCTGCATGAACGGCTGTTCGGCCGTTTCGCGCGCATGCTCGCGGATGTGCCAGAGATAGAAGCGCGTGATGGTTTCATGATAGCCGGCAGAATCGGTGTTCTCACCGCCGACGGCTTCGTTGAACGTACGGATGGCCTGCCGGAGCCGATCCAGCACTTCGTCTTCAGGATAGTTGATCACATACCACAGGCCGACGGCCAGGTGGGCGTGGTGCGTCCAGTCGCCCTTCGGCAACGTATGCGATTCGAAGTCGTCGACGAATGCCGCCATCTCAGCCGGGCTGCTGATGCAGCGGCTGCCAAGTTCAACTCTCATCATTCCAGTCCAGGTAAAACGCGACGCCCCGGCCGGCCCGATTCCAGTTTGTTCAGGTATGGCCGGTGCTGACATACCCGTGCCCGATACGGGCAGCGAAATTGGCCTTCCCGCCACCTGGTTTTTCCGAGGCAATTCCCAGAGGAAGCGCTTGCATTTCAAGCGCGGCCATAACTTAACAAACTAGCGACGGGCCGCGCGGAAAACGCGCGACAGCAGGATACCAAATCTCGGGTGCGATCGCAGCTGCTCGAGCTGTGGATCCACCTTGAGGAACACCATCGAGTGGGAGCGCTGTTCGAGTGCGCGCTCGAGCCACTCCATCGCCTCATCCCGGTTGCCGAGTGCGTCGTGAACCTTGGCGAGCTCGTACGCCGGCACATAGGCACCGGCGCGAGCGCGCCCCTCGAGTTTCGCCAGCAGCAACTCGGCTTCGCTACGGTTCCCCGCAAGTGCGAGCGAGCGCGCCAGCGAAGCGACGAACAGACCGCCGCTGTCGGTGGCGGCAACTGCGCGGCGGTGTGCAGCGACCGCGGCCGGCAACGAATCCATCTCTTGCAACGCCCAGCCGCTCCACAGGTGTGCGACAGCGTAATCCGGATTGAGTTCGAGCGTCTGACCCGCCTGCGTGACGGCGGCCGCGTAGTCACCGTTGTGGTACAACACCCACGCGAGTGCTGCACTCGCGATCAGCGACAACGGATCGATCTCCTGCGCGCGACGCATCTCGGCTTCCGCCTCGTTGAAACGGCCCGCCGCAGTCAGCAGATTCGCGTACCACTGGTGAGCGGTCGAGTAGTTTGGTTCGAGCGCAATCGAGCGGCGGAACTCCTCTTCGCCGCGGTCGAGGTCCCAATGGTAGTACAAAGCGGCGTAGCCGAGCGTCGCGCGGGGGGCGGCAAGCGTCGCGTCGAGTCGCAGTGCGCGGTTTGCGGCCGCTTCGGCTTTGGGAAACGCGAGTGCAGGGGCGAGGTAGTCGTAGAAACCGAGAACCGCGTACGCATCCGCGAGACCTGCGTGTGCACGCGCATAGGTCGAATCCTGCGCGACCGCCTGCTCGAAGTAGTTCGCGGCAGCGCGCAGCCCTTCTTCGGTGCGGCTGTACCACGCGTAACGGCCCTTCAGGTAGAGGGCGTGGCGGCCTTTCAGGTACAGATCGTACGCGACGGCGTCCGGCTCATCTTCAGCGGTCCCGCCA
>Ga0255338_1006294_pt1 | contig 10174 bp, 8 predicted proteins | sample MeOH1_35cm_T4_19_FD_203715 | JGI IMG/M metagenome (GOLD analysis project Ga0255338, IMG submission 203715) | Sandy soil microbial communities from University of British Columbia, Vancouver, Canada - MeOH1_35cm_T4_195 | ecosystem: Engineered > Artificial ecosystem > Sand microcosm > Unclassified ...
CCGCCCAGGGCGATGCCCAGGCCGCCGTTGGTGCCGAGGATCTTCGTGGGATCGGCCACGCTGGGCGCCGAGCCCAGGAGGAAGGCCATGAGCGTGACGATGACCGCCGCGCTCACGGGGTAGGACACGGTCTCCGTCATCCACACGATGACCGAGAAGACCAGGATGCCGAGCATTCGCTTGCCCGCCACCGGCAGCCCCTCGGGCGTGGGCATCAGCACGATCGCCAGCAGCGCCGCGAAGGCGAACCACAGGGCGTATTTCTTGATGAAGGACGGGGACTGGGGATCCATGGGCGCTCCGGGCATCGAGGTACAGGGCCCACCTGGGTCCCACCCCTCCCAAGGCAAGGCCTATGCCCGGAGCCCCGCCGCGCCTCACTTTACATAGATGATCTATTTATCAGCATTTTGCGCGGCACTGCTTTCCGGAGGAACCGTGTCCATCGTGCGGATTCCCGGAATGGGCCGGTGGAACTGTCTGGAAATCCGCACAAAAGGTAGACCCTTGGTCATCACCTTAGCCCAACTTGAAAAGCTCTCCACGAAGGTCACGAAGGCGCCCTGCGGGCGCGCGAAGGGCACGAATGGGCCCCGACCCACCTTGGGTCATCCCTTTGCGGGCGGCGCCCAGAACGGCTTTCCAGAGGCCGCTCGGGCCGCCGCCCGCAAAGCCGGTCGCGCTTGCGCGGCCGGGGGCTGAAGGCCCGGATGACCCGCGCCGGCGCGCTGGAGCCCGCCTTCGTGGCCTTGTCCTTCCTCCCTTCGTGACCTTCGTGGAGGTCTTGAAGATCCTGTGGTCAGGCGGAACCGCCCATTCGAGAACGGCCCTCCAAGTCCCAGCTACGGCTTCGGGTAAACCCGGATCCCAACCCACTTTTTTAAAATCACCTTGCCGGGCGCGAAGCCGCGGGGCTTGCTGATGTCGGCGATGCGGGCGAGATGGACTTCCACCTTGCCGCCATCCCGGGCCTTGCTGTGGTAGGCGGCCAGTTCGGCGGCGCGCTCCAGTACCTGCCGCGGCAGCTCGCTCAGCTTGTCGGGATTGCGGATCACCACGTGGCTGCCGGGCACGCTGGCCACGTGCAGCCAGAAGTCGGTGTTGTCGGCCACCTTGAAGGTGAGCTGATCATTCTCGGCGTCGCCCTTGCCGATGAGCACCTCGAAGCCCTCCACCATGACGCTGCGGAAGGCCACCCCCTTGCCGTCCTTGCGTTTCGCCTCCGCTCCGCCCATCCGCTTCGTCCCCTTGCCTTTCACCGTGTCCGACCGTTTCGCCGCGCCCTTGCCATTCGGTTGTCTCGCGGAGAGCGGTTCCGGCGCAAGGCCCCCGGCTTCCGCCTCCATCCGCTTCGTCCAGGCGGTCTGCTCGCGCGCGAGCTCCGCTGTCAGCTCGGCCACCCGCGAGAGGCCCCGCTCGGCCTTTTTGGCGGCGGCGAACCAGGCCTGGACGGCGCTTTCCACTGGGGTCCCCTCCGGCAGCTGGATTCGCGTCCCGTCCAGCAGCACCGCCTCCCGCGTGGCGCCCTTCAGGCGGTAGAGTTCCGCCGCCAGACGCTGAGCCTGGAGCTTCAGGGGCAGCACCGCCAGGTGCTTCGCCCGGTCCCGGGCCAGGGCCTGGGCCAGCCGTTCCATTCGGGCGGCTTCGGCCTGTCGTTTGCGCTCCGCTGCGGCCTTGGCGGGTCCGAGGATGAGTGCCTCCGCCCGGGCCTCGGACCAGGCTCGGTGGCGATCCAGCAGGCCACCCTGGCCTTCCAGCACCTCGGGGATCTCTCCAGCCAGCGCGCGGTCGAGGTCGGGACCCCAGCGCTCCCGCCAGCGCCGGAAGGGGGGCGGATCCTCCATCGGCTCCGGCGCCGCGGCTGGAAAGGGAGAGCCCAGACCCAGCCGAGAGAGCTGCACATCCAGACCGTCCACCCGGATGCCGGCCCGGCCCGGGATGGCCTGGAAGGCGAGGCGCAAGGTCTCCAGGCGACCCGTGATGGCCCGCCGCTGGAACACGAGGCCCAGCCAGCGTTCCCGGGGATCCCCCTCCACGGCCTTCAGGCGGGCCCCCGAAAGAAAGGGGCCCCAGACCTTCCCGCTGTCCCTGGGCGCCTCGGTCTGGAGGCGCGTCCAGGCGGGGTGGTCCGCCCCCAGCAGCCAGAGCTCAGGCCTCGGCTGGAGCAGCAGCACCCAGCCCTCGGCGGCCTTCCGCCCGGCCCAGCGCAGGCCCAGGGCCCGGCCCGAGGCCCAGACGGACTCCAGAGGGAGGTCCGCCCGCTCGCGGAGCCAGGCCCGCCCCAAGGCCAGGATCAGGGGTGCGTCCATCGACTCACCTTTCCCTGTTCTTTCCACCCGACGCTGGCCATGATGGGGCAACCTCCCTGCCCCAGCATCCCATGCCCGGCCCGGGGATGGCCCGGACCGAAGTTCGCAGCTGGAACCCGTTTAACCGATACTGGACCCCATGACGATTGTCGCCCCCAAGGCCTCCAAGACCCTCCAGGTCCTCCTGGTGGACGACAATCCTATCCAACTGAGCCTCCTGCACCACCTGTTCCAGCGCCATGGGCACACCACCCTCGAAGCCAAGAACGGCGCCGAGGCCCTCATCATCCTCGCCACCGAATGCCCGGATGTGGTGGTCAGCGACTGCGTCATGCCCCTCCTGGACGGCTACCAGCTCTGCCGCCTCCTCAAGGACGACCGGGCCACGCGCAACCTGCCGGTGCTCCTGCTGACGGCCCAGGGTGTGGGCCTGGCGCGCTTCTGGGCCAAGACCTGCGGCGCGGACCGCTTCCTGGTGAAGGGACGGGATCTGGACCATGTGGTGGAGGCGGCCATCTCCCTCGTGGAGCATACGGATCGACTGCGGCCCCTCCCGGGCACGCCCCGCCTCGCCCAGGAGAACTTCGGCGTGGACGCCATCCAGCGCCGCCTGGCCCAGGCCCTGGAGCAACGGGTGGTCGAGACCGCGCTGCGCGACTCCATCTCCCGGCTCTACACCGTCGAACATGACACCCTGCGGCTGATCCGGGGCTTCATCGAGATCCTCCAGGAACTCGTGCTGCCCGGTGCCCTCCTGGTGGCCTACATGGGCGAGGAGGGGACCGTTTGCCACGGCGTCCACGGGGCCTCCGCCGGCGAAGAGGACCGGAAGGCCCTCGAGGGCGCCGCCCTCCAGCTCGCCCAGGCGGGCGTCCCCGCGGAGTGCCACTGGCATCCGGTCGACGACGGCGACGAGCGCCGCCGCGCACTCCGGGATCCCGTGCTGCGGGTGCTGCCCGCCCGCATGTCCGGCTACCCGGCGGTGGGCGCCCTCGGGTTCTTCGCCGAGCGCCGCTCCGTCGAGGAGTACGAGCGCCTGTTCGAGATCGCCAACGAGGAGCTGGGCCGCCTCCTCACCTTGGAGGACTCCCGTCTCCGCCTGTATCACCAGGCCATCCGCGATCCCCTCACGGGCCTGTTCAACCGGCGCCACATCCTCGACATGCTGAAGATCGAGGTGGACCAGAGCGGACGCTTCGGACACAGCCTGTCCCTGATGCTCATCGACTTCGATCACTTCAAGGCCGTGAACGACCGCTTCGGCCATGCCACCGGCGACCAGGTCCTCAGCGTCATGGCGCAGCGCATGTCCTTCGGGCTGCGGAAGGTGGATCAGCTGGGCCGCATCGGCGGTGAGGAGTTCCTGGCCTACGGACCCCAGACGGACCTTGAGGGCCTGCGGGCGCTGGCGGACCGGCTTCGCGAGCACGTCGCCCTGGAGCCTCTCCCGGGCCTCCCCCAGGCCTACCGCGTGACCCTGAGCATCGGCCTGGCCACCTGGGAAGGCCCGGAGGACACCATGGAACGGATGCTGGCCAGGGCGGACAAGGCTCTCTACCAGGCCAAGGCCGAGGGCCGGAACCGCGTCATCGGCTGATTTCCGGACTACCCCCAGACCGCTTGACAGGTCCTGCACCAGCACCGCATGATTCCATACGCTTCCGTATGGAGTCACCATGGCCGACCTTCCCCAGGATCAAGCCGGACCGCAGGATCTCGCCGACCGGGTGGCGCGCCTGGAGGCCCAGGTGGCCTGGCTCCTTCAGCGGCAACAGGCGCCCACGGCACCGCCTCCGCGGCCGCGGCCCGCTCCCGCCACGACCCCCCGGAAGGAACTCTCCCCGGTGGTCTGGATCGCCGGCGCCGGCGCCTCGATCTTCCTCCTGGGTGCCATCTTCTTCTTCCGCTGGGCGATCCAGCAGGGCTGGCTGGGCGCCGAGCTGCGCTTCCTCCTCGGCCTGCTGACGGGTGGCGCCATCGCCGCGGTGGCCGCGAAGCTGATCCTCGGGGACAACCGGCCTCTGGGCGTGGCCCTGCTCCTGGCGGGCCTCGGCACCCTCCAGTTCACCTTCCGGGCCGGGGCCATGGCCTACCACTTCTACCCGGCCGCCCTCGGCCTGGCGGCGGCGGCCCTGGTCACGCTGGTGGCGGGCGGGCTGGCCGCTCGCGGCCGCAGCGGCGGCGCCCTGACGGTGGCCCTGATCTCGGGCCTGGCCGCGCCCCTCGTCTTCAGCCAGGGCGGCCACCACGAAGTGGCCCTGACCATCTACCTGGCCGTGCTCATGACCGCCGCCCTGGCCGTGCCCTACCTCGCGGGCATCGGCGGCGCCTGGCATGGCGCGCGGTGGACGGCGCTCATCGGCACCTGGCTGCTGCTCCTCTCTGCCTGCGCCGAGGTGCCGAGGGCTGACGCCCCGTTGCTGGGAGGCCTGCTGGTCCTCCACCTGACCCTGGCCGGGTGCTGGGCCTGGCTGCCGGGCCGGGAGGAGAAGCCCGGGACTCCCACGGTGCTCTGGCTCATCGCCTCCATCCTGGCCACCTCGTACGGCTGGCTGCTGTGGAAGCGCCTGGGCCTCACCCCGGAAACCTTCGCCCTGCCCGTGCTCGCCGTGGCCGCCCTGAACCTGGCCGTGATGAAACCGCTGCGGCTCCGCCTGGGCAGCCGTCAGGCGGACTGGGGCCTGCTGGCCCTGGCCGCGGGACACCTGGCCCTGGCCGTGCCCGTGGCCCTGGCCTGGCGCTGGGTGGGCCCGCTCTGGGGTGCCTTCGCCCTGGGCCTGGCCTGGGCCTCCTTGAAGGCCGAGGCCGGCGACTTCGCCCAGGAGGCCACCGCCCTGCGCTGGCTGGCGGCCGGGCTGGCCCTGCTCACCACGCTGCGCTGGGCCTTCCACGGCCTGGACAGCCTGTTCTTCCACGGGAGCGGGCTGACGCCCGTCCTCAACCCCGCCTTCGCGGAAGGAGCCCTGGCCTCCGTGGCCTGGTTCCTGCTCACGCGCCGCGGCGGCCCCCTGGGCCTGATCGCCTTCCTCGCCCTGGAACTGACCGCCAACGTGACCCTGGCCTTCGAGGCGGCCCGGCTGGTGCAGTGGCTGCAGGCGCCCGGCTCCCAGGGCTGGGGGCCCTCCCGCGCGGCCTCCATCGCCATGACCCTGGTCTGGGCCCTGTCCGGCGCCTGGCAGTGGATGCGCGGCCTGGGACAGCGCGAGGCAGCCCGCCGCGCCCTGCTCAGCGCCGGATACGCGTGGATGGGCATCGCCAGCTTCAAGCTCATCGTGTCGGATCTGGACCGCGCCGACACGCCGCTGCGCGCCCTGGCCTTCCTGGGCGTGGGCGCCATCGGCATGGCCGCCGCCATCCTCGCGCACCGGCATCAGCCCGAGGGGAACGCATGAAACCCGCCCTCCTGCTCGCTTCCCTCCTCTGCCTCGCCTGCGTCCGCGAGGACACCGCCGCCCTCCATCGCCGGCCCATCCCGCCGGTCGCCTCCAGCGGGTGGGCGCGCCTGCCCCTGGACGCCGAGGCCCAGCGCCACGTGCAAGGCGCCTGGATTGGGGATGCCGCCGGGCGCAGCGTGCCATTCCTGGAGGCCCGGGAAGGCCTGTGGGAATCGCGCACCCTGCCTCTTGAGCACCTGCTGACAGGCCGGGATGCCGAGGGCCGACCCACGGTGGAGTTCTCCTTGAAGCTCCCCGAAGGCTGGCAGGTGGGCGAGCGGGAAACACTGAAGCTCGATGTCGATCTCGACGGCCGCCCCCCCTGGGTGGCCCAGGTGAAGGCCGAACGCCAGCTCGAAAGCGGTGCCTTCATCGCCTACGATCCGGTGTCGCCGCTGCACCTCTACGATCTGGCGCCCTCGGGCCATCGCCACACCCTCGACCTGCCCTGGGACGGCCACCGCTACCGCCTGACGCTGCTCGCTTCGCAAGGGGAGGCGCCGCGGATCCGTGGCCTCTCGGCCCGCGCGGAAACGCGACCCGAGGCCCTGGAAGCGGAGCTGGCTCTAGAGGGTACGTTCACGCCCGAGCCCGGCAGGCCCCGCACCTGGCGGCTCACGTTGCCGGACACCGAGCGCGTGGTGGGCCTGGACCTGGTGCTCGCGCCCCCAGCGGCACCCCTCGCCCCGGAGATCCACCTGGGCGAAAGCCGGGAAACGGAGCAGACCTGGGCCTGCGGCGACCTGGTGTGGAACCTCCCGGCCCTCCGCACGCGCTCTACCCGCATCGCCCTCGCGCCCAGGCTCACGCGGACGATCGCCATCAGCCTGCCCGAGGGCGCCACGCCGCAAAGCCTGCGGGTCCTGGTCCGGAGGCAGACCCTGCTCCTGCCCGTGGAGGCGGGGCAGGCCTACGCGCTGCACCTGGGCGGTGAAACAAAACCCGCCCCCGGGAACCTGGGCGCCCTGCCCTCCCTGCGCACCCTCGCGTCGGCCGCGCCCCTGACGCTCGGTCCCAGCGAGCCTGATCCCCAGGGCCTTCCCCACCGCATCGGCGCCGATGAGCGGGCCCGGCCCTGGATGCCCTGGGTGGCCGGAATCGCGGTGCTGGCCCTGGCGGCCGCGGCCTGGAGACTGCTGAAGGAACCGTCCGCCGCATGAGGCTTCCTCCCCTCCTGCTCGCAACCCTCGCGCTGGCGGGCCTCGCCTGCCGTTCGCCCCTGGCGGACCTGAAGCCCGGGAAGGGCGCGCCTTCCCTGAACTTGGCGGTCCGCATCGAGGACCACAGCCGGAAGCTGGCGCGCCTGAAGGACCCGGAGGGCGAGGCGGATACCCCCCTGGCCCGCCAGGCGGCCCTGGAGGCCCAGCGCGCGGCCTTCGAAGCCGGGTTGCGCGCCGAGGCCGCGGTCCGGGGCCTGCGCCTGGACCCCGCCTCGGACCCCACCTCGAACCTGCACCTGGACCTGACCATCACCAGCCTGGGCGAGGTGCGGGCCAAGTACATCGCCTGGGGCATCCTCAGTGGCGTGGGCTGGGGCGTGGGCGTGGGTCTGCTGGCCCATGACGCCCGCCTGGCAGTGGGACTTGGTCTCTATGAGCTGTTGGAGGAAAGCGCCTTCTGGATCGGCGGCTCCATGCTCATGGGGCGCTGGTCCTCCCCGGCGGTCGTGGAGGCGCGGCTCACCCGGACGGGGTCCGACAATCCGCTTTGGAAGGAAACGTACTACGTGTTGTGGGCCCGGCGGGAGTTGGCGGCCCTTCCGCCCGCGGAACAGAACCGGCGCGAGCGCCAGCTCCAGGCTTCCCTCCGCAAGGTCATGGGCAAGCTGCTCCACGATCTGGAAGCCATCCCGGACTTCCCTCGGGCAGTCGGATTTCCCCAGGCTCTTCGGGATCGGCCGGCTGGCGCGGGTTCATTTTGAACGGGGAGCCAGCTTCAGTTCCAGCTCCACGGCCGCCGCGGGTTCCAGCACCCGGAACGTGAAGGATTCGGCGAAATACAGCTCCACCTCCCGGGCGGTATGCATTTTGTAGCCGATGGCCACGTCCTGGCCCACGGTCATCTCGAAATCCCCGCCCCGGCGCGACAGCACAGCGCCGCCCTCCAGAACCGGACTCCAATGGATGCCGCCGGAGACGAGGGCCTTGATGCGTTCGCGCAACGGGAAGGCATTCGGTTCACCCGCCATCAGCCACTTGTAGGGTTCGGTCCCCAGCACCAGCGCGAAGGGCCCGCCGATCTCGGCCTCCTGGATGGCGAGCAGGGCCAGTTCCACGGATTCGGTGAGCTTGCTTCGATCGGGGCTCAAGGGTACCGGCGCATGGCTGGAGCCTTCGAGCATGCCCTGGATTCCGGCACCACCGAAGCCGCGGTAGATGGCCGTCTCCTCGAAGACCGCCACTTTTCGCGCGGCCTCGATCATGGGGTTCAGATCCGGGTTCCGGGCACCGCGTGCCACGTCATCCAGTTCCCAAACCTGCAGGGTGAAGGGCACCCGGATCTCCACGAGGGGGAGGACCTTGTGCAGGCCCCAGGCCACGCCGGCCACCGCCTCTTCCGAGCCCACTTCCAGCCTGCCGAGGTTCACGGCCGCAAACGGCCAGCCATGGGGACCAGAAAAATCCACCAGCTTCCGCCCGGAGAGGTTGCCCTTGAGGAGGCGCGAACTCTGCAGTTCGATCTCCTTCCAGGCTTCGTCCACGATGGGGGCCAGGTCTCGCCTGAGTATGTCAACCATGTCCGCTGCTCCCGGGCCTCAACGCCCACTCATTTCAAGTTCCCCAAGCCCAATCCGGTGCCGTCGGCCGCCGGCGGTTTCCCTTCGCCCGCCAACGCCGTGAGGGAATCGGAGGTGAACAGGAATGTCTTCATCTGGAGGTCGAACCCGGGCAGGGCGCGACGCAGCCATTCCAGCAACATGGCCGCGTGTTCCATCTCGTCATCGCGGTTGTGGGCCAGAACGGCCTTCAGGGCCTCGTCATCAGACACGTCCACCCGCTGGTGGTAGTAGTCGATGGCTTCCAGCTCCTCTTGCAGGCTCGCGAGCGCCCGGTGGATATCGAGCGCCTCGATTGAAAGACCCGTTTCAATGAATCCGCTGCTCATACTTCCGGCCCCCCTCCCCCGGCACTCACCTCGCCGAAGCGCCTGGACATGTCATGTGCTCGTCGTTCTTGGGCTCGCAGGCCATGGACTCCCCCGGGCCATGTCGCTGATTGGCACAAGGGCCCATTCGCATCAGCAAGTCCCTGAGCAATATTTGATCCGATTTATAAATATATTATCACCAACGTTTAAATGATAAAACCTGCTCTGGTGCCATCGCGCATTCCATCAAGATGAGCTGTCGATGCCTTCAATTTGAAGGTCCAGATAGCGAGGCCTCATCCGGCTGAACGACGGTGCCGCGGGGGGTTTTGTCAGGCGCTCTTAGGCCGCGACGTCCGCCATTTTCGGCCTTACCTGCACCAGCGCCACCGCCCCCAGGATGATGGCCATGCCGAGGATCTCGCGCAGGCCGAAGGCCTCATGCAGGATGAGGCTGCCCAGCAGCACGGCCACCAGGGGGTTCAGGTAGGCGTAGGTGCCCATCTTCGCCGGGGGCCAGGCCTTGGCCAGGTAGATGTAGGCGGAGAAGGCCAGCATGGATCCGAACAGGGCCAGATAGGCGATGGCGCCCAGAGCCTTGTGCGTCACCGGCCCCCGCAGGAACCCGCCCGTGAGGGGTGCCAGCGCGAGGCCGATCACTGCCGCGGTGGCCATCTGGATGCCGACATTGGTGAGCAGGCCTCCGCCATGGACGAAGTGCTTGCCATGGAGGGTGCCCCAGGACCAGATGATGGGCGCGGCCACCAGGGCCGCCAGACCGCCGACGTGGACCCGCCCGCCGCCCGTGGGCCACACCAGCACGCAGACCCCGGCCAGACCCAGGGCGAGGCCCGCCCAGCCCTTGGCGCCCAGGGGGTTCTTCGCCATGGAGAAGACCGCCAGCCATAGCGGCACCAGGGCCGCGAACACCGCGGCCAGCCCGGAAGAGACATGCAGCTCGGCCCAGGAGATCAGGGCGTTGGAACAACCCAGCAGCAGGGCCCCCACGATCATGAGGTGGCGGATCTCCCTGGCCGGCGGCCAGGGCTCGCGACGGAGCCTGCCCAAGCCCAGGGCGAGCAGCGCAGCCACGGAGAAGCGGGCCGCCACCATGCCGTAGGGCGTGAAGGACTCCAGCCCCAGGGCGATGGCAAAGTAGGTGGATCCCCACACCACCGCCACGGTGATGTACGCGAGCCAGCCGAGCATCAGGCGCGATCCCTCAAGCCAGGTCGGGCGCTCACTTCTTGGCCTTCTTCCCCTGGCCGTCACCGGGGAAGGGGCTCGGGCCGGCCTTCTCCCAGTGGGTCTCCAGCACGATGGTGGTGCGGGTGGTGACCATGG
>Ga0255338_1006295_pt1 | contig 10173 bp, 7 predicted proteins | sample MeOH1_35cm_T4_19_FD_203715 | JGI IMG/M metagenome (GOLD analysis project Ga0255338, IMG submission 203715) | Sandy soil microbial communities from University of British Columbia, Vancouver, Canada - MeOH1_35cm_T4_195 | ecosystem: Engineered > Artificial ecosystem > Sand microcosm > Unclassified ...
AGTCGTGCTCATCGGCGGCCTTGCAGCGGCTGTCGCGGCCGGCGGCGGCTCGATCGTCCTCGTCTACGTCGTGGCGTTCGCCCTCGGCATCTTCGAGACGCTCTTCGACACGGCCGCCCAGTCGATCCTGCCGAACGTCGTCGAGCGCGATCGGCTGAACGCGGCGAACGGCCGGCTGTACGGCGTCGAACTGACGATGAACCAGTTCGTCGGTCCGCCGATCGGCGGGCTGCTCGCGGCGTTCGGCGTCGCGGTCGCGTTCGGGGTCACCGCGGCGGGGTACCTCGGTGCGGCACTCGCGATCGGCGGCCTCGCCGGCTCGTTCCGCCCCGTGCGGGAGGGGCCGCCGACGCGCTTCGACCGCGAGATCCGCGAGGGGATCGCGTTCCTTGCCGGGCACCGGATGCTGCGGACGCTCGCGATCGTCGTCGGGATGCTCAACTTCGCCGGCGGCGCGGTCTACGGCGTCCTCGTCCTGTACGCGGTCGCGCCCGGACCGATGGCGCTGTCGGGCGTCGGTTTCGGATTGCTGCTGACGGCGTCGGCGATCGGGTCGGTGACGGGGACCGTCCTCGCCGGGTCGATCGATCGCTGGCTCGGCAAGCCGAACCTCGTCGTCGCGTGCATCGTCACGCTGGCGGCCGAGCACGCGGTCATCGCGTCGACCACGAACCCGTTCCTGATCGGGCTCGCGCTCGGCCTCGGCGGGGTCGTGCTCGGCTCGTTCAACGTCGTGTTCGTGTCGTTCCGCCAACGGATCGTCCCGAACCGACTGCTCGGCCGGGTCGTCGCGACGTTCCGACTCGTCGGGCTCGGGTCGCTGCCGCTCGGCGCGCTCGTCGGGGGCGCCGTGGGCGAGGCGTTTGGGCTGCCCGCGGTGTTCTGGGCGGCCTCCGTGCTGACGATCGTGCTGCTGCCCGCGCGCCTCGTCGTGACCGATCGCGGGATCGCCGACGCCGAAGCCATAGCGGAGGCCACCGCCGCGGCCGAACGCCAGGCCGAGTCAGCGGTGCCCGCGGAAGCCGAGGCCACCGCCCCCGCGCCCGGCGCCGGAGCCGAAGCCTAGGCCCGCCGCACTGGCGGCGCCGCCCGAGTCCGCAGCGCAAGCTTGCGACCGGCTCCACGCGACAGAGCGCCCAGCAGCGATGAGGCTCGGCTGAATACCTGTGGCCGCCCAATCAGGTGCGAGGTGCCGCGCGCCCAGGGACGCCACTCGTTGGCCGACGCCAAGCATTCGGCCGAGCGTCATCGCCTATTCGGCCGAGCGTCATCGCCTATTCGGCCGAGCGTCATCGGCGACCCGGGGCCGGGGCCGCCCGCGAACGGCAGCCGCCGTCCGCTGGGGCCATTCGACACGACCACTGGTGGCGGCCCCTCATTGGCCGGCGCCAAGTATTCGGCCGAGCCTCATTGCCCGTGGCGGAGGCGTTCGCCGGCGGCCCGCACGCGGCCGACCGCCGCCCGCCGCGCTCAGCCGACCGGGGTTGGGCTCTCCTCGGGGTCGGCGACCGACGTGGGCAGGTTCTCGAGAAGTGGCTCGGTCCATGTCCACGCGGCGCCATGACGCGCCCCGACGGCCCCGTGGCGCGCCGCCTCGACGCGCAGCGGCAGCCCGAAGATCTCGATGAACCCGACCGCCGACGCGTGGTCGAACGCGTCGCCCTCGTCGTACGTCGCGAGGCTCTTGTCGTAGAGCGACAGCGGCGACCGCCGCCCGACGACCGTGGCATTCCCGTGGTCGAGCCGCACCCGGACCTCGCCCGACACGACCCGCTGTGACGACGCGACGTACCCGCGCAGGTCGCGCGACAGGGCGCTGAACCACAGCCCGTCGTAGATGAGCCGCGCGAGCTCGTCGGCGACGAACCGATTGAACCGCAGCGTGTCGCGCGACAGGGTCAGCCCCTCGAGCGCGCGATGGGCCGCATGGAGGATCGTGGCCGCCGGCGCCTCGTAGATCTCGCGGCTCTTGATCCCGACGAGGCGGTCCTCGACGTGGTCGATCCGCCCGACGCCGTGCTGCCCACCGAGCGCGTGCAGGCGTTCGACGAGCTCGACCGGCCCGAGGCGCTCGCCATCGAGGGACACCGGGATCCCGCCCTCGAACTCGATCGTCAGCTCGACCGGGGCGGGCGCATCGGCCGGGGGGACCGTCCACTCGTACGCGTCGGCCGGCGGCGTGACCCACGGGTCCTCGAGGACGCCGGTCTCGCACGACCGACCCCACAGGTTGACGTCGATCGAGTACGGCGACGCCTTCGTGATCGGGATCTCGATCGCCCGCTCGTTCGCGTAGTCGATCTCCTGGTCGCGGGTCAGCCCCATCCCGACCCGCATCGGCGCGACGACCTCGAGCCCCGGGTCGAGCGCGTGGACCGCGACGTCGAACCGGACCTGGTCGTTGCCCTTCCCCGTGCAGCCGTGGGCGACCGCGTCGGCGCCCTCGCGCTTCGCGACCTCGACGAGGAGCTGGGCGATGAGCGGCCGCGCCAGCGCGGTCGCGAGCGGGTAGGCGCCCTGGTAGAGCGCGTTCGCCTGGAGGTGCGGCCAGACGAAGTCGGTCACGAACCGCTCGCGTGCGTCGACGACGTAGGCGCGTGACGCTCCCGCCGACATCGCCCGCCGCTCGACCCCGTCGCGGAGCGACCCGCCACCGACGTCGATCGTCAGCGTCACGACGTCGACCCCGAACTGCTCCTTGAGCCAGGCGACGGCGACGGACGTATCGAGACCGCCGGAATAGGCGAGGACGACCTTCTTCATCGAGAGAGCGCTCCGGATCTTCAGCTGCTGGGGACGGGGGAGGGGGTTGGGGCGGCCGACGACGGCAGTCCCTGGAGGGAGCGGAACCGCTCGAGCCAGCGCTCGAGCCGCGCCTCGTCCGCAAAGAGTACGAGGAGCGTGTTGTCGCCGGCGAGGGTCCCCTCCTGCTCGGTGAACGACGACTCGTCGATCGCCTGCGCGATGACGCTCGCCGTGCCCGGCGTGCCCGTCACGACGAGGATGAGACCGCTCCGACCGACCGTCACCGGGATGTCGGTGAGGATCCGGCGGAGGCGTTCGTCGGTGGGCGCGGCGGTCGGGGCGGCCGGCGCGGCGAGGTCCTCGGGCGAGACGTAGACGTGGCGGTCGGCGCGGCCGACCTTGACGAGCCCGAGCTCCGCGATGTCGCGGCTGATCGTCGCCTGCGTCGCCCGGAAGCCACGCTCGACGAGACGCGTCGCCAGCTCGTGCTGGCTCGCGATCGGCTCGCGCGCGACGATCTCGCGGATCGCCCGCTGGCGCGCCCGCTTGTCCATGCCGTTCACCGCGACCGGCGTCACGCGACGCCGACGCGGGCCGGCGGCCGCGAGGTCACGCGGGTGCCGAACGTCGGATCGCCGAGGGCACGCTCGAGGGCCTGCGGGGCGGCCGAGTCCGCGATGACCGCCTCCGATCCCTCCCAGGTCAGCGCGGCGAGCGCGGCGCGAACCTTCGGGACCATCCCGCCTGCGATGACGCCGTCGCGGATGAGGGCCTCGGCCTCGTCGATGGTGATCGTGTCGAGCCGGTTGCCGTCGGCGTCGCGGATTCCGTCGACGTCGGTCATCAGGATCAGCTGCCGGGCGCCGAGGCCGGCGGCGATGCCGGCCGCCGCGTCGTCCGCGTTGACGTTGCAGACGACGCCCTGCTCGTCGCGAGCGAGCGGCGCGACCACGGCGACCTGACCGGTGACGAGGATCGCGTCGAGCAGGTCGCGGCGGAGGCCGACGACGTGCGCGACGAGCCCGAGGTTCGGGACCCGCTCGGCGATCAGCAGGCCGCCATCGACACCGGACAGGCCGACCGCGTCGACGCCAAGGTCGCGGAGCGCGCTGACGAGCTCGCTGTTGACGACGCCGCGGAGGACCGCCGCGGCGACTTCGAGCGCCGCCTGGTCGGTGACGCGAAGGCCGCCCTCGAACGTCGACTGGACGCCGAGGCGGTCCAGCCACTCGGTGATCCGCTTGCCGCCGCCGTGGACGAGGATCACGGGACGACGGCGCGCGACCGCGGCCACTTCGCGCAGGACCTGGGCCTGGTCCTGGATCGTCGTGCCGCCGAGCTTCACAACAACGACTTCGCTCATGCCGAACCTCGGGCCGATGGCGTCGCGGAGATCCCCCTCGGACCTCGGTGAGCGAGCGGCCCGACAGCGCTCAGGGTGTCAACACTCACGTCGTGTATTCCGAGTTCTCGATGACGTAGGCCTCGGTGAGGTCGCAGCCGAACGCCTCGCCGTTCCCGGCGGCGAGCCCCAGGTCGAGCCGGATCAGGACCTCGTCGCCGACCATCGCCTCCCGCGCGGCGGCGCGATCGAACGGGACGGGGCCACCGAGCGAGCCGTCGAAGACGAGGTGGCCGGCGATCGCGATCCGGAGCTTCGCCGGGTCGAGGGTCGGGGCGCACCCGGCGCGGGCGGTCGCGTCCGCGGTCGCGAGACCGGCGGCCTCGAGGACCGCGGCGTCGGGGAGACGGGCATTCCCGGCCGCGCCGGCGATCCGGCCCCAGTTCGGGTCGCGGCCGTGGATCGCAGCCTTCACGAGGCTGCTCGAGACGACGGCGCGGGCAATCGCCCGGGCGTCGGCGTCGTCCGTCGCCGCGGACACCTGGCAGGTCAGCAGGGTCGTGGCGCCTTCGCCGTCGGCGGCCTGCTGGCGGGCGAGGTCGCGGGCAACCGCCTCGATGCCGGCACCGAGCGTGGCCGCGGCCACGGTCCCCAACGTCACCTCGTCCGTGCCCGCGGCCCCGGACGCGAGGAGCAGCACCGTGTCGTTCGTGCTCGTGTCCCCGTCGACGGTGAGCTGGTTCCAGGTCCGGACCGTCGCCCTCCGCAGGAGCGACTGCAGCACCGCCGGCGAGACGGTCGCATCGGTCACGACGACCGAGAGCATCGTCGCCATCCCGGGGTGGATCATCCCGACCCCCTTCGCGATGCCGCTCACACGTACCGACCGCGCCGCGAGCCCATCGGGATCGTGGAGCGTGATCGTCGTCGTCGCGACCTTCGGGCGCGAATCGGTCGTCCGGAGTGCCTCGGCCGCGGCGAGCAGGCCGTCGGGCGCATCGGTGAGCCCGTCCGGGACGAGCGCCCCGACGCCGGTCGCGACCTTGTCGACGGGGAGCCGCGTCCCGATCACGCCGGTCGACATCAGGAGCGTCGCCTCGGGTCGGACGCCGAGCGTGGCCGCGAATGCATGCGCGACCGCGACCTGGTCCGCCTCGCCAGCGGGTCCCGTGGCCGCGTTCGCCGAGCCGCTCGTCGAGATGACCCCCGCGGCATACCCGTTCGTGGCCGCGAGATGGGCCTTCGTGAGCTTCACGGGTGCGGCCGCGAACGCGTTCCGGGTGAAGACCCCGGCCGCGGCCACGGGCGTGCGCTTCCCGTCGGCCCCGGCCGCGACCGCGACCACGGCCAGATCCGGTCGCCCCGACGCCTTGATCCCGCATCTCCCGCCCCCGGCGACGAACCCGGGCGGCAGCGCGGCCCGTCGCTCGACGACCGGCAGGTCGTTCGGCAGCGGCCCGAGGTCGGATGCCGCGTCACCGTCGCGCAGCGCGAACGGATCGAGGGTCGAGGTCATGGCGCGAGCGGCAGCTGTTCGAGACCGGCGGTCTCGGGGAGGCCGTGGACGACGTTGAATGCCTGGATCGCCTGGCCCGCGGCACCCTTCACGAGGTTGTCGACGACGCCGATCGCGATGATCCGGCCGATCCGCTCGTCGAGCGTGGCGTGAACGCGGGCGTGGTTGCTGCCGGTCACGTGCTTCGTTGCCGGGGGCGCGGGCACGACCGTGACGAACGGCTCGTCCGCGTACGCGGCCGCGTACAGCTCGTCGAGCTCCGCCTGGCTGACCGGTCGCGTCGGCCGGACGTGGCAGGTCGACAGGATGCCCCGGGTCATCGGGATGAGGTGGGGGAGGAAGTCGACTCGCGTCGCACCGGGGTTCGCGTCGGCCCCCAGTCCGCTTGCCGCCCCGAGTCGCGCCAGCTCCTGCTCGATCTCGGCGACGTGCCGGTGGCCACCGAGCCCATACGCCTTCACGCTCTCGTTGACCTCGCCGAACATGAGCTCGGGCTTCGCCTCGCGGCCGGCGCCCGACACGCCGCTCTTCGCGTCGACGACGAGGTCGCCGATCAGCCCGGCGCGGGCGAGCGGTGCGAGGGCGAGGAGGGTCGCCGTCGGGTAGCACCCGGGCGCCCCGACGATCGCGGTCGGCGCATCGACGAGCGCGCGCAGCTCGTCGCGATGGAGCTCGGGCAAGCCATAGACCGCCGTCGCGAGGAGATCGGGTCGCGGGTGCTCGAAGCGGTACCAGCGCGGGTAGTCGGCCGGATCGCCAAGCCGGAAGTCGGGCCCGAGGTCGATCACGGCGGCGCCGCTCGCGACGATGTCCGGGACCATCGATGCCGCCGCGCCGTGGGGGAGCGCGAGGAAGACGGCGTCGGCCGCGGGGAGCGCCGCGTCGACCTCGAGCTCGGTCGTCGCGAGATGGGCGTGGGTCGCACCGATCGGCTCGTGGTCGCGTCCGCGGCCAACGAGCCCGACGATCTCGACATTGGGATGGCGGGTCAGCAGGCGGACGAGCTCGGCGCCCGCGTACCCGGTCGCGCCGATGATCGCCACCCGGATCCGCTCGCCCGCGTCGGTCTGTCGCTTCGGGCGCGACTGCGTCTCCGCGGTCGCTCCGGAGCCTGGGCCGCCCGCCACGACGGCGGCCGCCTCGAGCCCCGCGCTCACGGGCGCGCCCGGCCGCTCACGGGAGGCCGGCTCGAGGTCGGGACCGCGGTCGTCGCGTTCATTGGCCGCATGACTATACGCCCCGTCTGCATAGTCATGCAAACCGCGCGTGTATCCGGATCACCTACCGCTGATCCTCGTAACCCGAGCGACCGCTCAGCCCGGCTCCGCGACGGGCTCGGGCAGCATGCCTGGGCCGGTGACGATGACTTCGCCTTCGGCTTCGAACGGATTCGGACCGGTTCCGCGCACGCGATAGCGGTGGTGGACCTCGGCCTTGCCGGCCGAGAGCATCGCGTTCACCGGGCAGTACTTCGTCGCCGACAGCTCGATACAGCGGCGCACGGCCGCCTCGGTGACGTCGGGGCCGGCGACCTCGTGAACGACGTCGATCCGGGTCAGGACCTGCGGGTACTCGTCGCGCTGGACCGCCTCGACCGAGATCCGATACGACTCGACGACCTGGCGCTTCTTCACGAGGATCGACGCGACGTCCATCCCGCTGCACGCCGCAAGCGCGGCCGCGACGAGCTCGACCGGCGACTGCTCGTTGACGAGCGGATCGTCGCCGAAGACCAGCTCGCGGCCGGTGCCGGTTCGGACGGCGAACCGCATCCCGCCGAGGTTCGTCAGCTCGGCGCGTCGCGTGCGGCTCATGCGGCACCTCCCGTCACGGGCAGTGCAGCGTCGTCGTCCTCGAACGCCGGCGGCTGGGTTGACTCGAACTGCTCCCGGTAGAGGCGGGCGTACAGGCCGCCGCGGGCGATGAGCTCGCTGTGGGTCCCGCGCTCGACGATCCGGCCGCGCTCGTAGACGAGGATCTGATCGGCCCGAAGGATCGTCGAGAGCCGGTGGGCGATCGCGATCGTCGTCCGGCCGACCATGAGCTGTTCGACGGCCGCCTGGATGAGCCGCTCGCTGACCGTGTCGAGCGCCGAGGTCGCCTCGTCGAGGATGAGGATCCGCGGATCCTTGAGGAGGACCCGGGCGATCGCGATCCGCTGCTTCTCCCCGCCCGACAGCTTGTAGCCGCGCTCGCCGACGATCGTGTCGTAGCCGTCCGGGAGCTCGACGATCCGGTCGTGGATCGCGGCGGCGCGGGTCGCGGCCTCGAGCTCGGCGTCGGTCGCGGTCAGGCGTGCGTACCGGAGGTTCTCGCGGATCGAGGCGTGGAAGAGGTAGGTCTCCTGGGTCACGAAGCCGACGACCTCGCCGAGCGAGGCGAGGGTCAGCTGGCGGACGTCGTGGCCGTCGATCGCGACCGTCCCGGCATCGACGTCGTACAGGCGCGGGATGAGGTACGTCGTCGTGGTCTTGCCGCTGCCCGATGGGCCGACGAGCGCGACGAGCTGGCCGGGGAGGGCCTCGAAGTCGATGTCGCGGAGACCGAACGAGGGGACGAGGCGGATCGGGGGCGCGGCCACTCCGTCGCCGGGCAGGGGAGTGGCGTCGGCCGCGGCCGCGGCAACCGCCGCGTCGACGGGGAGTGCCTCGACCCCATCCTCCGCCGCGTCCTCGGCCGCGAGCGCGGCCCCATCGCCAGCCCCATTCGTGGCAAGCACCACCGGGGTCGGGTACTGGAAGGACACGTGGTCGAACCGGACGCGGCCGCGGACCTGGCTCGGATCGAGCGCGACGGCATCGGCCGCGTCCGCGATCTCCGGATCCATCTCGAGGTACTCGAAGATCCGATCGAACAGCGCGAGCGCCCCCTGGATCTCGACCTGGACGTTGAGCAGCTGGCCGAGCGGGAAGAACAGACGCGACTGGAGCGTCGTGAATGCGACGATGTCGCCGATCGTCGGCGCCGTCGGGTCGCCCTGGATCGCAAGGTAGCCCGCGAGCCAGTACACGAACGCCGGGATGATCGAGAAGATCGACCCGATGATCATGAAGAACCACCGGCCGACCATCGCCTGGCGGATCTGGAGCCGGGCGAGGTTCCGGTTCTGGCCGGCGAAGCGGTCGGTCGCCTGGCGCTGCTGACCGAACGTCTTCGTCAGCAGGATCCCGCTGACGCTGAGCGTCTCCTCGGTCGTCGCCGTCATCTCGGCGAGCTGCTGCTGGGTCTCGGTGCTGACATCCCGCCGGATCTTCCCGACGCGGTACGTCAGCAGCAGGAAGAACGGCGTCATCCCGAGGCTGAGCAGCGTCAGGCGCCAGTCGATGATCCACATCGCGAGGATCGTGCTCACGGCGACCGCGACGTTGCTCGTGACGCTCGCCGCGGTGTCGGTGACGACCGACTGGATGCCCCCGACGTCGTTCGCAAGCCGGCTCTGGATCTCGCCCGTTCGGGTCTCCGTGAAGAACCGGAGGGGCATCCGCTGGAGGTGGGTGTAGAGCGCCAGGCGGAGGTCCTGCATGACGCTCTGGCCGATGACGTTGTTCAGGTAGCTCTGCCCGACCCCGATCAGCCCATTGACCACGGGCAGGATCACCATCAGCCCGACGAACAGGTTCAGCAGGTACCAGTCGCGCTGCGGGATCGCCTGGTCGATGAGGAGCTTGAGGAGGATCGGGTTGACCAGCCCGATCAGGCTCGTCGCGAGGATCGCGACGAGGACGACGAGGACTCGGCCGCGGTACGGTCGGAAGAAGCCGACGATCCTTCGGACGGTTTGGCCTCTTCGCTCCTTCGGGACCGTGGGGCCCTCGTAGCCGCCACCGAAGCGGCCCCAGGCGCCGCCGCGCCCGCGCATGCCCGTCGTCGAGCCCGACTGCGCCCCGACGCGCCCGAAGCCTCCGCCCCGTCCGCTCATCGCCGGCGCATGCCTCTCGTGCTCATCCTTCGGACGCTACCACGATCCGTGCCAATTCCCGCCCCTTCCCGCCCCGCCGCGGGCCGCGGCGAACGGGACACCCGGTGCCGATGAGGCTCGGCCGAATACTCCGTCGCCGCACTGCCCTCGGGCCGGCGCACGTCCGCCCGCGCCCTGCCCAGCGTCGGCGAGACGGACCCGGTCCTGATGAGGCTCGGCCGAATAATGGCTCGGCCCCCCCGCGCCCTGCGCGAGGGTCGGCGAGACGGACCCGGTCCTGATGAGGCTCGGCCGAATAGTGCTTTGGGCCGACGGTTCGCCGACGCCCGACCACACTCACACCTCTGCCACGCTGGCCGCCGCCCGTCCCGCCCGCTCCACCGATGACCATCGCTTGAATGACCAGGTGCGGGTACGTGGCAAATACGGGCGCGATGAGCGCCCTGCGCTTCAATCCGGCCCATGACGGTTCCCGGAAAGCCACTCCGACCCGACGAGGAGTGGGGCCTCGAGCTCTTCGGCGCGTGGGTCCGGCGCGGCCGGCGCAAGCTCGGCGTGAGCCAGCACACGCTCGGGCAACTCGTGGGCGTCCACCAGTCGGTGATCTCGAGGCTCGAGAATGGGAAGCTCTCCGGCCTCCGATTCCCCCAC
>Ga0255338_1006296_pt1 | contig 10172 bp, 13 predicted proteins | sample MeOH1_35cm_T4_19_FD_203715 | JGI IMG/M metagenome (GOLD analysis project Ga0255338, IMG submission 203715) | Sandy soil microbial communities from University of British Columbia, Vancouver, Canada - MeOH1_35cm_T4_195 | ecosystem: Engineered > Artificial ecosystem > Sand microcosm > Unclassified ...
TTCTGTGGGTACGCGACGGCAAGGTGTCGGCGTGCAAGGAATATGCGGACTCCGTTCATATTGGCCAAATCTTCGGCTTCCCGGAAGAGCTGGCCGTCGCGTGAAGGGAACGGTCACCGCGCCGCTCGAGAACTGGCGCTCGTGGATCTATTGAGGAGGACGGTCATGTGGATTAGAAGCGCTTTCTTCGAGGGGCCGCCGGCGCAGGAGAATGCCGCGGCGTTCCGCGATGCGATCGAGCGGGAGGTCGCTCCGGCGATCGCCTGTCTCGACGGCGTTCGCGACGTGGAAACCTTATGGCCGCGCGCGATCGAGGATAGAAACGATGACATGCTCTGTCAGATGCTCGTTCATTTCGACGATGAGAGCGGTATTGCTCGCATGATGGCCAGCGAGGGGCGCGCCGACGTGCGCGCCAAGGTTGCTGAACTGACGAAGGTGATGGAGATTAGGATCAGCCACATCAATTATGAAGTGACCTGAATAGGCGAGAAACCGCCGCAGGAGGGTATCATGGCGAACGCGATCCAGTGGACAACTCCCGATGCCGATGTCCGGACATCGGTTCGTCTTTGGTGTGAATCGATTGGCAGTGAGATATTTGGCATGGCCGTCGACACGCTGTGCCCCGATCATTTCGCGGCGCGGTTCGATGTCAGGAGCTTTGGAGGAAGCGACATCATCCGCGTCGCCAGCAGCCCGCAGCATTTGCAGCGCACGAAGACGGCGATCACTTCGGACGGAAGTGATGACATCATCGTGAACCTGTTGCTGGAAGGAGAAGTCAGGTTCGGCCAGTTCGGTCGGGAAGATATCGCGTGCGCGGGCGACTGTTTCGTCGCGGATTCAGCCATGCCATATTTTCACCATTTCTCTCTGCCGTTGCGCACGTTGAGCTTCCGGCTACCCCGGCCGTGGGTCGAGCGTCATTCGCCCCATGTCGAGGATCTTTCCGCGCGTCGTATTGACGGGGCAAGCTCTTGGGGACGAGCGCTGGCCGCCTATCTCCTGGCGATTGATGAGGGCGGCGATAGCGGCGAGGTCGACCCCACAGTCATGCTGGAACAAGGACTGCAACTATTGCTCATGGCGCTGGCCCCGGCGCGCCGCGAGACTACCACGCATCAGGTTGCGTTACTGCGCCGGGCCTATGGCGCGATTCGCGAACGGCTGGGCGAGGAGGGGCTGAAGCCTGCCGACGTGGCGCGTACGCTCGGCATTTCAAGGAGCTATCTTCATGCCCTTTTCGCGCGGGAATCGAGCAGTTTTTGCACGGTACTTGAAAATATGCGCATAGCGCATTCCATGACCCTGCTTGACGGCGGTGACGCGCGGTTGACAATCGCAGAGGTCGCTGCGCGATCGGGTTTCGCCAGTGCAGCGCATTTTTCGCGGAAGTTTCACCTTGCCAAGGCCATGACGCCGACCGAATATCGAAGACGCCATTGATGCATACATGAATGGAGGGCAGGGCAGCGCCAGATATGATCGGGACCGGGAATATCAGTCGACCTTCTTGACGGAACGTCTGTTCTTGGCTGCCGGTTCGAGGGTTATAAGATATGGGAGGACGTCATGGTCTCCCGCGCAGTGCGCCATGGGAAGATTAGTCAGCCGCGGAGCCTCCACTTCGGGAACGCCTAGCATATGCAGGGAGGAGGCGATCGCCAAATGGCCGGTCGCAGAAAAGCGGCAGGTGAGGCGCTCGCATTTCCGGCAAGAATGTTTTGCGACGATCACAGCGACTTCATCCGCTGCCTCGCGCGCGCAAGCGAGTGCCTTGGTCCCGGATCGATAATGACGGCGATCCGTTCATGCTTGCCCGCCGTCTCAGCAGGCAGGTGCGTCTAATGGTTTAAACGACCTGATAGTTGATGTGACTGATGTGCACATCGATCAGTTGGGACAGTTGGGCCACCCTGGCACGTACGGCGGCCCGGCCTTCACTAGCCAGCATGCGGGCGATGCCGCTTTCGGCGTCGAAGCGGACCAGCATCTGGCCCAGCATATGATCCGAGCGGTCCTCGATCGACTGCGGCCAGAGCATTTCGACCGACATCACCCCGTCCAGGTGCGCAATCGCAGGGACGATCTCCTGTTCGATTGCGGTACGAAAGGCCGACTCCTGCTGCTGGCCGGATGGTCCTTCAAAGAAAGCGCTTCTGATCCACATAAATCCTCCCTTGCTGGTCGACGATGAGTTGGAAATTGCCGTGGAAGCGGGAAGGTCAGCCCTCAGGGGATGACGACGATACGAGCTCGCGAACCGTTGATCTAGGCCCGCCATGCCTCTTCAAACTTATCCAGGGGATGGGAGCGTATCGCGATCTGAATATCGCCTAAGAGCGCATGCTCGCACAGCCGGCCATAGGCCTCTATCTGCTGCTTCCGAGGAGCGTGATAATAGGCAAAGCCCAGGACATCGAGGGATTGCATCCGCGCGGGTTGCGCATCGAGCCTGAGACTGGGGGACAGCGGCGACCCAATCTGGACCATCCGTCCGCCATGGCGCATGGCCGTCAGGGCCGCTTCGGCAGGAGCGCCATTGAGATAATCAACGACAATGTCGGCCCCACCCTCCGCTGCATCGAGCATTCGTTCCGCAAGAGAATGCGGATCGTTCAGATCGATGATCGCATCGGCGCCCAGCGAAAGGGTCTGCTGAAGCGCGGCCGCATGTCTTCCTGCCGCTACGATGCGACCGGCACCCAGCAGGCGCGCTGCTGCCACCGCTATGAGGCCCGAGATGCCCGTGGCGCCAAGGATGACTATGGTCTCCCCCGCCTGCATCCGCGCTCGCCACGACAAGGGAAGCCATGCGGCCAGTCCCGCATTGCCCAGAGCGGCGGCCAGATCATCCGGCACAGGCTCGGGCACCGGAAGCCCCCTGCCGGCATGGACGAGCGCATATTCCGCCATCGATCCATAGGGGGCGACCAGCGGGAGGCGCCAAGGTCATCCCAGCCGGGATGCGGCACAATATCGTGAATGTCTCCGACCAGCCATTTCGTTCGATCGATATTGATATCAAGTCGACCGAGCGCCCGCTGACCGATCCTTCGGACAGTCGGCTATTGACCAGCCCTGAGCAGGCGCGCGCATGAGCGGCCGTCTCTTAAGAATATTGTACAGGAAGCGAATGGTGTGAACTTGATCGGTAAAGTCATCGTCGTGACCGGCGCGGAATCCGGGATCGGTCGTGAGATAGCCAAGACATGCAGTGCGGAAGGGGCGACACTGGTTCTGGCGGGGCTCAGCCTGTCGGGGATGGAGGAAACGGCGGCGCAGTGTGGAGGCGATCACATCTCCTGCTGCACGACGGACATTTCCGATGAAGCGCAGGTCACGTCATTGGTGGCTCACGCCGTACAGCGCCATGGCGCCATGCACGGATTGGTCGCCAATGCCGGCATCACCGGGCCACGAAACGCGCTTGTCGACATAGCGTTGCATGACTGGCGGAGCGTCATCGACATCGACCTGACGGGCACATTCCTGACCGTGCGCGAAGCCGCCCGTCACATGATAGAACAGGGGCAGGGCGGTTCGATCGTCATCACCGGATCGTCGACGGCCATTCGTCCTCTGTCTGGATTCCTGCCCTATATCGCAGCCAAGGGTGGCCTGCATGCGATGGCCGAAGCGTTGGCGCTGGAACTGGGCTCTCACAGGATTCGTGTGAACACGCTCGTTCCGGGAACGACCGCGACGCCTCTCACCCACGCGATGGATGGCTATCTGGCCAAGGCGGCTCTGGCGCTGCCGCTCGGCGAGGTCACCGAAGCCGCGGAATTGGGGCGCTATGTTGCCTTCGCACTGAGCGATGCTGTGCCACATATGACCGGGAGCCTGCTGAAAGTGGACTCCGGTCGCACCGTGGCCTGAGTTGGAGTGCCCCTCAGGATGACGGATCCTCAAGTGCACATGCCACCTTCCGGCGTAGCCGACGCGGCACCTTCGCGCCGATTGGCCAAGGCGCAAGCCTGGACCGTTACGGCCCTCTTGACGCTGTTGACCGTGGTGTCCTTTGTCGATCGGCAGGTGCTGGCACTGCTGGTCGACGATCTGAAGGCTGATCTCAAGATCAGCGATATCCAGTTTGGCGTGCTGATTGGCCCGGCCTTCATCATCACATATAACCTGCTGCTGATGCCAGCGGCGTTCCTTATCGATCGCTGGAACCGCAAACTGCTCCTGATCTTCGGCTGTGTGCTCTGGACGGCCATGACCGCCTTGTCCGCCTTTGCCCAAAGCTATGAGCAACTTGTGACGTTGCGCCTAGGACTGGCTGTGGGAGAGGCGTTTCTTGGACCGATTGCGATATCGATCATCGGAGACTTGTTCTCCCGCGACGAGCGCTCGCTGCCAACTGCGGTTTTCGTCGCAGGGGGAACGGTCGGAACGACCAGCGCTACCTTCTTCAGCGCGCTGGCGTATGAATGGGCGATGTCGATCCATCTGGTCCTGCTCACGATCGGCGTTGCCGCGCCCTGGCGGCTGACACTGATCGCGGTTGCAATGCCGGCGGCCATACTGGGCGTGTTGTTCACTCTTTTTGCGCGCGAGCCGATGCGGGACACTGCCGACCCTGGCGATAGACCCGACGCCGTGTCTCTGGGCACCCATACGCGAAGCCACGGGGTAATCTATCTGCCAGCCTGTCTGGCGGCCGGGTTGGTGCTCATGAGCAGTTCCGCGATCAACATCTGGGGGCCGGCATTCCTGATGCGGGCCCATGGTCTGACACAGGTGGAGGCAGGATATCTGCTGGGAGCGACATCGCTTGTCGTCAGCGTGACGGGGCTGCTCAGCTTTCCCATACTTGCCCGATGGCGCGCCCGATCACGTCCGCGCAGCACCGCCATGACGGAGATATCCGCTGCGGCCACAGCATGCGCGATACCCGGTTTGGCTCTGGCGGGCCTGTCAGGCACGCTCTGGATATCCATGGCCGGCGTGGGGATGTCGCTGGGCTGACTGGCTTGTGCCCTTGCCTTGCCGACGCAATTGATCCAGCTTCACACGCCGTCTTCGATCAAGGCCAGGGTCACTGCCTTTGCCTTGTTCGTGATGTTCCTTATTTCTATCGGCATCGGACCGGTGCTCATACCCATCGTCGCGCAGGCGGTCTTTGCTGGCCCCTTCGCCCTCGGTCGGGCGCTCGCCGTCAGTGGCGTGCTGGCCTGTGGCGGGGCGCTTCTGTTAAAGCTGTGGTTGCATCGTCAACTTATGCTCATGCGTGGCGACGGACCTTTGCTGAGGGCGGACGCGTCGGCAGAAGCAAGCGCGCCGCAATACCACTTCATGCAGAGTAAGAACGGCCTGGGAGCCGAACCAGAATAGGAGAAGAGGGATGAAGATTGCGCGTATCGGCCCTTCCGGCGGCGAGAAGCCCGCAGTGATCGACGAGCAGGGCATCGTCCGCGATGCCAGCGGCCTGATCGGTGAATGGTCGGGGGCGACCCTGGTTGAGGAGCTCAGGAAGCTGGAGACGGTCGACCTTTCGCGGCTTCCGGTCATCTCTCCTCCGTTCCGATATGGGCCGCCCGTCAGCGGCATCGGGAAGATAATCGGGATTGGCCTCAACTATCGGTCGCATGCCGAAGAAGCCGGAATGGCGCTTCCTGCCGAGCCGGCCTTTTTCCTGAAGGCGACCTCGTCGATCATCGGTCCGAACGACGATGTCATGTTGCCCAGGGGGAGCGTAAAGGGTGATTGGGAAATCGAGCTTGGTGTCGTGATCGGAAAGGCGGCGCGATATGTCAGGGAGGCCGATGCCATGGATCATGTCGCCGGCTATTGTATCGTCAACGACGTTTCGGAACGTGAACTACAGCTTGAACGCGGCACGCAATGGACGAAGGGAAAGTCCTGCGATACGTTCGGCCCAATCGGCCCCTGGCTGGTGACCCGTGACGAGATAGCCGATCCGCACAACCTGCGCTTGATACTCACCCTCAACGATGAGGTGATGCAGGATGGTCATACCGATGATCTCGTCTTCACCGTACCTCAATTGATAGCGCGAATGAGCGAGATTTTTACGTTGCATCCCGGCGATATCATATCGACCGGAACGCCCGGTGGTGTGGGGCTGGGCATGCGTCCCTCGCGGTTCCTGAAGGCCGACGACGAGATGCATTTGCAGATCGGGGGGCTCGGCGAGCAACGGCAAAAGGTCATGGCCCATCAATGAAGAGCAGCCATATTCGATGCTCCCCCGCATCGTCATAAAAAGGGACGAGCTATCGGATCGGGCTGGACGAGGCTGCCGAGTCCGATATGTCGAAGGTTTTGCAACTGTTCGCCGTTTCCCTGGGCCAGTCCGAAAGTCAGCGCCGCATGAAGCCCATCCAGCGCAGTAGCGCATAGGTGATGGCGGCCGCACCGGCTGCCAGAGCGGTCGCGTGCCATGTCCCCCAGGGGTCTTGCGCGAAGGGCAGGCCGCCCGTGTTCATGCCGAAAATGCCCGTCACCAGTGTCGCGGGCAGCATCAGCGCCGTCACGATCGAGAGGATGTAGAGATTCTGGTTGGTGCGCTGCGCCTCCTGAATATCCAGTTCCTCCCGCAGCAGGCGAAGCTGACCCTGGACGCCCAGAATATCGGCGTCGAGCGACTGGAGCCGCTGCGCCACCTTCTCGACACTGGGCAAAAGTGCGGTGGGCAGTTCCTGATCCTTTTCCAGCCGCTGGAAGACGCTGCGCATACCCGACAGCAGCCGGTGAAGCTGCGCCAGCCTGCGCCGGATGCCGATGAGGTCGCGGGCCGAAGGGGGGTGATGGCCGTCGAGAAACGCGTCCTCGGCCCGCTGGACGTCCAGGCTGAGCGTACGGCTGATGTCGGCGATATTGTCCGCGATGGAATCGACCAGCAGTTCCAGCGCCCGTGCGGGATCGATGGCGGTAGTGGCATGCTCCAGCCGTTGGCGCGCGATATCGGCGGACCGCAAGGGGTGCATGCGCGTCGTCAGCATCAACTCGGGCGTCAGGGCAATCCGCAGCGCGCCGATGCGGGCCGTGTCGATCACGTCGAAATCCCGTTCGAAATCGTGCAGCACGCATCCGACCGCCCTGCCGTCGACCAGCGAGCGCTGATGCGTGTCGGGGGAAAGCAGCATTTCCCGCAGGGAGGACGGCAGGCCAGCCTCCCGCTCTATCCAGGCGCGGGTGCCGCGATCGGCCAGGTTGAGATGCAGCCAGCGGAAGGCGCCGGCGCGATCAGCCTCGCACCGGTCCACAGGCCGCGATCCTCCTGCCGTGAAATCCAGACCCCATATGAGTCCCGGACCCATATCCGCCATCGGCACGGAGATGCGAAAGAGGGGATCCTGCTGAACAGTCGTGGCGCACATCTCCCGTCGAACCGGCCCTATAAAGCGGCAGGATGACATTATGGTGGCATTACTGGTGAATTACGGGACTCGCCTTCGCCCGGCGGCATCGCTAACATGGATCAGCCGCTTTCTTTCCGGCGATCCCATGTCAGGATATTTATGCCAATAGAGATTGAGCGCAAATTCCTTGTCGTGGGCGATGCATGGCGGCAGAGGGCCGATAAGGGGCGCTGCCTTCGTCAAGGCTATGTCGCGCATGAGGCGCATGCGAGCGTGCGTGTCCGCCTGTCCGATGAGGGAGCCTGGCTCACGTTGAAGAGCGGGCGAGCGGGCATCGTGCGGGACGAATTCGAATATGAGATTTCGCGCATCGATGCGGAGGATATGCTCGACAGGCTGTGCGTCGGCCCGGTGATCGAGAAGACGCGCTACCGCGTGCCCCATGGCGGCAAGATCTGGGAGGTAGATGTTTTTGCCGGCCGGGCGGAAGGGCTGGTTCTGGCCGAAATCGAACTGGCTGCCACGGATGAACCGTTCGATCTGCCCGACTGGGCGGGCAAGGAAGTCACCGACGATCCCCGCTTCCGCAATTCGGCTATCGCTCTGATCCCGATGGCCGAAGTGGCCGCCTGAAAAGGCCTGCCGCTAACAGCGCACCAATGTCACCGGCACCGGCTCTATGCCGTGCGCCAAGGCCCGTCCTTCTGACCGGGGCGCCCCTTGCTTCCCCGGTCAACCCATCAGGCCCGTGCAGCCGTGATGGAGGGATGTTCCGTAGCCCGGATTCCAGCGGCCTTGCGTTCGGAATAGCGGTCGACCAACTGCGCGGCATGGGGCCGCATCAGCACGGTGATGCGAACCAGCTCCTCCATCACGTCGACAATGCGATCATAATAGCTGGATGGCCGCATCCGACCCTCTTCATCGAACTCCTTATAGGCCATGGCTACCGACGACTGATTGGGGATGGTGAACATCCGCATCCACCGCCCCAGAAGGCGAAGGGTGTTCACCGCGTTGAAAGACTGCGAACCGCCGGACACCTGCATGACCGCCAGGGTTCGGCCCTGGGTCGGGCGCAGTCCCTTCATCTCCAGCGGCAGATGGTCGATCTGCGCCTTCATGATGCCGGTGATCTGCCCATGGCGCTCCGGGCTGCACCACAGCATGCCCTCGGACCACAGGGCATGTTCGCGTAGCTCGTGGACCGCCGGATGATCGTCGCCCTTGACCTGATCGGGGAGCGGAAGGTCCGATGGATCGAAAATCCGCGTCTCTGCGCCGAAATATTCCAGCAGCCGCGCGGCTTCCTCAACGGCCAGCCGGGAGAAAGATCGCTCCCGCAGCGATCCGTAAAGCAGCAGGATACGGGGTGGATGCTGGTCGTTTCCCAAACCGAGGGCAGGGCGGCGGTGGACAAACTCCTGTTGCAATGCCGGCAGGTGATCGGCGGCCAACAGCGGGCGCAAGCGGTTCATGCAATGTCTTTCCGATTCTCACCGAAGATGGCTTCGGAGGCCAGATGGGCGACAAGGGCGCCGGCGAATTGCGCGGCAATGAAGCCGGGCACGCTGGTCGGGGCGATACCCGCAAAGCTGTTGCTGAGCGACCGGGCGATGGTGATCGCCGGATTGGCGAAACTGGTCGACGATGTGAACCAATAGGCAGCCGTGATGTAGAGCGCGACGCTGGCCGGCACCCATTGCGGATGCGTCTTCGCGGTTCCGATAATGGTCAACACCAGGCCGAAGGTCGCGATGCCTTCTCCGGCCCATTGGCCGATGCCGCTGCGAACCTTTTCCGAAACCTCCCAGATCGGCGCGCCGAACATGATATGCGCGGCCCAGACGCCGAGAATGCCGCCGATCAACTGAGCGCACATATATTGCAGGGCCGTGCTTGTCCCAATGTGGCCGCGCAAGCGCATCACCAGCGTCACCGCCGGATTGAAATGCGCTCCCGAAACCGGCCCCAACATGGTGATGAGAACGAAGAGGATTGCGCCTGTCGCTAGCGTGTTCCCGAGCAGAGCGACCGCGCCATTCCCGCCAGAGAGCGTCTCTGCCATGATGCCCGAACCGATGACGGTCGCGAACAGCATGAAGCTGCCGAGCGCCTCTGACCAAAGTGCCGAACGATTCATCCGTGCAGCAGGCGATGGCCGGATGCGTCGATGACCTGCTCTCCATCTTCCTTGGCAAAGGCGGCTTTTTGCGCTTGCGGGAGCAGGTCCAGAACCGCCTCGGACGGGCGGCACAGTTTCACGCCCAAGGGCGAGACAACCAGGGGGCGGTTGATCAGAATGGGATGCGCCATCATGGCATCGATCAGCGCGTCATCGGACAGCGTTTCATCGCCAAGGCCCAATTCGGCATAGGGCGTGCCTTTTTCGCGCAACAGCGCGCGAGGGGCAATCCCGGCGCGAGCGATCAGGCTTTCCAGCATGGCGCGCGAAGGGGGCGTCTTGAGATATTCCACGACGTGCGGCTCGATCCCGGCATTGCGGATCATCGCCAGCGCGTTGCGTGACGTGCCGCATTCAGGATTGTGGTAGATGATGATGTCGGTGGTCATTCGGTGGCTCCCGCCTTGCTACTGGCGCCGTCGCCCTGACCGATCTCCCTGAACTGACGGCGCGTTGCCATCTCATCGAGGCTGGCGAGGGGCAGCGCGAGGAAAAGGGAAATGCGGTTTCGCAGATAGTGGAGCGCGCGCATGCCCGCAGTATCGAAGCCAAGATCCTCCAGCACGGCGATCGCCATGGGATGCACCGCGCCTTTGGGCTGGCTCCCGGCGCTATAGGCGCGAAAGCGGCCTTCTCCCAGCTTGTTCATCAGC
>Ga0255338_1006297_pt1 | contig 10171 bp, 9 predicted proteins | sample MeOH1_35cm_T4_19_FD_203715 | JGI IMG/M metagenome (GOLD analysis project Ga0255338, IMG submission 203715) | Sandy soil microbial communities from University of British Columbia, Vancouver, Canada - MeOH1_35cm_T4_195 | ecosystem: Engineered > Artificial ecosystem > Sand microcosm > Unclassified ...
GCGACCAATGCTTGGGTGATGTTATATAGAGCTCGGATGGGATTAAGAAAATGTTTAGAGTTGAACTGGATCTAGGGTAATTTTATGCTTACTTGCAAACAGGCCAGCCAGCTCATTTCACAATCTTTAGATCATCCTTTGTCATGGCCTCAGAAAGTGAAATTAAGGCTGCATCTTTTAGTGTGTACACCATGTACCCGATTTAAGCAGCAGCTTAGTGTGTTGCGTGTTGCATTGCGACGCATTAGAAATGCCACTGAAAATGACCAGAATATACAGCTCCCGCTAGATGTAAAAGACAGAATTATGCGAACGATTGAATCTAATCAGCAATAAATTCTAAACTTGTTTAATCAAAACCTAGTTTAAAAAACTTTTAATTATATTATTTGAAGGAATTTACCATGAACAAAACACAAAAAACCATCTCACTTGCCATCGGCAGCGCATTTGCTCTTTCTATTGCGGCGACCACTGTCAATGCAGCGGAAAATCCATTTGCCTTAAAATCACTTTCCAATGGCTACCAAGTCGCAGAACATGACGCTAAAGCCGTAGACGGCAAATGCAGTACTGGCAAATGCGGGGCTAACAAGAAAACTGCAGACAAAGCTAAAGAAGGCTCATGCTCAGCAGACAAAATGAAAGACGGTGCCTGCTCAGCAGAAATGAAAGCCAAACAAAGCTCAGCCTCAGCCGAAAAAGCAAAAGATGGCAAGTGTGGCAGCGAAAAGAAATAGGCACTAGTACTGCTACCGAATCATGGCAACAACAAGCCAAATTCAAGGTGTTGGTCTGGGGTTAAAGCGTGAGCTTATGCCCCAGATTCAGGCACTTTATGGGCAAGATCAAATAGCTAATATCAACTTTGTAGAAATAGCGCCTGAAAACTGGATTGACGTTGGCGGCAAGACAGCCAAGCAACTTGACTGGTTTGTAGAGCGTTACCCTATTGTGTGCCATGGCTTATGTTTATCTTTAGGTGGATTAAGCCCGCTCAATGTAGATTTTTTACTGCAAGTAAAAAAATTTCTGCATCAGCACAGCATCCCGGTTTATACCGAACATTTAAGCTACTCAACCGATGGCTTTAAGGGCACGCAGGGTTATTTATATGACCTGCTGCCTATTCCGTTTACGGAAGAAGCCGTGCATTACGTAGCACAGCGAATACGCCAGACACAGGACATCCTGGGGCAGCGCATAGGTGTAGAGAACGCTTCCTCTTATGTCGCAGCACCGGTATCGGATATGAGTGAATTGGACTTCATTAATGCTGTGATAGAAGAGGCTGACTGCTTATTACACCTGGATATCAATAATATTTACGTGAACAGCGTCAATTTCGGCTTCAACCCACATGAGTTTTTACGCGGCATTCCTGGCAACCGCATCGTATATAGCCATATGGCGGGACATTATCAGCAAACGCCGGATTTACTGGTGGATACACACGGAGAAGACGTGATTGACCCGGTCTGGACACTGCTGGAAGACGCTTATCAGCTGTTTGGCACTTTCCCCACACTGCTGGAGCGTGACAATAACATACCGCCACTCAATGTATTGATGCAAGAAATCAATAAAATTGCCGACTTTCAGAATAAAGAACTACGCCGTAGCATTAACAGTAAAAAATCCGTCGCAACCTCTGCAGGTTAACAAACGTCATGACCGCCAACCTGCCAAGCTTCCAACGTTATCAGCTAGCATTTACGGCACGCATACGTGACCCGCTCAACCAGCCGCCTTTAGAAGGGGTTCCCCGTCAGCGCATGGCGATATATGAAGAAATTGTTTTTAACAATCTGTTTGAATCAGTTTCCGCCTGCTTTCCGGTAGCCCGCAAAGTGCTCGGCAAACGTGCCTGGCTAAAGCTGACGCAGGCTTTCCTGCGCGAGTATCCAGCCAGCAGCCCGCTGTTTCGTAAAATCCCGGAACAGTTTCTGGAGTTTATAACAAATCCTGGCCGCGAGTTAGAGCAGCAATTACCGCCCTATTTGACTAGCCTTTGTCATTACGAGTGGATTGAATTATTTGTAGCCTCTATACCGACCATTGAAAATGATTCAGGGAATATCAACCCGACAGGCGATTTAGGCAAGTACCGGCCGGTTTTCACCACAACGATGCAGTTGCTGGATTACGAATATGCCGTTCACAAAATTTCACCACGCAACAAACCCAGGCAAAAGGAAAGCACGCAGCTCCTGGTCTATCGCGACGCTGACGATAATGTGAAGTTTGTAGAATTAAACGCCGTGACTTTCAGGCTAATAGCGCTGCTACAGCAAGAAGCAATCACGGGGGAGCAAGCGCTCACTTTACTGGCAAATGAGTTAAAACATCTTCAACCTGAAAGTATTATTCAATTTGGTCTGGAAATACTTAACGACCTAAAAAAACAAGGCATAATTATCGGCGTGCGTCACTGAAAAATAAATAATACGAGGTATTGCTGTGAGTCTAATTCAAGCGTTGCTAAACCCTGCCGCTTACCCGCATCCAGTGGGTGAAATTGAACTCATTGAAACCCATATTTCCTGGGTGCTGTTAACAGGGCAATACGCTTATAAAATTAAAAAAAATATCCGGTTTGACTTCCTGGATTTCTCCACCCTGGAAAAAAGACATTTTTACTGCGAAGAAGAGTTACGCCTTAATCGCCGCCTTGCACCAGATCTTTATTTACATGTCGTGCCAATCACCGGGACACCGGAGCAGCCGCAAATCAACGGCAGCGGTGAAGTCATGGAGTACGCGGTGCAAATGAAGCAATTTGCCGCTAATCAGCTGTTGAGCGACCTCGCCGACCAAGGCCATTTGGATGCCACTATTATCGACCAGCTTGCCGACCTGACGGCTGATTTCCACCGTCATGCCAAGGCTGATATTTCCAACAGCCGTTATGGCACAGCAGCTGAAATCCACCACTGGTTTTTAGGTAACTTCGCCCACATCCGGCCGCTGCTCAGGGATAAGATGTTTTTACAGCTGCTGCTGCGCCTGGAACAGTGGGGGGAACAAGCACTATTAAAAAATACGCCTTTGATAGCGCAGCGCAAGCAGCAAGGTTTTATCCGCGAATGCCATGGTGACTTGCACTTGGGCAATATCGCGCTGATTGATAATCAGGTAACCCCATTTGACGGCATTGAATTTAACCAGGGGTTGCACTGGATAGACGTGATCAGCGAAATCGCTTTCGTGGTAATGGATTTACAGCAACGCGGCTTGCCACAGTTTGCCTACCGCTTTCTAAATCGCTACCTGAGCCTGAGTGGAGATTACCAGGGACTGACTTTATTGCCCTATTACCTGGTTTACCGCGCCATGGTGCGTGCCAAAGTAGCATTACTGCGCTGGCAGCAGCATAAGAATCCGCAGGATCTACAAGAAGCGGAAAACTACATGAATTTAGCCGAAAATTTCAGCATGCCAAAATCGCCGTCCTTAGTGATTACACACGGCTATTCCGGCTCAGGCAAGTCAACTTTCAGCATGAAATTGGCAGAAACTTTAGGTATGATCCATTTACGCTCGGATGTAGAACGGAAACGCCTGCTCACTACGCCGGAACAAAGCGCAAACAAAGAGATTAATCAGGGACTTTATAGTGCAGACAAAACTCAGCAGGTTTATCAAAAACTTGCTGATCTGGCCGCCACCATGATAGCTGCCGGGTTCTCCGTATTAATCGATGCAGCTTTTTTACAAACAAAACAGCGAACTTTGTTTCAGCAGTTAGCGCATGATAAACAGGTGAATTTTTTAATTTTAGATTTTTACGCGCCGGAAGCAGAATTAAAACGGCGTATTACCCGGCGCCATGAACTCGGTAACGACCCTTCTGAGGCAACGCTGGCGGTGTTGGAATATCAACTTAAAACCGCACAGCCATTGTCAGATGCAGAACTGGAAAAAACAATCCGGGTAGATACCGGCGCAGATAACGCTTGGAAAAAACTCATGACTGCCAGCCCTTTTAAGGACTGGCAAGCTACTAGTCATCAAAACTGACTGTCTGATTCTGGCGTGCTTCCAGCGCTGAGAGCAGCGATTTTTGCTCAGATTGGCTCATGTTCCACCAGCCTTTGATTTCGTCAATGGTACGATAACAGCCATAACAATGACCTGTAGTATCATCCATACTGCAAACCCCGATGCATGGGGACTGAATTTCTTCTTGGATAATTTCTGACACTTGAATGCTTTCAGACATATGTCAACCAATTTTTATTAACTTAACACACCGTGGCATTGCTTATATTTTTTACCTGAGCCACATGGGCATGGATCGTTACGGCCAACCTTAATGCCTTCACGTACTATCGGTTGTGATGCTGAAGCTGCGCCTGTATCCTCTGTACTGGCTGCTTCCGCTACACCTAACGCTTCATCATAATCCGCATGCTGGTATTGTACATTTTCAACCTCGACCGGTTTTTCAACCGCTTCAACATCGGCTTCAGTTTTCACCTGTACCAACATGGTCACTTTTGTCACTTCGTTTTTAATCGTATTCAGCAAGCCTTCAAACAGTTCAAATGCTTCGCGTTTATATTCCTGCTTAGGATTTTTCTGCGCGTATGAACGCAAATGAATTCCCTGGCGTAAATGATCCAGGTTGGCCAAGTGTTCACGCCAATGATTATCCAGACTCTGCAGCATCACTGAACGTTCAAACTGACGCAATATCTCTGGACTCGCCAACGCCTCTTTTTCTGCATATGCCTTATTTGCCGCTGTAATGATATGTTCACGCAGGGTTTCTTCATGCATATCCGGATTGTCTTCGAGCATTTTCTGCAATGGGATATCCAGCCCAACTTCAGTTTTAAGCTCACGTTCCAGTGCCGGCACATCCCATAACTCTTCGACGCTATCTGGTGGGATATGTGTTGCAATAATGCCAGCCAGCACATCTTCACGCATGGCGGCAATAGTTTCACCCACATCGACAGCTTCCAGCAATTCATTGCGCTGCTCATAGATCACTTTACGCTGATCGTTTGCCACATCGTCATATTCAAGCAATTGCTTACGAATATCAAAGTTACGTCCCTCAACCTTGCGCTGCGCATTCTCGATGGCACGCGTCACCCATGGATGCTCAATCGCCTCGCCATCCGGCATGTTAAGTTTACCCATGATGGCTGATACGCGATCTGAGGCAAAAATACGTAATAACTGATCTTCCAGAGACAGGTAAAAACGGCTTGAACCTGCGTCACCCTGACGACCGGAACGACCGCGCAACTGATTATCTACACGGCGTGATTCATGGCGCTCTGTACCGACAATATGTAAACCGCCTGCAGCCAGCACGCCATCATGGCGTTTTTGCCATTCGGCTTTAATTTGCTCAATGCGCGCTGCTTTCTGCGCGTCGGTCAATGTAGAGTCTGCCTCAACCTCGGCAATTTCCGGTTCCGGATTACCGCCCAATACAATGTCAGTACCGCGGCCCGCCATATTGGTTGCAATGGTAATCACGCCCGGGCGCCCAGCCTGCACGATGATATGCGCTTCACGTTCATGCTGTTTTGCATTCAGCACCTGATGCTCTAATTTAGCCTCAGTCAGCAATTTTGAAATCAGCTCAGAGTTCTCAATAGAGGTCGTACCGACCAGCACTGGCTGCCCACGGCTTTGGCAATCCTTGATGTCCAGAATAACCGCTTCATACTTTTCACGTGCCGTCCTGTACACTTTATCCATTGCATCCTTACGCTGCATTGGTCGGTGCGTTGGAATCACTACCGTTTCCAGACCGTAAATCTGGTTGAATTCGTAAGCTTCAGTATCTGCCGTACCGGTCATGCCAGACAGCTTGGTGTACATACGGAAATAATTCTGGAATGTAATAGACGCTAATGTTTGGTTTTCTTTTTGAATCTCAACGCCTTCTTTAGCTTCCACTGCCTGATGCAAACCATCCGACCAGCGACGGCCTGCCATCATACGGCCGGTAAACTCGTCCACAATAATGATTTCACCGTCACGCACCACATAATGCTGGTCTCTATGGTAAAGGTTGCGCGCACGTAAAGATGCATACAAATGATGCACCAGCGTGATATTAGAAGCCTCATAGAGACTAGAGCCCTCTGCCAGCAAGCCAGCTTCTGTCAGCAAAGCCTCTGCATGCTCATGCCCCTGCTCGGACATGACAACATTCTGTGCTTTTTCATCCACCCAGAAATCGCCGGCACCTTCTTCTTCAGTTTGCGCTACAAGCTTTGCAGCTACAGCATTAATCTGGTTGTAAAGTTCAACGCTGTCATCGGCCTGACCTGAAATAATCAGTGGAGTACGTGCCTCATCGATCAGAATAGAGTCAACTTCATCAATCAGCGCATAATTGAGTCCGCGCTGTACGCGCTCTTCTCGGCTATAAACCATGTTGTCACGCAGGTAGTCAAAACCATACTCGTTATTGGTACCATAAGTAATATCGGCTTCATAGGCTTGCCGCTTGGCATCATGAGGCATTTGCGACAGATTGATACCGATTGATAAACCCAAAAAGTTGTAGAGTTTACCCATCCACTCGGCGTCACGCTTGGCAAGATAATCATTCACGGTAATGACGTGCACGCCTTTACCGCTCAACGCATTCAGATAGGCAGGCAAAGTCGCCACCAGGGTTTTACCTTCGCCGGTACGCATTTCAGCAATTTTTCCGGCATTCAACACCATGCCGCCTATCAACTGCACGTCAAAGTGGCGCATCCCCAACGCGCGGCGGCTACCCTCGCGCACTACGGCAAATGCCTCCGGTAAGAGTTTATCCAGGGTTTCACCGCCAGCATAGCGCTGTTTGAATTCAGCTGTTTTTGCTTTAAGCGCTTCATCACTCAATGCTTGCATTGCAGGCTCTAACGCATTGATCTGTTCTACTTTCTGCGCATATTGTTTAACAAGCCTGTCGTTACGGCTACCGAATAATTTTTTGAACAACGTGGATATCATGAAATGAGTGACTTTCCGCTAGAGGATAAAACTTTGTGGTTAAGTGTGTGAAATCAAATATGGAATTGTAATCTTGAAATACTGGAGAATTAATAAAACATACTAATTTATCGGGTTTGTACTTATCTTTTCAATCGCTGTATTTTGTCAATCGCTGTATCTTGAATTACCGTTAATTACTTGCCTTAAGATATTTTCTCGGATCTAAAGGATTACCTGCCAATCTGATTTCATAATGCAAATGCGGCCCCGTTGAGCGGCCGGTGCTCCCTACTTCGGCAATCTTCTGTCCTTTTTCAACACGATCTCCCGCCCTGACAAGCAATTTTGAGGCATGTGCGTAACGTGTTTCCAATCCGGACCCGTGGTCGATCTTTACAATTTTACCATAATCAGGCGTTTGCTCGGCAGTGGAGACAATGCCGCCTGCTGCCGCATAGATCGGCGTGCCTGTTGCCGCCGTAAAATCCAGCCCCTCATGGAACGCTTTATTCCCATTAAATGGATCCAGGCGCCACCCGAAACTGGAAGAATTAAATGCCGCCGCCACAGGCCTACTGTTAGGTAACGTATCTTTCAATACACTTTGCTGTAATAACTTAGCCTCAATATCACTTAAATGCTCAGTGCTAAACTCAATTTTTGCCAATAGTTCAGCAATTTGTTTTTGCAACTCAGCTTCGGATAATGGAGCACTGAGCACTAATGGGCCACCACGATTAGCCGGTGTGGTTTTATCAAAAATGGGACTGCTCAATACATCTGCTTTAGATGGTTGTTTAGCATCGACAGTGTTATTACGTGCGTCTTTCTTTTCACCCGCCAATTTCGCCAATCGTTCACTTTGCGCATCCAAACGCATCATGCGCGCCTGCATTTCACCTAACTGCAACGCAAAAGCATCAAGGTGTTTTTGCGGATTATTAAAAGAAAAGCGGAGATGTTTCGGGATTAGCGACTTACCCCCCTGTTGTGAGGCAGGTTCCTGTGGCACAATCAGCATCATTGCAATCAAAACTGGCAAAAACACGAGTGTTGCTATAATCATGCCCACTTGCAGCACGGAAAGTGTTTTGGCTTTCGCCATATTATTTGAGACTAAAATGATATTCATGCTATCCCTGATCCTTACAGGCAATTTATAAACTGCCATGCAACGATTCAATACAATACTAAAACACCCTGAGCTAAACGCGCTCAATGCACGTAACCAGCAAACTCAAACTGCGCAAAAAATTTGGGAGGCGATTGCGCCTGATAACCTGGCTCAATTTAGCCATGCAAGCAGTATTAAAAATCAGCAATTCACCGTGTTTGCCGACAACAACGTCGTTGCAGCAAAAATCAAGCTTTTGCTACCTAGTCTATTGATTAAGCTACAAAAGCAAGTGTGTGAAGTTACTGCAATTCGTGTAAAAGTGCAAGTAAAATCTACCCCTCAACCTAAGCTTAAACCCTCAAAAAAACTAAGCCCCGTGGCCGTTAACCAGCTAAAACAACTCGGTAAAAAATTATCCGGTACTGCATTAGGTGATGCCCTGGACAAGCTTATCAAAAATGCTGGTTAAATCAGCATTACTGCATACCCAGCCCCGCTTACCTGCTATTGTTAGCACTGTTTAATAATGCAATAATGAACCCCGTTACAATTTGTTAACACCGCAAAATTTATTAAGGAGTAAACGCGACAACATTCCATTTTTACGGCATATAGTTTTTCTGCAATAACAGGCTTTACCAGATTCAGCTTTATCAGCAACAAATGTTTAGTACTTGGTTTCAATTCATACTAGTTTTATTTTGACGTTTTACGGCAAGTTTTTAAATAACGTAATTGATAAAAATTTAGATAGGGAGAAGTCATGTCAGTTGAACTAACGGTTGTCATCGGCGCCGCAATTTTAGCGGTTCTGTATGGAGCGGTAATGAGTAAATGGATTTCAGGTTTACCAGCAGGCAATGCACGCATGCAGGAAATTGCCAGTGCAATTCAACAAGGGGCAGCAGCTTATCTGGCCCGTCAATATAAAACCATCACTATCGTCGGTATTATCCTGGCAATCTTAATCGGTATTTTTCTCAACAAAACGACTGCTATAGGCTTTATCGTTGGTGCAGTACTTTCAGGCGCCTGCGGCTTCATTGGCATGAACGTTTCCGTTAAAGCCAACGTGCGTACGGCGCAAGCGGCAACCAAGGGCATTGGCCCGGCGCTTGATGTGGCTTTCAAAGGTGGCGCAATCACCGGCATGCTGGTGGTTGGCTTGGGATTACTCGGTGTCGCCGGCTTTTATGCCTTTTTAGGCGGGGAAGCAGCAACTGACTTAAATCCACTCATTGGCCTGGCTTTTGGCTCTTCACTTATTTCAATCTTTGCCCGTTTGGGCGGCGGCATTTTCACCAAGGGCGCCGACGTAGGCGCTGACCTAGTTGGTAAGGTGGAAGCTGGCATTCCCGAAGATGATCCGCGCAACCCCGCTGTAATCGCTGACAACGTAGGTGACAATGTAGGAGACTGCGCAGGTATGGCGGCAGACTTGTTTGAAACCTATGCCGTCACTCTGATAGCAACCATGGTATTAGGCGGACTGCTCATTACGACAGCAGGCGCCAACGGCGTACTCTACCCATTGATGCTGGGCGCTGTGTCTATTGTTGCATCAATTATTGGCTGCTTCTTTGTAAAAGCGTCGCCAGGCATGAAAAATGTCATGCCTGCTTTGTATAAGGGCCTAGCGGTTGCCGGCTTGTTATCTTTAGGCGAATTTTATTTTGTTACCATGAAAATGTTCCCCGAGGGTTTAGTCGCGGGCAATTTGGCAATATCTGCCAATCAGCTATTTGGCTCTTGTGCAGTCGGCCTGGTGCTGACCGCTGCTTTAGTGTGGATTACCGAATACTACACAGGTACTGACTATGCACCAGTCAGGCACGTTGCCCAGGCGTCAACCACCGGGCATGCCACCAACATTATTGCTGGTATTGGCATTTCAATGAAATCAACCGCCCTACCAGTGCTTTCAGTGTGTATTGCTATCTGGACCGCTTATCACTTAGGTGGCCTGTATGGCATCGCCATCGCCGCGACTTCCATGCTCAGCATGGCAGGTATCGTAGTGGCTTTAGATGCTTATGGTCCAATCACCGATAATGCGGGCGGCATAGCTGAAATGGCAGAGTTACCAAGCAGCGTACG
>Ga0255338_1006299_pt1 | contig 10165 bp, 8 predicted proteins | sample MeOH1_35cm_T4_19_FD_203715 | JGI IMG/M metagenome (GOLD analysis project Ga0255338, IMG submission 203715) | Sandy soil microbial communities from University of British Columbia, Vancouver, Canada - MeOH1_35cm_T4_195 | ecosystem: Engineered > Artificial ecosystem > Sand microcosm > Unclassified ...
TTCCCGGCCGACACGATGAGGGCGCCCACCACCGCGATGGCGGAGATGGCGTTGGTGAGGCTCATGAGGGGCGTGTGCAGCAGCCGCGACACGCGCTGGATGACCATCACGCCGATGAAGGTGGCCAGCATGAAGACGAACAGGGCGCCCATGTAGTCGAGCTGCCCGTGCCCGCCTCCGGCCGCCGGGGCCGGCTGGCCCCCGTGGCTTGGTGGCGTCTCAGTGTGTTCCATCAGCATCATCACGCCGTGCCTCCGTATCCGTGGATCAGCCCTGCAGCGCCTTCAGGGTGGGCCCGTGGACCACCTTCCCCTCGTGGGTCACGGCGCAGCCCTTGAGGATGTCGTCAGCCCAGTCGAGGTTGAAGCGCTTGGCCTCCTTGTCCCAGAAGGCCGTCATGAAGTTCAGCAGGTTGCGCGAGAAGAGCATGCTGGCGTGGGTGGGCACCGTCGCCGGCAGGTTGAGGGGTGCGACGATCTTCACCCCGCCCACCTCCACCGTGCCGCCCAGCTTCGACAGCGTGCAGTTGCCGCCGCCGTCGGCGCCGAGATCGATGATCACCGCGCCGGGCTTCATGCTGGTCACGATGGCCTCATCGAGCAGCTTGGGCGCGAAGACGCCGCCGATGAGGGCCGTGGTGATGACCACGTCCACCTGGGCGCAGTGGTCCGCCAGCAGCTTCGCCTGCAGGGCCTTGTCCTCCGCCGACAGGTCCGTGGCGTAGCCGCCGCCCGCGGAGGCAGCCTGCTTCAGCTCCACGCCGATGTACTTCCCGCCCACGGATTCGATCTGCTCCTTCACCTCGGGCCGCACGTCCGTGGCCGTGACGCTGGCGCCGAGCCGCTTGGCGGTGGCGATGGCCTGCAGGCCCGCCACGCCCGCGCCGATGACGAAGACCTTGGCGGGCAGCGTCGTCCCCGCGGCAGTCATGAACATGGGGTAGTACTTCGGCAGTTCCAGGGCGCCCAGCAGCGCGCCCTTGTAGCCCACGATGTTGGCCTGGCTGGACAGGGTGTCCATGGCCTGGGCGCGGGTGGTGCGCGGGATGCAGTCCGTGGAGAAGGTCGTGAGATTCCTCGCGGCCATCTGCTTCACCGCCTCGAGGTTCCGCGTGGGGAACAGGGAGGCCAGCAGCATCGCCCCCGAGGGGATGAGGTCCACTTCGTGGGTGCCGTCGGGCCGGGCTTGGGGGGCATTCACCTTCAGCACGAAAGCCGCCCCGCCCAGGAGTGAGGCCGCGTCCGGCGCGACCGTGGCCCCCGCATCGCGGTAGGCCTGGTCCGTGAAGCGCGCGGCGGCGCCCGCCCCGGCTTCGACCGCCACCTCCATGCCGAGGGCGATCAGCTTCTTGCAGGACTCCGGATCCAGCGCGACGCGGGTTTCGTCCGCCCTGATCTCCCTGGGAACGGCAATCTTCATGGGGGCCTCTGGATTGAAAAACGTGGGGTGGCGGAGACTTTACCATTGATAGGCACGGAGAGCTTAATGGTGATTTTTTACGATCCAGTGATCCGCTAAGCCACCCCTCTTCCTCCTGCGGCGTCAGGGAGAGACCCGGAGGGGTGGTCCAATGGGAGCCGGGAGGGACTGGCGGCGATGGACCATGTTTGGAGACTGGGGGCAGGAGCCGGGCATGGACCGGTGCTGGTCTATCTGGCGGGAATGGCCGCGGCGCTCTGGCTGCTGAACCAGGCCAAGCGGTCCTTCTGGCTCTTCTCCCTGCTGGTGCTGCCCGGGACGTTCTGTCACGAACTCTGCCACTGGCTCGCGGGCCACCTGCTCAATGGTCGCCCTGTCCATTTCACGGTACTGCCGAGGCGCGAAGGCCGTGGCCTCGTGCTGGGGGCCGTCGTCCTTTCGAACCTCCGTTGGTACAACGCCTTCTTCATCGGCCTCGCGCCGCTGGTTCTGCTGCCCGCGGCCTACGGCCTCCTCCTGTGGCGCCTCGGCGAGAAGCCAGTCCTGGGGTGGCCCGAAGCGGCCATGGTGTTCCTCCTGGCGAACCTGGTCTTCGGTTCCGTGCCCTCCTGGCAGGATCTGCGGGTCGCCGCCCGCTCTCCCATCGGCTGGCTGCTGCTGGCGGGCGCGCTGGTGTGGGGGTGGCTGCGAGTCGGGAAGGCGCCCGCCCCGGTGCATTCACGGATGTCCCCCAGCCACCAGAAGGCCTGAGGCCGACTCCGCCCAGGCCGCGATGCCCTCGGCCAGATCGGGGATCCCCGGGCCGTAGCGCGCGGCGCCCAGCCAGTGGAGGCCTAGCGGAAGGTCCGCGAGCAGACGGGCTACCCTGGCGCCGTGGCCCGGCTCTAGCAGAGGGAAGGCGGCAGGGCAGACCTCCTCGCGCACCTGGAGGGGCTCCGGCAGCTCCGGCAGCCACCGCCTGAGTTCGCGGAAGACGCCGGGCCAGGCCTCCAGCGCAGGTTCCACCGGATAGGCGCCGCCCACGTAGGCGCGCAGCTGGAGCAGGCCCGGTACGCCGCGAGGATCGTCCGCCGCGAGGGACACGGCCCCCAGGAGGCCCCGGCCCTCCGGGGGATGGATGAGCAGGCCGAGGCCCCGCTCCCAGCCGGCCACCATGGCATGGCGACTGTGCCACACGCGGAGATCCAGGCCGGGGATGGCATCCAGCTCCCGGGCCGCCCTGGGCGCCAGGGACCGCAGCAGCGCTGCGGCCACAGAGGCGGGAAGGGCCAGCACCACGGTTTCCGCTTCGCGGGCAAGGCCATCTCCATGGATCCGCCACCCGCCCGCCGGCAGGGGCTCCAGGGCCCGGGCGGGCCGGCTGGTGATCACGCACCCGAGCCGTTCCGTGAGGGCCTGGGCCAGAGCGCCCGTGCCGCCCGCAGGCAGGCGCGTGCGTTCCGGACCCGTCCGCAGGCCGCCGAGGAGCAGCCCACCGTGGGCCTCCAGGCGCTGCAAGCGCGGCAGCGCCTCCAGGCCGATGCGCTCCGGCGGCGCCGCCAAAACGCCCGCCACCAGGGCCGGCAGCAGCTCCCGGGCGAAGCCCTCCCCCAGGCGCCGGGCGAAGAACGCGTGGAGGTTCTCATCAATCTTGGTTCCTGCCGGGATGAAGGGTTCCGCCAGCATCCGCAGTTTCCCGCCGAGCCCCAGCCCCGGTGCACGCAACAGCCCCATCGGCGTGGCCGGGCTGGGCTGCCGCCTGCCACCCTTGCCCAGCCAGCGGGGGCCTTTGGGCTGCGAGGGGCGCAATTCGAGGTTCAGGTCGCGCAGCAGGCGGTCCAGGGCGCCACCCCGGCCCACCAGGAGCCCCTGGGGGCCCCGTTCCAGGAAGCCCTGCTCGCCCGCCGGACCCGGCCAGGGCAGCGTCTGCGCCCAGCCGCCCGGAGCATTGGAGGCCTCCCAGACCTCGACTTTGCCACCGCGCTGGTGCAGATGCCAGGCCGCCATGAGGCCGGAGAGCCCGCCTCCCAGGACGATGATGTGCGTGCGCTTCGTGTTTCCGTCCACACCACCCCGCGGCCTGCCTTCGCCCCACCACGGGAATCCGGGCACCGATCGCCAGGATACAGCGGGGTGGGGCGAGGTCCGATCCTTCGGGCTCAGACCGACCTGTGCAGGCTCCTGACCTCGTGGTACCGGTAAGCGGTCAGGTCATCCTCGGTCCTTCTCCTGGTTCTGATCGGGCTTCGGCTTGGGTTCCTGAGCTGGCTTGGGCTTGGCTTTCTCCGTTGGATGGGGCGCGGGTTCCGGCCGGCGTTCGGGCCCGGGGCGTTCGGGAGGCGGCGGCTGGGGCCTGGGAGCAGGCTGTGGATCAGGACGCGGGGCGGGCTTCCGATCGGGTTCAGGAAGGGGACGCGGTGCCGGCTCCGGGCGGCGTTCAGGCGCAGGCCGCAGGGGTGGTTCTTCCTTGGGCCTGGGCACCGGATGAGGCGCAGGTTCTCGGATGGGCTCTGGAGCAGGGCGCGGTACCGGTGCCGGGCGGCGTTCAGGCGCGGGCTGCACGGGTGGCTCTTCCTTGGGCCTGGGCGCCGGACGCGGCGTAGGCTCCCGATTGGGTTCCGGGGCTGGACGCGGCACAGGTGCTGGTTGTCGTTCAGGGGCAGGGCGCGCTTCCGCAGGCCGCGGTTTCGGTTCCGGTGCCGGGCTGGCAGGCCTCGCCGCGGCGGCGGGGCTCTTCACGGGCGGTGGCAGCGTTTTCGGCGTGGCCTTCAGGACGGCCTCCTCCACATGCCCTCCGGGGGCTTTGGCCGGCACGACGTTCCTGGGAGAGAAATCGGCGGGTCTCGCGGTCGCGGCCACGGGAGGTTTGCCGCGGTTGACCGAGGCCAGGAGTTCCCTGTTCTGGCTGGCGACCTCATGATGCCGGGTCTGCTCCACGGTGGGCTGTACGTGTGGTTCGCGCGCCCACGTCCGATCCCGCTCCGTGGGGGCGGCATTCACGCCACCGGCGCCACCGTTGTAGGCGATGTAGGTGTTGTTGTTGACGACGACCGTCTTGTTGTAGACGTAGGTGATGCTGGTGGTGTTCACATTGGTGACCGAGCGGTTGTAGTAGTAGTCCTGCCCTTGCCAGTAACCGCCTTCGAAGCCCTCACCACCGTAGCCATAGCCGTAGTTGATCCCGCCGTAGAAGCCCACGTGGAGTCCCCAATAGCCCCGGTGGAACTCGAAGAATTCGCCTTCCCAGCCCCAATAGCCGGGCGTCCAGAGCAGACCTCTCTGGGGAATCCGGACCCAGGTGCCGGGGACCCAGTAGTAGCCATCACCTCCCCAGGCCCAGTAGCCGGGCGTCCAGGCGTACCCGTACTCGGGAACCATGGGCTGCTCGTAGATGGGAATCGGCGGGGGCCCGATGGTGATCTGGATGCTGATCTGCGCAAGCAGAGCGGAGGGCGCGGCCACCGCCAGAAGGAGGTAGGTGAGTCGGGGAAGGAATCGCTGGGCAAGCATGAGGTGCTCCTCCAAAAAAAGTTGAGCCGCAAAGTGGCGGATCGGAGCGGGAGACGAACGTCCCGCTCCGGCCCTATGGCGAAGATCACGGAAAGCGCGGCCTCTGAGTGGCAAGGACCTTCCGCGAAGGTTGATAAGCAGGTTCCGAGCCGCTGTCATAAACATAATTGTTGAAATTATTTATAATTTCCCACAACCCTGTGCCGCGACCAGACCCATCAATATGGAGGTGGTATCCCCCTCAATTTGAATGAGAAGGAGCCACGGTCTATCGGCTGTGGCTTCCCGCTGGACAAAGGGTGTCGAAATCCGTCCCTTGCCACCGTCTGTTGCCTGGGCGTGATCAGGGCCCGGTCGCCCGGGCCCTGATCAAATTCCCTGCGACTTTCAGTTGCCGGGAGGCCCATTCCCTCAGTTCTTCTGGACCTGGACGGGGCCGAACTGTTCGAGTTCGGCCTTGGCCTTCCCTTCATCGCCGACCACGACGATGGTCTGGTCCTTGGCGGCGAAGTAGGTGCGGCCGATGCGCCGGACCTCCTCCGCCTTCACCGCGTTCACCTTGGGGATGAACTCGGAAAGGGCCTCGGGTTTCTGGCCGTTCACCCAGTACGTGGCCAGGGTGCCAGTCAGGGCCCGCAGCATCTGGTTCTGGAACAGGTAGGTTCCGCCCATGTAGCGCTTCGCGCTCTGCAGTTCGGCTTCACCCACGGTGGTGGTCCCCATGCGATCCATCTCGTAGAAGATCTCCATGAGGCTCGCGGCGGTCACGTCGGTCCGGACATCCGCCCGCACCATGTAGCTTCCGCCGGCCTGCAGCCCGGCCGCGCGGGCGCCCGGCGAATAGGTGTAGCCCTTGTCCTCGCGGATGTTCTTGACGATCCGGCTGCCGAAGGACCCGCCCAGGATGACGTTGGCCAGCTGCATGGGGATGTAGTCGGGATGCGTGGCGGAGACAGCGGGACGGCCCACCCGCAGCGTGGATTGCACGGAACCGGGGCGCGGAATCAGCAGGAACTGGTGGGCGGAACTCGCGGGGGCTTCCGCCAACGGTTTCGGCGCTTCTCCCGTGGCATTCCAGTCCCCGAAGGCCGCCGTGATCACTTTGAGGGTGGCGGCTTCCTGGACATCTCCGCTGATCACCAGCAGCGCCTGCTTCGGCTGGAACCGGGAGGCGTGGAGGGCCCGGAGCGCCTGGGGCGTGGCGGCCTTGACCACGTCCGGGGTGATCGAGGCGAAGCGGTAGGGGTGGGGCCCGAAGAGGGCCGCCTGGAAGGCCCGGTTGGCCTTGAAGGCAGGCTGAGCCTCCTGGGCCAGGAGGCCTTGGAGGGTGTTGGCCTTGGCGAGCTCGACTTCCTGCTCGGGGAAACTCGGGTGCCGGGTGACATCGGCCAGGAGATTGATGAGGGTCGGAAGGCCATTGCCCAGGCAGGCTCCATGGACGAACACCGCGTCGGGACTGGCGAACGCGTTGAGTTCACCGCCGATCGCCTGGAGCTCCTCGGCGATCTGCTTGGAGGTCCGGGTGGCGGTTCCCTCGTTGAGCAGGCCCGCCATGAGGCCCGTGAGCCCTTGCCGATCAGCGGGATCGTAGGCATTCCCGCCCCGGACCGCCAGGTAGGAGGCGATCTTGGGGAAGCCCGGGCGATTCACGATCCAGACGGTGAGGCCGTTCGGGAGGGTCCGCTGGATGATGTTGAGCGGAGGGATGGGCCGGTCAGCCCCGTAGGGGGGCAGGTCCTTGGGGAGCGGCTTCTCTTCGCTGGCGGCGGAGAGGGCGAGCGCGCTGGTGGCCAGCAGCAGGGTGAGGGCGTGGCGAGTGAAGGTCATGTCCGGCTCCTCAGGGCTTGGCCGCGGCGGTGTGATAGTCGATGACGGTGCGATTGGGGCGGGTCAGGTAGGTGGCGGCGACCCGCTTCAGGTCCTCCACGGTCACCCCTTCGATGAGCTTGGGGATCTCGTTGAGCTGAGCGGCACTGCCCCAGAGGGCCTGGGCCTTCGCCAGGGCGTCGGCCCGGGAGAGGGGGATCTCCAGGTCCGAGTAGAAATCGGCGAGCATCTTGGTCTTGGTGCGCTCCAGCTCCGCGGGCGTGATGCCCTGGCTCGCGACGGCGGCGATGATCTCGTCGATGGCGGCAAGCACCTTATCCGCATCCGCGTTGGGCTTGTAGAGGGAGAACAGGCTGAACAGCGTCTGGCCGTCGTAGTCCCAGGCGCCGCCCAGGGGGAAGTTGAGCCCACCGCTGGCGTTCAGCAGCAGTTCCTTGCCCTTCACCAGGCCGAGGTAGATCCGGGAGGCGTCTCCGCCGATCAGAAGCTCGGACAGGACCGCCGCCGGAGCATGGTCCCTGCTTCCCCGGGCGGGCATCTTCCAGCCCACGGCCACCGCCGGCACCCGGGCCAGGGCGTCGGTCTTGACTTGGCGGAATTCAGTCGTGTTCAGGGGTTCCTTGAGATCCGGCAGCGCTGGCTTGGGCTTGCCGGGAATGCCGCCGAAGTACTTTTCGACCAGGGCGAAGACCTCGGCGGGCTTGACGTCGCCGGCGATGCCCAGCACCGCGTTGCTGGGAGCGTAGTAGGTGCTGTGGAAGGTCTGGACGTCCTTCAGGTCCGCGTGGTCCAGATCCTCGAAGGATCCATACCCGTCATGGTTGTTCTCCCAACGGGAGTACGCGGCCGCGGGCAGATCCAGCCAGAAGGTGCCGTAGGGCTGGTTCTTGACGTTGACCCGGATCTCCTCCTTCACGACCTCTTGCTGGTTCTTCAGGTTCTGGGGAGAGAAATCCAGGGCCTTGAGGCGATCGGCCTCGAGCCAGAGGATGGGCTCGAGCGCCGAGACGGGGGCCGATTCGATGTAGTTGGTGAAGTCGTAGCGAGTCGAGCCGTTGTTGAGGCCGCCCCCGCCCTGGATCACCCGATCGAACACGCCCTTGGGGGCCACGGGTGTGCCTTGGAACATCATGTGTTCGAAAAGGTGGGCGAAACCCGTCCGCCCTTTCGGCTCGAGGCGCATCCCCACGCGATAGACCACGCTCACCCCCACCGTCGGCAGGGAGTGGTCCTCTGAGACCACGATGGTCAGGCCGTTGGGCAGGGTCTTCACTTCAATGGGCAGGCGCCAGGATGGGCGCTGGGCTGGTGCTGCCGGGCCAGCCACGAGGGCTGCCCCCAGAGTGAAAGCGGTCAACGACCTTAATCGCATTGAGAGCTCCTGAGAAAGAAACGGGGTGAGCCCCGTTTAGAAGACGCCTGGGTGTGGTTCCACATCAAGATACATCCTTGGCCCAGATCGTAGAAAAAACAGATACGAACCAGATCTCTGGCTGGGTTATGGAACGGTGGACGGGAGCCCGTGTCCTCTGGCCATGGTGTTCGCCTGCCATCGGGGCTGCCCGGAAGCCGCGTGATCCTGATGGCTGAACCCCACCCGCCTATGATCGGCAGACAATGAATGATCGAGGTGGGGATGGCGGTCGGAAGGCTCAGCGGGGCATGGATCCGTCAGGTCCTCATGGACCTCTACCCCAATGGCGTGGTCCGCCGGGCATTGCTGGATCATTTCGCCGCGGTCCTGGTTTCGAAGCGATCCAGCCGGGGAGCCAAGGGCCGGCTGGCCAGGCGCCTCTACGGGACGCTGCTGAAGCTGCAACGCCGTGGCCTGATCCTCCAGGACGGGGGCCTCATCCGGTCCCTGGCCGTGCCCGTGAAGGCGGAAGGGCAGGCACCACCTGAACTGGGTGCGCCCCTGGAGCGGTTGCTGTTCAAGGCCCTGCTCGCGGAGGATGGGCAGGGGGATGGGCACACCGCGGAAGCCCTGCGGATGGCCCGGTGGGGCTTCCTTTCCAGGGCCATCGAGTCGGGGTGGACCGTGGCAGAGGCAGCTTCGATCCTGGGGGTCAAGCCCGCTCAGGCAGCCCAGATCCTGGAGGGGAGATAGGTCCGGTTCGAGAAAACAGAAATTTTATGTGCTTGAACTGATGGGAATTTGAGGCAAGATCCAAGCGACAAATCAACCAGCGCCCGTTGGCGCTCTCAAAGAGGAGGCCAGCAACATGGCCGAGAATCTCACCAAGGCTGAACTCGTCGATGCCGTCGCCAAGACTGCCGACATCACCAAGGCTGCCGCGGCTGCCGCCATCGGCTGCTTCCTCGACTGCATCGCCGGCCACGTCGGCAAGGGCGGCAAGGTGACGCTGGTAGGCTTCGGCACCTTCAGCCAGAAGACCCGCAAGGCCCGCACCGGCCGCAACCCCCAGACCGGGCTGCCCATCAAGATCGCCGCCTCGAAGTCCATGAGCTTCAAGGCCTCGAAGGCCGCCAAGACTGCCAAGCCCAAGGCCGCGAAGAAGGCCGCCCCCAAGGGCAAGAAGAAGTAGTCGACGGGTTGAGACGAGAAGAAGGGGACCGGTGGTCCCCTTCTTCTTCTTTGGTGGCCGGTCGATGGGACAAGGGAGCGTGGAAGAACATGGCACTTTCGGGTTGGGCCGAGGACTACGTGAACCTGGTGCTGGCCGTCGGCCGCCACGACGCCAACTTTGTGGACGCCTACTACGGACCGCCTGCCTGGAAAGAGGCTGCCGAGACTGGGACCCCCCGCGCCCTCCCGGAGCTGAGGGCCGAGGCCCGGCGCCTGCTGGACGGTGTCGCCGCCGCCAGCGCGCCGAACGACGACGCCCTGCGACGCGACTACCTCCTCGGTCAGATGGGGGCCGTGGAGGCGCACCTGGCCCGGCTGGAAGGCCACCGCTTCAGCTTCGATGACGAAGCCGAGGCCCTCTACCAAGTCCGGCCACCTCGAACACCGGAAACCAGCTTCGAAGCGGCCCTGGCCCGGCTGGATCAGGTGCTCGAAGGCCCCGGCTCCGTCCAGGATCGTTACCAGGCGGCCCGGGAGCGGATCCTCGTTCCACCCGAGCGGGTCGATGCCGTCTTCCAGGCGGCGATCGCAGAGGCCCGGGAGCGCACCCGCCGCCACGCGATGCTCCCGACCACCGACCACTTCCGCGTGGAGTACGTCACGGACAAGGCCTGGTCCGCCTACAACTGGTACCAGGGCGGCGGGAACTCGGTGATCCAGGTGAACCTGGATCTGCCCATCGCCATGGACCGGGCCCTGGACCTGGCCGCCCACGAGGGCTACCCGGGCCACCATGTCTACAACGCCCTGCTGGAGCAGCGCTTCGCCCAGGGCCCACCGGAGGGCCGGGGCTGGGTGGAGTTCACGGTCTATCCGCTGTTCTCGCCCCAGTCCCTCATCGCC